>Ga0065711_1050330_pt1 | contig 10888 bp, 7 predicted proteins | sample Hoacrofraction12_FD_59098 | JGI IMG/M metagenome (GOLD analysis project Ga0065711, IMG submission 59098) | Hoatzin crop microbial communities from Cojedes, Venezuela - Epithelial fraction 12 v2 (version 2) | ecosystem: Host-associated > Birds > Digestive system > Esophagus > Crop | place... | reverse complement strand
GCCGGGCCGCCGAGCAGCGGAGAGCCGCCGGCTTTGCGGGCCGCCCGGCCTCCCCCCGAGCGGGAGAGCCCCGGCGCGTCTGGGCGCCAGGCGGGCCGGGGACAGGCGCAGTTCTCAACGCGGGTTCCTGCAGACTTGTGTTCGCCTCTTTGGCCCCAGCCCCTGAAGGCGAACAGTTCGCGTGGTTTGTGGGGTGGTGGGTGGGTATTTTTTAGCTGCGGATTCTTTCATCAACGTATTTACACCCTGCCCTTGAACAGCATATGTTAAGATTAGCACACATTGTACTGTTTTTGCCATTACCTAACCTCAACAGCCTTATTAATAGCTAGGTTAATCCCCTAAACCTCCAAATATCTGAAATGGAGAAATTTTAGAGCTAGAACCAAGCTCTGTAAGTTGGTCCTGTTTCCTCTTCATTTGCCTAATGCGGCAGAGAAAATCAGAGAGCTTGCGGCGTTTGAGCGCAACCGAAGAGGGCATTGCCCTTCTTCACTGCGGCCCGTCTGCATGCAGCTCACCATCTCATGTAACACAGATGAAAAAGCTACCTGGCTAGTGCAGAGGTCTGCAGTTATTGCTTAGTCTATGAGGTATAACCCAAGAATAGGGACAATATTTCTAAGAGTAGGGAGAATATTTCTAAGAACTTTTCCAACATATCCATGTATGTAAAATGCATAAGCTGCTCTCTGATCCGTGTTCCTTGGAAGTGCAGCAAAATGGTGCTTGGTGAAGGATACAAACTGAGTGCAGCAGGTCAGCAAGCACTTGTTTTCCTCTAGTCTGCTGAAGGAGCCTTGTGTGCTGCTTTGTCTTTCTTTGTTCCTTTTTTTTTCTTGGCATTTAGGATGCTCCCATTTCAATGGCATCTCACCGAGTGTCTGTTGAAAATTATCCTATTATTTGTCTTCACATTGTAGAGCCGTAACGAACTAAGGGCTCAGATTCACTACTAGACTGAAGAATGTTTTTGGGTCTGGGATTTATCAATATGAATTAGGCACCTAAATTGCACGTACAGGTAACAGGGGAGATGCTTGGAGGTGGCAGTCAGAATCGTGCATTAAGTGGGAAGGTACTTGAAAATTAACTGATAGACATTATGAACTATAGGCACCTATCACTGGATCATGTACCCCTGCGTGGGCACAAGCTTTGTAGTTCAGGCTCTGCAACCCACTGGTGAAAACACTTAGCAAGGGATGGGGAGCACAGTTTCAGTCCCTAGTGCCTATGTGTGTCTGTCATTCGATGCCTTCCTCATTGCACAGCGGTTACTAAATCTGGGACTACGATTAAGATCTCCTGCTCCAGTTCATCCTTAATTTTCCCAGTCTTTTTTTTTTTTATAAAACAGAATTGTGCCTATGGTGCTTTCTGCTTAAGAAAATGCAGTTGGTGTGTGCTGGTGTTCGCTGAGCACGCCTGTCAGCTTGGGTTTCCCAGGGAACGTAAGCAGCAGGAGCCTCGTTTGTAAATCTCCAAAGGGTGGTAGGCGCTGAGAAGCACAGCTCAGCCAAGACGGTTGCTTATCTGGGCATGCAGAGTGCTAGAATATTAGGCTGGCAAGTATAAAAATAAAATGGCTTCTGTAGTGGTTGTGATTTTTTGGGTGTTGGTATATAAATTCTGTTCAGTTCACAGTTTCAGAAGCGTTCAGAGCCAGTTTTTATACAACAGTCCTTGCACTTATATTTTCTTACCAGCATTTGTATTTCCTTTTCTTTGTTCCCTTATGCAGTTTCTCATGTGGGTGTGAGAACTATGTGATATACTCCACCTGCCCTGTGGAGTATAAGTCTTGAATTTATCTGTCTCCCGTATTAAATCTCAGCTGAAAAACCCCATTTGCTGCCTTGTCTGATTTCTGCAGAGACTGCGCAGCTTTTCTAATCAGTTTTCTAACAACATCACTTTTGTAGTGGGGGGGATACAGTCTGCCTCAGAGATAACAGACGAAAAAAGTCTGTAGGAATCTCATTCGTGTGACTGTTTGCTCTGATTGTGCCTGGATGCAGTGAGAAGGATCCCTCAGCCACGCGGCGTGGGAGCTGCACCCTGTCCCTTGATCAGCCCTGAAGGGAGCATTGCACCAAGAAAAGCAGCACGATGCTCTGCTTTGACACCAAGGGAGTGCTGAGTCCAGAGCAGACAATGATGCGAAGAAGCAGTGACCTTGGAGCTGCCTCATTCGGGGTCCAGTTCCAAGACATCTGTTAATTTAACATTGGCTGTGAGAACTGTCGGAGCAAATGGCTTGGAAACGAGGTGCCGTAATGGGAAAAACCTGATGCTGTATAACACTGCTGGTTCAAAAAAATCTTCAAACCCACGCAGCCCCCCTCCCTTCACAGCTACAACATGCTCTGTCATTGTCAGTGTCTGCCATGCATGGGGTGATGAATCGCCATTTTAGGCAGGCGGTTTATGGCTCATAAATACTTGGGTGTGTCAGACTGTAATGGATCCCTTAGGAATGACAGTACTGTTTGGACAGTGGCTGAACACATCCCTCTGAATTCCCATCTCTTCAGCATAGAAAATGGATTTTAATGGTCACAAACAGATGGTGTTCATGAAAGGGAGAAAAAAAAATCAGATTATAGCTCATGTCAGACAGGGTGGAGAAAATAATCTGCTATATTTAAAGCTTTATTAGAAACAGGAATATAGCTTGAAGCAGTTCTGGTACAATAAAAAAATCTATTATTACAGGCAATAAGGGGGTCTCAAAAGACAAAGCGTTTCGGGTCAAACTAGGCAAGAAGAATCTAAACTCCAATAGTGGGGTTATATTTCAGCTTGCTTTTTTGTTTGTTTTGTTCAAATCAGCAGGGTTTGATTGCTCCAATTCAGATGTCAGGCAGCAGAAAGAGTTAAACCAGAGTGTCCTGCACCCCAGGGGAATGTCATTAACAGGATCTCAACTTTCTGAGCATTATTTAGGTACTGTAGAAATTTAGTTCTTTGCATTTATTGGAAAGGCCAGGAAAATAAAATTCAGCCTTGGATCACACTGAAATAATTATTTCAAACAAGATACTGCACTGAAAAATCACTGATTCTAGCGACTTCGGCTCAGATGCTTGTTCATGCCTCTGGAGAGCACATACACCCCATTAATGCATACTTCATGTGTAATGTAGTGATAAATACAAGGCCTATTATTGATTGGGGCTAGACACAAGACTTAAATTTCACTGTAGACACTTAACTCTCTGAGTGTGATCCATAAAAAATCCATATAATGCTTTAGATGTTTTTTCCCATTATTATCTCTAATCACTATCAGCAAACGCACCCAGAGTCCTGGGAGCCAGGACTGGAGCCCGTAACACTCAGTTCATTGTGGGTTACAGTGGCAGATTTGCTGATGATATATGCTCTTTCTGATCCTTTGAATCTTATATTCCTGCCTTCATGAGTGCTCAGTTTCAAAAGTGTTAAATATTGTCTTTGTTCTTCCATTTCACCCGACAGAGTCCGTAAGGTGGTGGCTGAGGTATGTCTTCTGAAGCACCAGATATACTTCTAAATGCCGTTTGCCTTGATGCCACACAGGGAGCTTAAAGGTGAATGGCAGCAGCTCCTCCTTGAGCTGTGTTTTAAAAAGTAAAGATATGCATATATAAAGCAGTAACATATCCAAGCGTATTTGTAGACTTTGTATGAGGAATCTTTCTTTTGCACTGGCATCACTTGCTGGGTGACAGAAAAATTTGCTTTCTTCATTTCACTCTTTGCTTTTTGCTGTTGAGTGTTGCATATTATGAAACTAAATTTCCAAGTGTTTAATACTGTGTAGGGAACTTAGACTGCGACAGCCATTCCTAGGATCCAATATCTAAAATCTTTTATAGTTCCAGCCTAGTGTGTGTCTTTGGAGTCAAAAGGGAGGTAAAACATTTTTGCGTACTCTGACGTCAGACAAAGCTTCCATTGAACAGATTGCAGGGCTTGAAGTCAGAGGAGAGTTGAGATGGGACGTTGGATTACCAGATAAGCAGGAGCGGGTTTGCCACCCTGGTGTATTGCTGCAGCACCCTGCGATGCCTGGCTGGTGCATGGAAAGGTCCAGCGCTGCGCTGTTAAGGCTCGTCTGGGCAGTGATTAGGTTTTCACTCCGGAGCGTGTCGGCTATGAGAATTGCAGGCCATTTCCCTGATATAAGGGGGAAAACCCCAGGAAGGGTGTGATTAAACTGCCGAAGTGATTGATTTAGCCAGTTGCTGTGGTCCTGGCCGGTGGCCGGCAACACTGGGAAGTTGCAGTGGGCAGTCTGGAAGTACAGGAAGCACAAGGACTTGGAGGAAGCAGATAATGGGCAAATGAATCCGATGGCATATGTGAAAATGCAAGAAGAAATTCATGTTCTGAAGACACAGTGTTCTTTGCCGTAATCTTTTATATGAATCCTCTTCTAGGGTGGATAATGGCATGAAGAGGAAAATTAACTTTCAGAGTCAAAACAAAAAAAGCAAAATATTTTTTGAGAAATGAGCAAGGGATCTTTATGCATTCTGAGAGAGCACAAAGATTTAGCCTCCAACTGCCTCTGCGGGGAGGGGCAAGAAGCAACTGGGACCACAGCTCTGTCGAGTTTGAACCAAAGAGTCTTAATTTCTTTACAGGGATTTTTGTGAGACTTGCAATAGACAAAAGCCCAATATTTGTCTATCTGGCCCTGAACCAAGCGTGTTATGGTTGACTCTCCATCTTACTAACCTCCTCTGAGCTCCTCTGGGAGCCAGTTACTGACATTTGCACTGTGCATGGAATGCGAGTATCAGTGTGTTAAATCAGCATTAGCATACAGTGTTGCCAGCTCCTATCTTTTATGAAGAAATAATCACAATGTCTGAAATATTCCTTGAAGTCTGTGCTTCTGCATCCATGCGAGTATGAGTATCTCAAGATTCCTTAAAGAAGGAAAAAAGAAAGAAAGAAAGAAAAAGAAGTTGAAAATATGAACCAAATGCAAAAATCAAAAGAGAACTGAACAATATAAAATGGAATATGCTTTTTAACACTCATGATTTTTGTGGCACGGGCAATCACTTTTCAATGCTTGGACTTGGCAAAAGTGGAAAAATTATGGAAAAAGTGTGGACAACATTTCTTGTAGATCTTTCTGAGGGAAGAAAGAACTGAGGAACAATGGAGGCATGAGAAGTTCTTTGTCTCTGTCTCAGTGGGTGAACGTGCCTGTCATCGTGTGAAACAGAAGGCAGTAGTGTGTGCCTGGTGGCCCTCAGAGCTTCGAGCCGTTCGGACGGTTACTGAGCGGCCGTGGCTGGATCCTGGGAGAGCAGTACGTGTTGGGTAGCGACTGCAGGGCTGGTCTGTGTGGTCTGGGCAGCTGCCCCTTGCAGGCTGCGCGGAGACAACCAGCTGGTTTCACTGAACACCCCACCGACGGTAATAACTTCTAGTCCCAGCAAGCTGAAAATGGATGGAAGCCGGTGACCTGGAGGTGAAAGGTGCCGTATCCCATTCCAGTGCCCTGAGTCACTTGCACTCTCCTCACAATGAGCTTTCTGTGCTGCGCTGAGGGATGCTTGGGCTTTGCTGCCTTTCAGCAATGCTTGTGAGCTGTGGTTAAAACAAATGAACTGCTTTTCACAAACTCTTCCCCTATGGCCCCTTGTTTATTTTAAAGGGCATAGTAGTACGTAATGTGTAGCCTAGGACTGTATTGCTGATTACAAATGTCACCTTGCTTTGGCTTCTCTCACCTTCAAAATTCAGATCTTTGCTAAAGCCTGGAGACTGTACAACTCATACCGGAGTGTGTGTTGTGGGCTACCGGGCGTGAGTGAACATAGGCTGCGAGTTCAACGCAAATTGTTTCTGCTTCAAGTTTTGTCCCATTTTTACAGCAACGCGGGTCTTTAATTCCCTACGGTTGGTAGTATTTCAGCCAAGCAAGTTACTTGTATACATGTGAAAGAGCTACCGTTTGTAACCCGTTGGTCTAGTCTGTAAGGTTTTGCATGTCTGTTATGTCCGGGAGACTACGCAGTTTAATACTGTCTGCATATAAAAAGGAGCAGGAGAAGCTTGGCTATTTAACTCACACTGGTCTAGCTGAAGTCAGTGGCAATAGTGTATTGATGGCTGAGGTGTTTACATGCATATGGAAATGTAGCTTATTATTTCTGCAAGTACCATTCAGCTCTGCCATTGTGCAGCTCCCCACCTTATCTAGGGCACCACACAGTAGAAGACGCCTTGTGCTATGTCAAGGTAGGATAGACTTACTGTGAGAAACCTGCAGCACACGTGCCACATGAAGAGAACAGTATTAACTGAAAGTCTTTCCTTCCAACTCCAAAAACATGTAGATCCTGTTAATTAACGTGAGAGGAATCAGGAAGGACTGAATGGAACTCCCTCTCACTATCTCCCCTCCATCATGCTTCACTTTTTTCTGTTCTGAGGCATCACCGTTGTGTTTGCCAGAAGTACAACACTGAAGCACTAATCCTGATGTGTGTGTTTGCTCTGACTGTTTAAAACAATGCCTTGATAACTGTTTGTTTTTGTGAAGTGAATGTGGACCTCTGTAGGGCGGTTGTGCCTCAGTGTTTTGCAGCAAAGGTCAGGAGTCTATTCACAAGACTTCCCAAGTGTTATTGTTAAAACGTCTCTTTGCTATGTCACTGTTTTCCCTTTCCTCTCCTCATTCAAAATAATACATTGTCATGAGTGACTTACAACGCTCTCCCTCTAAGTGCAGCGTATCCAGCTTTCCTTGATTTTTTCCCAAGCTTCCTTCCTATTTAAACAAAGAATTGTTTGAGTCAGTTGGGACCTAAATATTCCTAGCCTTGCTATCATGAAAAAATACATCACTCTGTTTTATGCAGTGATTTATAAGCACTGCAGTTTTATTGCTATTGAGAGCTGCAGCATCAGGATTTGTTACAACAGAATCATTATGTTCTAATATGGGCATTCTTGCAATGTTCACTCTGACCTTTGTGAGAGTCTTGCTATGCCTAATGTGGCCAAAACTTTAGACTTTTAATGCATTAGTCAGTTTATGAATCCCTGTAAATGACACTTCATCAGGAAGGGAGAAAGGGAGGAAGATATGCTATTATAATTCAGTAATGCTGTGTACTGCTAGCCCTTGTACTCATAACTGAAGGCTGGCACGTTATAAATCTTAATTTCAGACATCTTTAACTTGGCATTGAATTTGTTACTTAATGACTTTTAAAGTCCAAAAGATCCATAAGATCATCCAAAATGACATTTTTGGTGATTTGGACTCTCAATTATTACTTAGCCAGTCTTGACACTGAGCCCAGCATGTTGTCCCTGACCAAATCATGTCCTATGGTCACCAGTCCCCCATGAGAGCACACTGAGGGATGGTGAACCCAAAACCTGGCCACTGCATGGCAGAAATTAATCGTCTTCATTGCTAACGTACTTGCTTCTTCAGATTTATCTCCCTTTACAGCTTGAAACTATTGGTGCTTGTAACAGTTTATGGCATCAAAAAATCTTTATTTTTATCTTGTGAGAGTGTTTATTCACTGTAACCATGTTACTGCTCGAAGTCTCCATTTTGGTAAACAGAGCAGAGCAAGCTCTGTAGGTGTCTTGGTAAGGGAAATTCTACAGTCAAGGAATATTTTATTGCGCCTCTTTTTGCACTCCCATGAAACTACTAGCATGGTTTCTGAAGGAAATGTCACTTATGTGATCACAGTGTCTAAATGTCCAACTCCTTCCCTTTTTTTTCCTCATATACTGCTAAATCTTTGGCTACTTTAACTCCAGACTGTTGGAGGGGTAACAGTCTCAGAGTCATTACAGTCTGCATATTTCAAGTTTTATGAAAATTGTTGCGCTGGGAGGAGGTGAGACACATCTGTGCTACTGCAGAAGGAAAGGCTGCCCAGCCAGCACTGCCTAATCTCTTTCCTCAGGGCGACAGTGAGGAGACAGCAACAAGCACATTAGGGGCAGAACTGGGCTATTGCGTAAATGGTGGAGGAATAAAGAAACGAAGGATGCAGTTTCACAGGAAACCAGCTTTCCTAAATTGTTTCATGAGCTGCAGGACTAATCAAAAACTGCAGGCATCGCTGCTGGATGTGGTGCTCCCCACTCAAAAGAGATTTCCTGTAAATCAGATGTAGGTGTTACAAAATTAAAGATGCCAGTTACGTCAATTATTATTTGCATGCTGGGAATATATTAGCTATTTTGGGATTTTTATATCTCTGAGCCTGTGGATTTGAGCTTTGTTGATACTAGTGAACATTTTATGATTATTTGGCCAGAAATGTGGTCTGCATTATACAGCACTCTATGAATAGAAGTCTCACAGGCTGAAGCATTCAAGACATTTCTCTGTCATGATATGTATCTGCTATTACACAAGCAGAATAAAATACTCCAGCCAGCTCGGACAGTCAGCCACCTCTGGTTACTAATGTCTTCTGTGATGACTTTTACTATCCCTACCGTGTTATGAATTCCTATCCTGGCTGTTGCCTAAAACGATTAGTAACACAAATTCCAAAATCCTGCCCCATCATACAGACAACCCAGCAATTATATATCTAAATGTATAGACTCACGAGATAGGCTGTCATCTCTTGGAGGAAGCAACGATAGGACAGTGCATGTCAGCTGGAAGATTAAGGGCCCTGTGCTAGTTCAAAGAGTTGAGTTTCAATTCTCACGATCTGTTGTGTCAGTGGCTTCAGGATTAATGGCCACCTGAGATTAAGGTGATTTGCGTAGAAATGTTAATGATGGTACAGTACAGTGCATAGGGGTCAGGCGTGTATGACTGGTGACCAGTATTCATGGAGCTCATGGGAAGACCATCAGGCATCTGGGAATGGGCTAAAAAGAAAGAACATAAAAAATACTTTATTGTAATTTTAGACAATTTACAGGCCTTTAAATGTATTTCCTTTATGCTTGCATTTTTCAAAAGAAAATTCTTTTAAGAAGCCTTGTAATGATACGAAATTGCACTTTTACTTGCAGAGGCTTTGGCTGATTCAAAGATCATTAATAACTTTTTGAGTCACTGAAGGAAATGCACATTTGATATAAAGTGAAAACAGGGTGGCCCACGTTTCTTGCCACAGAGAAAGGGTTCTTGGCAGGTTATATCTAGCACATTATACTACATATGTATATTTTTATATATACTACATCTTGTAAATACAAATATGAATATATCATAAAGACATAAATTATAGCATATATAACACTAAGATAATACATTTATTATACATTATATGTAATCAGTCAATATCTTTTATAGCATCAGATTCTTTGCTGCAGAGGCATTTTTATTTAGCATTTGAAATTATCCTGAATTTGTTATGCCTGGATGATTGATAGAGCAGTTGCAAGGAGGTAGCCAGAACTGGCATATTATGTGTGGTAAGCAAAAACTGTGAAAGGTGCAGTAGTATAAAATAGTGGGGAAAGAGTTACTATGAGCATAGTTAAGGGAAGCTAGGCTGTTTGAGAGCAGAACTGGTGTATTTATTTGTTCTATGTTATAGTTCCTCAACTGAGATAAATGTGCATCATTCCATCTCTGTTAGAGAAACCATACCGATTTCTCTGCTGAGGATCTTGCAGAAGGTAGGAGTGTACGTCTGTGTAGTTGTGAACTGGCCACGATGAGTGTGTAAAGTTTCAGGGAGAGCTACCTGGAGTGGCCCAAAGCAGGGCCAGGATGGGAGCTAAGAGTTTGGTGTCGTGAACAAGCAGAAGCCCGTTTCTGGGGCTCATTCTCTTTTATTTCCGCAATGCCATGCTCTGTAGGTGCTTCAGCGAGGAAAACTGACTCGCAAATTCACTTTTCTACTCAAAGCTTTAAGTGATGTAAGATCTGTTATACATCTAATAACTAGTGCTTTGTTACCTTCACTGAACTTTACAGTTCAAGGCTGAATTTATTGAATTTCATTTTCCATCTACTGTGTCTTGTTAGACATTATTTTTTTTAGATCTCTGGCTCACTGTAAATGCATATAGGCTGTAATCAAGTAATTTCTTAACCTCTGGAATAAACCTAAATAGATTGCATTCGCTTTCCACCTAACAGCTGTATTTTCCTGCTTTAACCGTTGTCCCCTAAGCCCTTTGCAAATTTTCAACCTCCTTTTTTGAAGTCTAGATTCCTCAAAATGATACCGTGTTCTAGCGATGACCTCACTGATGACATATGCAGAGAAAGTACCATCTCTTTGCCACTCAGTATTATTTCCCTGTTTCTTCATCCAAAAATCTTTTATGCTTTTGAGTATGAGCTGTTCTGCTCAATTAGCTGTCTTGTAGAGCCCCGAGGCGGTTCGCCGTTGTGGAGGGCTGATCTCCATTCTTTCTTCCCAGCTGTCCAAGCTTTTGTTTTGAAAACACATTTTGCTTGACTGGGCATGGTGTACAGAGCAGACAAATTACTCTGATTGCTCTTCTAACCTTTGTGATACCTGTATATTTTATCAGCAATTTTGAACTTACTTTCAGATGATTAATGAAGGTTATGATTCTGCACTTGCAGCTTCCCTACTATTTTTTAAAGATCTGTGACTCAGCAAGTCCTTATTCAACTTAACAGGTGCTCCACTGATCGCTTATGGGATTGTGTTTTTCTTATAGTTAGTATAGAATTGCACAAGTGTAATATGAAATCACGTGCTGGGCAGTTGCCTAAGAGTATGAAATCTTCCTACTTGTATTTTGAATGAAACTTGCAATCTCAGAGAACGAAACTATATGTTTGACATGGCAAATTTCTTTTAAATCATGGTAGCTGCGCTTGGTCTGTAACCATTGCACAGCATAGCTGGACTTTCCATTGGCTACGAGACAGTTAGTTTGACCCACCTTTTGG
>Ga0065711_1050329_pt1 | contig 10888 bp, 9 predicted proteins | sample Hoacrofraction12_FD_59098 | JGI IMG/M metagenome (GOLD analysis project Ga0065711, IMG submission 59098) | Hoatzin crop microbial communities from Cojedes, Venezuela - Epithelial fraction 12 v2 (version 2) | ecosystem: Host-associated > Birds > Digestive system > Esophagus > Crop | place... | reverse complement strand
GACCCGCCTGGATGTGGTCCTGTGCAGCCTGCTGTAGGTGACCCTGCTTCGGCAGGGGGGTTGGACTAGATGACCCACAGAGGTCCCTTCCAGCCCCGAACATTCTGTGATACTGTGGTTCTGTGATTATCTCTTCATCCTTGCTTCCTAGCGCCGATGGTCCCCAGTGCCTGGTGTGCACCACCCCAGTGACCCCAGCAAGTCTGGGAGCTCACCCAGAGGGTTACCCCAAGCCCAAAAGCCGCAGGCACAAGAATTACACCCCAAAAGTGTCTCTGTCGAAAGGTTTCTTCCCTGCCTGTGCTGGGGCAGTCCTGAACCGTAACAAGCGGCACTGATAGTTCGACCCTTATCCTTCAGAACACACATCGAAGCCTTATCCTTCAGAACACACATTTCAAAGCAATGAAAGCTAACAGCAGCTTTTCCAAGGGTAATTGGAAAAAATCTTTGGGCCACAATAAAGCTTCGGCGGTAGTTTAAAAGTGGTTCTTGCTTTAGCTAAGCCGGTTTTCTTGTTCTCATTCCTCTGAGCGCGTGGCAAGAAGGCGTGATGTGAGAAGAGACCTCTGAGCTTCAGCAAAAGCCATGTGACTTTTACTGCCTTAGAGGTCTCCTTGTCAGAGTTTGCAGAACATTGCGCTTGGTTAGGCAGCGCAGTTTGGATATCAAAGCACAGCTTTAACACACCCTGGCACACTGCTTCTGAAGTCACAGGGGCTGTTCTTACGCATACACCCCACCGCCACTGGTTTTGGTGAGAATTAGCAAAGTCCAGTGGGTACAGCAGAGACAGAAGAGCAGATGGGCACAGCAGCCTCCATTGCTATCGGGTGATGGTGGCCCACACATCCCAGACAACAGCCAGCAAATCAAGTGTTGCCTGAAACTTTGTCTCCCTGAAGGAGAAAGAAAGGAAGAATGAGAAAAGAGGAACAAAAATTAGAAAAGCTCAAAAGAGGGATGGGAAGAGGCAGAGGAAATTGTGGTGTGCCTTGGGACAAGTTTCTGCTTGACATGGAGAAAAGGGTAACTTTCAGCTGAAGGAAGCATCTGGGGAAAGGCACAGAGACAAGGGAAGCACTGGAGCCTCAGAGAGCCCACGTACACATATATGGGAGAAATTAGGAGTAGAAAAAAAGGATTGCAAGAAGGCTTTGGTGCATGCAGCAAGCTTGGCCATTAGCCTCAGCAGCACGTGCAGTTCTGTGGGTTACTTCTGCTTGAAGCTGTTCAGTGCCGCTGCCCCTTGTCATTGGCAATGCTTTTCCTAAATTAAATTTGGGTGTGGAGGTGTGCAGAGACAGAAAACCCAAACCCAGTGCTCTTCTAGATAACAGCTCTTCGCCTTTGCTGTGCAGAATACAGACAGTTCCAAGTAAATCTGTCTGACAAAGATGGGCATAGCCACTCCCTGTGGGTAAAACTGGAGGGGTTCAAGACTTTGCTGTGGTTGTTATATCTCAAAAAAAAAAAGTGCATAACTAAAGTTCATCCTAAGCTATTCACAGCTGTGGAAAAATTATTCGTTAGAAATTCAGAGTCTTCCTGGCACTGGTTAAATTGGCTATTATAAACCCATCTGAGCAGCACGGCTGTTCTGGGAGCAGCTATTCTAGCACGAGCTTCCCTCTCTGCTTTCAAGTAACTGCTCACTCCCAAAATAATTCTGAAGAAAACTCATTGCTTGCTTCCTCGGTATATGCCTGCCATTGTACTTCTTGTCCTTCAGTGATGGGGAATGAGGTGACCTCCCGTAAGCAGCAAGAGCTGGTGAGGAGGGGGGGAAGAGACAAAAAATTTTCTGATGGCTGCACACAATTCCTGTGGGGCTCTGACCACATCCTCTTAGCACATCGCACTGTCTTCTTGGGTATTGGTGATGCCAGCAGGGATTAGACTGCACATTCATCATGGCGCTAATGCTGCAGAAAATGAGACCTTAATGCTTTAATTCATTTTGCTCTAGCTTTTGTGGGACGCTTTCGCTGCAGTAATGAACTGGCCATTGTGTAGCTTTGCTATCAGCAGGCTGGGCTGCCAATGGCTCGGTAGCATGCTGTGACAGCGAGACTTAGCGGTGGCTCTCCTTGGGCTGAAGGAGGTGATCCGTCATTCTGTCCGGAGGAGGTCACCAAACCCTCTCTGTCCTCTGAGCAGATGCAGGCACATCGCACTGCTTGAGTTACCTCTCAGGAGAGGGGTCACAGACCTACCCCACCATTCACCTGCAAAAACTGCCTGAAAATCCGTGCTGGTAATAGGACACTGTGGCAAGAACAGCATCCCATGAGCTCCTGCAGTCTTGCCCAGTGCATGTCCAAAGCGCTTGGTGCAGGCGGAGAAGATGGAGTGTTCACAACTGCATTTTGATGCAGCGACTCTTCACACACCAGCTCTGACTTCCTCAGGTAGGTTCGAGTACCTCTTGGGCCAAGCATCCCTCCTTCTCTCCCCCAGGAATGCATTTCTGGGTGCAAAAGGCACTAAGAAAAGCCAGACCATCACAGCTCTGCCATCTCATTTTGTGGCTGCAACTATTTGTTATGGGTTTTTTCTTTTCTTTTCTTTTCTTTTTTCCCATAACAAATAGTGCTTATTTTAAAACAAGAATTTATGTGTAATTCCCCTCTCATCGGCTTTTAGGTACTGTGTCCCCTTAAAAAATTCTGATTTTGCAACGCTTGTGCCTTCTTTTTCTCCTTGGTCGCTCAACTGTTTTTCCACTCTGCCAGATGGAGCTGAGGGAAGAAAAAATAAGGAAATAAACACAAAAGCGAGGAGGAAAAGAAAGCACCCTCCCCAGTATTTTTACTGATTTGAACTCACCCAGTATGTTTACTTATTTTTCTTAATTAAAACACCAGTAATCTGTATCGCTCATGTTTTTTAAGCTATTTCTTAAAGCCTCCTCCCTTCCTACTTTTGCTGCTTTAGCTCAAAGAGCTGACACGCACTGACGTTGAGATTTGCTGGGCTCTGGCTGGGCTCATCAGCCAGACGGAGCAGCGCTGAGGCCAGCAGACTGCCCCGTGTTCTACATCGTGCCCAGGAGCTGCCCTGGCCCCAGCGGTTGCTGTGCCCAGTGGGGCTTTTTCAGCTCCCAAAAGCCATGTCAGATGGGGGTAACTGTCCGCCACGAGTAACCGTAGCTGGAGATCATCCACTAACTTGTAAGTCGCTGGTCAACCCATTAAGCTATGCTTTCCTCCTACAATCAAATTTTTATCTCAGCTTCTGAGTCAAGATGACTGCGTTAGCTTTATCACATTAATAGCAGGATGAGCGAAGAGCGATATTTACCCTTCTCACAGACTTGGGCAAGAGGAGGTGGGGACATAGTGGAGCACAGTGGACGGATGCCCTCCCTCACTCAGCCCTCTAACTTAACCCAACACCATTTATATAGAAACAAACAAGCAAACAACGTGTGGAAAGAAGGAAGGATTCTTCCCGATGGTATCTTGCATTTTCATGTCATGAGTCAGAGATAAAAGCATCTGGAAGGGAGCATAGAAGCTCCTTCAAATCTCCCTTTTGAGGAGCTGTCTCCAGGAGCCTTGATTTCACTGTGGTATTTCCAACAGAAGTGCACCACACTGTCACGTTCTGTTTTCTTTGATAACTGGAGGTGAGGTGAGAAAGGTAAACCAGGCGTGTGCACGGACACTTCGACGGCTGGGATCTTACCGCATTTCCTTGGGAGGGCAGCTTCCTTGCTGGTGAAAAGCTGCCTTGCTTTAAAGGATTTCTGCTTTTTTCCATTAGCTGAGAGCACTGGCTAGCCAGGTTAGGGTGGGGAGAAAAAACCCGACAACCCCAACACTGAGGGCATCGCACCCAGGCACACACACATTGCCAACCCAAAGCCACAGGAGCTTTGTGGGAAGAGAGGACGCCCGCCTCGCATCCTCCAAGCAGCAAAGATGCTCTTGCAAGGTGACAACAGGATAGTTACTGGTGAGAGCCACGCTCTCCAGCCCCGAGGTGACAGTGCCGCGACGAGCTGGCTTCAGGAGCCGGGCAATTTGCCACCCCACAAGAAAATAAATGTAAGGAACGTGAGCCACCGCTTTGGAGCCCTAGCGAAATAGTTACCCCAACCATATGGGAGAAATTACTTTTTCATGCCAACAGCAGTCCAAAAGACACAGAGCTTTCAGTGGATTGCAAGGCAAACTTTTGTCTGATTTCTGTTATATTTTAATAATAGACTTCAAAAAATGCAAGGCACTTCCCTCCTTGCTAACATATTTCCTTTACATTTAAGTGGAAATAAAGACTGCTGACACTAAGTATGTGTAGGAAGCAAAATAGGTCCTCCCTTCCCCTAAAAACCCTCCTACTCATTTTGTGGCCCAAAAAATCTTCTCTGAAAAACAGGTTAACTTTCCTTAATCCTCACATTCCAGGGTATATTTACAATTAGAGCACTATTGGAGGAGAACGACTGAAAAAGCAAGCAAAAAGCTGTGAAATACATACATGTATATGTGCAAGAGCGTGCCTATAGCTATATAATTCTCTGTAAAAGATACCGTTTTTCAGATTACCCAGAAACTGGTCAAATGCCTGGAAAATATTCTTTCCAAGTTTTCAGACCGGCCTCTGAAACTGCATAAACAAATCTTGTCCCATTGGAGTTAGTGGAATAATTCGTGTTTGGCTTGGACTCCGTCTGCCGCATGCACATGAACTCGTACGTGCAGATACTTGTCTGAGTCCGCGAGCCAGGTAGATAACTGTGTAAACTTCTTATTTGAGTGCAGTCTTGTCCAGCTGGCCCGCAGCATTTGCGTAGGCTGTATAGGCAGACATAATTGCTGTATATTCTCCTGCTTTTCCTGCCCCGTTTAGCCAAAAGTTCGCTCTCGCAGGCGTGCTGGACTGTACTGCTTCCACGGGATTAAAGCCTGCAGTCACATCATCTGAATTCATCACAGGAGGGAGACAGTAGCCAAATATTTGCCCCTAAGTGTCCAACTCTACTCCAAATTGTGCTTAGGGCAGGTTTCAAGGGTGAGCACTCATTAGAGTAAGGCAGGGAGCAGGCCAAACTGGCCAAAATGAGGGCTAAGAGAAGACTAGCCCATGGCTTGGGGTCACCTGAGGCACTGCTTGACCCTTGTTAACCCCCATTAATTGCCCCTGGGTCAAAGAGCTTGCAGTATCAGGCAGTGATTTAGGGAGGAACTTGTTCCATCAACGAGTCTTGGACTTCATTAACCCGATAAAGCTCAGCCAGGCACTAACGCATCTCAGGAGGCTTGCTGTGCGACCCAAAGCATCTCCAGGGGCATCAACACGCCAGAGCTACTTCAGGAGCGCTGCTATCCTAACTGCATGTAAAATGGCATAAAAATGGGAGGGTTTGCAGGGAAAAAAGAGAGAATAAAATCTATGTGCACAAGGAAAGCCCTTTTGGGGAAAATTGTGAGGGCCAAGCTGCCACTGGGGTGAAAAAAGAGAACAGCAGGCAGAGATTATCACATACTAAACAGAGGAGGGTATAAAGGAAGCAAAACCTGTAAAATTGTAACGTTCAAAATAGACATTTGTTTGACTTCCGTTTTAAGCGGCTAGACTTTACCCGTTGTCTCCTTCTGGCTTCTCGTAAACTCCCATGACACCAATCAGTGGAGACGCAGAGGATTAACTTGGAGACAACCCGTTGCAAACTTCAGCCACTCTGTAACCGTTTAAGCAGATAACTCTGTTTTTATGTAGGGCAACTGGTGGGGAAAATGTGTCACCATTTTCTTTCCTGCTCCTTTTGAGCGGTAAGATGAGAAGCAAGAACACTTCAGACCCTGAGAGCTCAGCTTCCCTTCCCTCCGCGCCGCGGGTGCCTGGGTCACCCCCACAAATGCCAAAAGCACTTTGGCAGCTGCAGAAAACCAGAGGCATCTCCGAGAGTCGCAAAAGCTCGTCCTTACCTGCCTTAGGGCAAAGAGGGAAGAGAATTAAAGCAATTCAATCCCCTCTGCTGTCCGAGACAGGCAGCCGAGTGCTTTATGTGGCAGCCAGTTCCTTGGATTTATGTTGTAAGCATAGTGAGAAAATATATTTGTCCTATTTGTTTTCCTGGGCTTTGCCACGCTGTGAGTGCAACTACCTGGCACAAGTAAATCTCCCCAGATCCCATCTGAAACGAAACATAATTCTGAGATACAGTCTGGAGCATGTTTGGAGAGCAAGGCAAAGAGAATTGTTCTTAAATGATCTAAAATCCCACTCATCAACCTAGAAAGCTTTTCCCCAAACTCACTTTCCCAAACTCACTTACTCCCTTCAGTCTCCTGGCGAAAGCAGCAGATTGGCTTAAGAGAGATTTTGGTTCCTCTCTGGCAGGAGCCCGGCTGTGCGGCCCAGGCATGGCAGGTTGGTGCTCTGCCCACGCAGGAGGATGGCAAGGTGCTGGGAAACCCCCCCCAGTCAGATCAGAGCTCTGCAGCAGTGCTCCCCAGCGTGCTGACACTGAGGAAGGTGAGGGCAGGCAGGGCACAGCGATGGAGATGCCCTCGGAGCAAGAGCAGGGATGCAGAAATTGCCAATAGCCCCTGGGCTGCTCCAGCCTGGTAGTTCCCAGCACCTTCTGCGTTAGAGCAACCGAAGCAGCCAAAAGAGCTCGCTGAGACTCATTTTGTCAGGACGAAGCAAGGGGTGGCCGCAGTCTCCCAGAGCCCAGCTTGTGACCGGCATCGTTGCCGCTAGCCTTGCTCGTGTTCCCAGCACAAGGGAGCAGGGCGAGAAGGGGTAAAGGTCCACTTGAATTTGCCTCTAGATGATGTGCAGGGGCCAGACTGGATAGACAGCAAGGACTGCAACAAAAGGGGGTCAAAACCCAGCTTTGAACCATCTCCATAGCCCTTCTTGCATGTAAAGCATGAAAGAGGAGCAACTTCAGCCTCCGTGTCTCCAGCCTGCTGCCCTGTTGGCTCGGGGTATGGCAAGCCTAGTGACTCAGTAATCTGCTTGCCATGCATTTTTTGAAGCAGGAGCATACTTTAATTCCCTTTAAGTAGATCAAATCCAGGAAACATTTAAGTAGGACTTCCTGCCCAGTGTGAAATACAAATTCTTTTCATCATGGAAAGCTAACTGAGCTTAAACAATAGTATAATGAAACTGGTTATGCAATGAAGTTGTAGGAGATCAAAGCTGATTTTGGTTTTTAATTAAGATAACAAGGTACTCGGATTAAGGAAGCTAGTGGTAACCCACTGCCTAACTGCTTAAAGAAACACAAACACTGCCCTATTAACTTGGTGCAAGCAGCGTACGATTTTGCCTGCACTTACAGTCAGGAATTGAAACTGGGAAACGTCCTACTTGAATTTATCTACATCAGACACCATTTCTTCAAGAAGGGGGAGGATTTCATGAATGCTACTGAATATTATTCCCTCTCCCATCCATCTTTTCTGCTCACTTCTGCTGCACATCCCTTTAAATATGTGTCTAGGTTGTCTGTCTGCACAAACCCCCCGCTGTTCCTCTTCCACCATGTGGCCATCTAAAATTCACAATCTTGTAGGTCGTTCCAGTCAGGAAGAAAAGTCAGTGCAGGGCTTAAGTAGTTTTTTTGGAAGCAGCTTTGTTTATTTACAAAGCAGAGACAAACTCCTGTGTGACACAACAGGAGCCAAGCCACAGGAGAGTCTTTCTCAGTTCCCAGCTTCCGCCACTCTTTCGGCCAAGCCCCCCACCCAAAGCCCCCTCTCTCTGGGCTTTTCCCAGGGCCACACACTGTGCTCGCCCAGGCGTCGCATCTGGCTGGTTCTGCGCCCGTCCCACACCTCTCCTCCTGAGCCGGCTGGCTTCACACCCACACTCACCTCTTCCCAAAACAGCTCCGCGCCAACGCTCCCCCTCCCAGAGCCCGCACGCTCCCGAGGAAAACAACGAGCCCGTGCTTCGGGAAGAGACCTCGGTGCAGGGTGGACGTTTCCAGCTAGTTATTATTTTGCTGCCTGCTTTCCCAAGCCAATTGTGGGGGCTTTTTAAAGGAAAAACATCTGAGAATGGGGATTAATCTGGGGTCTACCTTATTAGTAAAGCCATAAAGCCTTTCAGGAAAGCCCTACAGAGCAGAGCGGGGCTGAAGCCAGTAGGTTTCTGTAGAGGCTCGGAATATTTATAGGACCATGTTAGGAGAGAATATTGGTGCACAGTTGTTGGGGAAGAAAGGGAGTTTAGCCTGGCTAACACCACAGGACTGCTGGAGGGTTTTATCTCTTCTGCCAGGCTGCGCACACCGTCCATACATTTCAGTACTGGGCGTACCACTCCTCAGAACCTTGAAACGACGGTTCATTAAGCTCGCAGGAATGTTATCATTTTCCATAAAATTTGATAGGATTTTCCAGGACCTGTGATGCTTCAGTGTAATGCATTCTTGGCTATCAACAGCCATCTTGGGCCCCGGGAGAACGCTCTGCAGAAACCATAAAAAGGTTTTAAACATGCGTTTTGATTTACAGCAACGGCGAGTTCCTCCCGCGGTGTGATTGGGGTGGGGATTCAGAACATATTTTCGGGCTCCGTTCAATTTCCACGCTCCCTCTCCCAATTACTTTTGAAATCACGCTGTTCACTCAGCCTTAACAGTAGTTTAGCCCATACTCGTATCACCACACGGCAGAGATTCACAGGGAGGGGACTGTTGTCAGAAAAAACTGCTTCGGAGCTTGGATGCATGCTTCTTCTCCTCGATGAGTTTAGCTACCTTTTTTTGTTGAAAAACAGGGCTTGTCCCACTTAAACAAACTCGCAGCTATTTAACAGAGAGACAGGACTGTCATGTAGGTAGAGCTTGGTCTGCAGCCACACTCTGTCATTGAAAGGTGTTCGCCTCGCCCATCCTTGATGCAAGTACTGAACCCTTCTTAGAGCAGGATGTGTCTGCGAGGGGAACCAGGCTGTCTGCTCCTGCCCTGTCCTGGGAAGAGCTGCTATCTCCCATCTTTTAAATTCCACTCAGTCTTTTTGAGTGAACGTGGTGCTTATTCACAGCCTGATTTGTAGCCTGTTTAAGTTAGTGGGAGCCTTGCTGGGAGCTCGGGAGCCGGTGCTTACAGACCCAGCAGCAGCAACCGGTGACTGGAGTCTCCTGTTTAATCCCAGTCAGCTGGCAGGGGCAGGCCAACCTTCACTGTGCCTCGCTGGTGATCTGTGAACACCTTCTTTCATCTTGGAAAGACAGATCAATCTATAAACTCTCTGGGGCTGCAGCTCTTGTGCTAAGACTCTTGGTAACAAGTGACTGCAGTGCTGGTTTAAGCAGCAGGGATATTTACTATCTCAGGAGACCTCCTGTAATACCATTCTCAACCCTGGGTATCCCAGGATGCAGACCCTTTCCCAACATCCTTTAGGAAGTTATTCCATGCCATAGCTTAGAAACAGTCTGCAGAACAAGCAGCTTGATGCCCCTTCACCAAGGACAACACTTTCCCCTCTCCCTTTCTTGAGCCACAGCCTGGTAATTTACCCATTTCCAGCACTGTACCAACAGGCAGGTCCCCTCCAGCCTCTGCATTGGGTCAGAAGATATAATCACCTGCACCCAGATAGAGGATGGTCCCTTATCTCATAACCAGCAGGGGCTGAATGAACCGCTGGCCCAAGGGTCTGTCTCTTACTATCATTTCTTAGAATCTTCTAGGCATACTTCTTCTGTTCCTTACTAATGAAGTTTTGCATTTTATTGCTGCAAAACATTCACCCTGGAAAAAAAAAAACCCAAAATAAAAAGACCAACCCAAGCTGAAAACATCACGGCCAAGCAAGAGAGATGTTTTTAAACATCCTCAGAGCAACATCTTTGTGTTGGTGAATAACAGGACTTCCAGCAGTTTGGGTGTCTTTGCGCAGAGCCTTGTGAATAAGCAAATCACAGATCAATACAAGCCACTGTGTGTTACTCATTAGCATGCTGGGAGCCCAGAGATGATATCAAACACCAGCCCCCCCTTCCCCTGAGCGGAGCCTACTGATAGGGCAGTGTGCGCTGCCAACAGTGAGTCATTCATCACTCCGTCCACGTTTCACAACAGCGTGATTCAGTGTTTGTAAAGGAAAGTCCTGACTGCAAACATCACCCTCATTCAGCCGCCGTTCGCCTCCTTGCAATGTACAGCATAGATTGTGCTCCGCATGATATTTGCCAGGACAGTAAATCCGTGGAGGCAGAGCATCCCCCGCTGATCTGGAGATTGGTGGAGACCACGAGCAATCTGGGGGGGGACTGTGCTATGAAACTACTACCCTTGGTATGTCTGACACTCACCCTCTCCATGTTCACCCCCAGTGGAGGAGCCCAGTGTGGCGTCAGGCGTGTTAAAACCCAGGATGAAACTGAAGCAAAAGTTTCAAGCCGTAAGATGAATTTTCTAATTGCCAGCCCTACAGATTCAACATGGGGAGAGGGAAGAAATTAAGCAGTGCTGCGCCCTTCCTGCCTCTTCAGTTTCCAGCAGCTGCAACGCCGTGACTGCAGACTGACAGTTTTGGTGATAAGGCAGAAAACAGAGCGAACCCACCTTGGTTTTCTCTAACCGTATTAGCTTCCTCTTGCCAGCCAGACTGAAAACTAGTTTTTGTCAGTCAATGTGAAGCGCTCAGAGCCTCTCAGAGCACAGGCATGCTGCTCAAAGAGATGCCTCTATAGGAGAGGACAAGGGGCAATGGGCACAAACTGAGGCACAGGAAGTTCCATCTGAACATGAGGAAGAACTTCTTCCCTCTGAGGGTGATGGTGCCCTGGAACAGGCTGCCCAGGGAGGTTGTGGAGTCTCCTTCTCTGGAGATATTCAAGACCCGCCTGGACAAGGTCCTGTGCAGCCTGCTGTAGGTGACCCTGCTTCAGCAGGAAGGTTGGACTAGA
>Ga0065711_1050328_pt1 | contig 10888 bp, 6 predicted proteins | sample Hoacrofraction12_FD_59098 | JGI IMG/M metagenome (GOLD analysis project Ga0065711, IMG submission 59098) | Hoatzin crop microbial communities from Cojedes, Venezuela - Epithelial fraction 12 v2 (version 2) | ecosystem: Host-associated > Birds > Digestive system > Esophagus > Crop | place... | reverse complement strand
GGAGGTTGTGGAGTCTCCTTCTCTGGAGATATTCAAGACCCGCCTGGACAAGGTCCTGTGCAGCCTGCTGTAGGTGACCCTGCTTCAGCAGGAGGGTTGGACTAGATGACCTACAGAGGTCCCTTCCAGCCCCTACTATTCTGTGATTCTGTGATTCTGTGTTCCTGACGGGCCGTACCCAGTGGAGAGGACCCATGCTGGAGCAGTTCATGAAGGAGTGTATCTTGGAGAGGGACTTTTTACAAGGGTGTGTAGTGATAGGACAAGGGGGAAAGTCTTTAAACTAAAAGAGGGCAGATTTAGATTAGATACTAGAAAGAAACTCTTCACCATCAGGGTGGTGAAACACTGGAAGAGGTATGATTCTATGATTCTGTGGGAGGTGTCCCTTGCTGGAGCACGGAAACCGGAGGAAGGAGCAGCAGAGTTTGGAGTGTTATGAACAGACCACAGTCACCATTTCCATCCCCCTGTGCCACTCAGAGCGAGGAGAAGGAGGCAGAAGAATCAGAAATGAAAGAATGAAGTTAAGCCTGGGAGAAAGAGGGGATAGGGATGAGGTGTTGTAGTTTTGCCTTTGTTTCTCACTATTGTACTCCATTGTTAATGAGCAATAAATTAAACAAATTTTCCTGAAAATGAGTCTGTTTTGCCATAGCAATAACTGGTAAGTAATCCACTTGTTTTCGTCTTGACACAAGAGCTTTTCCGTATTTTCTCCAGTGATATTGAAGAGTGGGAGTTAGAGAGTGGCTGGTTTGGCATCTGCCAGTCAGCGAAGGTCAACCCACCACACTTTCAAAAACAATTCAAGATTACTGTCACCCAGAATCTGGTCTCTCCTTCCGAGGCCATAAACTCAAAATTATTGTCAGGAAATTAATATATAGTACACTTTCACTTTCCTAAAATGTGCCAATATTATTTAAGGTGGATGTCAGACTTCTCTATGCACACTCCAGCTAAATGCCTACATGCCTGAATGCCCAGCATTTCCATTGGATTTTGAGGAGTATCCACAATATTTGGGTATCAAGAAATTTAGGTCTGATTTATGTGCAAGCTTTTTTCCAAGTGTAAGAGTATGGATTGAAGAGCATGATCCTTTTACCAAATATTTCTAACAACACAGCCAGAAGAGTTACTGAAATTACATTAATAATAAGGTGATTTTTAATGCTTTTCTGCCTTTACCCTAATAAGGGCAGCTGTTCAAGACCCAGCTTTCACACTTTTATCCGGTGGTCTTCCAGTATATATGTGTGGTTACGGGGACAAGCTTTCTAATGTATGTGTTCTTAAGTTTGAAAATATATTATTAAGTTGGGGATGTAGAAATAATTTTTATGGAAATTATAGATTTCATAAAGACACTAGTTAATACATTTTAAAAGTAACTGTAGATTATGCTTAAAATAATAGTTCTATAAATCTCATGGTTTTTCACATTATTGAAAGAACTGTCAACAATGACTCAGTATTTTTATATTTCAATTATTACACACTACAAGACTGTGTGATTAAACTTAAAATGAAGGAAATATTTTTTGTTTGATTTACAGTAAATTTAATATTTGATTAACATTCCAGAAGGAGGAAAAACAAATGAACATGCTATAAAACATGCTAATGATGATCATAATGATAATTGAGAATGTTCTCAGAATAGATAATATCATAATGAAGGCATCAAGACTTTATGTAGATTTTCCCCCCTGTAGGTTTTATAAAAAGCAGAATAATCTTTACTTATTTTTGTAAAATTATGTTGGATTTAAAATTCTTTCTGACATATAAGAAAAGAATGAAGGAAAATAATGCCTTGCAAATTTTAAATTGATGTTAATTATGATGCTGCTTTGCTCCTTGCCTCTTTCTGTCTAAGTGCTTTCAGTTTCCTGGCCACTAGGCTTTGCATTTACTAATAATAAATCTCCCTCCATCACAGCCCAAACCTCTCTTTTTCATTTAACTTTTGCCGCTGTTATTTTATTTGCTACTGTCTGTAAATTGCGGTCACAGATGAATAATCACTCTAAAGTTACCAGCAACAGATGTGGAGCTGGTATTCCAAGCACAGGAAAAGAGAAATTGTACGGGGATTTCAGTTTAATTGGTCATGAAATCACCTAAAAACTTCTAAAAGTCATTACTGAGGTATGACTCCTAAAAAAACCCTCACTATATACAGACCAATGATTCCCTTTAAAAAACAAAGAAATGCTGTCTGTGCCTCCAGTGATCTGCAAATGAAAGCTTGAGAACTACATCCTAAGTGAAATGGACATGATGTAGATAAACCTTTCTTTTCTAGAACATTGATAGGAATATAAGAATATAAAATGGTGGGTAATGGTTCATTATGAGATGAATATCATACATAATAAAGTAATTCTAATTCAGATTGTGCATCTGGGCCCAATCACAATTTGGTCAGAAGTGATCTGAAGTGGTAAAGAAAAAAAGGAAGTAAGAGAGTTTGGCACTTAACTGCAGGATTTTAATAGTATTTAGCTTCTGTCTGCCGTAACAATGAGTAAGAGAGAGATATCTAGTAATCCGTGAAAAAAACTCAGCTCCTCATCTCCCACCAAATTTCACAGAGCCACTACTCCTGTCTCCAACAGCTGAAAATTACTCTCACCTTTTCTCTTGGATTGTCTTCTGCATCCAAAGTCTCTTAGTTTAGTCAAAGCTATTCTTTATCAGCACCTTCCTGCTTTGAAAGCTCAAACATAACAAAAAAAACACCAACATTGTTCTTGGGTACCTGCTATTTTATTAAATAGACAGATCTATGTATCCTAGAGGCCCTACTAAGTTTTCACATGCAAGGACTTTTTTTCTGACTTAGTAAATCCTGTCTTCTCATAACATCCCTGCGTGAACCTGCCTGCCTGCAGCTGTAGTTTCTTCTGCTCATTTAACTGAATGTTTCTCAGCTCTTTAAAGGGCAGATGCTCCCCACCGGGCCGTGCAGTTTTAATGGACAAGCAACTCATCAACTTCTGCTACAGCTGTATTAATCAGGCAGGGTGTGAATTACAACTCAGGGGAAGGGTGAAGCACTTGCACAAGCAGTCTTCCACAGAGAAGTCTCTGACTCTAGCTGTCTGGAATTGGTTAACGGGGAAGTGCTACGAAGCAAAGGCTGTAGGCTGAGTTTTATCTCTCTGCTTAGTGTTCTTGCTGGGATTAAAGGAAACTGACTTTTGGTACTAGAGGCTTGCAGCACCAATTCTTCTTGATGTAAGTGTTTATAAGCTTTCTAACAGAATATAATCCAAAGGTAATGCTTTGGTTGCTTTGAAAACACAGTTTTTAAAGGATTGTTACGATGGGTTCGTTTTATCTGCAGGCTTCTTATTTGAGACGCTTCATCCAGGAGATGGGATAACTGGCCTAAAGCTTGGGATGTGAATTCAGGCCTGTGGCTCCCATCATGTAAGTACCTGCATTAAGCATGAGGTCATAACCTCACTTGTGGGAGAAGAGGGAAATTACTCCCTTTACGTGTCGTCTGTCTTTTATCCTCCTCTAATGCCCTAACAAGAGCTATAAGGTTTAGATCTGCGGGCAGGTGAGTGTGGGTTGCATGTACTTGACGAAGAGGAGAGTAAGGAGTTATAACCTCTTGTTTTGGGAGTAATTATGCTTTTGGCCGCTGACTGAAGGCTGGCTTTTTGGGGTGATTCAGGTGTTCACAACTGTTTCTAAACTGAGGCAATGACTTCTGTCTTGTTAAGTGTTTAACATTTACCATCTCCCTCTCCTAGCTGAATAGTACCTTCCGTCCTTGTGTTTTGTGTCCATCTCTGTGTGCACCTGTACCTTTTAGACATGATATAAAGTGACAATTGATACCAAATGATATTGACAGGCCTTTATTAAACTTAATTACTCTTCAGAGACTGGCATGAATCAATCCTCATAAAATTCATGTGTCACTTTGTGATGTGCCAGTTTTAGTATGGAAGAGATGGAAGGAAGTTTCTCTGGGGAAGGAGGAATTCCTCCATTTTACCAGTAACTCTTTACTTCTTCTTAAATTATTGATTGACTGTTTTCATGTGAAAATTATCATAAATATTTATCAGTTAACATAGTGAAAATAAAGATGGGAAAACTAAGTGGTGACATCTAGTTTTGTTCTACAGTGTAGTAAGTACCCTGAACTCCTATTAATACTAATGAATTCCCTGAAAATCCATTACAGCAGATTAAATTATTTGCTGGTATAAACTTCAACTTGTAGTGATATTTTAAGTGCCTTATACTGTTTGAGGTGTGTTTTTTGTTGATGCTTACATAAAGCTATGAAATTATACTTTGTTTATGGAAACTGTCTCATGTAAATCTGGAAAGTGGCACTTTACAGACAAAAATGAATAGGTTAACATACACTGTGCTAATGACAAAGGAAGCATTTTTGAGAGGTGTCTGACTTGCAACGTTCTTCATGAACTGAACCAAAAATCTTCCAGCAATTTAGGGAAAATAGTACATATATCAGCCATTAGTAACATCAGGCCTTTTAGTTGGAATACTTTCACATTTCTTGCTGGAAAACAATGTTTCTCAAGATAAGGGTGTTTATTGCAGGCAGATTCTTGTTTTAATACGACATGTGTTTCCTCAATCTGGAAGTGTGGCATTCATCAGAGCCTTTTCTCCTCACCTTCGTCACCCCATCCCCTTTCTGTGGTGGAGTTAACTCACTGGTTCTTAAAAGTGATGGGAGGCAGGAGCAAGAACAAGATTCAAGGTAACTGGCTTAAGTTGATTTGCTTTATTTTTCTGACACTGGAATAGTGGAAAAATTATGCAATCTGATCATTTATGGAGTGTTCACTTCTATCACTTCTGAAATTTCAGTTACCTTGCAGGGCTTACAAATATGTTGCATATAAAGTGGGTGGAGGGACCTCAAAACTGCTTCTCAGACTTCAAAGAGTGGTCAGGGAAGATAAGCAGTTCAAATGGTCTGAGTGTAGGCTCAAGGTCAGCTGTGAGTATAGGCCTAACATTCTCGTTGTCATCAGCTGAATAAATAAACAGCCAGTAGCAGTATATCTGACTGTCTGTCTCATGCCAGTGCATAGTCATCCTCACAATAGAAGTGTTTCCTGATGTTTAGGCATCAGTTTCCTGAATTTCAGTTTGTGTTCACTGCCTCTGGTCCTGTCACTGGGTACCACTGGAAAGAGCCTGGCTCCATCTTCTTTACATCCTTCCTTCAGGTATTTGTATACATTGATAAGACTTTCCCCCCTTTAGGCTTCTCTCTTTTCTATGTCCATATCTCTCTTGTACTGAAGAACCCAGAAGTGGATGGATGCATTACTCCAGGTGTGGCCTCACCAGTGTTGAGTGTAGGGAAGGACCACCTCCCTCGAGCTTCTGGCAGCACTCCTCCTAATGCAGCGCAGGATACTACTGGATGCCTTTGTGGGAAGTATGCATTGTTGGCACATGTTCGACTCGCTATCCATCAGAACCTCCAGGTCCTTTTCTACCAACCTGCTTTCCAGCTGGGCTGCCCCCAGCATATGCTGGTGCATGGGTTTGTTCCTCTGCAGGTGTCTGACTTCACACTTTCCCTTGTTGAACTTTATGAACTTCCTGTCATCTCTCTTCTGCAGCCTGTCAAGGTCCTCTTTGAATGGCAGCACAACCCTCTGGCATATCAGCCACTCCTCTTTTGTGTTTTGTGCCTTCAGCAAACTTGCTGACTGTGTATATTCTGTATCATTAATCACCAGCACAGGTGTTGAACTGGATTTGACCCTGGTGTACAATTTACTGGCCTCCAACTAGACTTTGTTCCACTGAACACCATGCTTTGGGTGTGATTGTTCAGCCAGTTTTCTGCTCCTTCAAAAACTTACGAGAGCCTTGTCATTGTTGTCAACATAAGCAAAACAATGTTCCAAACTTATGACATAGTCTCTGGGGCAAGATAATTACATCATGAGATAACAGAGAGCTGGAAGAGACAGTGAGCTACGCAGGGGGCTGAGAAAGAAGAATGTCTAACGGACAACAGAACTTAACTTGGTACTCGATGTTTTTCAGCTTTGGTTACAGTTTACAACACCCTGACCTTGCTACCAATGTGTCTCCTCACTTATTTTATTTTAATAAAATTCTTAGCAAAAGATTTTAGTCTGTCCAGTCCCATGGGTAATAAAACCAGACAGAACATATAGCTCTTCTTAAGACTGAATATTAAAAACAATTTAAATAAATGAAAAGGGTGTTCTATCAGGCCTTTTTTTTTCTTTTTTTCTGGAGGAAGAGAAATTGGTTTAGTTTGATTCTGTTCAACAAAGATATCAATCCCACAATGTAACGTAGAGTAAGATACATTAGTGTGGTGAACATTATGTATATAGTAGATATTGATCTAATCCTGAACATCCAGCACCACTTCATAGTAGGATTTAAAATGCACTTGAACTGGAAATTTATTAAGCTGTCTACCTATTTCTAATGTTACTTATCTCAGCCTTTTTTAAAAAAACTAACCAAACCATTTTTGGTTTTACCATACTATGCCCAAAGGTTGAGTGTGTGTGTGAGGGGAAAGGTGTTCTGTGCGAGGAAAACAAAGTCCTGTCAAAAAGAAGGCTGGTAATGTGAAGGACTCCATTTCTCTTCAAAAGATATATACTTCCTCTCACATTAGTTACTAAATTTATTCAGCAAAGTGTGATTTTGGGTCATCTTTGAAGCAAATTTGGGTAATGAGTTTCAGTTCCTTCCTGTCTTCATATTTTATCTCATTCAATAGGAACTACATTCGCTTTTATACTTTATCCATTCTTATCACATGGCCAGCCCATTGCTGCTTGGCCTCTATAAGTAAGGCTTCAGCCAATGTACAGTCAATGTGCTAAAATTTCCATTTCTATTCGGACTACTAAACCAATTCATTTGGAGTTGTCTTCTAAAATTACTAACATTTTTGTCTGGTCCCCTCCATGCTTACTGAAAGGCTGTTCGACTTCTGATGGTTAAGACCTATCTTCTAAATACCAGTTAAACTTGTGTGACTTCTTCATAAGCAATACCCTCCCAAGTATTTTTCCTTTTGTCTATCCTGTCCTTTCAACTTCTGTGGGTTGGTTGTGCTGGGTATTGACTTTCTTTTTTTTATTAATCCTCCTACAAATTCTGCTCTAAAGAGCAATATCCTCTCTTGTATTTCCTGTTCCTAAGCTACATGACTCACACTCATGTAAGAAACACATGTCATAAAATAGTACCATGTAGAAAAGCCCAAGCTAGATTGCTGTGGGGTAGTTTGGGGTACTGGAAGCACTGTTGCCATAACAATATAATGTTTTATCCAAGCCAAATTACCTGACAAAGCAGTAATTTCTTTTAGCTAATTTAACTACCTTTATAAATCATCACAGCTCACATATCACTTATTAAGATATCTGTGGTAATTTATATCTGTAGATACTCTGCACATCTTTTGAGTAGACCTTCTTGTAACTTGTTCCAGTTTGATGACTTTTGTCTTGAACTCTTAACTTATAATTAAAAACATTAAACAAAATGGGAAGCTGCCTCTTACTCTACCTCTCTGCTAAGCAGTTAAAACTCCAGAGAAACATTCTTTCAACCAAAGGTTAAAGAACCTAAGCCTTTCACGTGTTCAGCTTCCTTGACGTGTGCATGTACCTTGTTGTGAGGTTCCTTTTCAGAGTTAGCTTTTTTATGAAAATATTAGTAAAATTTCCTCAAAGTGTTTTTCAAGAGTTTGGAGTATATGGGGACTAATTAGTCACTTTTGAGTCTTTTCAACAATGCACCAAACAGAATCCATACTTATGTCTAGGAGTTTAAAAAATGACGACTTCTCCAACCTGATTTGCTACTGTTCAAGCTTTCTCCAGCAAAGCATGAATCAGCACAAGTAAACAACTGGCTTTTGTGCAGTTCTGCCTTTCTCTTCACAGCTAAAAACCATGCAAAGTGTTTCTTCAGAAATACATTAGGTTATCTTTTTTTAGTATATTTATCATTATGTATGTACCTAGTTACCAAGTGAGGACAGACATGTGAAGGATAGCGGGATTTTCAAAGTTGTAGTTTCTTCAGGAAGGTTTATCTTGCTTTTTCACATTTGCTCCTGAAAAAATAGTCTCCTAGTCTAGGTATCCTTGTTCCAAGCAATGAAGTGTTGTGAAGAGAAACACATATCTGTAATTATTTCAAAATCTATGTGTAGAATACCTATGAGAAGATGATAACATAAGTAGTAAATACATCTTTAGAGAAGCATTATGTGAGTCTTAGTTGCATTCTGTTTGTGATCCAGCGAGGTAGAATGTTATCTTTGTAAGTGACAAAAATGACTTGTTTCTGTACGACTATAAACAAACTCAACAATACTAACACAATCTTATCCAGCTGAGCACATGGAACATATATTACTAATATAAAGTTGATTTGAATTAAATTGTCTTATAAAAGAGGATTAGTGGTCTGAAACGGGCTTTAAGTGATTTGAGGAAAAACACTTTGAATGATATCCACTCAGCAAGTCCACATTCACAATTGGACAGTTCTGTCCATAAATTCAAGCTTTTAAATCTTTCTTTACTGCAGAACTCAAAGGATTTTCCACTAATAGTGCTGACTTGTCAGCAAACCTCTTGAATCTCAGCATGGCATGGCCAGCGTCGATTGCTAGTTTCTCATCTGGATAACAGTGAAAACCTGTCACACACCAAGGCAGGAAGCTTTCTGGTGTCTGAGCAGTCCAGCTAGCAAAGAATCCCTACAGAAATCCTGTAAAACAAATTTAGAAAAAATCTTAAAGAGGTCACGTTTCACATTCGCCCTGTAGAATCAGGTCTTCCTATGTTTTCCTGATGCATATTTATCTAGCCTGTTCTAAATATAATAACGGAAATTCTCCTCCCTCCCCAGGCAATCTCTTCCAGTACTTAGCCACCTGTAGTGCTATGTGCTTCACCTGAAAGTCTCTTGTTACTATTAAACCTGCTACTGCTTCCCTTATCTTCACAGGATATAAAGAAGAGTTTATTCTCTCTTTCTTATTACTTTAATGTGTAAAAGATAAAGCTGTTATCACATCTTCTTTCAGTCTTTGTTAGGCCAAATAATATAATTTTCTTTCATTCTTTATCATGCTTGTTATTCTTCTTAAAATTCCCTCCCCCTGTAGTCCCAACAGGTCCATATTTTTCTTGAATCACCTTGCCCAGAAATGGAACAGTGCCTGCTTTGAAGCTTTACCAGCACCTAATGCCACTGAGGAATTTCCTCATGAATCCTACAGCCTACTACTGTGCTTTATATTTTCTAGTATAGCCATTGAATATAGAAGGGAGGTTTGATCACCTTAGATTTACAAGTAGTAAATTTTCCTACTTATTATTATAAATTATTTTTAGAAAATTGTGATCAACAGAAACTACCTGTCTCATTTATGACACTCCCAATATATTGTTTGATCCATCTTCAGCAAAAATACAACATTTTAAGAGACCCCACAGCACAGTTCTAAAATATTTTTATTTAAGGGGTTCCCAGGTTAGGCTGAGCTACCATATCTCTGAAAGATAGGGGTAATGTTGGGAAAATGCATTCCCATATAAAAACATAGGTACCATATCTTCCCTTTTAAAACTCATAGTAATTCAGTGTGGCACGGCTAGTTTCACTATCTGAAAAATTACACTGCGCAATGTCACTACCAAGTAGCTAATTATGTTCCATAGAGCCTGTAGTATCACAGGCTCAAAAACTGGGGCACTTCTCAAATAGAAATCTTGACTTGTGCCCATCCTGTACACTCCTCTTTCATGTTGCATCAGTCAGTTGAGTTAGTCATTCAAAAGATGGAGGGAGAAGAAAAAAAAATAAAGGGGGCGGGGGGAGTAAAATCTCTCCATACTAATTCAGTTGCGTAAAATACAAACTGCTTTGTTTTGGATAGAGATACTCTGCTTCTGTAGACAACATCTTAAAGAGCAAAGCTTACGTTTCTCTCCTCTTCCCTTTTCCCCTCCTCATCCCTTCTAGTGAAATCACAGAAATAATGACTTCATGTTTGAATTTTATGAGTCTTGGCCTTGGTAGCAGAAGTGCCATAATTATCTTTTTGCTACTATCACAGCTTTGTAAATATTAAATGCAAAAAACAATGTCTCAACAGCTTTGAGGTTTGACACTTACTGAAAAAAGTCAGGGAGTTCACAGTCAATGTTTCCTCTCTTTCTTCAGTATTTTTAGTACACTTCTGCTTTATAAGCCACAGATTCTCATTATGAGTAGATTAACTTCGGGCAGTCCATCTTTGTACTACTGATTTCAGTCTATTGTAAACCATACTACAGGATTCACCTAGTAGAAAGGATCCTCAGATTAGCTTTCACTGCATGCCACCTCTCTAATCAGACTTCTAAGATCTAGAATAAGCCTTCACATCTGCTGGCGTAACAAGGTAAGGTGTGTACATACCCTAGCATCAGCAGCAATGGAGGAAAAGCTGAGATTATTGTTGAGCCCCTATTGTTTACTTCTTGGAAAGGTGCATGCATGTCCATAGTTGTTTTAATTTAAACATATTAGAAAATAAAATGAGGAGAATTAGAGAAAAGAGAACTTTGCAGGTTTATCTGAATTTATTCTGTTGATGTTTGGAAAAAGGGCACTAGATGATCTATCAGGTCCCTTCCAAACCAAACCATTCGATGATTTATAATCAGCTTGGAAGAACTTGGTAGTACTGCTGTTTGAGGACTGGCTGTTCTGCACTTAGCTCATGGACCTTGCTCAGCCCACTCGGGAAAAAAGCTCCTAATCTGTGCCACTTAATTTCCCTTGCCACCATACCCCCCCCCCC
>Ga0065711_1050327_pt1 | contig 10889 bp, 8 predicted proteins | sample Hoacrofraction12_FD_59098 | JGI IMG/M metagenome (GOLD analysis project Ga0065711, IMG submission 59098) | Hoatzin crop microbial communities from Cojedes, Venezuela - Epithelial fraction 12 v2 (version 2) | ecosystem: Host-associated > Birds > Digestive system > Esophagus > Crop | place... | reverse complement strand
CCCCCCCATTTCTCCCAGAGGCACAGGGCTTGAGAAATGACAGCAAGGAGAAATTTCAGACTGAAGTAAGGATGCGTTGGGTGCTTCTGCGTGCTGTGAGCTCGCGTGTAGGGGAGATGTGTGGAGGACCTGGTTGATTGCAGAAGAGTAGCTGGTGTTCCCGCCAGCTTTCCTTGGCGCCTGGGAGTAACGCTGGTCCCCAGCAGACCAACCCCAGCCACCGCGCATCTGATGGCAGCCTGTAAGGTTCGCTTTAACCAGATATATTTATAGCAGGCTTAGCTGCAGACTCCGGTGTCTTTGTATCAGATTTCCTTACATAACAGTGATGTTACAGCACCTTGGGTTTCTCTTGACAGTGAATTACAGCTAATTTCTCTCCCCCCGCGCGCCTGAAAGGAACGGGAGCAGCAGGCTGCAAATCTCTTCACGAGAGGAGCTGCGATGGTGAGAGCAGGGAGAGGAGTTACTGCCGGGGAGGGCAGCCGCTTGAAAGCGGTCTCCGAATCTCAAGTGGATGCTGTAACAATGCTCAAGTCCTAGCTCTGTGGATGAAATGGCTTAGTAATCATTAGAAAAAAAAAAAAGCTTGTGGAGACGTGTCTGAGTTCGATAGAGAGTCTTGAAAGTAAAGAACGCTGGGTTTCTGGTGCCATAACTAATCTCTGAAAGCAGCTGCACCTTGAAAGCAAACCCTGCTATCTTAATTTTCCCAATAACCATTTTAATGTCTGTGTTTCCAGCGTGTTTCTTTGCACGCAGCTGGTCCGTGTTGAATTATTTGTGAAACTCCTGTTGAAGGCAAGCCCTGGGCAAATGTGAAGTGGGGGCTGGCAACGGGTTGCCATGCGTTTCCCAAACAATCATGTGAAGTTCAGGAGCTGTGTTTGAGGGGTGTGGGTGAAAATGTATTTATTCCCTGCCCTAAGGTAGATGGGACCAGACCAGAGGCAGTGGGTAGGATGTCAGGCTGGTACAGGGATTGCAGCCTCCTTGGTAGCAGGTAGTTTTAAGCACGCTTTATTAACTGTACTTCTGACATGGTGCTCTTATGCTTCCTGTAGTTTTGACCAATTAGTGCTCCTATTAAATTGAAACTTCTTATTTAATATCAAGCTAATGTAATGAAGTCTGATTCACTTGTTAATCCACTTGCAGGTAATTGCAATGATAATAAAGTTACCGGATTGCTGTTTCTGGAAGTGCACCCTTCTGCACTGCCCTGGAACTGAGTGGTTTTGCTAATTTGCTCAAGTAGTGGACACCCACGGATTAGATGTAGAATCTATTTAAAAGCCGTCTTCATTCTGCATCTTTAGTATCCATAACCCTTTGCCAGGTTAAGACATCTACATAAATGAAATAAATAAGGGATTGATCTGATGCAAGCTTTGTGGAAACAAGTAATTTCTTAACATGAGCCAAGTGAGTAATTCACGATGAATAATTTATCTGACATCTTTTGCTGCTCATGGAGTTTCAGCAAACAGATTTCTGCTTCCTTCAATTAACAGCAGAAAGCTTTTGACAAATTTGGGGTGAATGTTCTCAACAGGATGGCTTGTTTGCAAAAAAGCCTCTCTCCAGGATCCAAGATTGCAGTTTCACAGCTTTTTTTTTTTTTTCCTGTCGTGAGGAGCCACGCGTTAAGAGATGAGGACTGGGGAGCAGGGTAGAGCTGGTAGCTTGGGGCTGTGGCGTGGCACCTGCCCTGATGTGGGAAGTAAATGGATTTTCCAATTGTCCACTGTTTTTTTTGTTTAAGCCAAATGCTGTTTAGATTGTGAATTTTTGCCTGGGATGTGTGGTATCAATGGTTTGAGTTTAGAGAGGCTGCAATGATGGCTTTGGAGTGGGAGCTCCCCGTTGGGTGGTTCTGCCAAGGAGTCTCAAGACTTTCAGTTCATGGTTATTTCCTTGCAGAGTGAAGGGGGTAGAAAAAGGCCAAAACCTGCCCTGTTTTCTCCACTGCTGTGTTGCGTGGCTGTGGAGGAAAGCAAGGTGGGAGCAGCCCTGTGGTGGGCAGGGATCACCTCTGTGGATAGCCCACTAGGAATGAGCATGGTGACCAGGTCCCACAACTGCCTTGTCTTTCTCTACTTGACCAATGACTTGAGCTTGCAGAAAATGGGTCCCTTTGCTTGGGAACCTGGTGGTGTTCTGAAGCAGAGGAAGTTCCAGCTGAAGATGAGGAAGAACTTTTTCCCTCTGAGGGTGACGGAGCCCTGGCCCAGGCTGCCCAGGGAGGCTGTGGAGTCTCCTTCTCTGGAGATGTTCAAGACCCACCTGGATTGGGTCCTGTGCAGCCTGCTGTAGGTGACCCTGCTTTGGCAGGGGGGTTGGACTAGATGACCCACAGAGGTCCCTTCCAACCTCTAACATTCTGTGATTCTGTGTTGGGCACAGCTGATAGGGCCATATGGAGCTGTGAGGGGCTGGGCTGGCTGTTGAGGTCCCCTCTTGCAGGACCTTCCGGTCTCTGTGAGCTTTGAGACTGGAGTGGATGCCAGAATGCGATGCAAGATGTGTTCTCTCTCAAGTGAAATATGTTTGTGCTCGCATGTTTTCTTCCCTTCTCTTTGCATGGCACGTGTTTCGGCCTAATTGCAGGGATGTGCGTACCCTCCAAACCTGTCAGGAGCAGAGCTGTGCTGCTGATGGCTGTCTTCAGCCATGAGTTTGTAGATGTTGTAATCAATGTTACATGAGTCACTTGTTTTCATATGTGGCAAATCTTGACTAAAGACTCCCTACTTAGCACTCCCTTGGCTTCCTCGTTGGCCTTTCCCACATGAGTGTTGGACAGCAAAAAAACCCTAAATTATTAAGGCTGTTACTTGTAACGCATTTTCTCCAAGCTAAAACAAGCTGTTTGTTTACAGAATAGAAAGACTAGCAGAAAGGAGAAGATTTGTCAGGTTTTGAAATACAAGACAGCGTACAACCCTCCATTTGAAGATGCAAATGAAAGCTTTTGAACTCCTGTTGTTGCTGTCTTCAGATACAGCCCGCACAATAAGCTGAAGAAATGATTTTGACTGGCTCTGCCTCGGTTCTTACTGGGAGCTACTTGTTACAATAATCACAGAATCATAGAATGGTTTGGGTTGAAAGGGACCTGAAAGATCATCTGGTTCCAACCCGCCTGCCATCAGCAGGGACATCTTCCACCAGACCAGGTTGCTCAGAGCTCTGTCCAACCTGGCCTTGAACCCTGCCAGGGAGGGGGCAGCCACAGCTTCTCTGGGCAACCTGGGCTAGGGTTTCACCACCCTCATGGGGAAGAATTTCTTCCCAACATCTAATCTCAGTCTGCCCTCTCTTAGTTTAGAGCCGTTCCCCTTTGTCCTATCACTACGCACCCTTGTGAAAAGCCCCTCTCCATCCTTCCTGTAGCCCCTCCAGGCACTGGCAGCTGCTCTAAGGTCACCCTGGAGCCTTCTCTTCTCCAGGCTGAATAGCCCCAACTCCCTCAGCCTGTCCTCGTAGGAGAGGTGCTCCAGCCCTCGGATCATCTTCGCGGCCGCCTCTGGACCTGCTCCAACACATCCATGTCCTTCTTATGTTGGGGGCTCCAGAGCTGGACGCAGGACTCCAGGTGGGGTCTCATGAGAGCGGAATCAAGGAACAGAATCCCCTCCCTTGCCCTACTGGCCACATAATGTCTCTGGATTTGTCCCTCTGCTTTGATGGCACAGCTGAAGGTCCAGCCTTGCTCCAAATCTGACTGTGTGTGGTCCTAGCTGACTTGGGTGCAAGCACTTGACAAACTCTCCCATGTGTTCAAATTGCTTTTGTTCATATTTTGCCATCCCATCTGGTATTTATTTTTACTTGAACATCTTCAATTTTAGATGTTGCACTTAAAAATCCAGTTGAGTTTCAGTGGATGAAGAAAATGTTATGTGCTGTTGGTAAATCAAAACATGCTGAAGAAATTGGAAGGATAGGGAGTCAAGAAGATAGATGACTTTGGATGGTCTCATTGCTGGAGCTTTGGGTCAAGTGAGACCCTACCCATGTGAATTTGATTTTTCTCAAGCCAAACTCTTGCAATTATTTATTCAGATATTCATGTTGTAACAAATCTTGATTGGCAACTTATATTGGATATATGAATTTCTTTCAGTGCCAAAGTGATGAGGTGCCCACTTAAACCAAACTTATTCTCACAGCCTGAATTTTGAAGAGCTTGCAGTGATTTGGGATCATGTGGGCACCGTCATCGTTTGCATGAGAAAGTTTGGGTGCCTCAGAGGGAATATTCTGCAGTTCCGGAAAATGAGATGCCTTTGAATTGCACCAAAAATGGTATCACTTAGTGCTGGATACCTTTATATCTAATTTTGAAGTGAAAGCCTTGTTTTCTGACACATTTTAACGATGTTTAAATAGGCAGTAATTGTCTTTTAATTATTAGATCAGTAATAGGATAAGTATCTTAATCTGTTACGCTGTGATTTCTAAAATATATTACTATTCATGCCTTGGAATTGATTATATTTAACATGCATTAACTGTCTTTTAAAATCTCTAATATGTCTATTTAGGAATCTTAACTTATGCATTTAAATTAGATTTAATAGGAAAGGATTTTGTGAAGCTGAATTTTTGTCCAATAAGAACAAGTCTGAGGCTGGGGAGATGAGAGGTGTGCCATGGGCATGGCTCATTGCAGAGCTGGATGGCGTAGCAGTGTGGGGTTGGAGGTTGAAAATGTCACCATAAAACCAGTGACTTTCACCAAGGACTAGTTCTGCCCCAAATACCCCATTTCATCCCTTCACATGCCTGTAGGGATGCTGAAGGACCAGAGATGTCCTATGGTCAAAAACACTCCGTTAGTGCCCGATAGCCTGGCTACTTTTGGCACCTAACAAATGTTTGTGGTGGGGACTATTAAAAATCTCCTGCTGAGGAACTGTATGCATTTAGGTCTGATTAGGAACTGTAAACCTGCGTTTGCAGGAGGTTAATAGGAAAATGCTTCCGACTTCTTTCCAAAAGTACTTTGGGACCTGGCAAAGATGAGTCACTAAATTATTCAGTAGAAGAATTTGGTTATTTTTAGCCATGTGAGGAATGGGTCATATCACTTGTCCTTTGAGGGTTTTGGTTTTTTTCCCTGGAGGTCAGGTTATAAATAAAATTGTGGTGTGTTGCAGCTCGTCAGGGACTTCTCTGTGCTATGCACATCTCCCTTGGGATGATCCTGTGGATTCTCCCACTCTGCTCTTGTTGTATGTAGGTTTTCTGCCTGCCGCGAGCAGGTACGTTGGTGAGGATGCTGTCCTGGGGCCAGCCAGGTAGAAAGGTGCTGCGTGGGCATGCCTGAACCCCGCAGGCAGAGTTTTGGGGAGGATTCCCCCAGCACCAAGGCTGTCCCTTCCGTAAGGGATGAGTGCTCTTTCCCTCTCCCATCTTTTGGGGTGCCTGTGCATTTTTCTGTGCTTCTTGCAGCCCCAGTGAAACCAGGCAAGTCCTTATACCGCTGTACGGATTCCACCTAGAGCTGCTGTCCCTAACAGGGGAGAAAAGCCCATGTTTGTAGGATTGTCTTTGTGAAATGAATGGTTCCTTTCCTTCTTTCTTCTGTGCATTTAACTACTTTTTCCAATCCCAAATTAAATGTTTTCACATTGGGTTGTAGGGACCGAAGACATAGGATTGGAAAATACCATTTGTGTCGAACCGTGTATTGGTCAACACTGCTGCACAAACTGCTCTGTAAATTGATTGAGCAATTCCTTAGAGCTAATTAGGTTTCTTTTCTTCACTAATCTTCCTGGAAGGCTGAACCAGAACCCAGGTCCTTTGATAATTAAATTTGTTTTAAAAGCAGAAGCCTTTGAGTTTGTAGCAAGTTTGCATCCTTTTATCAACTCTTTGAGCCAAAAGTGCTGATTTTTTCCCATCTGATTGTCTTTTTTCAAAATGTAATTGTAGAAATTGCTCAAGCATGTACTAAGAGGTCACTTGTGCTGATGACCAAGATGATTTTCTTTCAGCATCTGCTGGTAAATGCATCTTCTGTATTGCTCTGATGGATCTTTTGTGGGCTTGGTCCAGCCTGGATCCACCTCCCCTGCACCAGGAAGGCCAGTCTGGCCAGTGACCTTCCACCAGGGTCCCACCGCTGTCTCTTACTGTAGTAGGAATGATTCCTGCAAGTGAGAAATGGTGTGGATTACCTGTCTAATGTGCCTTGGGAGCACGCTGATGCTTTTCTTAGGTACACCATGCCGGTGGGCTATGCTTTTCTTGGAGGAATGTGCCCATTGGGTTGTCTGCAGGAAAACTGTGGACCATCAAGTGAGATCCTAAAATACCATGGATGAGGTAGTCATTTCAATTCTTCTGTTACAGCTGGAATCATTGTAGTTAATACCAGATGGACAATTTTGCAATCTATCCTACTAATTTGCACCTTATTTCCCCCATTCTGTGAATAATACTCTGACCCTTCTCCATATCGTTCAAGACCTACCTGGACAAGGCCCTCTACAGCCTACTGTAGGTGACCCTGCTTCGGCAGGAGGGTTGTACTAGATGACCCACAGAGGTCCCTTCCAACCCCTAGCATTCTGTGATTCTGTGATCGTTGATGCCTCCCAACTAACCATTAAAACTCATCCCTGTGCTTCTATTTTCTTCCATTAAGTTCATTAAAGCAAACATTAGAGCAGTTGCAGGTTGGCTTTCCTCCATGTTCAGCCTTAGCCACCATCGTCTCTTCCAGCACAGCCCATGATAAACTTCCAGTTCAGACCTTCTCAAAGTCTGTGGTAATCACTGGTTTTGCTGTCTTACTGACAGTTTTCGCTGTGACTACACACGAGATGCTTTATTTTTTTCTTAAGCCTTGAGCGGTAGTGTCTGCCATGTTGCCTTTGTCCTGGAAATAATTTATTCTGGCAAAGAACAGTATTGGGCTGGACTGGCAGGATCTTCTTTTGAAGAACCCCACATTACATTTTCTCCTGTCTTTCAGATACTTTCATGATTTTAATTGCTCTTTCTGTGCTCTGGCGAGAGACTAGTTTTGTGGGTATCCAGATCACACATTTTTCCTTACTTAAATGCCCAATATTGCCTGTTTTGCAGTCCAGCTGCGTCACCACAGAGCCGCGAGCGGTATTGCTACAGGGCTCAGTATCATGACAACTATTTTGGTACTCGAGGGTGGGGATTATCCCCTTCCAGAAGTTCATTTTGGAAGTCCTGTACACTGAATTTTCCTTCACTCAGAGATGTAGTTTCTGCTACAGCATGGGAGACTCCTGAGTTCCAAGCTTTTCCTCTGCACCCTCTGGAGCAGTTCTTCCATACACTCTTCCTGCCCTGGGTTTTGCATGTCTTCTGAATTTTTTTTTTGTAATGAAATGCTTTTCTTTTGTAAGGAAATACTTTTTAAAGGTACTAATAACGCGGCTGTCAGAAGCTGAAGATGCCATATGAGATCTGGGGAATTTACTGAAACACGAAATGAAAGGCTATGTTTAAATCTGGGATCTACTGCCCTGGGAAGAGAGGGGAAGTGTCGATAGCACCGAAGGGGGAAGAAAGAATGACCCCATCATGCAGCTTGCAAACCAGTAAGCAGCTTGCAGATGGACCATGCCTTTTGGTGTCTTAATCCACGACTAAATCTCCTGTTTAATGAGGAGGAGGTCGTGTGAGCTGAGTGATGGCTCCCTAAGATAACCCCTCAGACAAGAAAGGTGAGTGGTGGCTGTTGGGAATTAATGGACTGAACCTGTGACTCTGCAAAACCAGCATGTATGTGTGCTTGCAACATGGCTTCCCCTTGCAGAGGAGGTTCAAACAGGGCAAGACTACAGGATCAGATATTTTTACTAATGACTGACCTAACATGGGAGACATGGAGTTTGTACTTTCCCAGTGATGGGGAGCCTTTCTCCTTTCATATTTAGCTTTTTTGGGGGGGGGAAAGGCACTCGGCGGTGATGCTGTATATCTAAACACAGTGGGAGCTGCAGGTTGCCCTGTGGGGTTTAATTCTGCAGCGAGGAAAATGTTTGGGGAACTTAAACTGTGGCTATTAGCATCTCATTTAGAGATCAAACATTTTAACTTTTTTGATTTTAATTATTTTTTGGGGTGTCCACTCACCTCTATCCGTTGCTGTGGCTCTTGGAAAAAACTGTACAATTCTGTTCTTGGCAATGGGGCCTGGTTGAAAGCTTTGTTTAAAATGCGCACATAGGGGAAGAGGGGTTTGGTTTAAATTCCTTGGTATTTAGCCACTGCCAAATAAATAGCATTTCTCCACAGATGCTCTCGGCTAGAACCATCTGCATGCTCCAATTATTTTCTGCTAATATTTTTAATTATTGCAAAATACAATCACTTCCATTATTTTTCATTAATTCCTCAATAACATCTCATTTTTCAAACTTCAATTATTTTTCATGACTGATCATTTTTCCATCAATCATTCACTGTCACTTGTAGTCCTGAATGAAACTGGAGTACTACAGTGTAGTACTTTATTTTTAAGGTCCTCCAAACATGCATTTTGAGACAACAAATTAACTCCTGTTTCCTTTGCGTGGTCTGGCTTAGAGGAAGACCCTTAAAGCCCTGCATGACTCAGCAAAGTCCCCACATTGTAGGACCCTGTAGAGAAAACACTTTCTAAAGTGTTATAAAACACTTAATATTCTTATATGTAAGGGGTGTAATCCATAAGTGTGTGCATATATGACGATGTAATACACTTACATACAAGGGGTGTATAAGCACCCCTTATAGAAGACACTTCCCACCACTCGTGCCCTCTTCTGACCTGAGATGGGAGAGCCAAAGACCTTTCCTTCTTCATTTGTTCTCCCCAGATGCAAATACTGGAGCTTCATCAGAAGTATTTGGGTTCATATATGTTCTTTTTTAAAGGCAGAAATGACTCCTGAAATAAAACCTGCAGAATTGAGTGGTTTGGAGAAGTCAGTGGGGAAGAGCTCATCATCAGCTGTTTTGACATGGGGATTAGGGGACAGCAGATGAAATGAGTGGGCGATATACTTCCATGGATGAAACAGTGGCTTTCATTCTTAATGGGGTCCATCTTCAAACATTACCATTGCCATCAAGTGGTCTTTGCCTACAAGAATATTGCTCAGAAGTCCTTGCAGAGCTTGTGCAAGATGATGTTCAGGAGGTCTTTCCCCTTTTTATGTGCTTTTGTGTGGGTACCTGCAACAAAGGTCTGATTTTCGTGAAGCTCCTGCCATGCTGCATGGAACCGGGTGGCTCCAGCCCGTGATTAACGGAGCGAAGGGTTTGTTCCAAATGCTCAAAGATGCTGGGAGAAAAAACCTCTGTGTGCAAGTGGCACCAGTCCCTCTTTGCTGCTGTGGAGAGTTCGTTCCATGCAATTGTCTCGCTTAACCTCATTGTTTAATATTTTTAATGACTTCTTTGGTCTGTGGATATTTGTAACATTAACATAATTATCTATCTTAACATACTGTATTTGCCGCCTGCTGGGGATGAAACACTGAATCTAACACTAGTAGCTCATTAACAATAATGCTACTAGCTCATTAACAATGTTGACCCAATTACATGTTGTGTGTCCCAGAGACAAATAACTGTAATTGCGACTCAAAAGTGATTTCATAAACACTGAGGTTCTTTTTGAAATGCAAAATAGGGAGCATTATTTGAATTTTCAGTATAAATACAGGTTTAAATGAGAGCCAATCATCCTACTAAAACAAAATTTCCGTCCGTGCAGACATCCTTAAAAAAGGCCTTTTGCAATGAATTGATCTGCAGTGTGTCTTGTTCTGCAGCATCAAAACCATTTTCATTTTTGTGCAAAAATTATACCAGTTATAGACAACAAAAGCCAGACATCTGGTAACTGGCAGCCGCTCTGGCTATCAGCAGGTAGCGGTTTTCTTTTCAAACCATTTGGATTATGTGGCGCACCCAGGACAATAGGAATCTGATGAAGCCATTGATATAATCTGCTAAGATTTTTTTTTTCAAGCTGATGAAACGGAGCTAAAGAGATTTGCACGAGATGATGCTCGTGAGCCGCATGTGCGATGCAGCGCATGCAACCTGCAGCCACGTGGTGTGTTGTGAATGGAAGTGGGGAAAAGGACTGTAATATCACATTAGCGAGGCATATGGATTGGAGCTTGGGATGACTGGTCCCAGAGGCTGGCGTGGGACATGCTAAGGGACACCGGGGCTGGTGTGGGATGGAGCTGGGGAGGGTGCTTGTCTCCCTGGGCGTGCTGATGTCCAGCAGCACTGCTGCTTGCTGGCTATGGCTCTCAGTGTTGTCTTTGTAACTGATGTTCTGCGTTCTGAGTTACTCTCCCTTTGATACAGAGCATAAGCTGGACTCTTTTGGGGTTGGTTGTTCATCCTTGTCGTGGGCTTGCATGCTTAGCTGTTGTTGTAGGAATACTCCTGCCTGGAAGTGGGATGGAGCTAAACTTGTGGTACAGGCAAACTTCATTGAAGGAAAACACACTGAGAAAACCAAAATGATCTTATTTACTGAACTGAAACAAGAATATTTCTTTCTCTTTGTGTACAGGAGGGCTGTTGCAAAGCAGAAACTTTGTGTTGTGGATAGGCAGTTAATGCTCAGTCTTGGGAGCGCCCATTTCACAGAATGGTTAGGGGTTGGAAGGGACCTCTGTGGGTCACCCAGTCCAACCCCCTGCCCAAGCAGGGTCACCCAGAGCAGGCTGCACAGGACCATGTCCGGGCGGGGCTTGAATATCTCCAGAGAAGGAGACTCCACAACCTCCCTGGGCAGCCTGGGCCAGGGCTCTGTCACCCTCAGAGGGAAGAAGTTCTTCCTCATGTTCAGCTGGAGCTTCCTCTGCTTCAGTTTGTGCCCA
>Ga0065711_1010721_pt1 | contig 10889 bp, 15 predicted proteins | sample Hoacrofraction12_FD_59098 | JGI IMG/M metagenome (GOLD analysis project Ga0065711, IMG submission 59098) | Hoatzin crop microbial communities from Cojedes, Venezuela - Epithelial fraction 12 v2 (version 2) | ecosystem: Host-associated > Birds > Digestive system > Esophagus > Crop | place... | reverse complement strand
TGTGGGTCACCCAGTCCAACCCCCCTGCCGAAGCAGGGTCACCCAGAGCAGGCTGCACAGGACCTTGTCCAGGTGGGGCTTGAATATCTCCAGAGAAGGAGACTCCACAACCTCCTTGGGCAGCCTGGGCCAGGGCTCCGTCACCTTCAGAGTGAAGAAGTTCTTCCTCATGTTCAGAATCAACTTCTCTGCTTCTTTTTGTGCCCATTGCCCCTTGTCCTGTCGCTGGGCACCACTGGAAAGAGTCTGGCCCTGTCCTCCTGACACCCACCCAAGAGGATTTGCCCACAGCCCTGCTACGCTGCTGTTGCAGCCCAGCAGCTCACGAGAGGACGGTCCAAGTCTGGGCACGCTGCGGTGGACGCACTCACCCCTGGTTCGTTCCCCACTCGTTCCGGATGCAGAGGTGCTTATGCACAGGGTCCTTCATGTAACCTTCGTAGCAGAGACACTCACCTACAGAGGGGGGGGGGACATGAGGGACATGGGCGGACATGGCTTGCCACGTGCATCTCTGCCTGAAGCCACCCCGAGTCCCCGGCAGCTCCGTTCCCACACATGGAGCAAGAAAGCATCTTCCCACCACAGCCGGGTTGAGCAGGCAGAGGTGAGCTCCCGAACCCAACCCAGCTGACCACCTACCAGTCTCAGGGTCACACTGGTGCTCGCAGGGATCAAGCAGGCGCCGGGCGCAGAGGTCCAGGGCCCAGGGCCCGCTGGAGTTTTGCTGGGAGAAGAGCACGACCTGCGCCGGGTTCAGCCAGTCGCTGGCATCCAGCTGGCTCCCCTCCAGCAGGATGAACCGGCTCCCTGCCGCCGAGAGGGGAATCAGCGGCGGCGAACCGCGGCGGTCCCCTCCATACCATGATGGTCTCCTCCATCCCGTGATGGATCCCTCTCCATCCTGTGATGGCCCCCTCCATCCCGTGATGGCCCCCTCCATCCCGTGATGGCCCCCTCCATCCCGTGATGGATCCCCCTCCGTCCCGTGATGGATCCCCCTCCATCCCGTGATGGATCCCCCTCCATCCTTTGATGGCCCTCTCTGTGCCGTGATGGATCCTCTTCCATCCTGTGATGGATCCCTCTCCATCCTGTGATGGCCCCCTCCATCCTGTGATGGATCCCCCTCCATCCCGTGATGGCCCTCTCCATCCCGTGATGGTCCCCTCCATCCCGTGATGGATCCCCCTCCGTCCCGTGATGGTCCCCTCCATCCCGTGACGGTCCCCTCCATCCCATGCTGGATCCCCCTCTGTCCCGTGATGGCCCTCTCCATGCTGTGATGGCCCCCTCCATCCCGTAAGGATCCCCTCCATCCCGTGACAGCCTTCGCCATCCTGTGACAGCCCCCTCCATCCCGTGACGGCCCCCTCCATCCCAAGACAGTGCCCTCTGTCCCACAACAGCCCCTTCTGTTCCACAGTGAGCTCCTCTGTCCCGTGCCTGTCTCCTCTGCGCTGTGATGGTCCCCTCTGTCCCATGTCTGCCTCCTCCACCCCATGACAGCCCCCTCCATCCCACACCTGTACCCTCTGTCCCACATTCATGTCCTTCAACCCACGACGGTCCATCCCATTCCGTCTCATCCCATCCCATCCCATCCCATCCCATCCCATCCCATCCCATCCCATCCCATCCCATCCATTCCACCATGGCCCCCTCAGTCCTGCGCCCATCTCCATCCATCCTGCACCCATCCTGCATCTGTCCTCTCCATCATTCCCTCCTCCCCTCCGCTACAGCTGACAGAGTGGGACAGGAGCGGGTGGCAGGACCGCCGGGTGCTCACCGTCGGCGATGAGGTGCTCGGGGACGTGGAGGGTGATCTTGACGACAAGGGGGCAGCTCATGTGGGAAGAGCACACCAGGCTGATGACACAGCTCGTCACGCTGATGAGGGTCAGCGTCGTCTTGTTCACGGGGCTCCGGGGGGACCCCACTGCAAAATGTGAAAGCACAGGCAAACCTGAGCCCTGGGGGACCCAGGAAGATCTTGGGGCGCAGCCAGAGGATCTCAGGGTGCAGAGACCCTGCCCAGGCCCCTGGAAATCCAGCATCAATCCAATCAAGCGGAGTCACTTTGGGTTTTCAAGAGCATGAAGCCCCAGGCTGTCCTGCACCCCTGCGCTGCTGCACACCCAGACCTTTGCAGCAGCTGGACTTTAAAGCAGAGCAGAGATGTTGCAGAGAAGAAAGGTAAATGCAATATCTTTTTTCCCCGACCCCTCCTTCTTCTGGGCACTTTCTCTTGGGTTAGTTTTGCCATGACAACAGCCTCCTGGATGTCTTTGAACAAGCACCAGAAAGCCCTAACCGCTGAGGGCATGCAGGTCTTTGACTTTTCATCTCTCAGCTGAAGAAGCTGAGCAGGAAAAGCCGGCTGGGGGATGAGCTATCCGCTGTGGAGACAAAGCCTGAACCAGCCTCCCAGCACCCACCACGGGCGCTGGGGGTGAAGAAGATGTCCCACCACTCCCAGAAAAGCAAGGCACCATTCAGCAAACAAGGCTCAGGGAGGGAAAACAGACAGAAACTCTCCTCCTCGGAGGAGAAAACCTCCCAGAGGGATGGTGGGAGGCAGCGGGGCGAGACTCCTGCCTGGGGACCGTGCCTGTCACCATCCTCTGCTGCACGTGCAGCTCACATGTGCCCAGTGCTGGAGCGAAGCCATGGCAGCACCGTGCCGAGCGGCAGCACAGGAGCTCACGGGCCAGCCTTTGAAGCGTGTTACTCATGAATACACACCAGAGCCGGGCACAAGCCGCCAGCAAAAAATCAGAATATATTTCATCCTCTGCTGAGAAACTCCACTGGTGAGCGGCGGCAGCCCGCTGTGGGAGCAGGGACCGGCGCCTGCCCGTGGCAGCCCCGATCGCACCCGGATTGCCCCCTTTCGCCGACAGAAAGCCTCCAAACCCGGCAAGGTGACGGCAAGCAAGGCAAGAGGGTCCACGTCTCGCCGCCCGCCTCCGCGCCCGCACCAACCTCGGCTGCGCCTCCGGCTCCGTGAGGGGTCCGTGTAGAAGGCGAGCTGGGGATCAGTGTCCGCCTCCGTCCCCGAGTCCCCCTCGGGGTTGAGAAACGCCGAGCCGGCTGCAGGAGACACCGAGCGCGGTCACAGTGGGGCCGGCACCACGTCAAGCTGCCGCATCCTACATCACCCCTTCAGGGCAAGCCTTGCCTCGAAGGCCAGGAGCAGCAGGGACAGCATCTTCTCCCTTCCCACCACGCACAGCCATGCTCCCCGCCACAGCTCCCATTACCTGCAACTTTTCCCCGTGGCCATGTTGGTATCATAAAATATTTACCATGGCCAACACCCTCCGCATCTTTGCAACCAACCAAACCAACATCAGCTCCATCCTTGTAGACACTGCTTTTTTTGCTTCCCCCCACCCAAACCCTCCTTTCCATGGGCTCGCCCAACACTGGCCCAGTTTCTCCATCCCAGGAGAGGGTGAGCAGCTGAAGCGTGGGTGGGTGGAAGCCCCAGAGCACCCCGTCCGCCCCGGGGACTCCCCTACCTCGTGCCTTGTTGTTGATGCGCTTGCGCTGGCTGCTGGAGGTGTGGGACAGCAGCGTGGCCTGCTGGTGGTTCGAGTCCACGGGGCTGGTGGCGATGATGTTGTCCTTGTACTTGTTCATCAGGGACAGCTTGGCGTTATCGCTCCCTGAGCAGGAAGAAATGAAGGCGAGATGTTTCAGGGACAAAGATTTAAAAAAAGGAGGGAGACAAGAAAGAGAGAGATTTCCTTGGATCCGTCTCCAGCATCCACATGAGGCGACCAGAGCGCCATGGCCAATGGGCCGAGCTGCCCCCAGTGCACCCTCCCGAGCTCCTCAAAGCCTGAAGGGGACCAGCACCTCCTCCAAAAGCCTAGGCAAAAGCTGAGATTTAACATTCAGACTCTCAGGGCACCTCTGCATATCCAGGTCCGCAAAGAAAATGCCTGGAGAGCTTTAGTAACCACACAACGGTCTTCCCAAACCATGTCTCAGGTGAGAAGGTTCCAGGTGGGTGGCTCAGCTGGTAATATGGGCAATGAGCAAGGGTGTTACAAGCCTCGGAGAATCCCTGCTGCTGATCAGAAGACAGCGTTAACTCTGAATCACACTGATGGCAAGTATAATTTTGCTGCTAAAAACCTCATCTGGAGAAGACACTGGAAATCCTGAGATATAGAAGAGAATTTTGGGGGTCACCATGGGGCAGCTGGGAGGGAACACCATTCTGCTTCTCCACTGGGCCATGGGAACCACAGCCCTTGCCCTCAAAGCTCCACCCTGTGTTATCCCAGCCACATCCCACTCAATGTCGACCACTCTCAACCAGCTGCAAGGTCTCCCAGCAATGGAAGTGCCTTCAGAGTGCCACCAACATCTCACACGCAACGAAAACCCAGAGAAACGAGGAAAACGCTCAAGGGAAAATGTGGAACAGTGGAGAGAAGATAAGGTGGAAAGGACCCAGCTCAGCCCGTGGCCCCCCTTGCCCCATCCCCACCTGGCGTGAGGTCTATGCTGGCCTTCTCATTGCAGCCCTGCAGCGAGTCCAGGGTGCGGGTGACCTGGCTGGCGAAGTCCTCCCCGCCGTTCATGCACTCGCGCTGGAGGTGGTGCCGCAGGTCGGTGATGTCGTACTCGTAGCCATCCAGGATGGGGGTCTCGCGGATGCTGAGCGTCCCGCTGGAGTTGTGGCCCTGCACGCGGGCGTTGCGCAGGCTCTCCCGCCCGTGGCCCCCGATCAGCACCGAGGGGATGTAGTGGATCTCGTTGGCGGCCTCGGCGCTGGCACTCTTCTGCGGCTGCGGCACCCGACGCCGCTTGCACCAGCGCCGGCGGGTGTAGAGGATCATCACCAGGCAGAGGATGGAGAGCAGCAGGGCGATCATCCCTCCCTGCGGGCACAAACGCGAGCAGGGCTCAGCCGGCAACCAGCACCGACCACCCCGGGGACGCCAACGCCCCGGGGACGCTCCGGGGTGGCCAAAGCGAAGGGGACAGCAAGAGGAGCCGATGAGAGGGTGTCGGCCAAGCGCTCCCAGCTGAAGCCTGCCTTGAGCCAGACCACCTTTGAAGTCACCACCGAGGCATGAAAAAGCAGCGTTTAAAGCAGAGCGTGCTTTGTTTCGCTCTCCCGCAACCCGCCTTTGAAAGCAGCGATCGGATTTATTCCAGGCGAACGCTCCTACGGGCAACTTTTTCTGACCCATTTCCAGCCGGCTTCGGTGCCGCCACTCTCAATCTTGGGAGATTTTCCCAGGGTATCCTGCAGAAACCGCGGCGCAGATTAAAGGAGATCATGGCTCGAGACAGCCAGACGACTGGAGAGTTGCTGTTTGGGGAACGCCGGGGCGAAGAGACTGAAAAAGCTCCTGCCCCGCAGGGACGGACCCCGAAACTGCACCCAGCCCTGCCATCTCGCCACCATCCCCAAGGTCACCCTCCTGCAGAGACATCTTCGCTGCACATGGACAGAGGCGGCAAGATGAAAGCCCAAGCTGGCCCTCTACGCTCAGCCTGCCAAGAATAATAATAATAACAAAAAGGAGCGCATGGAGCCAGCTAAGAGCTCCATGTCCATCCGCGGCTCCGGTCCCCCTCCTCTTTTCTATGCAATAGGTGATCTTGATAAAATAAAGTAATAGTAATAATCTTCTCCATTAGGACAAAACATTAAGGGAATTATTGAATGAGAAGCAGGAGAGGCAGCTGGGAAAGGAGCTCTAATGGCCATTACGGTTTAAATCCTCTTTCATTCCCAGGATAATGGAGCTGCGATGCACCCTCCCAGCCCTCCTCCCCAACTTTCCTTAAAAAAAAAAAAGGAAGAAAAACCAAACAAACTCTGGTGATGGAGGAGACAAGCAGCGCGGCGGAGGAAGGAGGCTGGCTGGCACGTGGCTCCTCTCCAGCCAGGAGCCTGCAGCTGGGAGGATGGGAAATCTCGTTCTGGGGCTGAAAACCGGCACTGGGTTCATGCCTGGCCACGCTCACACTGAGCTTTTTAGTGGTAAAGGCAGGGCCCGATTCTCTATCGATGACGTCCAAATCCTTTCGAGTTCCTCTGATTCATAAATAAGTGAGGGCTATCCCCGTCCCCACCGGAGATGGCCTCCCACGTCATGGCACTCCATCACCCCGGGGAAAGGTCCAACTGCAGATGGGGTGACAGGCAGGTGGGAGAAATCCCGGGGCACTCCTGGCTTTCCTTTGCCGCCCTCCTTGTGCATGTTAAATCCCCCCAAAAACCAGAGACCTCTGCCATACGCCTGTGCTGGTAAACAAGGGACACCAAGCTGGAGCTCGAGTCAGGTAGATGCCCATTTGTTCAGGACTGGGGCTGTGGGTTCTCAAAAAAAAGACCAATTGTTTAATCAAAACTGAATTTCTTCTGCCCTGATAGTCTGAGAGCTCAGACCACCCCTGAGGAAAAGCAGCCTGTGGCCCCTTGAGATTTCAAGTGGCTCCGAAGGGCGGATGAAAACCAGCACTGGAGTCCCCTCCACCCACTGCTCATTGCAGGGGGTCAGGGCACCACCTCAAATGCCCCGTTCCTCCCCGCAGGAGCACAGAAACCCCATTATGCCTTCATCCCCCCACAGCCGGCACTCGTACGACGGCTGCCAGAGGAGCCCCGGTGCCGGGCAGGCGCGCGAGCGCTTCTCGCGCGGTCCACGTGCGGACCGCTGTCACGATGGATACAGCCCTTCGCTCACACTCCTCTTGGCAACCGCACAGGACAGAAAGAAAATCAGCCTCGAAAACTCCACGTGATCCTGACTCCTGGCACAAAAGCCAACCTCTGCTTGTCAGGGCCGAAGGATGCCACCGGAGCAGAGCTGAGAGTGATGAGGGAAAAGGGGGAGAGCGGGGATCCGATCTGTATTTACGCTTCTCGGTACAAAAGCGATGAGTTGCAGGCATCATTTTCATCAGCTCGCTAACAAGTCTGGTTTCAGGCACCTCTCTCTCCATCTTGGGACTCAGTGGTGCCTGTGAAAACCCAGACCATGGTGGCAGAGCAGGTCCCGAGGTGATGCACCCTCTCGGGAGCAGCTGGGAACGGACAATAAAAACCAAATGAAACGGTCCGAAATGTTTTATTCGCGGCTGGCTTTGCCAGTGATTAAGGGTTGTTTTTTTTTTACTTGAGACTAATCAAGCACAAATGATGGAGGAAAAACCTGGCCTGGGGCTGCAATCTGGAAGAGCTATTGAGGCTCTCGTTAGGGTAGGCACCATTAAACAGCCTGTTTGCAGCCTCGGCAACACACTGTCTCTGGCTAATTATCTGCCAGTGCCACAAAAATTGTCAGATTCTTCAGATTTTTCCCAACATCAGGAGAAAAAAAAAATTTAAAAAAAAAAAAAAAACACACACAACAAAACCAACAAATCGCGGATCCACCACAGATCTCTGTCTCGCCCCTCTTTCTCTGCTGTCACAATGTTTCTGCAGGGAGGAGCAGAGCTGCGCAGCCTCCGCGCCCGGGATGCTCTTGCCTACCGCACACCGCGAAACCGCGGCCGCCGCGCTGACGAAAGCGGTGGTGACAGTGCCCAGTGGGCACCGTGACACCCGCCGGAGCAGCGGGCACCGGGCCAAGGGCTCTCAACAAACTCCACGTGAATTAACCCGGGGTTAAGCTGGTCGAGTCCTTCGCAGCCCAGCATCCCCCGGGGATAAAGGCACCCCGCAAATACATCTGCAAAGCGATGCAAACTACGGCAGAGGTTTAAAGCAGCCAGATGTGAAAGCACCCTGCCTGCACCATCGTTCGGGGAGGTGCCCAGGGTGTCTTAACCAGCCCCCAAAGGTGGGCTCCGCTCCTCGTCCTAGGACTGCTGGAGCCAGATGGGGAAATCTCCGGCTTTTCAAAACCCCCTATAGTTTCTATGGGCTTCTGGACACCTAAACAGGGGCTGCCGTCCCATCACGTACCATGACGGAGATGTGGAGGATCCTCAGCTCCTCCTCCGCTGACTCGGTCTGGGGCTCGTCCGTGGGCTCAAAGCCGGGCAGGTTGGGGGCCCCGTCCTGGTGGTGGATGTGGAAGAGCAAGGTGCCGTTCTCCAGCCACTGCTGCCGCCAGCGCACCAGCGGGATGTCATCTGTGTTGCCCGAGATCTCTGCGAAAGCAAAGCCCGTCAACGCGGGGAACGCGGCGGAGGAGAGGGGGTGATGGAGGACATTCACCTCGTCCCAAAAAATGGGTAGAGGGAGCAAGGGACACACAGCAGGCTCCCTCCGGTCACCTCCTGCCAGCACCACGGCTGCCCCTACATCACCCACAACGCGAAGGGTTAAAGCGGAGTAAAATCTTATTCCTCAGTAAAATCCAGGTGTGGACCTCCTCCAAAATCCAGATGTGGTCCAGAGACAGAGCACTCACTGACAGCATCTCGGGGCCAGCGCTGGGGAGCCCGGCAGTGTCCTTCCAGTGCTAATTTGGATGGGTTTCACCCACGAGCTTTGCGTTAAACACAGCTCCAGCCGTGGGATATCGCACAACTTCCCAGCAGCACTAACGGGATCACTGGGACCGCGTCGCAGATTATTACAGGCAGAAAATATTTCCCATCCTCTCTGAATGGAGAAACATCCACGTGGCTGTGATCGCACCTCCAGCTCTGGCCCGGATTGAGGTGCGTTCAGAGGATTTCAGTCTTCAACCATTTTTTACAGCCCCCCCCACAGGACTCAGCCCCGAGATCTGCAGACATACCCGCACCTTCTGCCCCAACACCCCGACTCTCCCTAAGTAGCTTTCACTTCAGGGTTTAGGGGCAGTGGAACAGACGGACAGAGCTGCGCCGAGGAGTGACGGCATCAGAGGACACCCAAGCAGGAGGAGCAGCTGAGGATGGGCACACCACACGTGCCACAGGACGCCAAACGCTGAATCAAACCGAATTCACCTGGCTGACTCCAAAATTTCAGGGACACCCCGTGGCTGGGGCTTGGCAAAAGGAGGGGCGCATCCCTAGGAGAGATGGGTGCTGTTTTAGCCACCACCTCCAACTCAGAGCGGATCACCTCGATCTCCATCTCGGACAACCTTGATCTCAGCCATCAGCTCGAGCCTGCCATTTGCCCATTAGTTTTTTTTTTCCTGAAAACACAAGTTTCGGTTGCATTTGTTGGAACGACCATCAGAACCGTGACGAGCTTCCCGGCAAGGTGCAGCTTTCCCTCCCGTCGCTGCCCCGGGGGAGCGGTCCAGCCAGACCCGTCCTCTCCACCCCAATTTGCAGCCATACGTTTTGACCACTTGCTCTGCAAATTGCCGTCTTCATTTTGCTTGTTTCACGCTGCCTTCAAGTGAAAACTGGAATTCAATTACAGCGCCGAAAAACAACATTTTAAATTTACCATTAATTAATTTCATTAGGCTGCCTTAAGTGAGCTAGCTACCAGGGCTGGGGGAGGGGGAAGGGGGGCTGCATCAGGAACCAGGTTCATCCTCCAAAACTGATTTAATTAATCAAAAGAAACATGAGCCGCAGTGAGCAAACTGGCAGATCGTCTCTGCTCAGCATGGGCCGTATTTCTGCCGGTAATCAGCGCCCTTCGAGTGTCCCAAGCAGAGAGATGCTGAGCTCTCCTCGATGCCACCGCCGGGAAGCAAAAGCGAGAGGAGCCGAAGCATCGAGGAAGCTCGAAGCACTTTTGAAATTCCCTCTAACCGCTGAGCTGTGCGTTTAGGCACACAGATCCCCTTTGAAAAGCCGGTCCTGGGAGCTGGGGGCGTTCAAAAAAGCCGATCTCCTCCTCTCCCACCTGGTCTTTCTTCATGGGCTGAAAGGGAAAAACAAGCTTTCCTGCTTCCCCAGCTCCCCACGGCTCCTCAACTTCGAGGGAACTAGCTCAAATGGAAGAAAATATTCTCCCCGCACCTGCCTGCTAACGTGAAATTAGGAGTAATTAAGGCAAGAGCTTTTATGCACAACAGGAACTCAACGTACTGACATTTGGAAAAATGTAAATACCAGCATTTGCTCCATTGTAAAGAGTGAAAATAATAGGTACTAAGTACATGACATTGTGACATTTAGAAAGCTAAAGATGTTTTCCCCCTGATCTGACATATCATTGAAAAAGCAGCACCCTTCAGCTCATTAATATTTGAGGAGGACTCCTTGATGGAAGTTATTTAAATGATTAATAGATCATAGTAAATTTAAGCCTTAAATTAGGTTGTCATAATTTCAAATTTATTTAAACAGGCTTATTTTTAAAATGAAAAATATATTCCAATAAAAAATGGATTCTTGTTTTAAAAGAGCACGATCCAGTGACAGAGCCTGAGCGCCTTATCTTCTCCCACCAGACATCCCGACGCAACCTTGCGGCTGCATCACACACAAGTCCAAAGTGGTAGAAACAGAGGAAAAGACCCAAAAAATTAACTGCTCTCCCCCCAAACCGGCAGGCTATGACCCCTCCACCACACCGCAGGACAAGTCTGCTCCACCATCTCTGCTCCTGCCCTGGGCAAAGGCTCTTGAGTCAGCGCCTGGATGAGTGAGCTTCATCCTTGGACCTCCTTCTCCTCTCCTCAAGGGTCTTAGCAACATGCCAGTTGCCCACTCCATTTCTACTTAAAAAAATTTTACATATAAATACTTTCCTGTGCTCGTGAATTTGAAGTTCTCCTGGAGTTTGGTTCAAGCAGGACCAAGTCCAAGACAAGATGAAGACCAAGACCAAGACCAAGACCAAGACGAAGACCAAGACGAAGACCAAGACCAAGACCAAGACGAAGACCAAGACCAAGCTTTCTCCCTAACACAGCATCTCTCTTCTCTCTTTTCTCCCAGTCCAATGCATTCCACTTTTATCTCTGTCTTGCTCTCCAAGTAGACAGCTCATAACCTGGTGG
>Ga0065711_1050326_pt1 | contig 10890 bp, 18 predicted proteins | sample Hoacrofraction12_FD_59098 | JGI IMG/M metagenome (GOLD analysis project Ga0065711, IMG submission 59098) | Hoatzin crop microbial communities from Cojedes, Venezuela - Epithelial fraction 12 v2 (version 2) | ecosystem: Host-associated > Birds > Digestive system > Esophagus > Crop | place... | reverse complement strand
CCCCGGGGGGCGGCCCCGACCCGCGGGCCAACGGACAGCCCGGCCCGACCTTGACCCGCTGCGCCTCGTTGATGGCGGCCTGGTAGGCCCCGATGTAGAAGCTGTTCTTCACGTCGAAGAGCTCATCGGCATCGCCGCCCTGACCAGCACAGCCCGCGCCCGCCCCAGCCGCCATTGCGCCGCCTCAGACACGTCTCCGGAAGCAGCTGAGCCGCAGCGGCTGCCGGGAACCGGGTCTCCATGAAAACCCCTCGCGACAACCAATAGGCTCGCAAGAAGCAGGAAACGTCAGCACGGCGCCGGAAGCCGGGGCAGGCTGGGAGGGGGTCAGCAAGGAGGCAGCCAATGAGGGGGGCGGACGCGCCTGTGGTGACGCGCGGGAGGAAGCGACGGGCGGAAGCGGCGGTCGCAGGCGGTCGCAGGCGGTCGCGGCCATGGCAGAGTTCCGGGCGCTGGGGCTGGCGCCGTGGCTGGCGGAGCAGGCGCGGCAGGTGGGGCTGAGCCGGCCCACGCCCGTGCAGGCCGCCTGCATCCCGCCCGTGCTGCAGGGTGAGCGCTCCCCGGCCCCTCCGCTCCCGCGGCCCCCCGCTCCCGCGGCTCCCCTGCTCCCCGGCTCCCCGCTCCCCGACCCCGCCGTTAACGGCCCCTCACCGGCCCCGCGCGTTCTGCCTCCCTTGCAGGTCGCGACTGCCTGGGCTGCGCCAAGACGGGCAGCGGGAAGACGGCGGCCTTCGTGCTGCCCGTGCTGCAGGTGCTCTCCGAGGACCCCTACGGCATCTTCTGCCTGGTGCTGACGCCCACCAGGTGCGGAGCGGCCCCGGGAGGGCCCGGACCGGGCGAACCGGGCGCGGAAGGCCCCGCCGCGGCCGCCGGCCCCGCCTCAGCTCTCCTCTTCCCGGCAGGGAGCTGGCGTACCAGATCGCCGAGCAGTTCCGCGTCCTGGGGAAGCCCCTCGGCCTGAAGGACTGCGTGGTGGTGGGCGGCCTGGGTGAGTGCGGCTGCCGGGCCCCATCCCGCTGGGCTGGGAGCCAGCAGCGCTCCGGGGAAGCTCCCTTTCCGCACGGCTTCTTCCTGTCCCGCTGAGGAGCTGCTCTCCGGTGCCCAAGGCGGCGGGGGCTGGCGGGAATGAGGCGCTTGGCCTTCACCAGCGCTCCGTTCCCGGTGACGCCGCCGTTCTCGATGTGCAGACATGGTGGCGCAGGCACTGGAGCTGTCCCGTAAACCCCACGTCGTCATCGCTACGCCCGGCAGGCTGGCTGATCACCTCCGCAGTTCCAACACTTTCAGCCTTAAAAAACTAAAGTTCTTGGTAAGGCAGTTCCCCAGGCGCTTTTTTTTCTTGATGCTTTTGAGGTTTGTAGCTTTGTGGGGGTGCGTGCGAATAAGCTCAGTGTTTGCGGCCATGCCTAGGTTCTGGATGAGGCTGACCGGCTGCTGGAGCAGGGCTGCACTGACTTCACCGCGGACCTGGAGGTGATTCTGGAGGCCGTCCCAGCACGCAGACAAACGCTGCTGTTCAGCGCCACGCTGACCGATACGCTGAAAGAGCTGAAGGGCCTGGCCAGGAACAGACCCTTCTTCTGGGAGGCTGTGTCCGAGTAAGTCCCCATCCGCTCTGCTGAGCGGGTGAGGAATCCCGTCTCCTCTCTGCTGTCTTCTCTCCTGGCTGTCTTTCACCTCCCTCGTGTTCCACCTTCACTTGCCAAACCGGCGCTTTGTCTTCCCCTCCCGGAAGGGTGCGGACGGTGGATGAGTTGGACCAGCGCTACTTGCTGGTACCTGAAGCGCTGAAGGACGCGTACCTCGTGCATCTGATCCAGACCTTCCAGGACGAGCACGAAGATTGGTCTGTCATTGTCTTCACCAAAACCTGCAAGTGAGTGGCACCGTTCCTCCTGGTGGCTCTTAACGCGTGCGTGACTTTACATTTCTAGTTCCGATTCCAGACCCGCACTATGCTGGGTGTTAGGCTGGGATGGTATTTGCTTCTTTAGTCTATTCTGACATTTGGTAGAGAAACACCTTTTCCTTGGGGCGAGCGGGCGTGGGGTGGGTGTCCCGCTCCCTGCCTCTGTCAGGGCGTGTCGGTGACTAACTGCGCTGTGGTGCTGCAGGGTGAGGGCTCCTCGGGGAGCCCCAGCTCTGTCCTGGCCCATCAGCTTCACGTTTCCCTGGTATATTTTGATTACTTATTTTTTTCCTTTTCCTTCAAGGGACTGCCAGGTCTTGAACATGATGCTTAGGAAATTCAGCTTTCCTTCTGTAGCTCTGCATTCCATGATGAAGCAGGTGAGCGCTGGCCAGGTCTGGGAGGTGGATGCTTCCAGCTGCATCCCTGAGCCCGGCGTCTGTCCAGGTCCTGCAGCTCCCCTGGGTCACAGCGTCCCTCACAGAGGTTTTCTCTTCACAGCGGCAACGATTCGCAGCTTTAGCAAAGTTCAAGTCCAGCATCTTTAAGATTCTCATTGCCACTGATGTTGCTGCCAGGTAAGGATAGAACACGGTCTCTGTTGCCAGAGGTCTTCAGCCTGCCTTCCAAGCACCAGAACCACTGTGGAGGTTAGGCTGGGTTTAGCAAGAGGAGAGCTTTAAGATCCCCGTGCTTGGGTAGGACAAGGTTGTTCGCTTCTGCTGTGCAACATCTCTGAGCTGTGTTTTGGAGCCCACTTGTGTGTGATGTAGCTCTGATTATGGCTTGCTTTCTGTGGCGGGGGGAGGATTTGTTGCAGGAGAGTGATTTCTGTGAGGCTTAGAGTGTTCCCTGGGCCTAGGAGGGAACAGCAGGCTGCAAGGCGACACTGTGTTTTGTGTCGCCCTGGGGAGTTCCGTGAGGAGAGGGTTTGTCTTGGAATTAGCCTGATCCAGTAAAGACTGTATTTGTGAGAATGTGGGGCCCTTTGGGAAAGCAGAGGACAGGAGCTTGAACTGCAGTCATTAAAACAGTGCTTCTCAACCCCTGTGCTCTTTGCATTCCAGAGGTCTGGACATTCCTGCAGTGCAAGTTGTCATCAATCACAACACTCCCGGCCTGCCGAAAATCTACATTCACCGGGTTGGCCGGACAGCCCGGGCGGGTGAGCAGGGAAAACCACGTGCTGTTTGCTGGGCCAAACTGGGATCCCAGTGCTGGGGCTGAGCCCTGGATGGGGGCGAGGAGGCTTCACAGCAGCTGCGGTGCAGCCTTTTTGGTCAGCACCAGGTCTCCTCAGAGCACCAGCTCAGCACCCTGCCTTCAGATCGCAGCGGTGGCTCAGCCTGACTCGGGTCTGCTCTGCACCAATAGTTAGCTGATTTTTCAGAGCAATTAAAGACCCCTCTGAGCACCCTGTCACTGTAATGTGCTGGGCTGACTCTCGGGGATGGATGGAATTTGGCACGGGTTAGGCTTCATCTCCCTCTGCTTGTCAAGATTGATCTGTCACTGTGTTCTCATCATCCAGGTCGGAAAGGAATAGCGATTACACTGGTGACGCAGTACGACATCCATCTCGTACACGCCATTGAGGAGGAAATCAGTAAGTAGAGCACCATTAGTGCTACTAAAACCTGGGATCATGCATGTTCCTCTGCGCTGGTGGTACCTGCAGCACGGATTCCATCAGCGCAGAATGCGTGATCCAGAGCAGCAGCATAAAAGTGGTTTCTCTTCCGTGTGTGGCTAAGGTGTGGGGAGGAGCAGGAGCACTTGGGTCTCTGTCAGCTTGGATTCTGCTCTGGAGTGTGCCAGGCATGCATGTGTTTGGTTTCCTGCTGCTTCTAGTGGAGGAGGAACAGTGTGCTAAACTTCCTCCGCAACCTTTTTATTAAAGCAGCCAGCTTCTTCCTTACCGCCTTGCTCCTGTGTGTGCTGAGGTGGACGAAAAGAACAGGTTGCTTTGCGTAGGTTCAGACTTCCTATTTTTTTAGGAAGTGACCTAATGAATGCAACATCTTGTGATGGGGGGAGTGGTAGGCAGAGGGGGGGATTTCATCCTTTGCTGTAGGCTGAAGAAGTCAGAGTGATCGCAGCATATGACAACATTTCTACTGATAACCAGAGGAGCTATACTGGGTTTTTTACTAGTTGAGAATCTGCCCCTGGATTTTGTAACCGACCATGGTCTGTAAATGTCTCGCCCTGATTTAGAACTGAAGCTGCAGGAGTTCTCTGCGGAGGAGCGGTTTGTGCTCGACATCCTCACCCACGTGAACATCACCAGGAGGGAATGTGAAATCGTAAGTGTGCGAACGTGAAGCCCCTTTGTTCCGGGGGCTGGAGGTCCTGCGCGGCTGGGCGTAACTGGGAGATGCGCTGCAGTCTAACGCGCGGCTCTGGATACGCAGCTTTGCTCTTGAGCGTGTCAGTAAGGATCTTTGTTCCTTCTCACAGAATCACAGAATGGTAGGGGTTGGAAGGGACCTCTGTGGGTCACCCAGTCCAACCCTCCTGCTGAAGCAGGGTCACCCAGAGCAGGCTGTAGAGGACCTTGTCCAAGCAGGTCTGGAATATCTCCAGAGAAGGAGACTCCACAGCCTCCCTGGGCAGCCTGGGCCAGGGCTCCGTCACCCTCAGAGGGAAGAAATTCTTCCTCATATTCAGACGGAACTTCCTCTGCTTCAGTTTGTGCCCTTCCTAGTGGAAGCACATAGACCTGTGTGCGGGGAGGGCCGTTTTAGTTCTCTTCCCTAGGCTTGCTCTATTACTGCACATTTTTGCAGCATTTTAGTGCTGCGGGGTGTTGAGGCTGGAGGCTGGTGCCTTGGGGGGAAGGTCTGCGGGCTACCAAACGTGTGCGCGCTGCGGAGGCTCCGCTGACTCTTCTGAGCCGTGCTGCTTTTCTCCGTGTCAGACTCCGCGCTTGGTGACTGACTGCCCTGCTGTATTTTTGCTTTGACAGAAACTGGAGGCAATGGATTTTGATGAGAAGAAAGAAATCAATAAGCGGAAACAAATGATCCTTGAAGGGAAGGTGAGAGCTGCTGCTCTGTAAACTGCTTTGATCAGTAGCTGGTATGATGCCATCGACATGAAACAGAAATCACAGTTCCTCCATCGCTGCTGGGGTGTGTCGCCTCACTCCCCTTCAGGGTGGCGAAGTTTTTTCTTAAAGGGTGACTGATATTAAAAAGTGCATTGGAGTAGTGTCTGGCTTTTGCAGCCTACTCGGTCACGGGCTGGAAAGCAGCGTGGGCATCTAGGAAAGGCAACGGGGCTGGCGCTGTCCCTCGGCGTGTCACTAGTGTCCTGGCATTTGCTATTGCAGGATCCAGACTTGGAGGCAAAAAGGAAGGCAGAGCTGGCGAAGATCAGGAAGAAAAACAAGCAGTGCCGTGAGAAGGTCCAGCAGGCACTGCAGAAGCAAAAGGAACTGCAACTGAAGAGGAGACTGCAGAAGAAGATGGAGCGGCAGAACAAACTGCGTGCTAAGGAAGAGAAATAACATCCTCTGGCCTGGCTTGCTTGGCTCAGACTGCCCTGACCTTGCTGCTGCTTTGGGAATACTGGGACCTGACATGGTTTAAGGTGGACACTTTGGACCTGAATCAGGGTTGGAGAGTAGGGGGGAGGTGGGTGAGAGGAGAAGGGATGCTTTGATAAAGTGCCTCCACTATTTTTCCTTCCTGCACAATGCTGCTGGCTTGGGCCATTCCTGGCAGGCTGGATCAGTCTCCTGGAGGAATGTCTTTCAAGAACATGTTTCCTTCCTCCAGCAAAGGAGAGGCCAGGCCTGAATTCTTGGTGACGTGAAGGGAAATAAAGATCCTCTCTTCTCTTCCCCCTTCATTCAGTCATTGCTCTTTCTTTTTCAAGGGCTGGTGCTTGCCACTCACACTTGTTTATATCAACAGATTCTCCCCTGAGCCAGAGTCTAAAAATACCGTTGACGAAATGAGCTCAGCCCTTATCTGTGCCATAGCCCAGAGTTCTCTGAGAGGAAAATTCCTGGAATGTGGGGAGGTGGTATTGTGTGGCTGGTCCTGGGGTCTTCTTGGGGTAATTCTGCTTTATCCATTGAAGTGATGCTCTTGCCTGCGGTTGTCTGCCTCGGCTCAGGCTCCAGCCCTGGGCTGCTGTCTGCAGGGATAGCAGAGCCGTGGTCTGGGACCAGGGCTGCTGGGGACTCTGTTGTCCCAGATGATGGGTTGGTTCAAAGACCGTTTCTGGCACAGAAGAAGAACCCCAGGGGCAGGATTGCCTTGTTTCCTCTGCCAGCCAAGTCTAACCAGAGTGGTTTGTACTGGGGTCTGCTCTGTAGGTTTCTGGGCCGCCCTGTGTAGATTGGCATCACGGATGTTTGGCACAGGAGGCTGGTTAGGCTGGGGGGGGCTGAGCTCTCCTCAGAAACAGTTGTGTTTCCTTACAGAGCTTAAAATCCCAGAGCAGCTCAGGCCAGAGTTTGGCCAGCTCTGTTCTGATGTCAGGGTTGATCCTCAGTGCCTTCTCTAACGGCCAGCGCTCTCTGTGACTGGAGACTGAAGATCTGTTATTTCTGTCCTCTGGCTCACCAAAATAGTTTCTATGGCCAGTGCCCAAATAAGTATTTATTGCAACAAGCGACTGGATCTCTGACCTTCTCCAACACATGGGGGAGTTGTGAGATCTTACGGGCGGGGAGCAGTACTTGTGTGGGCAAACAGCTTGGAGATAAAATCAGTTTTATTTCAAGAGGTGAGCTGGATAAGGATTGAGCTCCTTGTGGGTGTTCTGTCCGTCAGTCCCTTCGTGCAGCCCGAGCCCAGCTTCTCTCCTGGGAGCGTGCAGTCCCTGCGGTGCCTTTCCCCGACTCGAGTGTGGTCTGTGCACAGCGAGGTCATGCGGAGGAAAGCTGGTGTTTCCCTGGGGGAAGCTCCTCCAGCCGCACACAGCAGGGCCTCCTGGTGCCTTCAGACCGTGCAGGAGGTGCAGGTCCATACGTGGAGAGATGGGTGTGGTACCATCTCGGAGATGCCTGCACTCGTTCCTCCTCGCTTTGTCCTCTTGGGTGCCCTCCAGGAAGGGGAAAAGCACTCCACAGCCTGCCTTGTAGCAGAGCTCCCTGTCACCGGTGGCAGCTGCTGCAGCGGCAGCAAATAGGTTTGTATCAGACTGATGCTTTCTGAATACCAAATGCTTTTACAGCCACGTGCATGCTAATTTGTGGAGCGAGCCTGTTAGCTGTAGATTAAAAAGCCACCCTCTCTGGGACAGGCTGCTCGTGCCTTCCCGGGGAGCATGCTGGTACTGCCTTTGAGTGCCAGCTGATCCCCTCCCTCTCGCAGACACTTCTTAACCTGCGGTCTGAAGTCTCTTTGTTTCAGCCTGGTGGGGGTTTCTCTGCTCGTCTCCTTCCACATGTGATGTGGCGTTTGATCAAGGCTCTTTGTCTTGAAGCTTTATTCAAAATTCCTTTTAATACATCCCTTGTCTTTCTTGAGCAGCCTTCTCTGTGAGGGTAGGACACGTGCTGGAAATAAGAGCTCTCTGTAGTGCTGACTAGCAGTTCTTGCTTCAGATAATGTCTTGAGAGTGGCCGAGTAGAAAAAGAGATTGCTGTGCTAGTTGGGATGTAGAAAGATGCCTTAAATTCCCACATTAGGAATTTACATCTTGCCCAGGGCAAAAAGACATTGGGTGATGTTTCTGTCTGTGCTGTCAGTACTGCCCCCCACAGAGGATATTCCTTTCTGGGCTTTCTAAGCGTTGTCATAAACCCTTGGGATCCCCTAGGGACATGAGGACTTCTTTCTTGTCACAGCCTGGATTGCGTTTTGGCTGTAAACCCACCCTCTCTGCCTGCGGCTCTGCCTGCCAGTCCCCCACGCAGGCGCTCGCACGCTGCCCTGTCCGGGCTCTGCAAGACCTGGCCCGAGCACGGCTGCCGTTCCATGCCCCGCTGTGCCCAGCATGCCCGTTGCCTCTTGCCGTGTGCCTTCCGCACCCCCTGCGCTCCCCCTTCCTTCAGGCCAAGCTCCCCAGCTCGGGGGGGGCGTTCCCTGGCTGGGTTGCCATGGAAACGTCTCAATTCTGCATCTCGCATTGCTGCCTCTTCTCTCACCCGGACCGTGTGCGGCTGCTGAACACTTGGGGCTGTGCCGGGGTGTGTGAGGGGACAGTCCTGCACCTGTGCCAGCCCTCCTCATCCTCCTGGCTCCTCTGGGTGTGAAACCACCCCCCAGGCTCACTGCTCCGAGGGGCTCGGCAAGCACAGGCTCCTCCGCCTCCCGCCTTGCGGGGCCTTTACGCTGCCATCTCTGTAGGCACGTGTCAAGACTGGCTGCTCTGTGCGTGTTCAAGGAAATATTTGTCTGCTTCTGGAGCATTTCCCCCCCATCTCTGCCCCTCTTATGGAGGGAACAAACATCTCTGCGGAGTGCTTCCCAGTTTGCAGGGAGAAGGGGAAGGCGGGGTGAGATATACAGGATTTGGTAAATCCTCCACACGGGCACTTCTGCTGAGCAAGGAAATGTGGAAGTGGGGACAGGTTTGGTGACATGGCTGTCACCTTCAGGAGCTGCCACCCCCTTCATGAAGGGACTCTGTACGGGGCAAGAAAGCTCTGGATCTCTACAGTGCAGGAAAGGGGTAATCTTTGGGCCAGGCTTTTGATTTCTCTGCTGAGACAGTGCTGCACTGGAGCTCTGCTGCCGTTTCCAGCCCTCCCTCACAGGGGCTGCCTGTGGTGCACGGCTCTACCTCCCTGTGGGCTCCTCGCGCTGTCCGAGATCTCCCTGCTCCAGCCTGCACTGTGTCAGCTGCTGCTTTACCTTTGGATGCTCTTTGCAAACACAAACTCAGCTGTTCTGAGAGCCTTACAAAGCTGCTTAACAAGCTTTTCTACCAGGAATGGCCTTCTCCCCGCCAAACCCTTCTGGTGGGGCAGCGTGCGTGCAGCCCTGGGGCCCTGCCGCCCAGTCAGCTGGGAGATGGTGAGCTCCAGGCACCCTCGCTGCTGGCTCTGGTCCTTGTCCAGAGGGAAATACAGCACAGGGCTTCCTGGCTGGGCAGCTGGGTATTAAAAATTTGGCTTGAGAAAGCAGGGAGGCAGCGGGGCACAGGGCTGCCTGTCCCTGAGCCTTGCCCGTGCAGCAGTCAGGCCCCAGCTGGGTGCTGCTCCTGGCAGGATCCTCCTGGGCCAGCGTTTCAAGCCTCGGCATTTTCCCTTCACTTGCAGGGCAGGACTGATCCCGAATCGCTGCAATGCTCCATCGCAGCTTTGCTGCCTTCTCCATTCCAGGGTTCTCCTCCCAGCTCCTTGCAGTTTCTTTGTTGAACCTGCACCTTCCCCGCTGCACCTTAAAGCTCTTCCCTGCCAGTTTTTGCTGATTAAACTCCCTGCCCGTGGCACGCCCTCATTCAGGGCCTGACTGCAGCTGCCCGGACACGTGTCTGTGCTCTGGGTATGACGTGCTTCACACTGCAACGCCCCCAGTTCCTCTCTGCCAGCATCAGGACTCCAGAAACAGGACAGAGGGAAGGAATACCTGGAATTTTCTTTCTTCTATGCTCAGAAAACCTCCTTGCTGGCTCTGTTTAATTCATACCCATCTCTCACTCCCTGCAGCAGCTCGGTCTCCTGGGAACGCATCCCTGCATGACTGGCTTTGGATTCCTGTCAGGGAGGGAAAGCAGTTGTCAAGGAGCAGAAGACTCTGCTCCAGCCTTGCAAATAGAAGCCGTGAGCACAGCACTAGCCTGTTGCGGTGGCTCGTCCTCATCCCTTCATCTCTGCTTACTACTCCCCAGTATCATTCCTGAATTCCCAAGCCCAAACGCCACAAGCTGTGCTGCTCCCCCGGGGAGACCACAGCAGAGGTGGCACTCCTGCCACCAGCCTCTAGGCTCAGACACTGTTTTCATCTGCCCATAACAAGCTCTGGACATTAGTATCTCAGCCAGTACGGCTAGAGTGAAATGTTTTCTGTCTTGCCCGCTGGGATTTGAAACCCTGTTAGCCCAGCATTGGTGGAAACAGAAGGCAGAGACTACATACGGCATCCTCTCTCACTTGTTGTTCTACCAGCCCTTGGGACAAATAAGGTGGCAACAGGGTGAGGAGGTAGGGCTGAGGCAGAGCGGTTGCCCTGCTCTCCCCGGAGCACACGCTGTCACACGCGTGCAGGCAGCAGGACGGGGTGACAACTCATGTTTGTGGCAGCCTATGCACGTCCCAGGGAACTACAGAGGGGACAGAGGCCCTGGAACAGCTGGTGCTGCAGAGCCCTTCCCTGCACGCTGTGGGGACAGAGGTGATGCCAACCTCCTGCCGCTTTCCACCTGGCAGCTTCCTACAGCTGCAGCTGACAGCGGCAGTCGAGGAAATGGGGTTTGGGACCTTTGATTCCCAGGGTTGCGCTCGGCAGAGCCTGGGGAGCTGAGCGGGTGCAAACGGTGCGTCGGAGCGGCCAAGGGCTGCTCCTTTGGATTACCTGTTGCTGGAGCAGCCATGTCCCTTGTGCCTGGAGTGTTCCTTGCCCTCAGCACAAGTGTCTCATGCCCAGCATTATTCCAGCTGCTGCTGTTTTGGAAGGCCGGAGGGAAGCAGGCAGAGGAGGTAGGACCTTGTGCAGAGATGATTCGTGCTGTAGCTCATGTTCTTTTCCCTTGGAGCAGAAACTGCTTTTACATACCACAATCTAATGATGATAATAATTATAAGTTACTCTGGGAAAGGGGACTGTGAACCTCACTGGATTTTTTGGGCTTTATTATGTGCTCATGGACATTTTCCAAAATACACATTTAATCACCTTCTCTGGTGCACACGGAAATTGTGGGGGAATTTGGGGGTCCCTGCCAGGCTCCTTTTGCAGCCCTGCTCCCAAAATGCGAACGTCTGCAGATAGCTCGCAGCCAGAAAGAGCTGGCCTGGAAAGCTGTTGCTCAGCCTCATCTGCCCATGGCACTGCTCGCACAGAGGCACAGAGACTGGG
>Ga0065711_1050325_pt1 | contig 10890 bp, 7 predicted proteins | sample Hoacrofraction12_FD_59098 | JGI IMG/M metagenome (GOLD analysis project Ga0065711, IMG submission 59098) | Hoatzin crop microbial communities from Cojedes, Venezuela - Epithelial fraction 12 v2 (version 2) | ecosystem: Host-associated > Birds > Digestive system > Esophagus > Crop | place... | reverse complement strand
CTCTCTGCCCAACTTTCCAGCCTATCCAGGTCACGCTGAATGGCAGCACAGCCTTCTGGTGTATCTACCACACCTCCCAGTTTGGTGTCATCAGCAAACTTGCTGAGGGTGCACTCTAACTCTTCATCTAGGTCATTGATGAATAAGTTGAAGAAGACTGGGCCCAGTACTAACCCCTGGGGAACATCACTAGTTACAGGCCTCAGATAAATTTGTTCTGTGTATATACATGCACACACAAACACACACATAGATGTATATATTCACACATGTATATCCAAACAAACACATAAAATCAATCAAAAATACATAGTCTCTTGACAAGATTTCACCAGTCTGCTGGCCTGAAGTCTAGAAAATCTGGGGAAGCTGAAGGTCGTGTATGTCAGAGGCTTTCACTAGCACAGAATTCGCATATTCCTTGCTTTGATCACCTCATGAAGATTTCCCAGTTACTTACTTCCAACAATTACGACTCCACTTACCCACTTTTCCTGCCTTGTCAAGTTTTTCTTTAACTTTGCAAGGATGCTTCCTTCAGTTGTGTCTAGGAAGTGTTAGGAAATCCTATAGCGTTCAGCAGTGGCACCTTCTCGTAATTTGGGAGGAGGGATCATGGTTTACCTATGCTACCTGCCCACTGCTTGATCTACGCCTCAGCATAGGCTTCTTGTGTAAAGTGCGAGTTGTGGCAGTGGATTGTCATCAGACTGAGGAGTGCACAAACTAAAAACTTCCTAAACAAGTGCTATTGATTTATTAGGTAGAAAAATGAACATCCCACTCTTCCTTTTCAAAGTCAAGAGTAACACAGTTTGCTGTCCTCAAATAGAACAGACAGCTGAAAATAGGGGTTTGAGGGAAGAATACCCAATTCGTATACTCATCTCGCTTATTGTTTCAGATCCAAGAGAGAAAGAGAATTTCCTTTTGGTGCTTTACAGTCCGTTCACTATGTTGCTGTTGAGAGTCCTAATTCCACAAGCTATGCTTCTCATTCTGATTTCACTTAATAGATTTTATTCTGGAATCTAGGCATTTAGGAGTTGGCATAAAGATTGTGAGTGTGCTAAGTCCTCTTGGGGTTGAAGCCCAAAAAGAATGTTAAGTGCAGAAGAGAAATAACAACGCTAGTTGCTGAAGTCTGTCGCCAGTGTATTGTGGCAATAAGAACAGTTGTATTAAAGAGGTGATACTTGTACTAAAAAGTGAATTGAACTACATGGTTAAATATAGCAATCAAAAATTATGAAGAAGAGCCACTCATCACTGAGGAACTCTGAAAGACAGGGGGACATTTTGCCAAACAGTGCAGAAATGTTGAATCTGAAGCCAGAGCCTTCTGTGAGCGGAAGAAAAATCCAACCAAGTTAAACCACTACTTGTGACAAGTTCTAAATGGACTGTAGCTGCTCCTGAGTGTTATTCCTAGAGGGGAATGAAACATTGACAGTTGGTCTCAAATTGAATCTGGCTTGCTATTTTTCAAAGAACTAACCGTCTCAAATGTCATGTAGAAAAGCAAAAAGAGTATCTTCTTGAAAATGGGTTGCTGAGAGCTGGAGCAGACTCTGTGGTGATGCTGTTTTCTGTACCTCTTGCTCATGGTTCCATAAGTTGTGACAATTAAAACGATTGTCTGTCCCAGACTCCAAGTCAGTTGTGAAAAGATCTAAACACTTTTATCCTGTACAGCTCTTGTGTTAATGGTTACCTGCTGTACAGCTGCTTTAGGTCATTGTGATGATTCACCAGCAAGAGAAATGTGTAATTCTTAGTTGACACTCGTGTGTAAAGTATGTAGTGCTTGATGCTAAAGTAAACTGATCTGAAATAAAGATCATTTTGAGTTGCAAAAATAGTCAGTTGGGAAACTGGATCAGTTTAGCAAAGAGTTCCTGTGTCTCTTTCTGGGGGAGTGGTTGAACTGGAAGTCAGAGTATCATTTCTTTGCTGCCGAGCTCAAATGGAAGTATGCACAGAACACAGTTTTAGAATAGTCATGTACACATAAGGAGTTGATTCTGAAGGACTTGTTTTTTTCCATGCTTTGTGTGGGTTGTATGGTATTTTGCTTTTCTAGCAAATGCCATGGGTGTTCATATTTTAGAAAAACAGTATTTCGAACATACTAACAGTTTTTTGTCTAGTATTTAAATTGCCCAAGATTTTAGTGCTTGTTTTTTCCTAATTTACACTTTAAGATTTATTCACAGGAAATGGGGGTGGTGTTGAGTGCTTTAGGGGACAGATAATTTTTGCAAATGTCCTTCAGCTAATTTAATTTCTGTTGCTTTAAAATATCATCAATTATTGAAGTGCCAAACAGAACTTGCTGGTTGACCCTGTAACATCAGATGCTTGCAGTAAGAAGCGACTGTCGAATGAGCAGATGTGGCTTAAGATGGGGAGCTCTTTGATTGTGACTTTCTTTGAAAACTGTTACCCTGTGGAAAAGGTGAGGTAGCCTACCCCTCTCATTTACTGGGGGGAAAAAACATAAGCTGAGCTAGTTAGTGAAGAGTAGCTAGCTCATTGCAACTCCGTATCCACATTTACACCACAGTTAGGTGGTTATAGCCATGACCCTAAAAATCGGTTTCTGGAAGTGACTGGGATAACCTTAAGGTCCCACTGGCAATGAAAGGAGCAGTCCCATCCATTCCTGTTTTCTGGCCTGTCTGCTTTGCCTTTGTCTGATGCCTTTGTGAGTGAGTTCAGCTTGCTGAACGGGCAGGAGACTAACCTGCAAAATTATGTCAATTTTCTATTGATTTACTGATCTGAATTGCGCATAGCACCAGTATGAACATAGGGGTCATGTGAGTTCAGAGGTGGTGTAAAGGTTTGGAAGAAGGGATGAAGCCTGTTAGGCCAGCAGAGATTGAAGAGCAGAACCATCCCTTTTGGATGCAGTCAGCCATTAAGTTGACGCAGCCATGTGAGTTTATTTCCCGTGTAGAATAAAATTCAGTTGCTTTGCAACATACTGATTAGTTTATTTTAATATGGAACAGTAGTATTAACTCTGAAGTGTCTCAGATCACAGGGGTTTAAAAATACAGTATCTTAAAAAAAACTTTTGAAATATCTTCTTTTAAGTTCTTTTGCTGGATTCTGAACTTTTCAATATGTGGTAGAAAACAGTTTTAGACCCTGTAGCAGCAGCTCTTTTCCAGAGGACTCAGCCAAGAGTAGGACTCTTGTGCTGAGAAATGTGTAAACATGTTAGACAGTTCTTTCCTCAAAGAGCTTGCAGACTGTTGCCAAGTAGAGTGGTGAGTTTGATGTGGGAGCTGGAATGTAGATGCATGAAACTCAAACAGGCCACAAAATACCCACTTGATGGAAACAACTTTTAAGCCCTGCTGAGCTGGGATGGATTTAATCTACAATTCAGGCAACAGATTCTGATACTCATTAGCAGTGGCCCAGCATATCTGTACTTCCGTTAGCAGCAGAGTGACACCTTCAAGAATAAGGCTTGTGGTGTTCGAGTATGTTAGTTAAATCGAGTTCTTTTGCATTACAGCACATTGACAAGATGTTCACTCTGGTCAGAAATGCAAACTTGCTGTTACAATGTGTTACACTTTCACTCAGATTTCAGTTACCTGAAATTGGAGTATCTGGATTAGAAGTTACTTGTGCCATGTATTTAGACACAACTTTGGCAGAGTTATTTGTTGAGTCACAACACAGCCTCATTTTGTCTTTGTAAATAGTTCATATGCTTTCCAGTAGTGCAGAGCCGTAAAGTGTGTCTTCTGCCAGATTAAGTTGGCTACTTGAAGAGGCAGCAGAAATGTCTGCACCATATACCTGGAAAAGGGAATGCTGAAGAGTGTGGCAGAGGCAACTCAAGTTTGGGCTAGTACTGACCTGGAATTAAAAAGCCCATGAGGATCCATGTTCACTTCTTACAGAGTCATTGAGGTCTGCATTCTGTGCTCCCAAGCAGTTTTCCCCATAGTATCTGTGGTTTTGGCCAGGGTTTGTCCGTTACTGGTATTATTCCAGCTGCCTGAGATAATGGAAAGCCACTTGTCTTACAAGCACACCATCCTGGATTTAAAGTATTTTAAATAAATAGTTTTTCTGCATCAAACTGTGATGAGATTAAAAATAATATTAACATCAACATTCACATCTACATTCCTTATTTTGTGATCTGAAAATCTCACAATTGCTGTGCAATGCTTCTATACCCATAGACATGTTTATAGAATTCATAACATAGAGACTTAACATTTCATTCCATTACCTGATCTGTAGGCTTTGATTAGCAGCCTTTAGTAGTAGGATTAAGTGGTTGTGGATTGGGAATTATAATGCTAGGCCTATGAAGCGGTGTGCAAAAGGATGGTACGTGTCTTTTCTTAGTGGGCTGTACAGAGTATTTCTGAGCTGCCAGTCATGGACAAAGCACCAAAACTCTTAGTTTGTCTAGCTTCACTTTTGAAAAGGATCGCCCAATAGAAATTTGAATTTTAGTTAAAGAGCTCTGTTTTGTAGAACGGTAAGATTTTACCCATTGTATGTGGTCTAGAAAGAGATGCAGGGCCATATTATGTTAATTTTGATTACAGGAGTTCTTAACTTGGCTATTTTTTTTCTTGAAAGGTTGTTTGTCTTGCACTGAAAACTTTGATTCTATTCCTAGGAATACTATTTCTACCTTTACAGGCCTTTGTGCAGTGTCAGAGTTTGTTAGAATTTTTTTTTGTTTTTTAATTGCTGAAGATTTCTTTGTGCTCACAGGTTCAGAATATGAGCATTTTCATCTGGGTAAAGGGTCACTTTATAGCTTGTCCTTCAGGCTCTAGAGATACCCTGAAAACTAATAACTATGGTGGTTTACTTTCACAAAGTCGCTATGCATCTGTGCTCTTGAATTGGTGAAAACAGGGAAAACTTCTGAAACAAGTGAGATACTATAATCGCAAGAAAGATGAACTATTGTCTGAAATTGGCCTGCTTGTGATGAGTGTTTAACTCCCCTGCTTTGATTTCCTCCCCCCACCCCGCCCCTACTTCAAGAGTTCTTTACAAAGCATTTCTCTTAGTCATGCCTTCATTGTGATTCCTAAAGAGGGAGCATCGTATCATCCTTACATTTCTTATTTCATGAACCAATGAGCTTCTTTCAAATCTTGCTTAACTTTTCCTCTAATATATCCTGTGCAAGATATCTCTCATGCTCATTTGTTCCTTAGGTTTCAGCAAGGCAGCTGTAGAGGTTATCTTCATTCTCAAGGAAAAATTCGCACTGTAAGCACAAGTCTTCAGCAGTGGGGATTCTCCATAGTCCAGAAACCTTGGTTAATCATTCAGTTCCTGGGACTACGAAGGGGAAATTATTCTCCCAGGTTTTCATATCAGCATCAAGAAAATAATCCACGACTCTTAAGACTTGAGCCAGAGGCATCTAGTAATCACTGAAGTACCATGTTTCTAACTTGTGTGTTTAGAATTTAAGTGGACTGGCTGAGTCGAAAATCACATCTGCCAAGGAAATGCTAAATCAGTATCAGATGTTATGAGTAGGCATTACAGTCTAGCTTCTCTAGTTTTGCGGGCTGTAGGAAGACAACTTTTGAGCAGTTGATATGTCATGTTTTTAACACACTAACCTAAAGCAGTTTTGGTTTTCTCATTTCTCCTTTTAATCAAACTAGGCACGTACCCATGATTCTGATTTTGATTAGCCCCACTGATTGTGGTGTTCTGATCTAATGGCATTTAGACTAGAGATCTTCCTTCCTCACCTTCCAGTGTCCTGAATAAAAAGTAAATGTGTTTCAAGGTTTCAGAAAAGCTTACTCTCATAAAGCCAGTTCTTCAGTTTATCGGGCAGTGGATATTTGAGTTTAAGCAAGAGGTTGACTCTGTAGGGGCCAGAGTAACTACCTGTTAAATCCTGTCTTTTCAAGAACTTGGTGGTAGGAATATAGAACATCTTTGTTAGACTGTTGTGGTGACTTACAGTGTGTGTTTCATACAGTCTTGGAGGTTCTTTGTTTTTGTTTCAGAGTTTCTTTTTGTATGAGGTTTTCCTTTTGATAGAATCATAGAACAGGCCAGATTGGAAGGGATGTGAAAAGACTATCTAGTCCAACCTTATGGGTAAGGAAGCCTAGATGAGATTATCTAGCACCCTGTCCAGTTGCAGCTTGAAAACCTCCAGTGATGAGAACTCTACCATGTCCCTGGGGAGATTGTTCCAGTGATTGATTTTTCTCACTGTAAAAAAATTCTTGCTTATATCAAGATGAAACCTCTCTTGGTGCAGCTTGTACCCCTTGCCTCTTGTCCTCTCCATGTGACTCCTTGTGAAGAGAGCGCCTCATCCTTTTTGTAGCCAGCCTTTAAGACTTGTCATCCTTTATGAAGAAGGAGAAAGTGTAATCAGTAGTTAAAATTCTGGTCTCTTACGAGCTCATACACTGATACCTATGATATCTAAATACACTAGATGTTATTTTCATGAACAAATTCTTTTTTTCTTGAACTTACACTTTTCTATTTTCTGGAAGAACTTCTTAGCCAGAAGTGATAGATTTGAATTACAGTTGACTTCAGCTGATGGAAAAATACAAATTTTCCATGTGAAAGAAATCATCTAGCTATTTCCAGCATGTACAGTCCCATACAGGAAAAAAGTCTATTTTGTATTTCATGTGGTCATCTAGCTCATCTCCTTTCATTTTTCTCACTACTTCTTAAGAGTTCTGTGATATCTATTAGATATAGTCTAAACCACTACAAATTAATTTCAGAAAGCACAAGGTCTTGGAAATTTGTCTCCAGGTAAGAAATGCAGGTACCTAGAGAGAAAATACAACATAGCGAGGAGGGATTGCTTTGTTTTGGTTGTTGATGTAGAGCTCATCTCCTTGACATGCGATTAATCTTCGTAAGTATATACATGTGTGTAGGTTATGTATCAAATTACAGCAACCAGAAGAAGAATAGAACCAGGTGCATCATGGGCTTGTGCATTTGCAGGGGTCCTGAAACATACAACCGAAGCCTGTCTTTTCAAGGTGGTTATACCTGCTTTGACTATAATTTTGTGGTTGCCTAATTTGGCACTTTTGCAATATTTTGTGAAAATGATCGTATTTACGAAAACTTCCCTGCAGCTGTTTCTTGTTCTGCAGTCAAACGTGCCTGCAATCCAGGGTGGTTTAACTGGATTTCATAGTATGCCTGCTTGGTAGCTCTAGAACAAATCAGAGTTGAGACGAAAGCTAGAATTCAACTTTCACCCGGGTTCAGGGGAAACAAAATTTTAATGTGATAAATGAGACAGTCTCCAGAACAGTGCAGCAGAAGGCCTAGGTAGGAAAATGACCAAAATGCATTGTTATCTCAGTCCGCAGCTGTATGTGCTTTTTGGTGGGCTGGAGACTGACTGAAGCTTCTGTGCTCTGTTACTGGATGATGCTGTGGATAGTCCAGAGAATAGGCATCTTCTTAAAAGCAAACAAGGATGAAAAAAAACAGTCTGCTTCCTTCTGTGTATTTGCTGTAGTTTTGTGCATTTTTATGGACGGTAAAGGAATAGAAATTAAATATTTAATAAAATAAAGGTGACTGGCTTACATCTATTTCCTTTTAGTTTCAGAGTCCTGTCCTCAGTTTAGAGCTGATAGCCCTTAAAGACAAAACAGTGTTTTTATTTAGGGAACTGGTTAGAGTAGAAAGTGAGAGATGTAATAGCAGGCAGTGACCTCATGATTTTACTGTATCATTAATCAGTATTTTAAAATCAGTGTTACAACAGCTATAGTTAATGTGAATCACTTGGGTGCAGTGAACAGTTGGCCACAGTCCAAAACGTTTCTCTTGCTCTCCACCAGTTCTGTTCTAGCCAACTAATAGCTCATCAGGGGACACTGCTGTGTACAGCTCCTGGTCCAGGGATAAGTGTCTTGCATAAAGGAAAACAGCAATTTGGCTGGTTGGGTATATGTATTTATTATTAACCAACACAAACAAACAATCCCAAAGAAACAAATCACAAACCTAGCTATAGATCTGCTAGATCATTTAAGTAACTGGCTTTTCATTGATCATAAGATGCCCTTTGTTTTGTTTGCTTTTATGTGATGTATGTACTTGGAGCAACAAGTGTTTAGGCGTTTTATGGTTAGCTGTAAATCCATTGGTGGAATAAATACAGTCTCTAGTACCAGGAGGTGTTTGCCTGCATCCCACCATGTAGATAGTATCAAACAGGAAATAAAAGATTGTTCCTGACTTGGGCAATATTTTGCATGAACGATAGCAATTATATTTAGGAACCTTTTATTACTCCTTATTTATAGGAGATGTGTGATGGACAGCAAGAATTTAATAAATCATAATGGAAACTGAACGTTGTAATGAGTTTTTTGTATTCTGGGTGAATAGAACAAAATGTGTATGTGTGTGTTTTGATACATAACAGGAGCTACAGTATGCATTACTACAAAACTGGGTAACTAGGTTTTTATGCAATTTTTCATTTCCAGGTTAACTGGTAACTTGTATACTTCTGTAGAGCCCATTGAAAAATGTAATCTTTGTGATAATCTGTAGATGCCCTGTAATGCATCATTGAAATGCCGCTGATGATACTACTAAACATCTAATTGATCAAGCTCTTTTGTTTCTATGCAGAAGCTTCAGTATGAGGCGGGGTGGATGGCGGAAACGGGCTGGCGATGGCGATGGCTGGGGAACATGGGTATGTTGAAAACCAAGTGGCTTTTGGTTTTGGTTTTTTTAGTTGTTTTTGTTTTTTAAAGAGGTAAATGGCACTGTGGTTAAAAAGGGTTTACAGTTTTGTTATATGTGGTAAAGGTATGCTATAAATTAAATCCTTTTCCTTCACTTGAAAGCACATAATTAAGTTCAAAAGAAATTTTAAAAATTACCAGGTTTTGAAGTCTTCATTCGCAACAATCCACTAAATTGCATTATTAAGAAGTGCAGACACTTATTTAAATCACCATTTAAAAACTAAACTAAACAATTTTAAAACTATTTATGGTTGTCCCCACCACATTCTGTATGGTTGGACAGACAATAACTGAGGCACCCAGTTTACAAAAATATTTACAATACCACTGTCTCATGTATATTTAGGAACTGAAAATACATGGAGCTTAATGAATATTCTGTACATTGATTGTTTAGGCAATGAGCCTCTGATTTAGCATCCAAACTTGCGTCCTTCCCTTATTTCTTTTTGCTTCTTTCTTATTCTATAAGATTTTTTAGTATAGATAGAATCTTTTTCTTATAGACTAAAATAAAATAATTATGAAATAAATCCTGCCATGTCCAAGATGCAGTTGTCTTGTAGGTAAGAATTTAGGGTGGAGGATTTGCTATTTTTCATTTGGAAAAACAATAAGTCTTTTGTATGTCAACCAAAATCAATTTGAAAGAATGCTGCCTACCTTTCCAGTCTTATAATTGACCGGTTTCTGTCTGTAAATGTTAGAAAATAAGACTAGCATCATGGCATTTGTTTTGTTCTGTTTTACCTTAAAAACTAGGGTGGGTACATGTCGGCAAAGGTTAAGAAATTGGAGGATCAGTTCCGGTCAGATTCAGCCATACAGCACCAGAGGGATGGAAATTTATCAAGTATCTTTAGTGGAGTCGCCATCTATGTCAATGGCTTTACAGGTGAAGCCTTTATTTTTTTAAGGATCTGTTCTGTTTTGTTCTAGTGTCTCTTTATCATCCTAAGTGGAGTAAAGAACTGTAAAACACGTAAGTTTGCAGTGAAGTAAATGCATAACAATTACTGTATAAATTATGTATATTATGTTCCTTTGTATGTCATTATGAAGGTTTTCAATATAAAGTCAGATTTAGATTCTGACTATAAAAATTACTTTACTGAATCGTCTGCATGAATGGTCGCTGACAGAAACAGGAGTAATTTTTTCCACCTTTCTTCGATCTTATCTGAAGTGAAACCTTTTAACTTCCTCCATACTCCTACATATATTATATTTTTAATTTTCGAAACTATTGATGATTGCATTGGACTTGGAGTGTATGCACTAAATTTACGTTAGGGTGGATATGTTGGGGGTTGACTTGCTCAGAATGGCATAATGCTTGAGACAGTGAACCCAGTAATAGTGGAAGGAGGAATGAGAAGAGGTAAGACATATATATGCATTGTCTGTGGTGGACTGATAGTACACATTAACAGGGGTAAGATTTTTAATCTACCGTACTTACGTTCATGTTTCTCCTGGGTTCTGTAAAGCAGCTTAATAACCTTCTTGAAACTTCCCAGAAGCCTTTTTCAGGGACCTATGCCAGGAATGTTGTGACTGTTACATAACTGATGCGTGCAGCTTCTGTGATGCAGAGCAGTACTGGTTTGAGCACAGGGCTCAAACAGACTGAAAAAGATGAAGGTGGACATGTTAAACTATTAATACATCTGAATCAGTTATTTAATACAGGCAGTTTCTTTAGTGAAGATCCAGTATTTGCATATTCTTCAAGGTAGTTGTTCCTAGATAGAGCTCTGCAAGATGGTTGTCCAGAAGGCTGGAGTAGGGAAGATAACACTTGGAGAAAATGTGTGCTATTTTTAGTTAAAAGTTAAAGGTATGATGAAGTGTTAGAAATATTTTGAGAGGTAACAATAGGCCACTGGAAGGAATTGTAACTCTATTCTTTAAAAAAAATTCTTCCTTCCTGTATTGATAAACTTTTTTTTTTTTTTTTAGTTTCTTGTGCCATATATGCTATTCAGAACATTGTCTTTGTGCTGACATTTGTGCACTTTTTGGTGCCACCGTGACACCACTGCAAAGGTTTTCCAAAAGCTAAAACTTTTTTCTCTTTTTTTCTTCCCCCCCCCCCCCC
>Ga0065711_1050324_pt1 | contig 10890 bp, 6 predicted proteins | sample Hoacrofraction12_FD_59098 | JGI IMG/M metagenome (GOLD analysis project Ga0065711, IMG submission 59098) | Hoatzin crop microbial communities from Cojedes, Venezuela - Epithelial fraction 12 v2 (version 2) | ecosystem: Host-associated > Birds > Digestive system > Esophagus > Crop | place... | reverse complement strand
TTTTTTTTTTTTTTTTTTTTTTTTTTTTTTACAGTGATTTTTTTCATCAGTCAGACTAGTGCTGCTCTATTGGAATGGAAAGGTAGAGAAGGGACGGGGTTCACTGCTTGCATACCTCTTTGTTTGTTAGTTTAGTACTTTAAGATTGAATTTTATAGCTTTAAATGATGGTTAACTACAGGAAGACCATAGGTCTTGTAGTTAAATATAAAACTCTTTTTGTTTTCTGACTTTTGACACTTTCAGAGCAAGGTCATATCCATATTTAAAGTACATATCATAGCTTAAGTAGAAGCTAACAGCCTGGATGCAGGTATTTTCAGGAGGGTTCTTTGGCCTGCTTAATGTAGGAAATTAGACTGCATGTGCATAGTGACCTACTTCCGTCGTATCAGTGTTTATTAGAGAAAATAAAATTTAAAAGGTTTGCAGGAAAACAGGTATCTGTTCATTTGTTCAGAAATTAATAAAACAGTAGTAACAATTTTTAAAAGGATTTTGAATTTACAGAAGCTTCTCTATTGAAATGGAAACACATTAAGCAGCTTCTGGTGGGTTTGAAGGGATGTTAAGGTATAGACTTGGGTGAGAGTACACTTAGAGAAGTGTGTATCTACAAAAGCAGAGAGAATTATACTGCTGAACTATAACTTCATTCCTAATGAACTTGTGTTCGTGGAATAATGTGTTTCTTTTTAGCTCTGAGAGCAGCTCCTGATTCTTCTCTGATGAGAAATGGTCTGTGAGAGAACAAAAGGGAAAGTCAGTACTTTTGACTTATTTCCCTCTACAGGTTGTTTTGCATTAATAAGGAAAGTTATTAAATACAACAAATATGTAAAGTGAGGCAAATGAACAGTGTTCTTCCTGTGTTTCCGTGTCCATGTATCATTTGGAGTGCATAAAGCATCCGCTGGAATACCACTAAAAGAGCCGTTGTTCTGTGCGAAGTTGCTGATGATGGGAAGGTTCACTCTCTTGCAGTGGAGCGTGTGGTACATGTAGCATGCGTTAGGGTGCTAAGAAATAAAAAAAACTATGCAGGTAAACATTGGGTCGATTCGCTGGAGCTGGTCTGTGGCTGTTTACCTGGCAGTTTCTTCCCTGAAAGGCCTTGTGAAGTTTCCTCTTAAGTGACACACTTTACGCTTGCAGAGGGTGAGAGTCCTGAAGGCACCAAGGTGCTTAAGGCACGGTGGCTCTTCTGCTGACTTACTGATAAAGACTTGGGTTGTTTTTTCTTTTTTTGTAGTCCAAGGTACCACTTCAACAATTTCTAATTATTCTTTCCCTTGTTGTTTAACCAGGTTCTGCTCTGTGCTTAATTGGGTGTGATTCCATGTCACATAGACTCTCCGTGGTGACCTCCATGGATAGGCACCTTCTTTAAATAATTGCTTGTGTCTTCTCGCGGTAGGTCCCTGCTCATATTTCATCTCATGCTCACCTTCTTTGTGGCTGTGCAGGAATTTGGGTCTCATAGCCGTAGTTTGCAGGGGGAATTGTTTAGAGAAGTGGCTGGCTGAATGCAGTGCTGCTTTGATTACCTGGAAGACAAACTGGCATTAGCATAAGATTATTTCACTCAGCCTAGTTCTGGTACCGGTACAGGTTTTGTTAGAGATGCAATCATTTCTCAGGATCATCATTCAAATATTTGATAGTAATTTGCCTAACCCAGAAATAGAGACAGAGAAAAACTCCCTTTTCCTTTCTTTTCTTGGTGTAAGACAGTCAATCAGTGTCTGTATAATGTTCCCTTATGGTTGAAATGCTTTTTCCCAGTTGAAACACCAGGTATTGCTCCTGCTAGCAAGCAAGAGAAATGCTTCTGAGTTGGCTGTCAGTTCCTCCCTTCCAAAGTATATGCTGTCATCTCTTCGCTCTCGGGAGGTGTGACATCTGTCACTCATTCACATGAGGTCCCAGGACTGTCAGGTGTTGGAAGCGGCAGCCACTTCAGCAGTGCTGACAACATGGGTCTGAGCATGTAGGGTCCTCATGGCGCTGATGAGGTGATCTACTCCCAAGATGGTCTTGGTGAAAGAGTCTACAGCTTTTCCTGCGTGGTCGAGTGTAATGAGGAACCTGCCTTTTTCCCTCGTGCCAACGGCTGCTCCATTTGCAGATCGGTTATGGGTTGGTGTGTCAGCAGTGCTTTCCATCTGCTGACTATGTCTGCAGTGATCAGGGCGGTGACCCCTTCCTTTGGTGTGTGTAGGCACCATCGATTTCCATAGAGCCATCACAGAATCACGGGATGGTAGGGTTTGGAAGGGACCTCTGGGGATCATCTAGTCCAACCCCCCTGCCAAAGCAGGGTCACCTACAGCAGGCTGCACAGGACCTTGTCCAGGCGAGTCTTGAATGCCTCCGGAGAAGGAGACTCCACAACCCCTCTGGGCAGCCTGTTCCAGGGCTCTGTCACCCTCAGAGTGAAGAAGTTCTTCCTCATGTTCAGCTGGAACTGAGCAGCCATATCAGGCGTATGTATTCTGAACCCACAGGCCTGGCAGTGTCTTACCTCATTAACAATGCTGTTAAAATAAAGTGATATTTTAAAAACAATTTAAAAAGTTCTGCCCAAATAAATTCTGTAAGATTAAAAATATATGGCTTATAGTAAGGTCTCTATATATTTTGTATGAAATGGTGTATGGCTGTATCTTCCTGCTAAATGCTGCATATTGTGTGTGACCTGCACTTTCTCTTATTGATTATTCTAAAATACTAATTTACAATTGATTCTTAAGTCTTGGATGCTGCTGAAAACCTCTGCGAGAAACAGATTTATATAGATGATATTCACCGCTACTTCCAGCATATGGAAGCATACCGAGACACTATTTTTAGACGTTTTATATGGCAGTCAAGATCTTTGCTCGCCCTCTTGCCTATACTTTTATTTCTTGCAATGTGGAGAGTTTTGGATTAAAATAAAGAGAAAATTAGGAACAACAATCAATTTACCCTTGGCTTTCAAAATCCCTCATTACAATTGCTAATTTATCAGTGGGTAGGTGCCTTTCTTTTGTAATGGATATTGAGGATAATTTTAAATGCAACTTTTAAGCTTAGCTGATTTACATAATACTTTGGGTGATTAGTCAATCATGTATAAAGAAGTATGTGCATTTAAGGGATGTTCCTATAGCCCTCTTGTGCGTTTTTTTGAATGTTTGTCATAATAATCATTGATTTCTTTAGCAAAAGCGTTCACCCCTGAGTAAGTATTGCAGTTGGAAGCAGGAAAACTTTTGAAAATTGCTCGAAAGTTTTTGGTTAGAGCAGTCTTTCTCAATTCACAGTTCATATCGTGTTTGTCAGAATGGATTGGGGTCCAGAAAAACCCTTTGGGTGTTATGTTCTGCTGTAAGCTGTTTCCATGCTTCTGGGTTCTTTGGTTTTGGATGTTTTTTTTTTTTTTTCCCCCCTCCCCACCCAGTGATCTTCAGTGGAACAGAAGCTGCGTTTTCCTGTCTCCTGCCCTTCCCTTCTACCTCTGTATTTTTTTGCTTCCTAGTTTTTTTTAAGACACTAACATCACTAGCATCAGAATAGAAAACGTGAGAGTACTAAATAGGATTACATTAAAATGATGGTTTAACTGAGCTCTCACACATGATAGGAAGATTGTCTTATTTTGCTGAACTGCAGTTTACGGAGGTCCTTGGCAAGAGAGGGCCAAGTTGCTTTTGGTATTCATTAACACGGAGTCCAAATCACTGCTAGTTTTGTCTAGCAGGAAAAGTAGAGCCCATGATTTTAAGCATATTTATATTTGCAAATGTGCATTTTCCTGTAAGTCAGGGGAAATTCTTCCCACAGAACAAGAGATTCTTTCTTTCTTTTAACTTAGAGATGGAATAATCCTACAAAACAATTGCTGTCATGACAAAATTCCAATCTTGAAAGTAGGACAGGAGATATTTTCCACTTTCTACAGATCAATCTTTTTGTATAACTCAAAGCAATTGCAGTCCTTTAAAAAAGATTCATCTACTGAAGAAAAATTACATAGTAAATGGAGTTCTAACTCTAGCAGTAACCTAATTCCCCACTAGTTTTACCACATAAGGAAAAAAAATAATATAGGCAAAATTACAACCTAGCTCTCGTGCTGCCCTTGCCGAATATTGTCTGGTAGACCAATTTTTAAAGAAATGCCCAGGGCTTGCAATATATTTACTTCCGTCATTTAAATTGTAATTTTATTTTAGATTTGTTTGTGTAATCAGGTATATTGGATTACTGCTGCTATCAAGTCCTGTATTTAGTTCAGATTCCCATCTTTCTGAAGGAAGAAAATGCTAGAGGAGGGTAAAATACTTCAAATAATGTGGAATACAAGCTTGAGAATGAATGCAGATTTTAATATTGAAAGTGTTTATAGTAGCAGTCCCAAACACTTCCAGCGAGCAAGAATGCATCAGTCTTGGAAAGCTATCAACAACGGAGATTTTATTTAGTTTAAAGTACAGCCATTTCACTGCAGAAGCTGGTAATCTCTGTAAGTGTAAATCCACAAAGAGAACTTCTGCCAGCACCAATTTCTCCTGAAGGTTGACTCAATTTTTATTTGAATTCTGAAACACACAGAAAATAAAGGCTAAAATCTGGTAAACATCCATCTATGTGTGTCCTTTTATAGCAGCCTTTATGCATTAGTTGACTCATTCATTAATTCATCTGATTTGGAAAGGTGAAGTGTTTGGGGAAAAAAATAGGCAGTAAAATATATTAACCTGCAAAAGTCTGACGAGTTTGTCTTGACTAGTACAAAAAGTGGGGCTTTTGTATATCTTTTTAAAGAAATAAAGTTTTAGCGTACACTAACCACCACACTCTCCAGTGGACAAAATGCAAGTCCAGTATTGGAAAGTGGAGGTGGAGACTTTGGGCAGCCTCCTGTTGACTGCCGGGGTTTTAAAGTGCCCCTGTTAGCCCCGTTCTTGGCACCCCATGAGTTGTTCTCAGTCCTTGCCCTGAAACAGCGTCTAATACTCCTTGCTTGCAGCTTACGGTTGTGCCCTGTGTGACTGAATATATGTGTTTTACTCTGCTATTAATAATGGGTTGCAGCTTTAAAACAAAATTAGCTAGTGACTGTCACTAACTGGTTTGCTGGCATTTGTTATACAGGCTCTGTCTATTCTTGCTTTAACCGGATGGAAACTAGTCCATGGCGTGTTTATCAAATTTAGAGTTATTTAACCTAATATAGTTAAATAAATTTTTTTCTTTTAATGGTACACATAACTATTAAGAGTGAAGTAAATAACATTTTCTGTAATTGTAGTTGTTGGATATTTACAGGTACTTTCTGCTTGTTCTGCAGAGGAGTATGAGTAAGGCTTTGAGAGGGTTGAAGGCAAGTGTGATGAATAGATAAATGCTAAAGAAGTCAAAGATAGATTTAAATTGCTTTTTAATATAGACTTCAGTAATATGGTAAAAATAGATGTAGTTGTGAACCCTCACTATCTTAATACATTCCCGCAAGGCGACCTTAATTCTAGCATTTCTTAAATGCTGATTATTTGCAACTCTAAAACGGTTACGGTGTCCTGTTTGGATATAATGTAGGGTGTCTGTAGGGTTTCCTCTATGTTTTTCCAAGGCGGGAGAAAAAAAAAGGTAGAAAACAATAGAGGAGAAAATGTGGGAGACCTGAAAATGACCTCAGGGAATCAGAAAATAGGAGAGGGGAGATGCAAGTGAACCAAGGGCTCGTTAGGAGAAGGAATGAGATACTGCAGGACTAGAAAAGGTGTAAGAAACCAAGCTGAGGAAAGGTGGTAAACGTAATAAAATTTTATCTGTTATCTTTTGGGAGAAATCAACTAGGTTAGTGTGGGAAAGAGTTGGAGGCAGAGGATGGAAAGGTTTGAGGATTAAGGAGTAGGTGTGCAGCAGGTGATTAAACTGAAGAGCAGAAAGAAATGGCAGAACTGACTGAAGAAAAGAGCATTATACTGAAATGAGGGAAAGCTTCCTGGCGGTAGGACTTGCAAGAGGTGAACCACAACTTGAGATCTCATGTTGGTTGGCATGAGCTTGGTAGCCTAAGCTTTCTGGTGGGAATCGTAGAATCATATGGAATCATAGAATCATTAAGGTTGTAAAAGACCTCTAAGGTCATCAAGTCCAACCATCCACCCAACACCACCATGCCGACTAAACCATATCCTGAAGTGCCACATCTACCCATTTTTTTAAACACTTCCAGAGATAGGGCCTCAACCACCTCCCTGGGCAGCCTGTTCCAATGCCTGACCACTCTTTCAATAAAGAAATTTTTCCTAATATCTAATCTAAACCTCCCCTGATGCCTCCTCTTCTCCAAGTAGAAAGTAGAAGCAAACTAGAAAAGCTGGGGACAATGTGTGATGTCTTGTGTGATTTGTAGCTGTCTGATCCTGCTTTCGGCAGAAGGTTGGACTGGAGACCTCCCAAGGTGTAGGGACCTGCCAGCTGGACTATCGTGTGAATGAGGAGTGAGCAGGCCCGATGAGTGTACTCATAGAAGAGAGCAGTCAGAGCAAGTAAGCAGTCCTCAGTGCAAGGCAAATAACTGTGCGATGGGAAGAGATGTGTCTCAAACGAAGCTCATCTTGAGAGAAACCAAGCCATGAGCGTGGAGGTCTGGGACTGTGCAGCCATATAAATTCACTGTGGTTCACTGCCCGCGACAGGAGCAGAGCTTAGGGAAGGAAACGTATCTTCTCTTTTTCTTCTCTCACACTTATGCTCTTCTTCAGGAAATCTGCGCCTTAAGGATATTAAGGAGACATAAAATAGACAATTGATTTTGAAATCAAGTTGAAAATGCCTGTTTCAGTGAATAAGGTTGTTGAAATAAGGCTGCAAAACTGATGAGGGCACTACAATCACAAGGCAAAGTACGTCCTACCCGAGAAGCTGTGGTGGTTGGTGAGAAGAAGTGTGGGGTTTAGGAGGAGTGAGCTGAAGGAAACAGTGACAGAGGAGTTGGTCACAGTTTGAACATCAATGGAAGCTGTATAGAAAGAAGAACATAGTTGTCTTCAGTACTCAGAAGAGGAGAATCATGGGAAATAGCGGAAGAAATTGAAAGTCTCAAAAGCAGAGGCAGAGAAGTTCTACATTTCCAGGGCTGTTTGATCTATGGCAGTAAGAGAAGGGGAGAGCTCTACAGGAGGCGATGCAGAGCCACATCCCTCGAACAGTCACTGTGACAACCGGTGGTGGAGTCGGAGATGAAGGGACTGGGGGTGCCTCTGCGTTTTTAGTGGTGGAACGTGTGTTCCTAAAGCAACAGGAGAGTTAGGGAGGGTAGGTGGGAGTTACGAGGGGGGACTCTGCAGGGAAGGTGCAGAGGAAAAAGGAGGGAGAACCGGAATTTGAGCACCGGTGAGGAAGAGGCGGTCACTTCACTTTGCATCGGTAGCTTTGATAACATGGATAGCTGTGTTCTGTGGGGCAGGGAGAGAAAACCCAGGCTGATACTGTCTGCAGCTTAGGAGGAGAACCTGGGAGGTTCTGGTTGTGTGAAAGTGTTTCACCCGGGTTTGACGCGGGTGTGAATTTCATTCAGTCTGAATTACTTCGGTACTAGTTCTAGCCCATTTTCTATGCCTAAGTGTTTAATTTTTTTATTCGGACCTACCACTGCTGAATGCACGCGTAGAAACTGTTCCTTTGGTAGAACTGGCGGAGAGAAGGTGCTTTTGGGAAGATTTATCCTTTCAGTGTGGGAAGGGTTGTTAGTCAGGGACCCAGCAGGAAAACTGGGTCTGGATCCTTGTGGGCTGCGCTGTCAGAGAAACCAGAGGACACTCTAAATTACCAGTAATGTGTTGAAGCTCTGAAATACGAAATTAACTGATACTTTTCATAGGTCACGCGCTTTCTGATAAACCAAACTCATTGGCTCTCCTGGGGGGAGACAGAACAACTGGGCTGACTTCTCATTATCTCTTCCTATGGCGTGTCCTTATTGAATTACTGCCAGGTAGAGGCAGCAGATGCTCATCAAGCCGCTGCAGGACTCCTCTGTTAATTGAACTGTAATGGGGATGACAGCAGGGAAGGTCGGGATGATGGGACCAGTGATGTAACGTGAACTCTGGTAAGAACAACCTGCACGGGCGATTGACCTTGCTTAAATAATATTGTACTATGGGCTTTTATCGGTTGATATAATTGTGATTATTTTTTTCATATCAATACTGCAATAGTGTCAGGGACCCCTGTGTGAATCGTATTATATTGTGTTCAGGGCAAATATTTTTCTCACCCTAAAGAGGTTATACTTTCCAATGTGATAAAATACAGTGAGTGACTATAACCAGCTACAAGCGAAAGGAAATGAGAATGAAGAAGGTAACAATGACAAAGTTTTTAAATCGGTAATACAGCTTTACTCAACTGGTTGCTCCAACTGCTTTAGAGGGCCGTATCGTTCTTTCTAACTGTCCTTATGGCAATTTGGTATTCTTCTTGTTGCCATGCATAGTTAATCTTGAGGCGAAAGCAAGTCCACTTGTAAATCGATGTGCAGATGTTATTAATGGTTTTTGTTACTAAAATCAAATTCCTGCACCTGGTTCTGTGGCTCTTGGGCAGTGCCTGGGAATGCCTGAGCTTCAGGCACAAGTGCTGGTGCTGGGTTCGGAGCCGAAGCGCTTGCCTGGTGTTTCTCCCACTCCAGAGGCAGCGATGCGGTGCGACGGTGGGAGCTCTCGGCTGCGGTGGGTGTCTGCCATGGGGGCACGTTTTTCCTGGGTGCTGCCGCTGCGGGGGGGGAGATGAGGTCTGGGAAGCCTTCCCCGAAGGCCCACGCGCAGCGGCGGCAGGAGTTTGGCATGCGCGGTCGCTTGCACGTTTCTGAAAATAAATTCCACCTGAAAGCCAAATGCTCCTTCCCAGTGCGAGCCGTGCGCTACTGCCCTGTGCTGCCCTCGGTCCCTTGGAGCACGTCTGTCCCGCAGTTGGCGGGCGCTGGGTGCAGAGGGCAGCGTGTGCACGTGGTCGTCTGTGCGTGCAGTCAGCAGCAGTGTCTAGAAATTCTTTACCCCAGTGTCACTTTTATTTTCACAAGTGTTCAGCCTTCATGGTGTCTTTTTTTTTTTTAAAGTAATATCATTTTTCTTAATCCTTTGACTACGCTGTCTGCCCGGGCCAAATGACATCAATGACTGGGGCATCCGTTGCAAAGGGGATGGAAGGAAAAGGAATTCATCAATAGTAAGGCATCACAAAATATATTTGATTCATTTATTTTGACAACTCTAGCTGTAATTATTTTAAAGTACATATTCTTACATGGAACCCGACTTACACAGGGTTCTGTTCTGTTGAAATGAAGCCTTGGTTGTTGGAGACTTTGTCACAAGGCTTCGCTGGTGATGTCTGGTGGGAGATGAAGACCTGCAGTGGTGGCGTGTGATTAGCTGTGCTCCTCTGTAGAGCCAGCGTGGTTCTGGAGTGGTGTAGGGTTGGCACTGCACTGTGCTCCACATCTTCTCCTTTCCTACGAGTTTGTACTTTGGGGCACTAAAATAAACAGCTGATGACAGAGGGTGTGTTGGAATAAACGTATATTTCAGCACTTTGGAAATGGATTTTTTGAAATGGGATTTATCTTGTGGATGTGTTTCTGTCTCCATATTGGCTCATTTGGGTGTAAACTAGAGCTTGGTAGTGCAAATGGCAAAATAGTGATGAGTACTTGCAAATAGAGGTGCTAATAAGGTGGAAAAGAAATTATTTTTAATGTGTTACAGCAGAAAGAAAACTTTATATATTCAAGAATCACTGAAGTTGACCTCTGCATATTTGTGTGTACAAAAGCAGGGTTATTTTAGTCATACCAATATTTAGCGGTTCAAAACTGAACCCCAGGTACTCCCCAGAGCTGAGTAACAAGTTAAAACTGTAACATTTTCCTGCCTATCTGCAGGTAATTTGTTTGGTCAGATGCTTGGGTGTGTGCATGCACTCGGTTGCTCTGGTTGTTCCACAGAGGTGTAGAATACAACAATTTAAACTGGAGATAAGCTGCAGATATGCCAGTCCTGTGGCAAGGGAGCAGATGGTCCTTCCCCTGCTAAGCAGAGGCGAAGTCTTTGCTGAGCTCATATGCTTGGTGATGGTTGTATTATTTTGACGTTGTGTTTAAGATTGATAAGTTCTGTGTGGTGGCCATGTTCCAGTGAGGGGGAAAAAAACCCCTGACCTACAGCCCGCAATGCTGTATTAATGTCAAATAATGTAAAGTAATATCAGAATGCAGAAGAAAATCACTGCAGTAAAGCAATTTAATTTCTGTGCACTGAAAGCACTTTAATGGGAATACTAGGGAAATCTGCCATTGCTCCTGCAGCAGAGGTGATGAGGTGGTTTTCGTTTTAAATTTTTTTTTTTTTTTTGAAAGTGCCTTGTAATTGGGGACTTCAAAGCTTGCTGTTGTTTTCAGTGTGAATGGTCGTGCTGCTAAAGTAGGGAGTTTGCTCTCTGCTGAGCCTGATTTCCAGGTTTGCTTCTTAATGGAAAATAATTTCAAATACTAGTTTTCAAATGGTATTATACTGCTGAATGTGCATTATATGCGATGTTTTGCCAGTGAAGTGAGAGTAATCCTCTTTGAACAACAACTTGCAATAGCATTTACTGAAATGGCGTTGGAAGCAGTGCCAGCTCCCTTTCCCTTTGTCTGCTTAATTGCAATTTAACAGTAATCCAAGATCTATGCAACTGTGACAGCACTTCTTAGATATAGCAGAGTTTGAAAGGACTTTTAGTTCATCCATTGCCAATGATAAAAGCTACAGCAGAACAGCGTGTTGATAATAGACTCAAACTTTTCTCTGTCCATTGACAAATAAACAAAAAGAACCTTCCCCCCCC
>Ga0065711_1050323_pt1 | contig 10890 bp, 10 predicted proteins | sample Hoacrofraction12_FD_59098 | JGI IMG/M metagenome (GOLD analysis project Ga0065711, IMG submission 59098) | Hoatzin crop microbial communities from Cojedes, Venezuela - Epithelial fraction 12 v2 (version 2) | ecosystem: Host-associated > Birds > Digestive system > Esophagus > Crop | place... | reverse complement strand
TTTTTTTTTTTTTTTTTGCTAACATATTGGTCGTCAGTATGATCCGCTTCACTGTATTGGTGCGAGCACTGTGTGCATGCACCAGTAATTGCATCAAACCAAGTTCTTTTCATGTAAAACAAGTCGTTCTATACTAGTTGTACTGTTTGGAGATTTTCTGTAAATAAGCATAAATATAAAACACCTTTTTGATACATCTTTACTGTACGCAGTCAGGACCATGTGGAATCCAACCCACTTAATGCAGGGAAAATACAGGACTACTTACAATTCAATCTGGAAAGTTATATTAATCTTTACTCAATACAGTCAATATAAGTAAGAAATATTTTCTTGTTACTTTTCTCCTCTATATTTACTTCTCTATTTTTTGTAATTTTTTCCTCAGTATGCACAACTTCATCAGTATATACTCACAATGGCAAATAGCTATCTTCAGCTCATGTACTGGAACAGCAGTTTTATAATCACAGTTAATCTGTTTTTATTTAAAATCAAACAGATTTCTTATTGAGAACAACCTTCTAAATAAAGATAATGTGAACTCTGACAGGAATCAAAAGGAGCAAAGAATGTGATTGGCAAGACACTGGATTTTTTGTACTAAAAGTCGGAGTATCTTACAATCCTCACTTCAATTACTTTATTGATATTTCATTACCTTTAGAGAAGCCTTAAAAGGTAAGTCTTCATTTTACTGCTTCATCTATTTGATTTACTTTCTTTTATCTTGAGACTGGTATTTTCTTCACATGAGCAACAATATCTCAAACTATTTAATAATTAACAGAGACTGTAACATTGAGTGTAGAAACAAATTATAGGCCACCAAAAAAAACCACCCAAAAAACCCACCACGTGGAAGAAAGGAAAAACAATGCCTCATTAAGTACAAATCCTCCCTCCCACCCCTCTTCCTCCCCTCCTCTCCCACCCTCCCAACAAGTTTTCTTGGCTTAGTTGGCCGACTGCTTCTTCCTGGAAGTAGGTCAGCTTCCAGCCTGAAAGGCTCCGAGCGTGCGAATGCCTGACTCACTGCCTTTCAATTACAACTGTTTATGATCCAAGAAGCTGCACCAAAGAGTCACCAATATGCTGCTCTAAAAGCAAAACAAACATGACACAACACACAAATTGTGAATGAAAAGTTGGAGAGATTGGGTTAACACAACAAGGTTCTCTCTATTTTACTGTTCTGGCACTGCTGCAGAGTAAGAGATGGAATTAACTTTATGCACAACTGTATTAGTTACTCCAAAAGACTTGTCTTTCTCCTGATAAATCGCTATTTGCGGCCCACACATTGCCCTCCTTGGCTCCCAGAGCAGATGAATGAGCTGCTCTTCATCTGGAGTTAAGAAATCTGAACAACGTACTGTACACACAAGGACCGATTCCAAAGTAATGCTTAAGAGCAGTTCCTGCAGGACTGACAACTTCCGATTGTTTTTAATAAAGACAGCAAGAATTCAAGTCTAGTCAAATTTACTTTCCTGGCATGTTTCCGTCATTAAGTTAAGTGGGAAAAACTTTCTTTTATAGAAAACTCACATAAATGACGTCTTTTTAAACTGACCCGTAGTTTTTAGTTTCTTTTATCTTGGCACAACAAACAGGATCGTTTCAACTTTGTCCGTAGACTACCACAATTTGTTCTCAATGGTATCACGAAGAGATTAAAAGTACATGAGGCTAACAAGCTGTACACAGTTGTATGTTTTAGATGCAGTTATATCACTGGCTTTACAAGTATTAAAAAAATCTTCATGTGCTTCCTTGTGATAAAACCAACTTTTCATGCATCAGTTCTCTCCAGCAAATTCTCTTCCCTTGTGTCCACATTATCAGTTGTTGACCTTTTCTTTAAACCAGCAATATTTCCAAATATAGTCAGAGAAGCATGAGCCACATTACGACTGTAAGAGAGGAAATGCATGTCATCACACAGAAACCGATGCAACTCTATCTCTATACCCTGTCTGCTGCATTTGCTCGTCTCAACTGCTGTGAAAGCATGTTTGTACACAGATGAAAACACGTTTGCACATAGGTATCAAGAAGATGGGACAGCAACCAGAGGCGTCTGCATTTCCCTACCCATACCGTACTCTAGGGTATATAAAGACATCAGCATATTATAGCATATGATATAATACACTAATATAATATCACCCTTAAATGTGGCGTGAAAAGGGCTAAATTAGAAGAAGGCTTAGGAACTCACTTTCACCATCAATCCCTCTGCTGCTCCAGTGCTGCAGCCTGCAGCGTGAGGGCTGCAGGGGCTCCAGAGTGGCTGTGCCATCACACTGTTTAGGACACCGCGTTTAAGACCCTGCTCCTCCCTCATGGCTACTGAAGAGCTAGCTGTGAGGTCAACTTTCTGCAGTGTACGAGGACAGCCCCAGAAACAATAACAGCCTCAGCTGTAAAAAGTTTGCTACATCAGCTTCCTGCAACAAGAAAAGCCCTGAAGCACCACAGGATATATAATACAATAGTTGGAAGAGCTATAATTATCAGAACTTTTGTTTTCCTATAGCAGACTTAACAACTATTTCTTTCCCCCGATTGTAATGGGAACTTATGACCAGATAGGTAGGTGGTCCCAATCACTCACCTGAAACTCCTCCTAATGCACATTAAGATGGTCAATTCTCGCACCAGATAGGGCCTAGGCAGAATGTGAGCTCATTAAAATCAGGAAAACGATCCAGGAAGCCCAGACTTCAGCAGCTGCCTAACCCAGAATGAACTTAAAATTATCTGTCACCTAGGTTTCATAGCACAAAGTCGCATAAAAATTTAGAATATGATACAGGTGTAGAAGCACACCTGTCTAAGAGTAAGGTATCCTACCTTACTGTAGACCCACCCTGATACCATGGCCAGAGATGATGAATGCTTCCTGATTAAATAACTTCTGCTCTAAATAATTAAATGATTTAACTAAATAGCTAAATAACTTCTTTTTATGCACTGCCTATTTACCAAATGTGAATTACATGAGCAGTCCAAAAGGGCCAACTCACAACTCCTCTCCTCCCAGCTAAATGCCCCAGACGTTAGGCCACAGGCAAGATGTGTCTTTGCTTGTCTGCCTGGAAACACAAATATGCATCCTGGGATGAGCTGAGACCTGGTTTCAATAGCAGAGGTAGAGCGTGCTTTGCTTTGACTTCTGTATTGCCTGGCAGCAAAGACACTTCTGGCAAAGTGCAAGAGGCAAGTCTACATTACCACGAGCCTCAAGGGAGAACTAAGCCCATATTTCCCAGGTGACTACTACTACCACTTCTCAGGCACCGACTTCCGAAAAAAAGCTGAACTAGACACCTACCTCATGGGAAGGAGGCACCTAATGCAGGTAACTGAGAAAGATGGCGTTCAAACACTCCCTTCAACCCACTGCTTAACTGCAGGAGCCTTCCTGCTTTGCACGTAAACATTTTTCATGCACTTTAAAAGCACCTAAATGTCTCTGCTGAGCCCAAGGCACCTAACTGCGCCCTGGAGCAGGGCGACCAGGTTTGCGGTGAAGCAGGGCTGCAGCATGCACTCTCCCAGCCCTCAGCCTGTACACGAGCCTTCACTGTATCCAGATGCCTGTGGTCAGGTGGGTGACAGGCTATCTCTAGTCAGGTCGGAAAGAAGTTATTTCTGTAAAATGCAGCCATTGTGCATTTTGAGGTCAGAGAGAAGTGCCCATGTACATTTAAGAAGAGCTTTCTGGAGATAATACTTGCTTCCACAAAAGCAGAACAGTTGCTTTTTGTCTTCAGAGAAGCAAAGTCTATTGTAGCTGTCAACTTCTCAGAAAGACAACTCCAGAGACTCTTAAAAGTATTTTTTTACTGTTCAATATGATGAACTGACTTTGTGCAGTATGGAAAAGAAAACAAAAGCAAAAAAAGAGAGAGCAGAGACAGTGAAATGAAAGGATACTCGGTCAGAGTCAAATGGATAACTATTATTAGCAGAGCTACTGAAGGACTGCCATTCAAGCAGTGCTGCTGGATTTTTTTCTCTGTTTTTTTGTTTTGCCCATCTTAATAAGAGAGTTACTTCATTTCCAGTCATTTCTGCTACTCTGAATTTGACTTATATGTATTTCAGGTGTATTTAAATGGGAACTCTATTTGGTGGACTTAGACGAAGTGTTAGGCCACTTACATTTCTTCCACCTAGAAAAGGTCAGCTAAATTCTCATTTGAGAAATTTCAGCTATAATCTGAGTTTAATATCTATAAATCTAATCAGTTCTGTATGCATCTGAAGTAGTGCACATAAATATAACTGATTTTTATACCACACAGTAGGAATACTGGATTAAATTGCTCTCATGTTTTCACAGTTGAAAGGAGACATGAACACAACAGTCACAAGAACTGATAAGCTATGAGAAGTGACTGCTGTGTATGTTGAAAAGGTAGACACCCTGTCAGCTCATCCAGCTGTTTTACCTATGGGCAGAGATCTTACTCCAGGCAGCACAGAGCATGATGCAAGCACACCCCAAAAAATGCTGGCTTCACAACTTCTTGTAACAGCACCCACCGCTGCACTAAGCTCACGTGAGCCGAGCACAGGTCGATTATTCCTCTTTCAGATAAGAAGTCTGATCTTGCAGTCGGTTGAGGGAGTTACTTGCTAGCTAGTCCAGTGGGTCAGGTAGCTTTGGCAACTGTGGTCTTACCACTACATACAACTTTGTGTTGCAGCCTTAACACAGCATCAGCTGCTGCCAGCTTTCTTGTATAACGGTCACCTATATTTGAGACTGATAGCTAAACAGTCAGATAGATTGGTAGATAGATAAGAGGTTAACACCTAATTCAACCTTTCCACACCACCACCCCCATTCTCAAACTCCATTATTTCCTTGGATATTTCCACTGTGCGATATGCTCCCTTCCAGAAGTGTGTTGTTAACAAGGAATTTTCCTGAAGATTTCTTTATTGCCTGTTCTTTAGAAGTCAGCAATCATGTTAGCCCAGGAAATTCGTATAATTAAAAAAAATATCCTTTGTGAAACAAAAGAAGAATGATGAACTTGGAAGCGGGATTTAAAGGGCAAAATAAATCAGGAATAAGGCAAGAGAGTTCCACCAGGGCTGTGCATAACTTCCAAGCCCTTCACCCTGTCTACCAGTAATTTGAAAGGGACAAAGGAATCCGTGACGTTCAACCATGCAGATGCCATTCAGTTATACACAAAATGTCTTTGCTCATATGGCATTCAGAGTCTATGTTTATCTTACTTCTTTGCCTGCATAGTCTCTCTTTTAAGTCCTGAAAAACACACAAGTCTTATTAGATTTTTAAAGTACATGCATCTCCAGGAGAAAATAAAACTAAGTCCTCTGAAGATCCTGAAATACTACTCAGGGACTGATTGAAAGCAACAATTAGTAGTACTCAGAATCTTGAATTTATTTGGCAAGTCAGCACTCCCAGCATGGTTTGGAAGTGACGGAAATGCTCACACAGCTTATGTTGACTCCACTAGATGCCTTTAGTATTCTCCATCTCCAGAAAATGAGTGGAGCATGAGCAGGAAGAACATTATCACATATTGCTTTACAGTGATACACACTCACACTCAGCTAATATAGACAGAAGGTATCATTTATCCCCTATAATTCACTTTCATTTATTTTTATTATCCTCTTATCAGTGCCTTGAGAAGGGGTTATGTTCATGTAACTATTTAGCACAGATACGTGCCAGTCTTTCACCTACAGGTTTGTAAATAAAAATGCTTCTCCGTTATCTTTTTTAACAGAAACGAAAACCAAGGCTGAGACAGTTCTCTGATGTCCTTGACTAATTCGAATGGGAACAGCACAGCCAATTTATTTACCCAAAAAATAAGCTTATCAACATGCTTTCTCTTGCTGTACAGTGTCTGAAATCCTAACACAGCGCACTATCACAGGGTTAGAGATCACTATGTGAAAAAGAAGTCCTAAACATTAAAACTGCTAATGGAAATGTCCCAAGCCAAGCAGATAACATGTGTTGGTATGCAAGTGCACAGCTATGCCGATGAGGACCCAGCCTGTGTCCCGTCTGCATGTCAGCACCGTCACCATGGAAATAGGAACCGGCCTGCACAGAGCCTAACAAAGGAAACCTTTAAATGAAAATAACAACACTGGTTAGAGACTGCCCAAGATTTCTGCTGGGGAAAATGACTTGCTTTACTCATCTGAAGACGCAGAAACTCCCTTTTACCTACACTAACCCGAAAGGAAAGTATTTTATTCACATTCAGTTGTTTTGACATTAAGCTATTACATTGGCAATTCCAGTTATTAGCCCTCATGAAAATACATTACATGAAGTACATGCAAAATCCACTTTCATTCCTTCAAAATCAACAATAGTGAAGAAAGACCACAATGAATAACATTTATACAGTGGCTAAGAAACACAATAAAACCAAGGAGTATTAGTCATTTTACTTCGTTGACTTCTTAAATGAAAATTTTATGTCACTGAATCAAAAAAGAAAACAATTCAAAAATTGTTTAAGAGCCAGACAGCACACAGTCAAAACTTGTTGGTAAGGTCCCATGTTGACTTTGCCCAAATTATGCACAAATAAATATTAACTGTTAATGTGTTTTGGAGTGTGATGGTAATACCCTGTATGCTTAATAAAATAAACATCATTTGTACAAAATACTAGTCCTGTAATACCGTATGAATGAAGCCTTACTTCAATGTGCAATGCTGTGAAAGGCAGAACTCCAAAAATAATATATAATAATGTTTCTACTACCTGAAAAACTCTCTAGAAGTAGGAAAAACTAGAGATAGTTTTAGTTTAAGAAGAGTTCACATTTGGTTTCTGCTTTCAACCAATCTCCAGATTTCAGAATGATTTTTAACATTACTCACAAATACGACAATAGAATGGCAAGGTAACAAAAGATGATCACAAAGAGGGAGAAAGGCAGAAATTAAGATGGGTTGTACACCTTTTAGTTGGTGCTGTGCATGTGTGTTACTCTGCATTTTCACCTGGACCTCCTGGCTTCATTTATTACACCAAATGTGCAATTTTCCCTTGCTGTTCACTTATCAGTTTCGTCCTTGCTGCTCAGTACATGGCCTTGTACTTTTTATATAATAGCTTTACTATTTTAACCTACTGAATTAGCAGCTTCCTTGTGGATTCATCTCTACATATCTTGACCATAAGCATGTAAGTATTTGCAAGTGACAGAGAATTTATTTTTCAACACAAGTGAAATGAGAGATCATCCTTAGCCCCATTAAAAAAAAAAAAAATTAAGGCCAAAAGTACTTACCACTTCTGGATATCTAGTCATACAGCTAAGGCCTCATTTTTTCAGAACACTTAGCACATTCAAAATACAATTTCCATTTACTTCATTCACAGCTGTGAATACACAGCAGCTTTGCATGTCAAGATGCACTTCCACAACCAGCTCAAGCCAGTGGAAGTGCTGGCTGCCACTGAATGGGGACTCTTCCAGCTTCCCTCCCTCCTCTGGACATGAGTTCTAACTGTCCCCTATGCCAGTACTAACACTTAAATAAATTGCTCAAGTGAACAGGATCAGTTTAGCTCATCTCCAAAACCGACCTGGCACAAAAATGGGAAAAAATTATTCAGGCAGATGGGTCCCTGACCTGTTCCCCAGACCAAACTCCAGTGGTAGCACAGGGAAACTGGTGGGAACATGCAATCGCAAGTGGACGAAATGTCCTTGCGGCATCTGCCCCGCATTCAGGTCAGCTTAACCAGATCATGAAAACACAGCTTCAGTTTTGAGAACCCCTGGCTGAGCAAAGAGAAAGAGAGGAACACAAAAGCTCCAACCACGTGTCAAAGATTTGATTTAAATGACTCGCCTGAAATTGCACTCGGCTTTTGTGACAAAAAAAGGAAAGAATCCAATTTTGCGGGGGGGGTGTGTGTGTGTGTGGAATATATTCCTTTTTCTCCATCCTACCTTTCTTCCTCATTCATAGAGCACCTTCTAATTTCAGAAAGCAGGAGTCCCAGCCTCTTCTCTGACCACGCTACCTTCCCCTCTCCACAGGCAGCGAGAGCATGATGCACTGATGTGCAGAAGGGACAAATCCAGGTTGCTTAACTTGTTTCAGGCAATTCCCAACTTTTGCATGTTAAACTCTGTTCTTTTATCACAACTTTCATCCCAATTTAAACAAAAGTGATCTGAAGAAAAGGACTATGTTAGTAGGGTCCTCTCCTGTCACTCTGTACAGCTCTACAGCCCACTGCCATCAAGGTCCGCAGAACAACAGGACGTTTTTCAACAGCAAGAGTCAGATATGCAGCAAACAGAAAAGGGGTTACCCTTGGAAATTCTGGATTCTATCCAAAATTTCAGAGAACTCCCTGCTCCCAATTTCAGATAGGGTTGCTTTCTCTTCCAGGGTGCCTGGTTACCACAGCAAGCCTTGAGGACTTGTGGTCCTCAAGTGGTACTACTGTGGCCCACAAGCCATAACACTTACTTAGCTGAAATTTTTCAATTCTGAGTCAAATAGTGTGTAGAATGTGTGCTTCACAGAGTGGGGATTTGAAGAATGTGTCAGAGTTACATCATTCATGTCCTGGGTTGCTGGAGGAAGGTGCGTGGTGGGATTGAATGTGAAGACCTGCTGAGATAGTATAGGTGTGGCCAGAGTAAATTTTATTTCCTCCACTAGGCACGGTCCTCCAGCACTATCACTTGAGAATTGACTTTGAAGTGAATTATTCTCACAAAAGGGAGAACAAACTGATTCACCAAAGCCCAGGAATCAGCTAACAGCATGCAGTACAATCAGCACAACAGGATCCAGAAGCAAACTGGAGAGCACAGTGCCTCAAACAACAGCGGAGATTGCTGTAAAATACCAAATAACATGAGAACTCAAGAGAGGGAGTTTCTGTGTTTGCAGGTGTCGGCCTAGACCTCACACAGAAACAACTACACTACACTACAACTCCAATAGCAGAGGAAGTCTGACCGAGCTCCACATCAGAGATGGACAGAACTGATGTTAGAATCAAGCTGATAAAAACAGATTTTTTTCCAGAGGAATGCAGTTTTCCAAAGATTTGCTACTTGGCCAAATTTAGGTTGGTTTTCAAGACAATGCAAATAGCACCTTGCTGCCAAATTTCAAATATCTCCTCTGAAGCATGAGGGCACTAGAGCTTTCCAAAGAAAATGTTACCAGAATTTAGCCCAGGAAAGCTACTGTATTTTCCACTGGCCTCACTCTCAGAAAGAGCTGGGCTGTTTTGGCTCTGTTTTTTAAGCACAGAATAAGGAAAAAAATGGATGCTTAAAATGTAAATTCAAAGAACTAAATGTGGCAAACCTATAGGCAGCTAAGAGCAGCGTGTCACAACAGAAAGCATCAGGCTTTGTTGTATAGGTTGTCCCATGAAGTCCTTCACTTATTGCTATTTCTGTTAACATAATCTACTTCTCTATGCTATATGCTTTTTGGTCAATGAGTAACAAGGTTGGTAGCAAAGTCATATCATCAAAATGACAGTTCTATTGCATTTCTGTTCCTTTCTTCTTATAGCATGTACAAAGTCTTAATGACTTTCCAAACACAGAAGTACACACCAACAATGAATAATCTACACTTCTACTAACTGTTGCATTATTTTAGTTGAGTTTGGAGACACAACAAAGCAATACCCCTTGTGGTCCATTTAATACAGCTGATAATTCAGAAGTGAATATACTGACATAAAATCAAGTTTCAAATAAACTCGGAATATTTTCTTGAAGTACTGACTAATTCAGCTAAGCTAGCCCAATTACATTCAAGAATATCGCCTTTGAAAGTAAAACAGTTTGTTAGAATTCAATCAATCTGAAAACGATTATCGGAGAGCTACAACAGCACCACCACAGTGGGACTCCAAATCACTGGGGGAAAATGCTCCTGTCTTGAAAATTGATTTTCCCTGCTGCTTCTACAAGATCAGAAAGGCCTAAATGAGTATTAACTCAGCAATTACATCCACTAACATCCCATGTCACGACACATCTTAAATGAAATTATGACAGCCTTCAACTGTATAAATGATGACAAATCATGGATAGTGCCTGAACAAAGCAGACCTATTCCACTTCTGTCAGTCTCTCTGCCAGGGGAATCCTCCTCTTGTGATCAGCCCTTATCTTCTGCTTTCAGCACCGCTCTACAAACCTTTGCAAGTCCTAAGACCCCATGAATTACAGGGCATGTTAATAGTACTGGCGTGCAGTGACTGTAACCAGGAGAATAAAGGATGGATTAAGCAAAAGTGCAGAGTGAACGTTTTGCCCATTGATACTTTGAAGAGTTTTTCTTTTTACAAAAAACTACCAGGTTGTTTGTGCACTGTGTATCTCATCGCAGGTTAATATTTTTGAATTTGGTTTCATACCCTGCAGCCGCACATTCCACTGCAGCGTTTGCTATAGCTACTGAAAGAACAAGTTGGAACAGCTCATCAGCGAAAACTCGTTTTTATGCTGCTTCTTCAGCGACTTGCTAATTAAGGGTTTGTGGGAGCATACAGTAATATTAAAACTCTGAAAGTGCTTGGGAATTCGCTCATGGCAAGTGAACATGACAGCTTACGGTTCCCAGGAAAATATATGTAATGGTAATTTAGTCAGCCAAGAGAAGGGGATGGTTCAAGTTTCCCTGTCCTTTTCCAAGGAGCGACATCTGCCCAGCTGGGTGGGAACAGACCTAGAGGACTCTTGCAAACCAGGAACAGCAGTCGCAACGAGAACGTCACCTTCCCTTTCAAAGAGGCGTTAAGCACCACACAACCGCGAATTCACGCACCCAACTGCACCCATCCACCCCCACCCCCCCCCCCGCAC
>Ga0065711_1050321_pt1 | contig 10890 bp, 7 predicted proteins | sample Hoacrofraction12_FD_59098 | JGI IMG/M metagenome (GOLD analysis project Ga0065711, IMG submission 59098) | Hoatzin crop microbial communities from Cojedes, Venezuela - Epithelial fraction 12 v2 (version 2) | ecosystem: Host-associated > Birds > Digestive system > Esophagus > Crop | place... | reverse complement strand
CCCCCCCAAAAAAAAAGACCCACAAACCACCAGAACAAAAACAACTTTGCCCATTTAGCTTTGGACTTTGTACACTTAGAAGATATTTTGTGTTAGTGTTAGATCTTCTTAATATAGGCTTGTCTGTGGGTTCTGAAGACAAAATTTTATCCATTGATTCCTACAAATATTTGGGTTAGCTTGGGTGTCTTACTGCAACATGGTACTTCCTCCTAAAAAACAAGAATCCGTTTTCAGAACGGGAGAAGAAAGTCTTGTAGTGAAAAGAAGCCTAACTGGAAAAAAAAATTATCTAAATTGGTTAATTGGTGTCAAACTGCTTAGAAATTAGAGTATTTTTACAGCATGGGGAAAGGATGCTCTTAAAATTTTTAGTGAACTCCCAACCTACAGAAAAAGCAAGAATGCTACTACCTGACTTAATATTTCCTTAAAAGCATTGACTGTATATCTAGAATACCCTGCCTGGACAACACATGCTCTAGTTGTGAAGATAGCTGTTGCTTGAAAAAACAAACCACCAAATCAGCCTGCAGCACCTCATTTAACAGCTAAAGGAGCACAGGAGTCAACAAATCTGTCTTGGGGAGGAAATCTCATGGTTCAGGGTTGTCCCTAATGGAGTGTACAGTATGGAGATGCTGGAACTGGCTTTAGAGGAACAGCGAGGATCTTTCGGTGGCCGCCTGCCTTCTCTGGGAGGGGATGAGATGTCTTTGGACCAGAACTTCTCTGTGTGTGAGGGACTCGCTGCGGGACTCCCGAGGGCTGCCAAGCGTGTGCGCTGTGGCGTGGCAGGACCCTGAAGGGTGAGGATCGGTTATTCTGTCACAGGCAAAAACCTGCATTGTTTGTACAATTAACTATTGGTTGAGTCTTGTGCCACAAGTTTCCGTCTGTGAGCAGGTGAATCACCAGAAAACTGCCCTACCCATCAGGTGGCCGTAAGAGGTTATACTCTTGAAGCTAAATGTAAGCAAATCGTGCAAATAACATCTACTTTAAAGACTTTTCTGGTGATGGAGCTTTTTTTGCTCATGGGAATATATACATTCTTTTAAAAGAATACATCAACTTACCAGCTGCGGATTTTTCTCTTGGTGCAATGCTTACCAAATTATTTTCAGATCTTAGAAATAATCTACACAAAATGTCAACAACTTCCAATATTTATCTAGCCTTACTCTTACTAGAACTGTTTTTTTGTGAAATAATAGGCTACAAATATAAATCCCAGATGTACTCTCTGAATCTATAAATTGCTCATTGTGAAGAAAATACATTTTTTCTATAAAAATGATGGAGTGGTGGAACATAATGGCTTGCTGCTGCAGTTGTAGTTAAATTTTCTTTGAAATTATTGAATTTCATACTGCTTAAAGTAGGTACAGCCTCTGTAAGGCTAGACAGACAAAAGTGCATATCTACAGCTGAAATAGGGCAGCTATAAAGAACTCTGATGTTACATAGCTCTTATATTTACTTTTATTCTTTTTACTCTGAAATGGAGTGGAAAATGCTGAATGCTCTCTCTTTGCAGAGTATTACACATAGACATGACTTGCATATGCTTGAGCATTAACACTCTTTGCAGTTAACTGTTCACATCTACAAGTAAAAAACCAGCCAAAGTGCAGATGCTATTTTGTTTTCCTCCTACAAGGAAGACTTAAAAATAGGATTGAATATAATTATCATCTGTAACGACACATGTGATGGAACATGTTTGTTTTGAACAAGGCACTGAAAAGACTGATTGAATTTACAAGAGTGACAGTTGTGACAATTGTAAATTGCAGAGACATTGCCTCCATCGTTTTCACAGGTAACTTAGACTTGTTTTCCTTTATCAAGAAATTAGATGGTTGCTCAGCTGAACTGTCCCTGGCTCTTCCAGAGGAATGACTTGTTAAGGGCCAAAGAGGGATTTCACTGCCAGGCAAATGAGCAGGAGGCAGCATTCCATGACAACTCCCAAGATCTCATGTTTCATACCCAACATGCATATTGGTAAAAGCTGAAGTTATCACCACGCTTCTTGAACAGTGAGAGGAAGGAATTTGGATTATTCATATATCATGTGATGGTTTAAACAATTTTCATCACCATCTGTGACTCCCACCTTGCCTTGTGCTGGTGCTTTCTAGAGTCACTTGTAGGGAACTCAGCACCTGCCACAGCTTCATCACCTTCTGTCGGTGTCATTATTCTTGTCAAGAAATACCAGTGAAACTCCAGTTGTCTTGATGTCTCTTCCAGGGAGAAGTCTGATCTGAAGAGGTCATAGTAGAGTTAATGGGCACTGAATTGATCATTACCTTTTTGAAGTGTCTAAGGTGGGGACAACTAGTGTATGCTCTTGGAGCACTCTTAAACCGTTATGGATTTTTTGCCTCAAATGGTGAGAAGTGTTGTATTGGCGAGAGCTAGATATCAAAGAGCAAAACAAGAGGTGTGTGTAGTGAAGAGGGAAGGTGATGCTGGAGCTTAAGCCTTCTATGGGTGTGAAACTTTGTTTCAGAACCTGAAAGCTGTTAATCAGTTTGGGTAAAGGTTTTGTGGACTGGTGGAACATGTGCTGTAAAGGAGGCCTCCGCGCTGCAGTCTGACTTGAAAGCAGCCTTTTCACTAGTAGAGGTGAAGGCCTCGTGTGTGAGCCACGCCATACAGCGCAGCAATGCACCACCTTGCAGTAACTTCTGAGATCTGCCACTCTATGTAGCTTGGAGGGTGAATTGTTAAAATGAACTTCAGATTTCGGGCATGTTTCACCCCATAGTGCAACAGCTAGTTATCTCTGAAGAGAGAGCTAAGGGCTTTGGTCAGAACTCCCAGTTCGCTTCCGAAGGACTCGCATACCTGTGAAACAAGTTCTAAAACTTCCAAGAAAGTAATTTAGTTATTCCAGAAATTTGGGAGTAAACAGTACATTTCTTTCTAATAACCTTAGTTGTGGTTGTGTAATTTCTGATCTCCTTTGAGAGGAACTGCTCAGTATACTAGATGTATATAAAGGTAGGGGAGGAGCACAGGAAACTCCCTCTTCCATCTCCTCTTTTTCACACCAGTAAATCTGAGGAATCAAAGTAGTTAATTGCTTCAAGGACTACTGAAATGTAATGAAAAGGATTTAGCTTTTCTCTCCAATTCCTGCAAAACTGCAAATCTATGGTGATAGTGTGGATGTAACATAAGTGATGTGCTATTTGGACATAACTTTTTCTCTGAATAGCTTGTGTGGTTTACGTAGTACCACTTGCAAAGTATGCTGCACTTCAGATTCTGTGGATAGTGTTCTAAGAGTACTGATTCTGATATGTAGATAAGAAACTTTATGAAAAACAATTTTTAACGAGATTGGAATGAGCAGTGTCCCTTTCTGACCAGAATATTTCCTTTGAGATCTAATTGGTTAAGAATGAGAATCCAAAAGGCTTGAAGCACTATGGTCATTCTGATGTTTAAAACAGGCAAACTGGGTGCCCAGGGCAGCTGTCGTCTGGTCAGTTGGCATTAGGATTAAGTGAAATAATAGAGAAGGCAATACGGGTTAATGATGTCTGAGGATTTATGGAAAATGCCCTCTGAAATAAGCTGGTTTTATTCTCTGTCACTTTAATTGGGGCAAATATTTCTAACTTGAAGGTATGTGGTATATTTTCAACTCATGCTGCATGACATTCTGGGGAGGAAAAACACTTGCTCCTGTACAGTATCACTGAAGTACACCTGATCACTCAAAATTTGCTATCATCCTTGAATATACAATCAAATATAAGTACAATTATAAAGGTAACTGACTTTTGTGACACTGATGAAATCGGTAATGAAGCTAATGGGAGTTTTTGTCTGTACTTCAAAAGGAAAGGTGGACTTGAGCAAGGTGGTGGAGAAAGCAGCTGCCTTCTGGAAGTTCTGGGTAGAGAAAAATATGCCGAATAGAGAGTTAGATTTAAGCTGTTAAATATCTATTTATCTAATATAATTATACTGTAGTGTATAGAATTTACCTAAAATATGAAAGGTCACAAGTGATGTTTCCAGTGTATCCTGACAAGGAAAGTTCTCAGTATGGAAAAATTTTGGAGGAGGAGCATTTGTCAATGGACAGCAGCAGGAAAGACACTGAAGCAAATCAGCGTTTGGACTTTTTCCACACGTGAGAAAATAATCTTTGGAGTATACAGTCAAAAGTAATTGGCCACTTTTCTGTTTTTTGATATCTTCACAGGAAGCATTGGCACCTTGAGGAAGATAATCTTGACAAATGTAATTTACTGGATCCTAGTGAGGGAGAAGTAGCTGGGTAAAAGTGCAGTGGTTTGTAGCATACAGAAAGTCAGATTACATGTCTAATGAAATGATCTCGCCTCAGATGCCCTAAATTTGTGCAGCTCTGGGGTCAAACTGTTTTAGCCAGAAAAAAATAGAAAATAATGTACAAACATCTTATAAATCTCTGCCACATCTTTTCTGATGTATTTCCTTTCTCATTAATATTTAAATGTTTGAAGTATTACCACATTGTTGGCGTTTGTTTTGAATGGAGCCTGGTGGCAAATTCATTAAAACACATGGAAATGAAGCAGGATTTGGTAAGTCTATTTTACACATTCTGCTGCATGGGAGCTCCTTGACCGTTTGGCCTATGAAAAAGCCTTGCTAAGGGCTTAGGATAATCAAAAAGCACACCTCTGATTGTTGTGCTGAGCACTGCCTTGTATTTAAAAGGTCGTTTGGTCTCCTTCCACATTACAAGTTTGCCATTCAGATCCTTTTGCCATCAGACTTAATTACTCTGCTCAGTCGTGTATCTTTTACATATGTTCTCATAATATTAAATTAGTAATTCTGTGGACAACCTATGCGAAGTTAGGTGTATGTGCCTTTGGAGTGCTGAAAAAGTGAAGTAGGCAGAACGAACAATGAAACTATCTTTTTTTGGCATCGTGCTTGTTTGGCTCTATTTTCATCATTTCTGTTGCAGTGGAACCTCCTGGAGCAGTTTCAGGGCAACTTGTGCATGAATATCTATTTCCTTCAGCATCTCGTTCTTGGTATGGTTTAGTACCTGGCTTTGTATTCCTTTCAGATTTTATTGTATAATCATAGTTCTTCCCTCCCCCTCTGCAGTCTTTCACAAATAATTGAAGCAAACGTGATAGGGTTTTGGCGGACCATCTGTTATGTGTGGTATCGCATCCCCAGCAAAGACAGAGTGGTCTCATGATAAACAAGTGGGCAGATTAAGGACTTTATGTTCCTAAACCTTGGAAAAAACAGCTTTTTCCTTTCTTTCCATTCCAACCATGTTGGCTGGACAATATAATTTCTTCTAGCATGTCAGTATTGGTGACAATTATGTCAGAAGTTCTGAGTAAATAAAACAGGTGATGATCAAAAAACCTCAACCTCGTGATATTAGATACTCGTAGGTCAAGTCATCGTGGTTTAATGACTCTTCTGGGTAAAATGAGTGGCATTCAGAGTGAAGCAGGGATGTTTTCACAGTAAACAACTCTATTCTGCAACCAGCTTTACGTTTTTAGAAACTTTATCAGTTGCATGCAAGAGTAGGTGTACCTTCCAATTACTATTAGAAAAAATACTTTATCAAAGAAAATGGTACTCCAGGGGATTTTGTATTTCAGTCTTCAGTTATTGTTAAATAAGGCTTTAGCCCAATAATGTAAACGAACACTATTAAATCTATACTTAGTGGTAAGGCAAAAATAAAATGTTTGCATTTGTCAAAAAGAGAAGTTCTTGTACTTTGAAATTTTTGTGGCAGGCTCCGGAGTTCACTTTGGAAAGATGAATTTACATCATTAACCTCATCTTTCTTCTCAGAATCTTTGCATTACGTACAGGACTGTTGACCCTAAGCCAGATGGGACGATTGCTCATGGTAAGGGGAATCTTAGGTGCCATTCCCACACAGCTTGCTGCCAAGCTGGCAATATGGCTTTAACCCACTGGTTCACCTACTTACGGTGGGCAGCAGGCGCACAGCAGATTGTGCAGCTGAGCTATGGGCTGCTTTATTTTACTGTGGACATAGAAGATAGGTTTGAAATTTAAAGTCATCTTTCTATTCTTCATCCTGAGTTTCTCTTTGTGCTTAAGGAAGAACTTGATTTTCTAGTTTGTAGAGAAACATGACACTCTGCATAAGTTACTACCAGTGCCGAAGGGTGACAAATGAGAAAATCCTCATGGGTTTCACTCAAATCTTCCAGCTTCCAGTTCAGATTGCCTCTCCTGAAACGTTTCAGGTATCAAGCAAAGGGAAACGGATACCTGGAGCTGGAGAAAATTACTGAATGGGTTCTGTGTTGTATGCAACATGTGTTTTGATATTATGGCACAAACATCGAACTTGTTAGCCAGCCACAGATTAGTAAACCTTAAAAACTTTCATTGGTTAATTAAAGATCTCTTGATATTTATGATATCCTCTGTAAAAATGATAGGTCATACTTAGGAATGTTACTGTAACTTGGGTATTGGAAGAGGAAGCTTTGAAGTGTGACCTGCTGAGTATATTACCTGCTTTCATTTTACATTCGTGTTTGTGACGGTGCAGCATTTATTTCCCTCCTTGTAAAACGAGTTCTGTTGCTGAGGTCTGCTCTACTTGCATCATTCTTAGTAGACACTGTTTTCTGTTTACTTGCTGTGAATATTTCTCGATGGTATTTGGAACATACTCATCGTTGCGGCATATGTGTGATTTCATACTTGGAGTACGTGTGAAAATCAGACTCTGCGATCTCATTCCTTCAACAGAAGCGCAGCCCTGCCATGCATTCCCTTTGGTAATCACATCAGCTGTAGGTGAGCCATGCTGTTGGTTTGAGTAAGTTTCTAAACACAGTGTGAGCCCCTGTTTTGCAGTGCCAGGTTCTCTTAGCTTTTTTATAAGCCCTTGGTACTTGGTGAGTTTATAGCTTTTGGCACAATCCTCAGTTGCATTTCTGTCGCTTGGCATCTCGGTCAGTGCAAAGCAATTCTTAAACTGGTCTATCCAGCCACCCAAACCAGAATGACTCATTTTAACTCTTGACAAACTGCAAATGTAGAACAGAGATTTTATAGGGTTGAAGTTTATCTTGGCCTCTATAATCTTCATAAAGCCTTTTATTGGCTATGTTGAACACTACTGCTCTGCTGTAGTTTAATACGTTGGCCTGGGACATGAACAGTCCCAGGTTAGGGAGAGCTGCTCACTGAAGCAACATCTTTTTTATTGATACTTGGCATTGCTAAGTAACATACAAGCTGGAGTCTAAATCATTTAACCACAGTAGAGAATGGGTGCCATAAGACTTGCTGCATTTCTTTCAAATCCATTTGTTGAACTGATGTGTGTCACCTTAAACATATTTTCTTTTTTTTTCCTTCCCTTGAAACAGTGTTATATCAAAGCTATGCCCCAGACTTGGCAACCTAATATGCTTCTCTTGTTTCTTCAGGGAATAGGTCAAACCAACACCTGCAGGAAAGTCTCTTTAGATTTGTCAGAAAGTATTCAGCAATCAGCTTCACTTTCCGGCTGATTTCTTGTATTGATTGTATTATTTCAGTATAACACCGTGAATGTACCATTTTGTGCTGCTTTTCTTCTTAAAAGCTCCTTTAATTTCCTTCCAAGTCTAGTGAACTACAGTATCTCTAAAACTTCTGAACACTTGCAAAATTATGCCCAGAGTTATACCAAGAGGGCAGAAGAATTTCTCTTTTGTGTTCTTCAATAATAATTCAAAGGACTTTGAAGGAAAGGCTTTGATAGTACCAAAGAGAGAATCATGTACTTACTGACATAAAATTATAAATTTGCATTAGATTTTTAAAGTGTGTAACTCAATCTGTGAAAAGCCACATTTTTTTCCCTTTCAGTTTTGGGTTTGACCAACTATTCTGTTTTATTTGGCTAGTTGGCTCGTTAAATTCAAACTTGCCTAGCTTTTACAGGAATTTATCTATAATGGAAACCTGGAGAATTCTTTCCTTATTTAGTCAAAATTAATTAGGATACGACTAAAGTTTTTTGTTATTGTATGAAATGTGCCTATCAATCTCTAGGCACATGTACATAAATTAATACATAAAAATGACCTCGTTGTCAAATAAAGAGAATTTACCAATCCTCTCTTTGCTTTTGCAGCCAGCCCCTCAGGCGAAAGCCTGAATAAATAGGTAAGCCCTGCGGCACGCCCTGAAGCCTTGTAAATGGGGGCTCTGCCAGAGTGCTGGCGTGAGGGAATTGGAGAGGACCTCGCCACTGGGCAATAAACCATATGCATTTAGGGGTCTCGGGGAGAGCAGATCAGTTGACCTCAGCTTCGGGAAAAGGACACAGACCGATTTAATGTTTCAGGGATTTGTAATTCCAAGCAGCACCTTGCAAGTTGATGATTTACACTATTGCAATCTGATGCTGCTGTAGGATTTTTTTGTTGTTGTTGCTAAAGGCATGGCTGCCGGAGTACACAGTATTTTTCAAACTTTTTCCACCTGGAATAGCAAGTTACTATTTTGGGACGAAGTCATCAGGCATGAGTATAGGGAGGTGGTGACTACTTGGTTTGCAAAATTTACATATTTTTAAAATTCAAGTCTATATGTGGCATTTACGATTCAGTATTAGTATAAAAAGGAAACAAAGCAAAACCCTTATGGTTACTTCCCCAGGCAGGATAGAGTTTAATGCTACAGTAACAAAAGGAAAAGGAGCTCTTTATTCACATTGCTTTTTCAACTATTTACATGCTGCAAGTTTGTTTTTATTTTGGCTTGATATCTTCTTGAGGAAAAAAAAAATAAAAAATAGAACTCAACTCTTACAAATAATTGCAGTAGTAGAAAAATAACTTTCCCATGCTTACTGTAAGCTATTAATTAGGGTTTTTTTAATGTGGTTGGTTAGACATATAGCAGAAGGGAAGAAAGGAATGTGATGTTGAAGACCCTTGCTCCACTGATTAAAAATTCTCTCAAGTAAAATATTTATTTGAATAAGAAATAGTATGGTGATACTATGGATTTTATGCTGAGTTAGAAATTTAAAATTTACTAATCACTCGTTAGTACAAATATGCTTTTAATGAACTGAGGGGACAGCACTAAAGTGGGGAAAAAAAGGAGGAGAACTCAGTGAAAAGCAGTCCTTGATTATTGGGAAGGTGACCTGCTGGCCGTGTCTGTGACGTGGTGAAAGGTCTCTGGTGCTGTTGAGGCTAATGGTAAGTCATCTGGTGATTGCCAGGGAAAGCTTATCGACCGAACGTAATTCCGTTAATTTGTTCCGGTTACTCTAGAGATTATTTCAATTTAGTATCCTTCAAATATGTACACAAATACTTATTGCAATGCAAACTAGTGATGGAAAAAGTAGGTGTAAATAGAATAATAGTGAGATCTTCATGAAGAAAATTTCAATTGAAAAGTGCTTTGTATTCACCTAGCCAAAATGATGGGTGTCTTACTGATTTCACTTATCTAGGAATAAGTTCTGCGTGGAGGATTTTGGTGCCTTTTTAGCTATCTTTATGCGTAGTATCTTAAAGGAAATGGGACTTTATTTGATTAGTCAGTGCCAAATATTTGGTATATAAGTACAAAAAGAGGAGTCCTTCAAAGATTTCTTGAAGTACTCATCATGGTGGAGCGTATAGTATTTGGATTAGATTTTTGAAAGAAAATAGTAATTTTTTCCAGCTTATTACTATTGGAAAAAACCCCCTTATTTAGTAAGCCAAGTTTCTCTTTTGTGCATAGCGGATAGAATCGTGCTTTTTGATTAGCAGAACCTGATTGCAGTAGAACCAGTGCTGATGGGCTTTGAAAGAGCAGAGCTCCTCCAAGGCATGCACAAAAGGCCATTTCTTCCAAAGCCTTAAGATGAAAACAAGAGGTGAATATAAAGAGGTAGAAAACATCTCTAAGCTCAGCCTCATTTTTAAGTTTGGGAATGAGTAAATCATTGGTAGTAGGAAGAGATAAGCCTTTAGTACTTCAAAAGAGAGCAATATGCTTTTCTTAATCAGTGTAAAATCTAATGTGAAGTGACATGTACTGCTTACTTGGCACATAGAAATAGCAGAGTACTGTCTTGGTATTTTTGAGCGAGTTGAAAGCTGGAAAGCAATTTATACCAATTCCCAAGGAAGTAAATAGTTTGATTTTGAAGTGACTTCTGCATAGGTCGATATCTAACTATCAGTCTGAAAAATAACGGGCTTCAGTTGCTTTCTTCAAAACCTACAGTCTATTTCCAAAAATGATGCTAGAAGATTTGTAATAGGGGGTTGAATCCCATTACAGAACTGTGGCAAAAACGTGGGCATGGAAGCAATAAAGAAATAAATTCTTTTTCTGTGAGCCCTGAAATTTTGTAATACTGATGTGTGCTATAAAAAAACCTATGAATTTGAAGCTTTAACAAAGGGAAAAGGGTGAATCCAGGTTATAAGCCCTGGATGTTAGAAGGCGTCAATGAACCTAATGCCGAAATAAATTTTGGACAAAGAGCAAGAAAAAGGGCCACAAAACATGTTTTAGCACCACTTAATAAACCAAGCAGCAGAAATAATGTACTGTTGTCTATGGGTAACATTAAATTATGCTGAATCCTTAGCATGTACTCCAACTGGAGATCTAATTATTTGGAGTGTAGAATATTTTCAATGGAAAACTCTGACTCAGCCTGGGTTGGGGAAATTTGGGTCAGTTCTTTATCCAAATGGTTAAAATTAATACTTCTGTAATGTTCTATTAAGCATCTGTTGCTAAAACTGTGTCTTAAAACAACAGCTAGTTCTGACTGCAATACGTGAACTGATCTTTAGTATTGATTGACATGTTAGTTTTGTTTGGCATCCTGTGTTT
>Ga0065711_1050322_pt1 | contig 10891 bp, 6 predicted proteins | sample Hoacrofraction12_FD_59098 | JGI IMG/M metagenome (GOLD analysis project Ga0065711, IMG submission 59098) | Hoatzin crop microbial communities from Cojedes, Venezuela - Epithelial fraction 12 v2 (version 2) | ecosystem: Host-associated > Birds > Digestive system > Esophagus > Crop | place... | reverse complement strand
AGGGGCCGTCGGGGGGCAGCAGCACCAAGCGCGTCGCAGGCTGCGCGCCGGGAAGCCTTCCAGCCTGACGGTCTTCTGCACCTGATCCTCAGGGGCCGGCTGCTTTCCAAATCCCGGTCGCGTCGGGCTGCGTGGCGGTGACGCGTTAACATGCAGCATATGCATCTCATTTCCCTATTCACTGGGCTGTCCGTAAACCTGATTTAAGCTAAATCTCTCCCTACTCTTATCGGTTTACATAGCTTCAAAGGAAGGGGTGGGAGGGGAAAATAAAATCAAGTGAGAGAGTTGCCAGCAATGCACCTTTTCCCCTCCCTTTCTACTACAGTAGCTTTATAATCATTGATTTGCTGCGTAGGAAGGACCTGGCGCCCTTCGTTCGTATAACCTTGGGTGCAACCTTCATGATTTCCAAGGCCAGTGTCAGAGCAGGAAAAACCCCTCTAGGTTTCCTGGGAAGGGGTGAAGGAGGCTGAGTGATGGATGCACTTCCAGCTGGGATCCATCAACCCCCTGCTTTCGTAGTGAGAGGGGCCTGCTGCCCCGGTGAGGGGCTGTGCTGAGCCCCTGCGAGGCTGGGCTGGCAGCAGGCAGAACACGAGGGAAGAAGCGTGGTTTGGAGTGAGTGTACAATTTCTTCCAAGCTATTAAAAAGTGACGTGTGCTTTGCTTTGCAGATTAGTTTGGGTTGTTTGTTTTTGACAAGGCTCACAGCTATGACCCCCCCTCAGGGTGTCCCAGCAAGGAAAAAACACGAGATTTGATTACATTTTACAGTTAGAAAGGTAAATTATTTCATCTCCATAAATTCCAGCCAAAGAAGTTTTAACCAGCTATAGGCTTTTCCCTCATTCTTCCCTGCTGCGATGCAGCTTTGCTGTTCACTGTTTAACAGCTGCTGCTTCAAACCAAAAGGGGGTTTCATCTCCATCCTAGGTGTAGTACTGATTTTTTTTCTTTGTTGTTTTTGTTTATTTTTTTCATATCATGATAAAAGTGCTAGGAGCTTACAAAGATAGAAAAAGGCCATGGCAGTTGTTCCAAGGAGTTCAGAGTCTGCTCTCCTGAAGGATGCAAGCAGACTGACAGTAAGATGAATGAGCAGGCGCATTTCATGTGTGCCTTTGTAGTTTCTTATTCAGTAATGTTTGTTTGTTTGGAGGAGCAGAGGAATGCTGGTTTTGCTCACAGGTGTTTGAGATAAGACCTTGGAAAGCCAAATCTCATGGGGGGAGAGATATGGAGAATGGCAAAAATGGCTTTACAGAAGGGATCAGGGATGCATCTTTGCTCATAGGACCCTTTAGGGAGAGGTGAGAGAATGAATACTCAAGAGGCTTTGGTAAAGGTGCTACTAGAAAGCTGGGTGAAGAAAAAGGTGCAGAGAAACCGGTGGAAGAGGAATTGTCAAGGTGAGGGCTTGGAGGTGTTTTGAGCAAAAGGTGTGGGAGAGAGTAATGGCAGCAGTGTCTTGAACAGACTGAGGCTCAAGACATTTCATGTTCAAAGCTCAAGGTGGTACAAGTCTAGCGAAGGTTTTGTTGTCATGCGTATATTCTGAAGGGTCTGTAGCGGGGCTTTCCTTGTACAAAGAATACAAATACCTTTCAAATGGCAACTTGGAGACAGGTATAATTATTATTCAGCCTGTTCTAGACCTCCTCCAAAACTGTCTTGCAAAACAGGAAAGATGATTAAAAGTTCACATGAAATTTCCGTGCAATATTTTCACAGCAAATGTATGGTTTTCATGAGAAGAAACAGAAATAATTTTTGTTGTAAAATGTAAGGCTTTCAGGTTTGGCAGTTGTTTACTGGGTTTGGGTATTTTTTTCTTTTTCCTCCCTCTCCCCACCACCTTTGTTTGGTTTCTTCTGGCTTTTTGTTTCCCATCATAAAGTCAATATTTTCTCCAACTGGGGAAGTTTACTGTTCTCTTCTAGATGCCAATGTATTAATCTGAAATCTCAACTGAGAAGGCCTTTGGATTTGCTTCTCCATCATGAAATAGCTACATGGAGTGATTCGAACCTCAGAAATAAGAAAAGAAGCCTTACAATTAGCAATGTTGCATCAGTCTGTGAAATCTCTTCCTAAAGGCACACCAGTGGTGCTGAGAGACATACTCCCTGTTGTTACCCGCCTGAGATTTTTGGGGTGTTTCTGCCCTGGTGTGCTGCTGATGGAGAAGCAGGACCAGCAGGTGCAGCTGGGTGCCCATTCAGAGACCCCATGTGAGCAGCAGCTGGATTTGGCAGTACGGGCAGCAGCAGTCTGCGACACAGTGATCTGATGTGAAGAACGTCTGCTGGAGACAGATAACAGGATGAGAGAAGCCTGCAGGCTTGTTGAACGGTAACTCAAACTTCAGACTAGTGCTTACGACACGTTATATTCTACTTCATCTAGTTTCTTCTCTAGAGAGGTGAAGGATGCTTACAAACACCCTGGAAACATACTGAATAGATTAACCCGCTAGAAAGCAGGTTGGCAAGAGGGAGCTAGGTCTGACTGTGACTCAAAACTCACCCATGTTACTTCATTATGAGAATAATGACTAAGGAGAAAGCATCCATCTTTCTTGGGTAGCAGTAGAACATATATCCTTGTGCTACACAAGGAGATGCTGCGCTGTAGATGTAGCCATCTCCCAATTAGTTCTGGTGGTCACCCTTTGGGGAAGAGTGAGAACATCAGCTCTGACACTTCAGAACCATCCAGTGGAGTATTCCCATCCTGCCTTTCAACTGGGCATCGCTCTGTTCATTTTCCAGCCTGTTGTGTTGATGTGGACAGCTTAACCCACTCAGTTAGATTGAATAGGCTGATTCCTACCAGGGCTGAGTGAACAGAGGGAGAAATTCACTGTGAATATTAGTTCATATTTGAAAGTGAATTTTCATTGAGAACAGACACGTCCACATGACTGCTGTAGCTAAACCAACCAAGCATTGAATTGAGGCTGTTCATAACAAACTCTCCATGAATGGCCTGCAGGGCAAAAACTATCTGCAGGAGAAATTCATGGGCAATTTTGACTAATGAATGAATTTGGGAATTTAGCTTTCAGTTTGCAGACAGTTCACAAATAGAAAAAAAACCCATATGAAACATATTGAATAAATGATTTATAGTGAAATATTTGTTCAGCTCTAATCTCTGTAACGTGTATCATTTATGGTGTTAGAAGGCACTTTAGGATTAGCTGTGGGAGCTATATAGTCAATGAATAGTCTGTGAAAAGCCATTCCTTTCTGAACAACTATATGGAGAAGTGTTAATGTCACCTGCCACAGAGGGAGCCTGGTAGAGGATTTGTGCTTGGGAAAGGACTGTTGGAGTCCAGCAGTGCTCCTGAGCTCTTCAGTGCAGAAGTTAAGGCTTAAAATCAGCCCTCCAAGCTGTGATTGATTTTCAACAAGGCTGTAAGAAACATAATTCAAACCTTGTTCTACAACAAGGGTATTTATATATTCGAGGTGCTAAATGTTCATCTGCCTGGAAGTGCCTCACAGCTAGGCACAGCGTGTCTTAACACCTCTGTTCTATAGCATTTTACATGGTGCTAATACCAACAGGTCCTACTGGGAAAACAGTAGCTACACCTCGAGTGCATATGCTTTCAGGTTCATGTGGAGATGTTCCTAATTATTCTGTCTCTGGTGGTCACCTAGATGCTGTTCCACACTGCACTGCCCCATTTTAAGACTGGTTTACCCCTTCTGTGCATGCCCTCTCCTACGGCAGGGTCACTTTGGCTGGCTCCTACCCACATGTTCAAATGCTTATGAGCAGCTTTGAATGCCTGTTTTCCCTGGCAAGTAGCATGGAGTGGGATCAACTCAGTGCTTCTACATGACACAGGCAACAGAAACTGCTCCATACCACTCCTTTGCAGCAGCGGGAACTGGCTGCACTTTGGCAAAGCTGGAAGTGGAGATGACTCCTGAAGCTTGGCTCACATTGAATCCTAGGAAAGGAGCCAACACTGAATCAAGGTAACTCAGAAAATGATGACCCAGAATGAAACGGAAAATGTTCCTGTTCTGTTTTGGAAACCCTGGACAGCAGTTCTGTGAGCACTCTCAAGTGGTGCAATGAAGAGTTTTTGCAAAGCCCATCCTGCTTTTGTTGTTTTCCCCCACATGCGCTGAAAGCTTCTGAGCTGAGTCTGGCTGGGAGGAGATACATGCTGCACACAGTCATCGTATGAAGGAAAGCTATAGGAGCAGCTTGCCTGTGAGTGTGGTGGAGATTAATAACAAATACGGTGTGGCATTTCATTACAGGGAATAAACTGCATTGTATGGATATTGGTTTTTGCTGCCCTTCTGTTTCTCACAATATTATCAAAGATGGATCTCAACCTTCCTTCTCTTACAATCACTGGCCATAGTTGTCTCCATGTCGCAGTTCAGTTACTGTTCCCTGCTCACTCTTCCACCCTTTCATCTACCCACTGTGGCTCACTTGTCACATCTCCTCCCTGGCCTGCTCCAGATGTTGGCCTCGTGGGTGGGTTAACTAATCCAGTGTGTTGCATAGCAGACTTGTTTGTGTTAGCAGCAAAGAAGAAACAGAGACAGCAAGAGCAAAGGTACCTTGGCTCATACTGTTGTTCCTCTTTTTGCTTTTAGTGATGATGTTGATATTTCACAAAATAAATGGCTGACGTTGGGCTATGGAGACGTTTTCAAATGCATAAAGATTTTAAAGTACTACAAGACATTTGACTTTAGAACAATTACTGTTGAATTCTATTAATTTTGTGGCATGTTTCAGATGTCAAAAAGAGAGAGCTTACAGCAATGATAGTACTCTATTTTGGTACAAACAATGCATAGCACAGCAACTTTCCTGGAAGTGCCTATCTTGCAGATATTTTGCTTCCAATTCTGACTCATTTAGAGGGATAGGAACTGGAGAAAACTGTCCTGAAGACACCATGGAGAAATATTAGGTTAAGTATGATCTTAATAACATTTTTCTATCTTTTTATGACTCATTTTTGTTATTGCAAATGTATGTTTTTAAGCAAATGTATTATTTTATCCTTAAGTCTTACCTGATGATAAAGCAAATTTCTGAATAATAGGACACACGTTCAGACACTGCAATCATTTAGGGCTGCTTTGCCATTGTTTAAGCTTGGGCTGGTGAGCCCTTATTTCATCTGCTGTCCAGTGTGTGGCACTGTAAAGTCATGGGGAAGTTCCCCTTTGTGCTACAAGGAGCAGGGCCTAGGAAGGCAGTACAGGCTATTGTGTTCTGAAGAGGCATTATCATGAATGTCTTTGGGAAGCAACAAAAGAGTAATAGAAGAGAAACCAAGAGGAAGTAATCCAGTGAAAAAAAAATGGTGCTGATTTAGGATCAGTAGCAATGCGGTGAACCCAAACACCCATTCACAGAAGTAAGTGGACATGTGTTTTGTTTTTTTTTCCTCCCAGCACTACTCTTAAAGAAAGTAGGAGCCTGAACTGAGAGTCCAGAGGAAGGTAATAAGAGTAATCAGTGTTCTGACAAATATGACCTATGAAAAAAGATTGAGGGAATTTGGGTTAATTAGCCTACAGAGAAGAAGGCTGAAGGGGGAAGGTGGTAACAGTCTTCCAGTATATAAAAATCTGCTGCAAGGAAAAAGACAATAAACTGTTCTTCTCATCCATGGTGGATAGGACAAGAAATAATGGTCTTAAATTGCAGCAAGGAAGATTCAGACTGGAAATAAAATGGCCATGGTAGTGAGGGATCAAAATGTATCGCCTGGGGAGAGTGTGGAGACTCCATCACTGGAAAGCTTTTTAAGAGCAGATTAGGTGGCCATTCTCTAGGTGTGGTTTAGTTCTAATTCATCTTACCTCATAGCAAGGGACGAGCTAGATGGTTTCCTGAACCTTATTGCTTTATGGTTCCAGATGTGCCTGGGATCCAATCAGCTGCATACGTGGGTTGGAGCACTGGTGTCAAAGTCAAGAAGAATGGTCCAGTCACACAAGGTGTGAGAAGAAGATTGATTCAGCACTCCTTTGGGCTGTGCTAAGTAATGCTCTCCACTGCCTGTTGAAAATATGTGCAGGTGGGTTCTCTTCCAGTTGTGGCGGCAGCTAGGTGTTAGGAGGAGGGCTGGAAGCACGGAAGGATGAAACAAGAGATGTCCTATCATGTTTATTTTTCAGGAATAGGTGGAGGATGTTCAAGATAGTTTGGCTAAACTCGGGTATTAAAATCATGCTCAGTCTTCAAGCTGATTTTCAGATGCGTTCTTTAAACCTTCTTGGCCTGATCCCTGTTACTGTGGTAGCAATTCCTGGAAGTGCTTTTCACCATGCTGGTTTCTGCTGTTCCTGATCTTTCTCCTTTTAACCCCAGAGGAATTAACCAACCAGTTCATCTGAAAGCCACACAATACCTCCTCCTCTTTCACCATCCCTCTATCCTTTCAGCCTGCCACACAGAGACCACACTATTCTTAATGCTGTCAAATCCTGACAAAGCCAAATGGAACGATACTCTTTGGTTGCTGTGCATTCATGCCCCAGCCGTTGCCTTTCCCCTCAGAGGGGGTGGACTGGGCGTCTCTGACTCCTTCTTTGACAATATGGTGACACCATCTCTGTCTTTGTCATTTCATAACACTCAGAAGATGTTCACTTTCTGCTCCCTCCCAACCCCCAAGGTCTCTCCTGTGCTGTCCCAGATGTTATGCAAAACACAGCAAGCATTTATCAAACTAGGCATGTTTAGATGATTTATAAGGCAGTGCCACCTGCCCTTCAGTCTCACAGAAACATGTGCTGCTGACATTCTACAAGGAAACGCTTGTTCCTCCAGTCTAAAGGCCTGGTGACAGGCTCTGCAAACCAGGTGGGCTGGCATTCCTGCACTCAAAGGAAGAATTGTAAAGGAGGGAAGGAAGAAAGCAAGTAGTTTGGTGTAGCTTGTTGTGGGAGACCGGCCCTGTTCTCAGTGTTCCTGAAACCATGAGCCTCGATTTCCAGACCTCGTCACGCTGGGGCACAGGTCACACACATTTTCTTGGCTGCCGTGGTGCCAGATGAAGGGCGCACTGACTCCAGCTTTCTGGCGTGGCCTCCCTGCTTGGGGTAAGTTTCTTCTCATACCTGCCTCCTGAGGTGTTTTTCTTTTTTGTCAGGACCCCGCAATTTGTTTTAGCTGTTTGAACTAGGTTAGCAATGACGTGTTATTAAAGCTAAGGTAGCTCTTTCTGCCTGAAATGGGGAAGGGATTGGTTGTAGGAGCATCTTGGTCAGCAGATCTGACCAAACAATATCATCTTCTTGGCTGCAGCTGGAAGAGGACATGGCATCTAGCCCTGATATTTGTGACTGTGGATGTGTCACCAAACCCACGCAAAGAGAGCTATGAGGCTGTATATTATTGTAAATAGGCCTAATAATGTTTTTTCTTGATGTGTGGGGGACAGAAAATAAGGATAGAGAACCATTATGCTGTCTCTACACTGTCTGGAAACATCTTCTGTGTGAAGCTATCAACAGCCTAGGTGAGATATGTTGCAGGGAGCTCTGAAGGGGAATTTCCGCTGGCCTCCTGAAGAGACAAGGCTGGTCATCCCTGCCATGTAGAGCAGTCTTATTGCTGTAGTCACAATTATTTCAGGTGAGAAGTAGTGTTCTGCCAAGAAAAGCCAGTCGCAGGTAGTGTCTAGCAGAAGTAAGTGATAAGTCCTGCTTCTCACTCATGCTGCTGTGGTACTGATAGCCTAATGAAAACCTAAATCCAAATCTTCTCACTTTGTGGTTTCTCCTAATTGTATCCCATCACAGACATATTTTGCCTCTTCTGATGACAGCATCTATCTGCATGGCCTCTAGTTTATCAGACAACATTTTGAAAATGGTGCTGGAAACATTAATTATGTCATAGCAGATGAAAACTGGAAGTTTGTTAGCTCAGTTCCTGCTCCAGCCCCGCATTTCTTGTGTTATGTAACATGAAACTCAGTATGTATTAGAACAAGATGTGCAGAGCAGAGCAAAGCAGAATCTTGTACCATGGTGTGTTCCCTTAAAATGCTTGAGGGCTAACGGGAGTGAACATGGAGCCCCACACATGCAGCGAAGTCAGCCTCAACAAGCAATGCGAATGCACTTCAGGTCAGGATACTTTAGTTAAAGCAAATGAAGAACAGATATGTCCTTAAAGTAGATTTCCTCTGAATATAAGAAGAAGGAGAGGAAAGTAGGTGTAGAAAATGGGTAACTCTCTCCCAAACCCATTGTGTTCCTTTGTCTTGGTGCCAGGCAGAGGAGACTGAAGGTTAGAAACAGGTAGAAAAGTAGCTTCTCCCAGTAGGAGATAGTGAGCACTTCAAAGGAGACAGCAGGTTATAAGGACAGCCCTTGCCAGTGTATGGAGAAAGCAGTCTGGGTTTGGGGAGATAGGCAAAGGTACAGATCCCATTCTGCAAGTGTGGAATGTGAGAAACTGAGGCCTGGAGATGTATGAAGACATCCCTGCGCAAAGTTGGTCTCAGCAGCTCCTTTGACCTCTGCTCTCTGCCTCTTCCATACAGATACTTAATTTCACATTTTAGACAGGCAGTTTTTATCCAACACTCTGCATCCTTACTGAGTAAATCAATGAATGTTCAAAGAACGTGCCTTCTTCCACTGACTGAGGTAGGTGAACACAGTGCACTTGGTGTCCTTACGTGCCAAGCCCAGACCATTTGGTTTCATTGCATTCAGCAGTAGATGGTGGTTTGCAAGGTATTGGAGTGGGCTAAATCTACGCTTACCAGCTCTGTGTAGTGAAGCCTCCTTTATACACAGCAATGCCCTCTTCTTACAACTGCTTTTCCTGCTTTCAGATAGCATTGTTCTGAGCTCTATCGTCACGGCATTTTACAGCAAAAACACCCATCTGCAATATTTCTTTAATGATAAGAAATGCTAGATTTCAGTCCCTCAGTTTTCTGACAAGAATAACAATGCTTCTTCCTCTAGAGCGAAGGGCTCGAGACACTGTATGTTTTTACTGTAGCTTTGTGTTTCTGGAGGCAGATGTTTGGCTAGACTCTCCAGTGATACAGATTTGCCAGGTATCCCTTAGCTGTCATCAGAATTTATAAAACGAAAACCCACCTGACCCCCAGTGACAGGTTACTGGGATAGGAAACCTCTGTTAGTCCACAGAAACCAAGTAAGTAAGGCTGGAAAAACCTCCAGAGTCCACTGCCGTACCAGAGAATGATTGTTTCCCAGGCAGCTCTGCATGAGCGAAGCAACAGACTTTCCTCAGGGAGACAGGTCAGCATCTCCGTTATCAGGTGTGCCCATCAGAGGCTAAATCTCCACCCTTTTAATTTCACCCTATTCTTCATAGCTGTAAGATCTTTGTTCCTCCCAGGACAATTATTCTTCCATCAAATACTTGTAGCAGGCTAAGTATGCTCCTCTGGGTATAGCTAGGCAGCTATACATATTTAGCTCTCTTTCCCTCCCCAGGAATCAATTTCCCCAGACCTTTAATCATGTTTACTACTCTTCTCTGAGTCTGCATGGTTGCTGGTATTTTGCATTTGTTCCCATTCATCTCTGGGCTTTTTTGACGAGCTGTGAGGCTTCATCTTTGCCTTTTTTTTTCTGCCAAAAGAGGGGCAATCTAGCAAAGCAGGTAGCAGTCTTAGCTGATGGCCTCCTGTGACTATGATTCTCTGCCTCCCTAAACTGCTGGGTGATCTTGTAGGTCAGTTGCTTGTTGCAGTCTTTCTCACTGGGTGAGACAACAACGGTTCCCTGCCCCATGAAGTGCTTGGAGATCTCTGTGTGCGAAAATGATAGAAACACTAAACAGTACAGCTTTCATTGCTGCCTAGAGGAGTGACTGGCATTGGCAAAGGATGCCAGGTTCTTGGGCAGAGCCCTGTCCAACCTTCCTCACGCACCGACACACCAGTACATATGCATTTGTGTTCGCTGACATCCGTCTCTTCTGTGTGGCTCATGTCTCTCTGAGCTGTGAAAGTCTCAAAGGAAGGAGGACAGCTTGAGCTCGAGCTGGGGGCAATCATGTTTCTTAAAAATTTCACCTCCCTCTGATTCTTCCTTGTCAATGAGAGACCAGGACATTAACTCTCAATCAATAAAGTCATTATATTGGGTTTTAATCTCTCTGTAATATTTCACTGTTGACTTTTCTAACAGAATCAAGACACTTCTTGGCAGCTTTTTCTTCTTACTCGCCCTGGTATTTGACCCCTGCATGAGCAGTTTGGTTTCTTCCAGGATCTTGGATGCCAGCGAGGAGCTCTGCTCACCTTCCTTCCGTGCCCTCTGTGATCCTGGCATTTCTTGGCCTCAGAACAGCAGATAAAATTTCACCTTGATCAAGCTGCAAAGCGTTAAGGTGAGAACCTTGGTCTCCAGGCACTGTGGCTTGGGCTGAAGTGGATACCACAGTCAGCATGAGGTAGCAGGGTCCTGCCAATGAGCCTCCTGGTGCCAGTGCAGAGAGGGCAGGACCTGAAGGAAAAGGCAAAGCAGCTGAGAGTTGGGTGCCTCTGTTTTGCCAAATATGTTCAGCAAACACTGCTGGCTGCCCAGCTGTAGGGAAGTGACTCCAAGCCGCTTACTACAGTCATCCTATCAAGGCTGATATGTCTCTGCCTGGCTGCAGAGGCATTGACAGCCAGTGGCAGGGACAGGGCAAATGTGTGCCAATGGATTGGAGGCTGGAAAATATGTCAGGCCGAATCACAGAATTACAGAATCACAGAATGGTAGGGGTTGGAAGGGACCTCTGTGGGTCATCTAGTCCAACCCTCCTGCTGAAGCAGGGTCACCTACAGTAGGCTGCACAGGACCGCGTCCAGGCAGGTCTTGAATATCTCCAGAGAAGGAGACTC
>Ga0065711_1050319_pt1 | contig 10892 bp, 3 predicted proteins | sample Hoacrofraction12_FD_59098 | JGI IMG/M metagenome (GOLD analysis project Ga0065711, IMG submission 59098) | Hoatzin crop microbial communities from Cojedes, Venezuela - Epithelial fraction 12 v2 (version 2) | ecosystem: Host-associated > Birds > Digestive system > Esophagus > Crop | place... | reverse complement strand
GTGACAGGACAAGGGGCAATGGGCACAAACTGAGGCACAGGAAGTTCCGTCTGAACATGAGGAGGAACTTCTTCCCTCTGAGGGTGACGGAGCACTGGAACAGGCTGCCCAGGGAGGTTGTGGAGTCTCCCTCTCTGGAGATACTCAAAACCCACCTGGAGATGGTCCTGTGCAACCTGCTCTAGGTGACCCTGCTTTGGCAGGGGGGTTGAACTAGATGATCTACAGAGGTCCCTTCCAACCCTGACTGTTCTTTGATTATCAAAGTTTCTAACAGGCAGGGTTAACTTCTACTGACAACATTTTCTAGAAGAAAAGCAGGCAACTTCCAGAGAGAAAGAACTGAAAATACTGTCTTGAAAACCTTTCCTCTACATTTTTCAAGTACAAAAACTTGTAAATGATCCACATCTATCACGCTTCAGGCTTTTTCTTGTGTAAAAGCCATTTTCACTATAGCTGACTTCCCCCTTTCCTCCTCTTCCCATGTTCTTTGTCATTTTTCTAATTCCTCTCTCGTTTGGTATTCTTCTCCTTTCCTTTTACCTGTGGCAGCCCTTCCCGTTTCCTTTTGAACCTACTGCTCTTTATTTTTCAGATACAAAGTCCACAGCCATAAAAATATCCAATGTATGTACACAGTGAACTGTATCTCTCCTACTCACTTTAAAACTTTTTTTTTCGCTCCACTCAGAGTGAGCCTTTTTCATCACTTCCCTAAAAGGACTCCCAGTCACTACTCCTGTCTCTCTGCAGTCAATCTATTTCAATACCACTATGGTCCCAGCCTATCAGACTTCATACCAGCAATATTCTGACATGTCTCTATTAATCATACCAAAAATAAAAGTTCAGTAATTTAAGCGAAAGCACATACTAATTTTCTTAAGATGTGCTTTCCCCAAGAAAAACAAAGTCACTACTGAAAGGTAACAAATGCTTTAAGTTCTCATCCACAACTACTTGACCGTCTGTGATATGTGATAATTCAGTAATCATACCTCATGCTTAAGGGATCAACCAGCAGTAGTAGTAATGTTGGTTTTAAAAGATTGGGAAATGAATCTCTAAATTATTCAGGGAGATGTCCAGCCTGTAAATACTTCCTAGCTTTCAACTTCAAAAGGCAAATTTTGAAACTAGTTTCAAGATTAACACAAAAAAAAGCACAACTTAACATCCAACCTAAACCTTAGCTTCATACTGCCATTTCCATAATATAATACAAAAGGTATTAATACTTTGTTAAAAATACATTTGGTAATAAATGACCAAATTGAAGAACTGTGCTATTTAAATATTTGTTTAAAAACATGTAAACAAAATAAAAAACACATGTGTTTTAACCAGCACATGAACAAGTTAAGAAATCATGCATTAACAAGCACCTACTGCACCTAGATTGTAACTGTGTTAAATTTTCTTTTCAAAATGACCCTGACTAATGAACTTAAACCTGTATAGCAAAAGTGGCAATCTGGATTTTCCCCCCACTTCTGTCTTAACAGGGCAACAGAGTACCAGTATACATTGGAACTTCGAAGATTTAAAATTGCTTATGTGAAAGCTTAGTTTCTGCAGAATAGCAATTCCAGAAGACCATTCATGGCTGCTCCATTTGGCTTTTAGCAATAAGTGTTCACTTGCTAACTCAGGAGACAATATACTGCTATTTACACAGAGATACAGAACAAGATCAGCCAATTCAAACTAATTAATATTTTATGATATAAATACATATTATCACAAGTGACCAAATAGCAGTTATAAAGAGTGTATAACTTCCTGCAGGAATACGTGAGTCCACAAGTAACTTGGACCCCATTTTATTAAGCATTTTAAATACCAATAATTGCTCTGTACACAATGAATTATGACAGCTAGCTTCTTACAACCTATCATCAAGACTTTCAAATTCAGGTTTTTTGCATGTCAAATAATGTTCAGATAGCAAGACAACAGATTAGTAAAATAATACTTAAATAACTCTTATGCATTATACTAGTTATCTTTTTGGGGAGTCTATAAAGTTACACACATACACTAACCTTTATTTGTGTCAATTAAAGGGGTATACTTATATCATAAAGAAAGCTTTATTTTACGTACAAATACTTGTGTCTCAAAACATTTGAACGTAGCACTAACTGCTAAATTGGGACAGGTTACCTACTTAACACATTATGTCATTGAGCATACTTTATTCTGGCATCACAAATAAGGTTGTGATGGAGATGAAGGGAACCAAGATCTTCCATATGGATTAAGCCAAAAAACTAAGCAGTGCCACTTCCAAAAACATTTTAATCAAACATTTCATCATTTATTTACAGCTTTATGGAAGTCTTCAGAATTGCACCTTACCAGGATTATGATGAGTCACAGATTCTCCATTTTGAAACACATCTCCAGCCACGTTCATTCTACCAGGATTGAAAGGTCCTACACCAGTCTTGGTCTGTGAAGTCAAAGATGGGGTGTATGTTTGCATATTAACACCAAAATTACTTGACTGCAGTCCGTTAGATACATCTCCCAAGCTGGCATTCTGCAGTGATGTTACATGTGTAATCATTAAGTTCATGTCACGCCCTTCAGCATTTTCTAAATGACCATCACTCACTGAGCTCACAGCACCTGTTTCTAACGTAGTAACATTAGCAATCTGAATTTCAGAGTCTGGTTCTGTGGTTATACCACTATTACCTATTCCTGAATTTACCTTACTTCTCGAAAAACTGGAAGCTGAGAATTCCATATCGTTGGTTCTATTTTTACACTCTGGAAGTCTTCGATCATTAAAACTGGAAGCATTCTTCTCCTCTTCTTGATTTGTTTCAATGTCTTCTTCATCATCAATAATGATAGTTTCACTTATACTCCCCTTTTGAGAATTTAAGTCTTTTGGAGGAGGAAGCATTTTGCAATCACTCTCTTGAAGTTCTTCATTTTTTGATGATGTAAATGTAGTGTTCCTCTGATCTGCTATCAGTGATGTAGAATTTTGTGGAGGTTGTACAGGTTCAATAAAAACGACATCATCATCGTCTTCTATAGGCGAGTTTTGGAATTTACTAGGTCTAGAAACTAAAGAACTTGGTGGACCTCCAAAGGTATTTCCTACATTTGCAAGACCTGCTGCCATGGTGGTATTCCCCAGTAGATCAGGAGTATGTTCAGACAGTTCTAATAATCCTCCCAGAGGACTTGTGTCCATTCCAGATCTGCTGTTAAAAGAAAAACGTAAAGCAGGAAAAAACACACCCAACTTGAGAGGAAGATAAACAGTTCTTAAAAATAACTACAGAATTAATAGTTCCAGCTTTTACTGTTTTCTTCCTGAGATCATGTAAAGAAAAAACAAAGTTTCTCTATGCTCTTCTTTCAATGTCTTCACATTCATTCACTTTCTAATCCTATGCTAGCAAAAAAATACTGCCATCATCAACATTTCCCACACAATAACTACACACGATTATGTTTACCAATACGTATATAGGAAATTGAATTTTTGATGGTATCTATCACGTGATCCTGATTTCTCAGTCCCTTTCCCATCCACATATGAACACAATGATCCTGTAACACTGCCCTTGCCAGACTGCAAAGCAAGAACAAAAGTTGACATGCAGAAAGAAAATCTGAATACCTGTTAAATTTCATTCCTACTAGAAATGTTAGAGTTTCAATAGCAATACATTCATACAATAAAAGACTGAAGCCTGTATCCAAGTGCCCAGCAAAAAAAGAAAAAAAAAAAAGGCAACATCATTTTGCATATTAACAACTTATTTTCATCCAACCCCACACTGCCAAGGCTCCTTAGGTGGCCCTAATATAACTGGAAACACCACTCAGTATGGTTCCAGTATAACTGCAGCTTTCGTGAAAGGCCAGAAGCAGCTTTCTGTACTTTTTCATAAATCTTTTATAAAGGAAGGTAAATAGAGGAAGTAGAAATGTCCTGCTCATCAATACTTACCCATCCAGAAATCCACTGCAATCTGTTTACCTTAAGAAGTTGCTCCAAGAGCTTTTATTTTCTTTCCTGTGGGGAACTTGCTCTTCTTGTATCAACTTGCTGTCCTCCACAAAAGCAGTGTGTTCTGAAACAGGGTTAAAACAAATATTAGATAACCAAAATAGTTTCTTCATCTCAAACCTCTTATACCAACTATGCTTATTAAACTGACATCCTTGTAAATTTACAGTTTAAGTTCAAAGCTGACTTATAGCGCCATCATCCTACAACACTGGAGAGAGAATGTCAGCCTATACAATCATTGCCATGATTAAAGCAGCCAACAGTACTGTTTACTTGAGATTTTCCACTGTCACATCGTATTTCCACAATCCTTTGTTTGATGCTTTATAGACAGCTGGAAAAAATATAACTTTTGGTAAGGGACAGACATAACTACAGTTAAGTAATCAAACACTATAAATTAAGAAGTGTATCTGTAAAAGAATATTAAAGAAATAAATGGTTCAAGTAAACTGAGCTATTGAGAAAAGAAACCTTAGCAGTTACATTTCTTTGCTTTTTATTGTGACAACATCTATGATGCTTGTAGCAGAATATACTATGCTACACTTAAGATATAGAAAAAGGAAAATTACAGAACATACATTACAAATCAGGCTTCCAATGCAATACAAACCTTACATTGCTAACAATTTTCAAATTGTATAGATGCACTGCAGTGATACTTAGCACAGGTTCAAGCATCCATAGCTTATATTAACACGTGATCATTCACAAGAGACTTCAAATGTTCAAAGTTCAAACCTATACTTATGCTTCAAGTCTTATAACAGTCACTAGGTTTCCCAGACTTGGCAGCATTTTTAAAATAGAGAGTATCAACTTGTATAGTTATCTACTGTTTGAGGACAGCCCTTAAAACCCCCAGGCAGCGAAGAGGCCCAGAGGAATAAAACTTAAATATTCTTCTAGGCATTTACATTATCCAAGTCCTCTTGTCCAATAATGGGGAGCAGCAGCCTGGGACAACGACCAAACAGCAAAACTGTGAACCAGATTAATCCTAGAAGGGATGCGACCACCTTTTAATTCCTTCATATATTAGCCTTACAGCCACATGCCATTATGTAATAGCATCTGAACTGCAATAAAGGTAACATTCAATTGGAATGAAAGAGGTTTTCTTGCAAAAAAAAAAAAAAAAGTATTATCAATGCAGTTGGCTTGTACCTCCCTGGAAATCAGTCAGTTACAGTAAAGATTAATTTAATCCAATATTCTCTTTCACCTATCTTATTTTTCCCTCTAGGGCTGAGTAATTCCAAGTTAGATTTGCCTACATCTCAGCTTTTGCTGAAAAGAATTAATTCAGTTCACTGATTCTTAAAGAGTTTCCCAGGTTTATTCCACACATCATCTTTCTCTACAAGGACAAAATTATCACAAGCACATAAAGCTTTTAATAAAGTTTTAAATACACCTGAACAGATGGAAGCAAAGAAGAAATGAGACTATGCCAAGACTATACCTCAGGCCTGACTCAAACCTTTGCTATTCCTATTTTTACAGATTCCTAGTACAGAGACAGTTGAGCTGTATGACAGTACATGCACACAATATGCAACAAAGGTAAGACCCAAAACATGTATCTTTTTGCCTAAACATATTTATTTTTTCTCCACAAAGGCTCTTAAAAAGGTTTTAATGACTTGTATTATTAGGTATGACATAAAAATAAGAAAACTTTATGTGCTTAAGTGTTAGTGCATAGTCATAAGTAAGATTTGCACATATTTCCTCACAAATATCAACTCCTACCTCTGCAACACTCAGCAATAAAATCACTCCAAAAATAATTTTTTTTTTCCCAAAAAAAATATTTGCAAAATCACATAGGTTGTTTTTTAAAGAACTAGTACCAAGGAAAAACACAAAAACTATACGGGCAATGTCACAGTCAGTATTTCTAAATGAATAACAAAAAAAAAAAGAATTGTCTACAGAGTGAAAAGGTTTAGAATGGGAAACTAGGAAAAACCTCGCACCTCACAACTGTTAACAGTGAAAGATGCTTACTAATAGAAACAACTGCTAGAAACCTGTAAGACTGATTAGACTGATCACTGGATGAATTCTTGCGACTTTGGGAAAAAAAAAAAAACCACAAAACACAAACTGGTGAAACTTAGTCTGCAGAAAATGCATGTTCAATACTACAGCAGAATACGCTTAAGGCTTTGTGATAGCACGCAGGCACCAAAACTAAAGCTGGATAGAAACAGAGGTACTACCAATACAGAAAAGCCCTTCCTGAACCAGGCTTTGTGTGCCCTCCTCTTAAATTAGGCTACACCACTCATCTACAAAAGCCTTCATGCTGTAACAGATTACAATGCTACAACTACTTTCAGGGCTTAACTGCTGGAAGAAATCAAAGGCAAAATGCAAGTACTTCTCTAGAAGCACAGCAAATACTACAGCTTTTAAGACAGCCAGCTAGATAACATTCCATAGACCAAGTCTTAATTCCATCACTGAATGATAAAATAAGAGTTTTAAATTTATCCTGAAGTGCAGAAATTGAGGTTGGGGTACATGTCTACCTAAAAAAAGAAAGAATAATCAAAAAACCCTAAAGAAACAAAAACAGCACACAAAAAGCCAACTCTACTTTAACAAAAGCAGAATCCAGAATTCAAAAGCCTTTACTAAGCACCATTAATAACACCTGGGATGCAGGTGACAGAAGAACACAGTCATGGTTATGTACACTTGAAACCAAGTCACCAAAATCAAAAGAAGTCCCTGAAATCCTGTCAAAAGTACAGTTCCAACAACACAGCAGACATCCAAAGTAGGACCAGAATGTGCAAGTGCTCCCATTTAAAGGCTAGAAGCCTACAAATAAAAAAAGGAAAACTTGGAAGACTGCTTTTGAGAAAATACATAACTCGGACATTTTCAAAAGGGAACAGATGAACAAAATTCAGGAGACATTATTATATTAAGATACAAACACAGGAACAAGAAGAGAGGGATTGATTTGTTCCAGTGAAGGAACACTACTTTCTGCTAGGAAAGCACAGTGTCCTATCTATTTATCTCAACAGGTACTGTACTGCATTTAAAACCCACACCCAAACCAGAAGAAATAGCGTATTAATGGTATACTATCAATCATTTCCACTCAACAGTGACAGTACATGTGGGATAGGGGGAACAAGAGAGACCACAAAGTAATAACTAAAGACTTCAACTACTGTTGTATAGATTAGGGGAAGAGGGCAGACCAAAAACAAACAAAACCAAACCACCACCAAAAAAACCACCACTGAATGATGGAGAGAAATTCTTACAACACAGCCAACTACTACCAGCTAGAAGACTATCCTAAGGAAGAACAACTCCTGCTCTAACTCTGAGCCACACAACATAGTTCAAGATGTAATTATCCAGACAGCACTCCAGAAAGGCCTTATTTAAATTCCCTGGGGAGTTAAAAATAAAATATAATAAAATACTTCATTACTTCAACATTTGACTTCAAAAAGGAGAACAACAGAAGTATCGGGAACCCAGTTGAAAGGACATGAAATGGAGCAGCTAGAACAAAAAGCTTCTTGAGAGCACGAAGACCATTTAAAAAAATCACCATATTAACAAAGACACCCAAAAAAACCATAAAAACTACTATCAGGAATCCTCTGAGCTACAAAAATGCTGGAATTATACTAGGGTGAAGTTTCATATACATTTGCCCTATTCTTTACCTTTTGCTAGGCATGGCTGAAGACAGGCTACTGAGATATGTCAGAGCAAAGGTTTGTCTAAAACACCAATTCTTGCTAATTTTAAAAACAGTAAAACTTTCCTGAAGAAAAAGAGTACCCAAGAAGTCTGAATTGCAGTAGAAACATGGACTACTCTATGCATTGATGTTCAGTAAGGAAAAGATCAGGGAAGACCACATCTAAGCTTTCTTTCTAGGGGTCAAGTCAGAGGAAAAATGTCGTATCAAAGTGCTAATAGAAGACGATTTTAGAACATATCACTAGGGCCACGTGGCATTCACTTAAGATTTAAAGACAGTCAGCAATTTTATATTTCAGTACCTGTAACCAATTACTTAAGCAGAAGGTGGTAATAACTACCCAGGTAATTACAGACTACAGTCCTATCTCCATCACTAAACAGACTGATAGAAACCACAGCTGAATAAATATACAAAAGCAAAAATAATACATGGGGAAAGAATTAACATGGATTTTGCAAAGAAAAGGTAATGCCTCACAGGACTACTGGAGAGATCTTCTAAAGGGTTCACGTACTTGTTGACCAACACGGATTAGACTGGCATACAGCACTTATGACTTCCAAAAGGCACTCAAACACACTCCTCACTAAAGACTGCAGTGGAAGTTATAACAAAGATTTGAGAAAGGGTTCTCTGGAGGATTTGTAATTATTTAAACAGAAAAATATCATGCGTTGTTTGCCGTTATATGTAACAGGGGTTCCATAATAAAATTATATAGGTCAACATACATAAATCAACCATAAGAGACAGTGACTACCCAAGTGACAGGTTCCTAATCATACAAAATTATTCACAGCAGCTGAAAACAGAAAGTGGTTGTAAAGAACTACAGAAGGATAGCACAGTGCCAAATGCTCAGACAGTATGGAAGGCAAAAATCACTAGTGATAAACGCAAGGTAATGAACAGGGAGAAAAGAGTAACTACATACATAGCAACTCCTCTATAAAGTGGAAGTTGTTAGATCCAAGTTGCAATTCTTCCACTCTTTCACATCAAAACTACTCAATGATCAATGACCAAAGAGGAAAAAAAACACTCACTACATGAGCAAGATGCTGGTGAACTATGTTTTTATCACGAGATGTTCAGGTCACCCTGTTTTCAGAGAAAAACAGATGAGTTATATGAACAATTTATACTAAAGGAGAAGTCTTCTCATTGGAAAAGAAAGACAACTCAAGGAGATGACAAATCTGCAAAAAAATATATATAACATAAATAGAGAACTATGCCCAGTGTCTCACAACACACAAACAAAAAGGCGTCCAGTGAAATAATTAAGTAGCTTTAATGGTCTCTTGTGCAGGAAAACATTTTCCTTCCGTTGAGAGACCCACTGCAGTAGAAAGCTACAAAGGCCAGAAATGCAACCAGATCAAATAGGGATTGGGCAAACATGAAAATAAATGCACTGATGACTTAAACACAGTGGTCCAAAGGCAACTCTACCAAAGTTCTTAGTCAGCCAGCTGCTGAAAACCAGAATACATACGCAGAAAAATCGTGCTGCAACTGCCAAGCTTCTATTCCAAGACATCACTGTTGCAAATAGATTACTGAGTTGTCTACTAACCTAGTACAGCGATTCATCTAACCTAGTAGAGGAATAATAATATTCTGCCACACATAAAAAATGTCACTAGCCTCTTGGAAGCTTTACCCACTTGCCCGCAATATGAATTTTGGCCTATGGCTGGCAGGCTTACTTTAGTCAGGGGATGGGTGTCAACATTTAGACAAAATATTCAGGTAAGAGACTAATCTCAACGCATCTCGATGTTCTGCAAGGCTACACGGTTTTAATGATAAACTCCTGATCCTGACATTTCTTTGACCAGAACATCATTTAATTCCTTAACTCGGCTACTTCCAAGAGTTCTTATCCTTCCTAATTATAGAACATCACTTTTTATCACTTGACTTTTCATACGTCTGATGACCAAAACCTCAGACTATTGTAAGGACTGTACGCAGCTATCAAGCAGCTCTCTAGCTTAACAGTATGCTGTAACCTCTTGCTCCAACCCAGCAATGTTCATTCCCTACACAACCAGATGCAACCTACATACAACAGCTTTCTTGGCGTATGAACCATCAACTGCACCCCAGCAGCTGACTGCACATATGCCAGAGTTCAACCGCAAAAGCAAAGTACACAAAATCACCTTTAAGTAGCTCTTTTACACTGCAACTGAGCAGTCTAACAGCCCAACTATACCCACTCACAAGGACTGAAAAGTGCTAGAAAAGCAGAAGTAATCCAACATTTTAAAGGGTTGCAATTTAAGCCAGCTTTAAGCTAAATCTGAATGCTGCTACTGCAGTCCAGTCTCAGTTTGGGTAGTGAATATACACTGTGTGTGGACAGACACCCACCTACCCAAGTAGAACTTCATGTCAGAAAAAAAGCAGTTACATGGCCCTTCTGAGTCACACAGAATCACACACAGAATGGTAGGGGTTGGAAGGGACCTCTGTGGGTCATCTAGTCTAACCCCCCTGCCGAAGCAGGGTCACCTACAGTAGGCTGCACAGGACCTTGTCCAGGCGAGTCTTGAATATCTCCAGAGAAGGAGACTCCACAATCTCCCTGGGCAGCCTGTTCCAGTGCTCTGTCACCCTCAGAGGGAAGAAGCTCTTCCTCATGTTCAGTTGGAACTTCCTGTGCTTCAGTTTGTGCCCATTGCCCCTTGTCCTGTCGCGGGGCACTACTGAAAAGAGTTTGGCCCCATCTTCCTGACACCTACCCTTCAGATATTTATAAGCATTTATTAGGTCCCCTCGCAGCCTTCTCTTCTTCAGGCTAAACAAGCCCAGCTCCCTCAGCCTTTCCTCATAGGACAGATGCTCCAGTCCCCTCATCATCTTTGTAGCCCTCCGCTGGACTCTCTCCAGTAGCTCTTCATCTTTCTTGAACTGGGGAGCCCAGAACTGGACAGAGTGCTCCAGATGAGGCCTCACTAGGGCAGTGTAGAGGGGAAGGAGAACCTCCCTCGTCCTGCTGGCCACACTCTTCTTGATGCACCCCAGGATCCCATTGGTCTTCTTGGCAGCCAGGGCACACTGCTGGCTCATGGTTAACCTGTC
>Ga0065711_1050318_pt1 | contig 10892 bp, 4 predicted proteins | sample Hoacrofraction12_FD_59098 | JGI IMG/M metagenome (GOLD analysis project Ga0065711, IMG submission 59098) | Hoatzin crop microbial communities from Cojedes, Venezuela - Epithelial fraction 12 v2 (version 2) | ecosystem: Host-associated > Birds > Digestive system > Esophagus > Crop | place... | reverse complement strand
CGGGCAGGGCTCAGGGCCACGGGTCTACCCGGCTCGCCGCCGGCGGTCGAGATGAGCGGCCCTGCTGCCCGGGTGCGTCCCGCTGGCAAGGCCGGTGCTGCGCCGCGGGTGCCGCGCTGCCGGGGCCCCGCGGGCCCTGCTGTTCGGCCCGGCCCGTTAGCGCAGGCACTCTGCTGAGCGGCAGCCTAGCAGCAAGGCCGGCATCGGGTCTGTCGCAGCTCGCTCTCCAGCCCGCGCCTACCCTGACCACGCCGGGGATGTTGAAACGTGTAAAGGTTTGCTTTGTTTCTGCTCAGAACTTGGTGAAGCCGCGTGGGAAGAGACTGGAGTGAAATGCCGGTAATGGAGGGCGTTCAGAGCAGGGGGTGTAAGCAGCAGAAGAGAGGTACATGGTGCTGAAAGGGGCGAGGCAGAGTCACTGCGTGAGAGGAAGGATAGCTGTTGGAATTTGATGGTATTTCCAGAAGCTGTGTTCGCTCCCGCAGAGCCAGGAGGGGAGGGGTTAGAGGTGGATAAGCAAACAGCACCTTTTCTTTTGTTTTATGCCAGCGCTGAAGCTTCCTGATAGGTCTTGCCAGTTGTGAACTGCAGCTGAAATGAACATCCTCGAGACAGGCTTGGTGACAAGTCATACCCCGTGGGTTAGGGCTGCTGATTGGTCCAAGTGCTTTTCAGAGCTATTAACCATCGCTTCAAAAGCTCTGCTGCTGGAGGATTTAAAATAAACTGCGTCTGGCCTTCCTGTTCTGGAAGACACTTACACCAGAGAAAGGTCTGTCTTCCAAATTTTGCAGCTGAACAGCTCTAATGCAGCTGCTTTTAGCAGCGGATTAAAACTATCACTTAAAGATGTAAAATAACAGCATTTCTCTGTATGCATGTTGCAGTCCTTGCCCCTGTGAGTGTCAGTGTCATCATCCGCAGCACCAATTCCTGGAAACTTCAGTTGTTAAATATAGAGGGTATGAGATTTGGGCAGGCATGAATAGATCATTGAAGGCTCTTGCCCTTCTGCATGGTCAGCCTTAAGCATCCAAAAAGAAAAGAAAATGACTGGTGTGCTGCATGTGCTTGGCGACGACATAGCTTTCCCCTCTGCAGTCAGTAGGAGACGATCCTCGTGCTTTTCTAGTAGCTAGGCAAGATTCCTATTTTAGAATTTTCTCTGTACTTCTTAATAACAAGAAGCCATCCTGTTTTCATTAATGAAAGATGGTAATTTTCCTAAATCCTGATTATTAGTATTTTTTTATTTTTTCTGATATACTGTTCAAAAGACAGCTCGGGGTTTTCTCCATTTTGGGTAATGCTTACTGTGCTTGTGAGTTGTATCATCCTACTGCTGCCGTAAATTGCTGCATGAAAAAGGAAGCACGGCAATGTCATAAATAAGAGCAGCAGTGAGCAAGTGTGTTCACCCTCCCAGAAGGTAGAACGAGCCACTCGTGGGATAATCATGTGTCCACAGATTGCACACTGCAGGGTACTGTGCTAGAAGCTCTGCGTTTGTAAAGACGAAGTTGCTAGGTGCTGATCGTTTTCTTCCATAGTTGAAAGACTGGTTGTAGGTGGGTGAAATAGCGTGGTAGAAAAGCAAAGCAGCTGGCATCAGAATGAGCCTGACTATGGAAGTGCTTTCCTTTTTCCTTCTGTTCAGTACAGGTTTAATTACTTTGCATTCTGTGGGTTTGGCTCTACTGCATTGGATAATAATGACCTTAAAGGACTGTAAAGTAACAAAGGGAGAAAGAAGTCAAAATCCTTAGCCTTGCATATGTTGAGGTTTCTGGTCTATTAGAGTCTGTGGCCAGCTGCCTTTTTCCGCTAAGGATAAGGTGCTGTTGAGAGACTACAGACCTGCAACAGGAAACTCTGCATAAAATGGTAGTGCTAATAGCGCCAAGAGAGAATAATGCTGCTGGGGAGACTGTAACGGACTATGCTAGGAAACAGCCCTGAAATCATGCTGCGCAGTTTTCTGTGAGAGAGGAGCGTGAGCAGGGCTGCTCTGAATGTGGCACAGCGTGTTCTAATGACTGCTGCGGTAGTGCTGGTGTGAAACCCCATGTTCAGCTCGGCATCGCTGAAGTCTTTGGCAAAGGTTCCGATGGCTGAAATGATGGAGCAGCGAAGCTTAAGTGCAGAGCCCTTTTGCAATTAAGTCCTTCTGTTTAGTATTTTACTTAACTCATTTTGGAGAAGGGCTTGTAAGACTTTTGCTGAAGGGAATGCTATGCTACTGTCCGGATTGTCGGAGTAAAAGATCCTATCTTGCTGCTGTTTATTTAAAGGGAAGAAAAAAGGATGTGAATTTAAATGCTTAGAATCATCATTTTGTGATACCTACTAGTAGTACGATAGCTGGTGCAGGTTGCTCTTTGAAGTTTGATGCAGACCCCAGCAAATATTACCAATGTTCTAAAGCACATAAAACATGCATATCAGCATTTGAAAATATTCTTGTACATGTCAATAGTGAAGTTTATGATGTAGAAAATACAGCAGTTGGGCAGACTAAACATTTACAATAAACATGATGTAATTTTTTGATAGGCATGTGACAGTATGTTAATAGAATGCAGTCATACTTGTGGTGTCCTTAATCTCTTGAGAAATTTAAGGCTGTAGGGTGAACCTGTAGAGAGGAATGATAGTGACTGCTGGGGAGAGGAATGCAGCAAGTATCAAAAGGCTTGTTGGTGCGAGACCAGTGACAAAATTACTGTGGAGTTGAAGTAGGTATAACGTGAGACCCTCGGACTTTGGGGGAGAGGGATGGGAGACTGGCCAGCTGGAATCAAGTGTACAAAACATTGTTCAAGCCTTGGGCGAAAACCAGCACAAAAAGAACAGGAGTGTAACTGGGCTACCTTATCTTTGGCATGGAGAAATCCATGATTTTTCACATACCTTGTATCCTTCCTATTGCTGAAATGACTTGACATCTGCCATTCACGCTGAAGAAGTGAATTGCTGCCAAATACTAGAGGAAATTTGGGATTTAAGTCCTTGCTTAGCTTCGGTATTTTTCTGAACTTGAAAAAACAGTAAATGAATATTAAAACAGGAAAATTTGGTCATCAGTTTAAATGTAAGATTTGCGGGTCTTTTATTGGAGCACAAGCACTATCAGCCATATAATTAGATTAATTATTTGGGTAGCTGGCAGTATTTTGTTTAAACAAATTTGCTGATTGCACTGACAGAGGGGAGCACGTATATCTGGAACTTTCCAAAAATGATGTAGGCATTTACAAGTAAATGCAGGTTGTAATACTTTGATATAGATAGGAATAGTGGAAACAGTTACAGCAAAAAGAATTATACTAATCAGCTCAACTGTATGTTTTTAATAGCTCCTTATAGCCACAATGGCAACGTCATCTGAAGAAGTGTTACTGATTGTAAAGAAGGTACGTCAGAAGAAGCAGGATGGGGCGCTCTACCTTATGGCTGAAAGGATAGCATGGGCACCTGAAGGCAAAGACCGATTCACAGTCAGCCATATGTATGCAGACATAAAATGTAAGTGAACGCTCTTCCTATTCCAGCTTCAGTAGGCAGTATTTCGGTAAACATTTAAATCCAACCCAAAGCTTCCTTGCCATAAAACACTGGTGGGTAAATTAGGAAGGTTGCAAGGGTCTGGAGCTTTGATGTTTGTTACACTGCATTCACTCTTAACTTTTGATAAACTTCTGCAATAAATTGAACGGAGAAATAATCTATGTCATATGCTTGTGGAGGGAAGGGTGGGAGGAGGGTTAAGGAAAAGTATAGGGTTTTCAAGGTCTAACACAGAAACTACCTGCATGTCATCTGTTAAACTATGCATCTAAAGCTGTTTCAGTTTTCATGTAAAATGAACCTCACTTTCATTTTCATCCAACAGACCATAGCTTCAGAGGGCTAGCTTCTGTAGTTTGGCCTAACTGGTAACATTCCAAATAAGCATTTACTGTTGCAACAGCAGGGCGCTTTGCAAGTCAAAACTGAACAGTAAATGCCTATAGCGTGCTGCCTTTCTGGCTCCAATTAGTGCTTATTTTCCATGTGCTGTAATGCCAAAGAAGGAATAAAAAGAAAGCTGTACGCGTCTTGTATAAGCTTACTGTCTGTTGCTAATTAATACTCTCTGTGTAATCTAGGCCAGAAAATCAGTCCAGAAGGTAAAGCTAAAATTCAGCTTCAGCTAGTATTGCATGCAGGGGACACAACCAACTTTCACTTCTCCAATGAAAGCACAGCAGTGAAGGAGCGAGATGCGGTAAAGGATCTTCTTCAACAGCTGTTGCCCAAGTTCAAAAGGAAAGCTAATAAAGAACTTGAGGAGAAGAACAGGTAAAGGGAAAGCAGCCTTAATTTGGGGGGTGGGGTGATGGTTTTTTTGAATTGTTACCTAACTATAATGTATTTCTGCTAGCAGTTGTTGTTATTGCAACATCATTAGTGATACGGCATTTGTTTCCCTAGTAAAAATCTCTCTGCTTTCAATTTAGAGGCAGTTCCTTGAGACTTACATAACTGTAACATGTTGAGACTATACTTGCGTTCTCAGTGACACATTCTTGAGGTGTAAAGGCAGCCAGCCCGCCCGGCTGCCACCCAGTCTTTCTTACCCACGGCTGTGAAATGAAGCACCCAACTGGCAGTCTGTCTCTTTAGTCTTCTTAAATATACATGTATCAGTTAGCAAAGCTACTTGAAAGATTCTGGATTTTTTTTCTTTTCCAGAAGTTTTCACCTTCCTTGATTTGTGATTTATTTTTTTTCCCCCTGCATAGCCCCTTCCCCTCCAAGTCTTCTTTCCTAGTGTCTATATACTCTACTAAGTTGCTAAGTATTTTCAGGCATCTCACTTGAGATGCAGTAGTTTGTTATTTGGCACACAGGATGTTTATTCTAAAAAATGTTTTGAGAAGACGTTCAGGACCTATGTCCTTTTCCCAGAAGGGCTTTTAAGATAAAAATTCCTTTAAAATGTTCATGTTAAACCAGTCCTTGTGGCTGTGGAGCACACTTCTCTGCATCTTCCCAGATGAGTTTCGCTTCATTCTGGCATCTGCTGTGAATCCTGTATCTGCTAGCTTCAGTTTCCAAAGTCTGTTCTAGCTTTGAACTTAGGTACTAAGTTAAAGCTAGATTTTTCAAAACATAGAAGCATTGCCTCATTGGGCAGATCAGATCTTGACAAGGAGATTCCCCAGCAAAAGGGCAAGAGCCCTTGTGCTGGAGCTCTGACAGATCCAGGATTAACTGGTTCCAGTACTGCAGCGACCACTAGGGTCTACAGCAGTGGAGACTGCTTTGGCACCATTACCATACTAGTTTTTTCATGCTACGTGCCTTATTTCTGACTATTAATACTGAGTAGGTGGGCAGTCTTAGCTCTGAATCTCTGTATCCTTAAATGGAGTTTTACAGTATTATGCCATGCGGCATTAAGAGCTTTTCTCGTTACAGAAAAGCCAGAATCTCTGCACAAAGAATAGTCATAGTCTGTTCCTTTGATGATTATAAGTCCCAGTCTAGTGATGGGGCTTCATTAGCTTAATTTGCAACAGATGAGGCAAAGAAGTTTCAACCTGTTCTGGAAGGGTGCTACATCCAGGGTCCCTGTGGCACTTTCTCTGTTTATTGATATGTGGGGGTCAGGTATGGACTGAAATTCTGAAGTTTTAATGAAACAATTACAATAACAGGCTGCTTGCTGCTGCACCAATTTGTAAGAATTGCCACTAATCTGTATTTGTACCAACAAGAAAAACTGGAAAAACTTTAGTGGTTAAAACATAATAGGGATGTCCTGCCACAAAGTTTTCACTTCCACCTCATTGTACTTCATCCTTAGAGCAGCTGCAGACTTTCATTCAGTCCACATTGCAGTTTATCCGTGTTCTTCTCTAGACCATGTACTACTATGTGTTCATAACATTCCTTTTTTTTTTGTTTGTTTGTTTGCAAATGATCAAGACCCTGAGGTACATGCTGAAGATTGTTGAGGTTATTGGCCGATTGTGAACACACGCGCACATTTCCCTGAAACTAGCCTAGGGGGTTTCAAATTACATATATAGCTGTGTCAAAAGCTGCTTAAATATGAATTACCTGATGTTTCAGCTGCATACATTCTTTGCATTTTAGATAGTAAGGGTGATCCTTGATATTTGGATGATAACTTTTGTAAACGTTATTCCCTTGTAGAAGTAGTGACACTGAATGTTTCTGCAGCACTTGTGCTGTATGCAGTAGTCAAGCAATGAAGATCTACTGTCACCAACAGAAACATAAACGAACAAACAACTCAGGGTAGCGTGCCTTTTGAGACACCTTATCCCATAAACATTTTGTAATTTGTACTGCTGCACTAGAATAGAGACCTGTAACTACTGAATTTTAAAATCTTAAACAAGAATTGGGTAGAGCCGAAATCCCCTTCCCCCCAACAAGACCTTTGTTACAGAAGTTCAAGAAAATTCATTGTGCTTTTACAGTTCAAGAGAGTCCAGTCCTGGATGTGCAAAGACACAGGAGCACCACAGAGTATTTTAGGACAAGATGTTAATCCCACATTAACTTTTTCCTAGGCATTGCTGTTTTCTAGCATTTAACGTTATTCCTTAAATGTTTTTTAGTCCTTTCTGAAGTCTTCTGAGACAAATATAGCTATTAAGGTTGGTTGTTTACACAATCTTGTTAAGAAATGCACAGCATTTTGAAAGAAAAGTTGGTTTCTGTTCCTTTTGTGAACTCATGTTAATTATGGAAATCCTAGTGATGTATTCTGCAGCGTTTCAATTCTATTCAATACATTCTTTTACCAGAATGCTGCAAGAAGATCCTGTTTTGTTTCAGCTTTATAAAGACCTTGTTGTAAGCCAAGTAATCAGTGCTGAAGAATTCTGGGCCAACCGTTTAAGCCTGAATGCAGGGGATAATTCTGCAGCACCTAGTAAGCAGGATGTGGGCATCTCCGCAGCATTTCTGGTACGTTGAACCTCTAACTTAAAGGATTTTAGAGCAAACAGATTGGGGAAAGTGAGAGTTTTGCTCATGTACTTTATTCCCCTGTACTTTAATGTTGTTCTTTTCTGATTCCTCAACATCTCTCCATGTGTGAGACGATTGTAAGGGTAAAGGAGAAAAAAGAAAACTAAAGGTTTTATGTAAACATGCAACCTCAAAATTTTGCCAATTTAAGATGCCCAGTTTCAACTTTAAAGTGACACTAGGCAGATGTTGTTTATACTGCTGCTCTGCCTTCAGTAAAACAGGAATAATGATGAATTTACGGTTGCTAGATTACAGTGTATTAACTCAGTAAGTTAAAAAGAGTATCTGTTGCAGCATTGACATGCAGAAGTGAGGCTGCAAAGACTTTCCACACAAGAAGTTTTATCGCTTCCCCAATTTTTTTAAGCCAGTACATGCTTTCAGCTATTTTCAGAACAACCTGTATATCTGAAAGCTTGTTTTATCTCTCTCTTTCCCCAACTTTCAGTTGCGTTACCCCTTTGTAGAAACCATGCTTCGGTAATTTCAATGCAGTCTAAAAGTAATCTAGGTACAATCTTCAGATTCCTCCCACAGAGATGTGTTTGTACTTCTGCAACAAAATTCATACAGATTATGGCTCTCTAGCTGGAATCCCATTTCCACCTTTGTAATGACCGTGCACACACCAGGGGTTTGGGAGGGAAAGAGGAGGCGGGTGTTGTTTTATGACTTAGCTGGCTCTGCAAACACTTGGTTTTTCCCTCCTAGAAATACCTGAAGGCTTAGCTTCTGTACAAACGCTTGTTGTCCTCCCCTAGAAGTACCTGAATCAGTTACCAAGTGAACTTGATTGCTCTGACTTCCCATCTCCTGTTGTTCTTACATCTTAACATAAAAAGACCAAACCAACCCAAACCTTCAAAAGTGAAGCTTTCTTGAAATAACTCGTTGTGTTTGCGTACCCTGCATTTGTGAAGAAGAAAACCAGATATTTGTGTGTCCTAGTTCAAGTTGAAATAACTGTCTGGCTCTGCTCAGAATGAGTGTTTTTCTAGAAAGAAGGTGGTACAAAAACTAGAATTTAGGTGTACAGGACAAGGAAGTAAAGAAGGCAGCGTATGTGATCCTTTACAGAGGATTGGACTGAGCACTTGCTTTCTCCACAGAGCTGCCTAGGCAGATCACTGAGATCTAACTTGCAAGTTCTGACTAAGGTTTACCCTCAATTTTTACATCCATGAGATGCTTTTAGTGTATAAGGAAATAAGGTGTCAGAGCCATAAATCCTTTTTGTCGCTTCATTATCATCACTGATTATTCACTAGCTGAATTGTTGAATGAACAACATGTAATGAATGGTTAGGGTTGAATGAACAACATTATACAGTAAATATGCCTCTTTTTACTTTGAAACAAGGATATACTAAACTAAGCATACCTTCTTTTAACTGATGGAGTGGTCTTTGCTTTTCATCTTCTGATGCTTACAGTCTACTTGTTGAATCACCCTGTAAGTGGCAAGTATAATAAAGTAATTAATGCATGCTCTTTCATTTCTCATTCTAAAAATGCCTATTTATGCTGAAATATGCTATGGATTATTGGAGGAAGAAGATTATTTTATCTGCAACAGAATATGATTGCAAGATGCCAGGTTTTTTTCCTTCTCCAGTTACAGAAGGCATTTAGATGCAACTGTTTTTCCTCCCTGTGTGCTTTTTCTTAGGCTGATGTACGGCCTCAAACAGATGGCTGCAATGGTCTGAGGTACAATTTGACTTCAGATATCATTGAATCCATATTTCGAACATATCCTGCAGGTAAGAATAGTGCCTAAGATAACAAATACATTAATTTAAGATTTCTTTCTTTACCATCTTACTGTGGGAAGGCTAGAATGTTACTCTGAGCCTGGAAGTACAAAGGAGTGTATCTTCAGTCTTCTGGATGATTTTCCCTGCCTTGTTTGAGGAGGGATGGGAAGAAGCATGTGTTAAAACATGCTTTTGAAATGAAAACTTGATTTCCTTAAATGAAAACATCTTAATGTGTTGTGTTGTTGCTTGTGTGTTTTTTTTGTGGGGTTTTTTTTTTATATTATGAGTAGATATTTGGCTCTCCTACTCAGCATTTCCATTACTTGTTATTTTTCATGAAATCACCTTTGGGAGGAAAAGAATCTGATTTCCATCGTTCCCCTGCACTATGTTGAACACTGACACCAATTCATTTTGGCCTCAGGTTAAAACGACTAGATCCATTCTGACAATAGCTAGAACTCTGGCAAATCAGGCTTCTTGGCTGTGTGCAATACAAATCAGTATATTCAGACCACTGACGTGCATTTCTTGTCAAAGCATTAGCTAGCATTGCAGGGCATAAAAGAGTACCTGTTTGCTTGTGCTTGACTACTGCATTTGCTTGCATTTAAACAGCATGAATGAAGACAGCATTAGGTAGAAAGCAAGGAAGCAAGCAAGGAAATTCTATCTTAATATGATTTTTATGCTTTGTGGAACAGTTTGTAATAATTGTGGGTTTTGTTCACAGTAAAAATGAAATATGCAGAAAACGTTCCACATAACATGACCGAGAGGGAATTCTGGACACGATTTTTTCAGTCTCATTATTTCCATCGGGACAGGCTCAATACAGGCTCAAAAGACCTCTTTGCGGAGTGTGCCAAACTGGATGAAAAAGGTAAGCTTTTTGGCTTTGGTTCCACAGTAGGCTGCTACTTCATAGAGCACAACACTCAAGAGCTATATCTAGTAAACCTAACAAAGCTGAAGTCAAAAGTGTTCTTATGTTCGTTGACTGGGCATCGTGTTTGACAAACTGTAAGGTAAAAACTACAGGTGTCATTGAAAGTTAGCTATAGTTTTGCTATTAGCGTGCTTCATAGCGAGTGCATTTCTTGAAACACATTGGCCTTTGGAAAGCACTAGCACTAGAAATAAGCTTTATTACAACTCATGCAACAGTAAATCTGTGATAAATTCTGTAATATGCTATCGTGCCAGATTGATCATGCTGTGCCATCAGTTACTATAGAATAATGTTGTTTACATCAGGCTTTGTTTTGTGGTATGTGCACAATTTGCAACAGGTATAGCTTATGTTATAGATCAGTTTTTAGTAGTAGACAAATATGCATCATCTTTAAGATTTTCCAGAAGAGTTGCCATCCCTGTTCTCTGTGAGCCTTTCTAATGTGAAATCTTAAAATATTGTCCGACTCTTAAGTTTTTATTGAACTTTTGAGGTAAATTTGTGATGATACGGAAATGTGAAGAGTTGAGATCACTTAACACCATTCCTTAATGCTATTCTGGCTAATGAAAGCATTCTATTAGGAATCCACAACCCTTCACAAGTAAAAGCTATCACCAGATATACATTACCATTCTACCCAAGACAGGATAGCAAAACAGTGCCGAAATTAGAAGAAACACCCAATTAAGGCTTCCCGATTCCCACTAATACCACTAATATAAGTTCATCTTCCTTTTTTTTTTTCCTACCAAACAGTATTCAGTTATGTGTAGAGGTTGATGAAAACTGCGCTAATTAGTAGGATGATCTTTTACAATAACTTTTCAAGTTTATTGCTTATTTTAAATGGAACTTTGAAAAAGGTTGAAAGTTTTAGTCACAGTGATATTTGGACATCTGCAGAACCTTTATCTTATCCATTTGAAAGGTTAAATATAATCTAATAATCCCACAATTATTTCTGTTTGCTTAGATACAGGTTTTCATTTTTTTTTCTTTGTTTCATACAGGGTTAAAAACAATGGTGTCTCAAGGAGTGAAAAACCCCCTGATAGATTTAACAGCTTTGGAAGATAAAACATTAGATGAAGTGAGTAGTTGACAAGAAAACAGCCCCAACC
>Ga0065711_1050317_pt1 | contig 10892 bp, 5 predicted proteins | sample Hoacrofraction12_FD_59098 | JGI IMG/M metagenome (GOLD analysis project Ga0065711, IMG submission 59098) | Hoatzin crop microbial communities from Cojedes, Venezuela - Epithelial fraction 12 v2 (version 2) | ecosystem: Host-associated > Birds > Digestive system > Esophagus > Crop | place... | reverse complement strand
CCAGAATCTTTAAAGGTATATTTGCACAAGGGGAGAAGAGATGCTCAGATGATAAACAGATGTTTGGACTCAAATTTTAGTGGTGTTCGTGTATATATGTTGAAGTACTTCATGTGCTTTTGGAATTCTCGTGTACAAGATACATCTACACAGGGTTTGGTCAGGGATCGAAACAGGCAGGTTGGCCTATGGACTGAGTGAGTAATCTGGAGTGTCTGTGTAAGTTGTATATGTTTGCAGCCCTACAAATGCACTTTGCCGGATGAAATAACAGTTCTTTTGATTTGTCTTTCTCTTGTTTAACAGCTGGGCCATGCTAAGATCCATTTCTATCCATGTGTTTCCATTCATGCAATCCTTTGGAATAAGTCCTATGGCAAAAACAATATAGTTCTCTTTTGTAAGATTACAGAGATTTAATTCAGGGCTACCAAAGGTAGGCATGTATTCTTCTATCAGTGTTGTCTTCCTTACTGGTATTGTCACGTATTTTACAAATGCAAGTTATATTCTTTCCCAATTTCTGGATGAAATTTTGTGGTGTTTTTTTTTTTTTCCCCAAACAGGAAGTTTTTAAATGCCCATTGATTAAGCACTTCTAATCTGTCCATTAATGTGAGGAGTAAGCCATCAGTATTTGCCTTTCAAAAACCTTTTTTTTAGGTCACTTTTGTCTTTTGTTTTGTGCTAGTGCTTTGAGCTGTTGACAAGCTTTGAGAATATCTGTGCCAGATTACAAGTAAGTGCTGGAGTCCAGGTGCTCAAAGGGAATACACCTTCAAACACTTGGGTTAGGACTATAAAGAGTGGAGGTAGGTGATGTATTAATCAAGTACAACAAAGGTGTGTTTTTCCGGCCAATTCCATTTAAAAGCGTGATCCAAATGTCTGAAACACTTCCCATCTCTGTGGCAGTGGTGTGATGAGTATCCCTTTGGAGCTGCAGCCTGCAGTCCATTACGTGTTCTGCAAATATCGGTGCTACGGATCCACAGCTTTTCTTTAAAGAGTAGAGGACATCTTCTTGCTCATTTGGAAGTTTTCTTCTGCAGGAGAACCACTGTAGAAAATTAGTTGCTTCAGTGGCTTTTCTATATTATCTGTTCTTAAAAGTCCTCTGCTGTGTTGGCACAATCCATTTGTGCATTCTTTTTCCAGATGGTTTGTAACTATGGAGACAGTTTTAAGTACCTGCATTGCTAACAGCGTGCTTGGAATCCTTACCTAGGTGTACTCCTAATCCATTTGTGAGTGCAAAAAATGCAAGGAATAGTACTACACAATAAAGTGGTACTTTGAAAAAGGAAACAGAGCTAAGATCTCTCTGACTTTATCTTCTTATTTTGAAGTTAATATGCAGTAAATATTCAACATAAAACAAACACTCAGTGGGACTGTGCTGGCTCTCAGGGAAAGCTTCCACACACTTCATAAGTGCTGGCAGAAAACCACCATCTGTACAGATGTGAGCCACAAGGTGAGTGATAGTATGAGTTGTCCCTATACTGAGATTTACAGCTCTGTTATCTTCCATTATAGAGTCATCTGAACCTGAGGAGAAAGACTTAGGAGCCAAAAAAACATAAAATGAAGGAGTATGCTAGTATTGTAGAATAGGTCCAGTAATTTTTAAGAAAGGATTCCATCAAAATGCAGTGATAATCTGGTATTAAATGGAATTTAGACTTTTAGAGAAGCTGTATTTTAGACTGTCAGCCTCAAACTGGTGTTCAGGTGGCATCTAGTTACCGAGCTGAATATATTGTGTTGTCATAGGCATGTGAAGAACTCTTGTATGTGGGGCTTCTTGAAGTACCTGTTTCCACCAATAACTATACATCTTAGGTATTTTCACCTTACACCTTGCCCCAGATACTTTCATATTAGGTAACTGACAAATAATGAAGGATTATGATGAGTTATTTTACTTTCATTTTTTATTGTTCTTTACTTGTGACAGTGTGGATTGACTAATCTCTTATGGATGTAAATGAATAGTCTGAAGTTTTAGTGAGCAGGTCTATTGAAACAAAAATACTGAGTGTTCCAGTACATGTATTTATTTATCTATTAGTAATATTAATTAGTCATTCACTTCTTGTTATAAAGGTTGCCTTTTTTGTTCCTGTTTGTTATTTTTTATTAATGAAAAATAGCATAAGGTTTTCTGAGGTTGTCTGAAAGATTAAAGCTAATCACCTGCTCTCTGTAATACTCATATTAGCTTCACATTACTCTCCCTGTGTAGTTACAGTATATTTTTTCTGTCATTAACAGGAAAATAAATACCAATCTGAAAGTTGCATTCTTGCCATAAGGCAAAAGTAAGGTTAAGCTAGTTTTCATCTGTCCCTAGGTTGTTTTTTTGCTTAGAAATGCAACCTGTAGACTCTCTGGCTTGACAGGAAAATACCCTAAATTCACAATAAAGTACGTGTAGTACTGAGATCCCCATTTAGTGCAGAGGCATTAGATAAGCTCTAATGGCAACGACTTCTTGGAAACCAGAGCAATCAATAGGTCTGAAAACGAAGTAAAACACTTCAAAAGCCTTTTCTACATGGGGAAAAATATAAGATTAAATAATCATATAGCGATTTTTATATCTGTGAGTGACCTCTCACCTTCTGTTCTTGGCACTTCACCTGTGCAGGACAAAGTCCAAGCAAGCCTGCAAAGAGGCCTTACTCTGCTCAGAAATCCATCATGCCCTCCTGTTACAATGTGCAGAAAGGACAGCCCCGGAGAAAACAAGAAAAGCACTTGCTTTCCTGGTAGAAACCACCACCAACACTGCAGGCACAGCACTGACTAGAGACAGAGACCTGCCTACCCTGATGGGCAAGCAAGAAGCAAAAGGGGAAAAATATTAATTTCTCGGTTAAGGCATCAAAAACACAGTAAATATGAATTGAGAAATGAGAACTGTAATGTTATCCAATTCTTCAAAAATTTCAGGATTTTCTCTCCAAAATATCTGTCTGGATCAAGGACTAAAGCTTAAATATCCCTCTCTTTTTACTCTTTCAAAGAGAAATTCCGGGAAAGTAAATGTATTTCTTATGCATTTTGAGGTCTATGTGCAGTTTTTGAGTATTCATTCTTGATTTGTTTCTTTTCTTCAGCACTGAAATGAAAGAATTTTTACAAAAGAATTAGTACCTTTCACATAAAAAGCTCTGAAATAAATAACCACAGTTTAGAAGTTTTCTGGTGATACTAAATGAAAAGAAATAAACCTTAAAAGCATCTTTAAAAAATCTCTGTTTCTTGATGAAAACCTCTTCAACAGGTTAATTGTCACTTTTCTCTATTCATTTTCAGGGCAGGACTGTACTTTTAATGAAGTTCAGAGGTCCATAAATACTCTAAATATTTCCTTTCATTAACGCGTGTAAAATTTAAGGGAAAGACACTGCAATGCATACTCATTTGATGAGTGTTTACCCACATAAATTATTATATCCTCTGCAGAAGACTCTCTTAGAAAGACCTGCGGAAACAGGAAGTGCACAGGCAGCCCACTCTGGTGCACAGGTCACACCACATGATTTTCTTCTTACTTTGATTAGTCAGGGTTCACACTTTTGCCTCTTTCTCAGTGACAGGGACAGAATCATGTAGAAGTTCTGCAATGAATGAAAAATAGAGGAGTTTTCTCCCGTTTCAGGTCTTCAGGGATTTTGAAACTTTGCATAGATGTTTATCTTGACAGGTGACAGGACTAGTTGTCACAGAATCACAGAATCACAGAATGGAAAGGGTTGGAAGGGACCTCTGTGGGTCATCTAGTCCAACCCTCCTGCCGAACGAGGGTCACCTACAGCAGGCTGCACAGGACCTTGTCCAGGCGGGTCTTGAATATCTCCAAAGAAGGAGACTCCACCACATCCCTGGGCAGCCTGTTCCAGTGCTTCGTCACCCTCAGAGGGAAGAAGTTCTTCCTCATGTTCAGATGGAACTTCCTGTGCTTCAGTTTGTGCCCATTGCCTCTTGTCCTGTCGCTGGGCCCCACTGAAAAGAGTTTGGCCCCATCCTCCTGACACCCACCCTTAAGATATTTATAAGCATTTAAGCTGATGAAAACCCTCTGAGTTCTGTCATTCAGCCAGTTCTCAATCCACATCACCGACCACTCATCCAGCACACACTTCTTGAGCTTGCCTATGAGGGTGTTATGGGAGACAGTGTCGAAAGCCCTGCGGAATTCGAGGTAGACAACATCCACGACTCTCCCCTCATCTACCCAGCCAGTCATGCCATTGTAGAAAGCTACCAGATTGATCAAGCATGATTTCCCCTTGGTGAATCCATGTTGACTACTGATAACCTTCTTTTCCTCCACTTGCTTGACGATGACCTCTAGAATGACCTGCTCCATCACCTTTCCCGGGATGGAGGTGAGGCTGACAAGCCTGTAGTTCCCTGGGTCCTCCTTCTTGCCCTTTTTGAAGATTGGAGTGACATTGGCTTTCCTCCAGTCCTTGGGCACCTCTCCTGTCCTCAGTTCTGATTTCTATAAACCAGCGTGCATAGCAGACCAGCTGAAGACTGTGCCTGGCTAGATGTTGCTGCAGGTCTCACCCAGCGTGTGTGGCCTTGTGATCTGGTGGCCACTGGCCAGCCGAGACTCTGCTGGTGGTGGGCGGTCAGCTTCTCTGGGATTTCAGAGGCACCACTTCATCAGTATCGTGCTTGGGAGGAGGTACACACAGTGGCATGAAGGTTATTTTGGTGCGCTGTTTGTCTAGCCGTAAAACGGTCACCTGCTTTCATCCCATAGTCCCACAAAAATTTAAATAGCAATATCGCTCTTATTGACAGCACATACAACGGATTAAAAGCAGCTAGTGCTAAGTGAAAGCTTGAAAACTGGTCATGTGAGTGCAAATAACTCCACAGAGCAGTCAGAAACAAAAATGTCCTCTCCTGTAAAACAAACTACGTGATAAATAAGGGCACAGGTTAAGAGACAGACACAACTGTTGCTGCCAATGAGACCCAGACTGGGGCCAGGCCCTGTGCACGATGCTTGTGAGGATCAGCCCCTGGTGTGGAGGAAAGACTGGGACTCTACAGCTCTGGTTTCTTCTCATATTGTCATCACTGCTTGTCTTATGACTGCAAGTCTCAATTAGCTTTTACATGCTTCTGTTGCCTGATCCCACAGATGAAGTCATTTGTCCCAAGTGCCTCTTTGACAGTAGCCTCCGATGACTCATATGCGCATGCTGTCTCCATGTGCAATCAGCCAAAGAACGGGACATGTTAATATACGGTTTACACGATATGGCCAGGGAAGAATATGAAGTTCACAAGGACATTGTTTTCTTCTCAGAAAGATTATTTCAGTCAGCTTTGTTGGCTTTTTTTCCTGTAAAGTGTTTTTCTGATGCTTGGAAAAACAGAAGAATGAAAAACAAAGCTACCTCTATGAGTTTGGATGATGCAGCCTAAGGGGTCATTTTCTTGTCAGTTCAACTTTTTAGGAAAAATAAAAAGGAAAATAAAAAAGAAAAAAAGATAAAAGCTTATTTTGTTAAATTATATTGTGGCAGATCACTGCAAGGCTCTAGTTATGCAGTAACAGGGAGTACAACAGAAATGCAGGCATTCCTTTCAAGCAGAGTGCATATCCTGTGCAAAGAGCAGGTAAAACTCAAAACACATCTGACATGCTTCTGACAGAAAGCAGTAACATCAGAACGGCAGTCCTGAAACCCTTTGGCCAGCAGGAGACGGGGACATGACTTGTAACGTGCTTTCCACTGCTGGATGGTCAAACACCTTTTTTCAGTAATGTCTGTTCTCTTAACTCGCTTAGCCAAAGCTGACACCCCGCAGCAGGAGAAGCAATATTCACCTTTTACTTTTGCCTTGTCACATAATAATACTGTTTTGTTAAACTTATTAACTTGACACTATGATGGGTTCAGCCTAAATAGTCTGTCTGGAGGTACTAGAAATACTTGTTTTACCCACTGCTCTCATTTTTAATCAAACTTGGATGGAAAACCTCATTGTTCTTCTATGTAATTACCCAGCTTTAGGCTATTCTAGGGAAATTTTCACACATGAAAGTAGACCAGATGGGGAAGAAAGGAATAAACAGTTTCCAAAGGTAGTGTCTATTAAGTGAGGATGAAAACAGGTATTCGCATTGTCATTACTTAAAACCCATGACTACTTATAGTTGTTAAATTGGTCACTGGAGGGAGGGGAGATTGCTCAGCAACGGACAGCTGTGTGTAAGCAGTGCCCTTTGCAGTGGGCTCTGACGACAGCAATGCTGATCTGCGAAATACCCTTTTGAGGACCAGGCAAGAAACAGGTCTACATCAAGGTTAAAATTGTCTGCTTTGTAAGAAAAGTGTTTATGAATAAGGAGGGAAGAGTTTGGCTGGTTTTATTTTGTTTTGTCTTTTGACATATCCAGCAGTTTGACAGCACTTTGATAATCAGTCTTTGGTGAAATAAATTCATCAATGTTTGCGTTCAGGATGTGCATGTTATTTATTGTCTTAGACTCTACAAAGAATACCATTATGGTAGAGAGCTGTGCTTGTGTGTCATATGCCTGAAAGGAAGTATTAGTCACAGTGCTCACAACAGTCTTGTTAAAGCCAGCAAGAAGGATAGTCACCATAGAAAGCTTCCCCACAGCTCTGTTTCATCATGAATTTATCTTCATTTTTTTTTCATCCTGCTTTTGGAAGAATGAGTCTCTGCAGGGACTGGCTGAATTTTGACTCTGTCACAGAGTGCTATGACTCAAAACACCACCACTGACTCCCGCAATAAGCTACAACACTGTGAGCAATGATACCGAAAAAACCAAGACATTTGAACAAGTGGCAAACAGAAGAAAGGCTTACCCAGCTGCTCTCTGGCACACTAGTATCCATCTCTACCCTGCACAGGTGGATTGTCTGCAGAATAGCATGTCACAGCTTGGACAATGTACAACAAAAACCCTATCAGTATCAAAATTATTAAGCTTTTCCCTCTCACTTCTTGGTGCTACCTCAGAGTCAAGAATAGTCAAAAAATTGTCTGAATTTAAAAGGATGCATTAAACCAAGGTGCCTTTTGTTTCATCCCTGCACAGTGTTCTTCTGAAGTGCAAAGAAGAGCAAGGTCTCAGCACGGAGTTTTAACAAGTCACACCCTCACAGCTTTCTACAATTTAGAGAATATGAGCAACAACAACAACATACCCTGTCATTTATAAATTTTTAAATGGGAGAAATGTCTATTCTCTTAGGGTTACATAAAGTTAAGGACAGAAAGTAAAGTGTATGGCCTTGGGAGTTTTTTGGTTTTCCAGAACTTGTTGGTCCTGACCACTTTCTCAACAGTAATGTTTGTCTTGATCTTGATCAAAGTGAACAGCTCACACCTGCTCAGAATATTTGGGGGGCTTTAGAGAGAATAAATCTAAACAACTCTCTCTCTGCCCCAACAAATGCCAAAATGTTCAGCAACAGAAGTTGTCTTGGATCCGTGGGAAACAGATTGTCTCCAGAGCCAGAACAAGAACTCCAAGCACTGATCATCTTCATCCAAGTGCTGTGTGCTCAGGAAGAGTAGGAAGAAAAAAATGCTTTGAAGTCTCTAAGGCTGGAATTCAATGCAGACTTTTTTCTGCCAGAAATACTATCTTGAGTGCTTTAAGAATTGGGCTACTCCAACATTTTTGCTGGCATTAACTCCAGGATGAATGTAGATGCTGCCAACAGAAGTAGACCTATCGTCCTTTCTTTCCTCCTGGCTATTTGTGCTTGAATTGCCATTGCCAGGGCAAGAGACCCAGGGAGCTGCCCTGGCCAAAGATTACTCTCTTTTCCAGATAGGACAGTTTGCAGCTGAGGCATCCTCCTGATGTAGTTTTTGTGCTGCCTGCCACACAAAGTGTAATGTGGCATAAGGGAAGGCATGGCATAATTTAAAATAGCCTTTGGGACTGCATTCAAGCTCTAGTCCATGTCTAACGTAAAAAATTGAATCTTACTCAAATCACAGCCACCTCTGTAAAGAGACTATGGCCCATTTCTTGAAAAAATGGTATGATTTTTTTCCTTCACCAAATAAAAATTCTAACGTGAGAGATTACCATAGAACCTAAATTTGCTTAGTCTCTGTCCTGTAAATATTTCTTCCCAGGTGAGAATGTTACTGAAGGCACTTTATTACCACCTCATAAAAAGAACCAACCCTAGAAATAAATTCAGGAGGACTGCAGACATAATAAGAAAGTCCATATAATTCATTCAGTGCATCTAAATGTTCCTGAAAGTAGCCAAGTTGCAGCCTGTGAGAGTGAAACATGGGTTCTTTGATGCATCTTCGACTTCAGTAAGCCATGGCATAGATTTCTTTGTGATAAGGGACCAATTTCTCCAACAGTCTGAAACAGGAGAGAAAAAATAAGCAGATGTTTCCTTAGTAGAATTAAGACCAGGATTTACACAAGCAGAGTTCTAAATAATATCTATCTCATTTTTTACGACACTTTTGTGAATTATTTACATATTACAATTAGAGAGCAGAACAGATGGTAGAGGTTTAAAAAAAATAAAGTAAATATTTCTTTTCAAAAACGGTGATACCAACGATTTATTTATTACATCGGAAAGGTGTTTGTCCCTTCTTTCTGTAACTGAAGTGTTGCTCCACTGACATTTCAAGGAATAAAGTGGGATCTAAGGTCATGCTTACGCTTGAAATCATGCATTTTATGTATTTATTCTTAGTTATTTACAGCACACTTCACATACCCACCATTTTGTTCTTTTCTAATGAAGACGGGTTCACAATGACAAATCCATTTGTGATGAAAACCATAGCAACCACAAGTCAATGCCACGTTTTGAAAGGAGCAGACAGCATTCTGGTCAGAAATCCCATGATTCACGGATTCAAAATTGTACTGTAGTCACTCTGGGGTTTCTCACATTGCATATTGCCAGGTGAAGGAAATCCAGGTGACTGTGAGAAAAAGGCTGACCATTGGAAATTTTGTTGCTTGACCTGTACCAGCTCTTTGCTTTTGTTAACAAGTGCCATATTGAAAATGTCAATGCACAGAAAAAACCCCACATTGGTAATTGCTAGAAGGTTGCAGAGATGCAGATTATTGGAGACAAGACTACAATCATTTTACAGCATTATGTTTATGTTGATAAATGTGTCTGAGAAAGGAGGAGGAGGACTTAGCAAAACAAAAACTATCAAAGTAATTAGATCATTCCACAAATATCTAGCGCAGTGTTACAGTCGGGAGTACATCCTTTTCTGAGCGCTGTTCTGTAGTGGAACAAATGCCATGAAGTGCAATAATTGAGTAAAATATAACAGTTTTTGATACCCATGAAACAGTATTAATTCCACCTTGGCCACAGACTCTGAATGAGTAAGTAACCAAGATTCTAGAGTCGTAATGTTGGCCTTAGTGCCATTGAATGACACAGTAGCAATATAGTGCGAGGTCACAAAAATAAGACATGTCTTTGCAAATATGTATGAAGCATACAGATTGATTATTCATATTACATATTCATGTGTACATTCAGAAATATTGTGATATTAGGAGTCTTTTCTGGTATTCTTGATTTTGTAATTATATTTAAGAAATTTGATAAACTTAGTGTTAACCTTCAAAAGTGAGCAGAAATGCTTGCCAAGATCCCAGTAGTCCAGTCACAAGGCAGATTCAAATACTACAGAGAAAGCAATACTTCTTTTAATGCATATCCATAGCTTTGGTGGTACTGGTTTCTTTGTTTGGGGTTTTTTCTTTCTGACCTTTCACCTCTTACTGTGATGGCACCTAAGAAAAGTGCCTAAGCTCATAGCATGAGCAAGTTTTTAATGACATTTAAAAGAGCTGAGACATGGTTTCACCTCCCTCTTCCGTTCGCTTTATTACAGATGAATGTCTCCAGTCTTTTACAGATGAATGGCTCCAGTATATAGTTTTAGGTCATATTAAATAAATAGGTAGAAGGGCATACCTTATCATAATTTATCATAAAGTTTTACCTCTAAAGGAAGATATACAGCAGCTGAACAAAAAGCATTTGGCTGTGAAATGGGCTGTAAAGTCACTGAACTACTGTTTGCCAGATATGAAATTAAAATGGATTATTTGTTTCTTTCACTGCAGTAGCCAAGAACTAATGCACTGTGCAAACCCAGAGTCTGCAAAAATAAATTTCTGGCACATGTCCAAGACATGCTTCAATTTTGGGTGTGAAACTTGAGTTCTGCAAAGTGTCAGAGGTAACTATCTCTACTATAAAGATATAAATCAGTTCTCCTACTTCTCAAATCTACAAGAAAATAAAAGAAGAAAAAGATAAATTGTACTTTTGGAACTTTGGAATTTTATATAAGTAAAGTAGCTCCGCTCTCCCTGTGTCGATGTAAGTACACAAATACACATGCTTGGATTTCAGGCTTTGTCTATAAAGGGCTGCTTGTACTGATGTGGACTTTGTGTAAAGACAAAATGTTCTCCAACCCTACACAGGCATTTAATTCTGCATCCCAGTGGAGCAGGTGACTGGCTTAATATTCCCACCTTCAATTTCTAACCACACCTGGAAGGCACTTTCCCATCATTGTGCTGATGCAAGGGGCTATGCATACTCGTCCTAACCTGCTTTGGCAAAATCAGCCAGTTAGAGTAAATCTCCTTTGCTGTTGCTTTGGAGCCAGCCTAGCTGACCCTGCCTGTGAAGAGTTTATGCGATCCCTTCCAGCTGGCAAAGCAGTGGGGACAGAAAACTGCACCTGAAAGGCCATAACAAGCAGTTTGGGGGTAGATATATATATACAGCCACTCCGTCTGTTTGTTGTGGGAACATCTGTCCACTACCTGTACTGGCAGT
>Ga0065711_1050314_pt1 | contig 10893 bp, 11 predicted proteins | sample Hoacrofraction12_FD_59098 | JGI IMG/M metagenome (GOLD analysis project Ga0065711, IMG submission 59098) | Hoatzin crop microbial communities from Cojedes, Venezuela - Epithelial fraction 12 v2 (version 2) | ecosystem: Host-associated > Birds > Digestive system > Esophagus > Crop | place... | reverse complement strand
CCACCCCAAGCCTGTACTGATGCATGGGGTTGTTCCTCCCCAGGTGCAGGACCCTGCACTTGCCCTTGTTGAACTTCATCAGGTTCCTCTCTGCCCAACTCTCCAGCCTGTCCAGGTCTCACTGAAAGGCAGCACAGCCTTCTGGTATATCCACCACTCCTCCCAGTTTTGTGTCATCAGCAAACCTGCTGAGGGTATGCTCAGTACCTTCATCTAGGTCATTGATGAAGTTGAATGAGACTGGGCCGAGTACCGACCCCTGGGGGACACCACTAGCTGCAGGTCTCCAACTAGAATCAGTGCCACTGATGACAACCCTCTGGGCTCTGCTATTCAGCCATTTCTCACTGACCACTCATCCAGCCCACACTTCCTCAACTTCCCTAGGAGGATGTTATGGGAGACAGCGTCAAAAGCCTTGCTGAAGTCGAGGTAGACAGCATCCATGGCTCTCCCCTCATCTACCCAGCCAGTCATGCCATCATAGAAAGCTATCAGATTGGTCAGGCATGATTTCCCCTTGGTGAATCCATGTTGACTGCTGATAACCTTCTTTTCCTTCACTTGCTTGATGATGACCTCCAGGATGAGCTGCTCCATCATCTTTCCAGGGATGGAGGTGAGGCTGATTGGCCTGTAGTTCCCTGGATCCTCCTTCTTGCCCTTTTTGAAGATTGGGGTGACACTGGCTTTAAGTCCTTGGGCACCTCTCCTGTCCTCCAGGAAATTTCAAAGATGATGGAGAGTGGCTCAGCAATGACATCTGCCAGCTCCCTCAGCACTCATGGGTGCATTCCATTAGGGCCCATGGATTTGTGGGTGTCCAGATTAAGTGATCTCTCACACAGTCCTCCTTGACCTAGGGAAGGTCATCCTCTCTGCAGGCTTCCTCTTTTACCTTCAGGGCCTGAGATTCCTGAGGACCGGCCTTAACACTGAAGACTGAAGCAAAGAAGGCATTCAGTAACTCTGCCTTCCCTGCATCCTCCGTCACTAGGGCACCTACCTCATTCAGCAGTGGCCCCACATTATCCCTAGTCTTCCATAGCAGTACTTCAGGAGTTAGGTGAAATGTCAGAGTCAATCTGTTTTACAAAAAGCCCCTTTCAGAGGACGCTGGCTTACACTGAATTTTTAACACAATCTCCTTCCCCTTCTCCAAATGTCTCTAAACATAGCTTTATTCTTACCCATTCAGGAGAGATCCTCTTGTTGCCCATTTCACCTAGATTTCTCCTCTTAGGTGCATGTTAGTCATTGACTGATGTACTATAGTGAAGAATAGGATGACAAGGACGTGCAAGCAAACTGTGTTTTCACCAGTATCACATGTTGTGCCTTTTTTGTACCTGCAGTGTTCAGGCCATATTTATAACTGCTTGTATGCAAAGAATAGAAATGTCTTTGCTATTCTTGATGAACAGTACCCAAAACTGTCTGAAAAGACACTTCAGGTGAACGTTAAGAGACCTAGATGATGTGTTCCTTTTCTTTCGATCTCTTGCAGCAGTGAAAATTCATGTCTCTTGTGGGACAAACTCAGAGTTCAGGAACAGGTCTCACAAGTTTCAGATCCAGTTCAAGTTCAATGTTTTGTTTAGTGGCCCCAAGAGATCTGATGATCTGAGCTTGTCCTTTTGGGTCTGGGGACTGAGAACCCTTTACTCTGATGGAAGGTCTTTCAGCAAATAGCACCCAGAAGGTCCTGCAGACATGACTGTATTTCAGTAAGTAACGAAAGGGATTCCTTACTTGGGCTACAAAAAAGAATCATCCAGCTTAATCTACAGAGAACATTAAGAGAAAACTGTGCTATGCCTGACAATTCACCACCAAAATGATATCTGCAGGCTTGAAGTGACCTTGTCTTGGCCTGACTTTCTTCACCAAATCACTGGAGCAGCATCAGGAGATGAGCTTAACACAGAACTTGGCATGTTCATGCCTAGGTGACCCCTTAACTGACAAAGTTATGTAGCACTTTCATTGTCCTTTCTTCTGCTGTCCAGAATAATCCATCTGAGATTATCCATCAGGATAACCTATGTGGCAGACAGGCCTGTGGAAGGTCATGTCTTTTAGGATACTAGTGCACATGAATACTGCTTTGCCAGGATCTGTCCCCTCACTTCCATTCATGCAGAGTTAAATTTCAACAGCAGGCAAACTTGTGTTTACCATGGTAGTGCTTGCCCTGTTGACAGTGCTGAGTGATTCTTAAGTGTTCAGTAAATCAGTAATATTTTCTGAACAGTGGGAAGTTTTGATGTCTTTAACAAAAGATGCATGTTAACTGGCAGCTGCAAATCAGTTAGAAAAATATAGTAGAAATTGCTGGGGTTTTTTATGCTGCATACTGTATGAACTACTCAGTCTACAGCAGGGATGGCCAGTGCTCCAAAATGTCCATAGCATTCAGGATCTGAATACTCCAATTTTCCAAATGTTGACTTAGCTTTCATGTCCTGCACTGACTACTCCCAGAATATTATGGGTCAGAGCATTGCTTGCCTAACAATTCTTATCCCTGTCAGTTTTCATATCACACTCACGTGGGGAGTATACGAACACCTTTCAGTTCTGTGTTAGCCAGGATGACCACATGTCTGTCTGGGAAGAGGGTGCAGGCTTGCCAAATGGGCTTCATTTGTGCTGCGGCTACCATCCAAAAACAGGCAAATGGGATCAGGGAAGGCAAGGCAAACAGCATTAAATGTGTAATGATACCAATTAATGAGTGCTTGCCTCATGTTTTGGAATGTGGGAAACTATTTCACAAACCTGCTAGAGTTGTGTTTAAAAAAATAACTGCTTACTTTCTTTTAAAGGGAAACTGTTTTACTTTATTTCAGTTTGCTTCTAGCAGTGTCAGCTTCTTTAATTATTGCTATTTAATTATGTCTTAGCATTTGAACTCTCCTCATTAACCTTCATCAGCATGAGACACCTAGGATAATGCAATGGCAAAGCCAACATCTTGTGTAACGTTTTTTATTCCACCTCCCCCTTCCCAAATCTCTGGAATTCATTAAATGAATGTTAGAGCATCTGGGCCACTTCAGTATTCGAATCATGCAGCAACATGGGTAGTGTTAGTCTGCTATGGCTCAATAAACCCCTCATTCTCTTGTTCACGGTTCATTTGAATTTTGCAGAAAACTCTGGAGAAAAAAAAATGAGGCATTCAAATAAAAATGGTGCAGATAATGGTAGGAGGAGATGAAGAACTCAGACAAATGTTTACCCTAAGTACTGTGTGTATGTGGCACTGTCATCCCTTTAATTGAAAAAGGGAATGGGCTTTAGAGCAGAAACCCACAAGCCAGATTACTCAGGCTCTGTTCCTGTGTGACCTTCAGCTATAACTAGAGCTGTCCTCTCTATCTGAAAGCAGAGTTTTTATTTTATGCTGGTAAAGTAGCAGAGCCTAATTTCTTATTTGACAAGTGCTCTAAGATCCTGGGAGGAAATGTATAATGAAAGGTTGTATTACTCCTGATTCTAATGGATTTTAGTAGGATCTTTAATCCCTTTATCTACCATGAATAGATGTATTGTCTATAAAAGGAACTTTAAGCTGTTTCACTTCACTTTGCTAACACCTTGGTAGTACAAATATGCCTTTGGAGTGTGTCTCGTGACAGTGGAAAATGAAAGTGCAGGAGTAAAGTGTAATGACTGTAATGGGGATTCTTTAATGCAGCTGCTGGACCTAGGCAGGACTTCTGTAGTTCTCCAGTTCTTTGCTCTCCACACCACACAAACATAGTTTATACAACCTTTTGTCCCACCATAGCGTATTCCCAATGCCTGCCTTGGATTAGGCTGTTGTGGAGGAAAATGTAGGCTGTGTTACACCTAACAGACACATATCTGTGAATTGATCTGAGGTTTTAATCGGACACCTCAGCTGTAAAGCTCCTGTGTACAGCAGAATTGGGATGATGCTTTCACGCTGAGAGTTGCTTGTGGTAAGTATGGATGTGCTAGCAATAGCAAAGGGCTGATCTTTATTTCACAGAGGGAGAAAGGGGGAGAGACTAAACTACAGATTTGTCATAGCTAAATGTAAGTATTTATCTGAGCTGCCCAGGTTGGAGACTCCAGGCTCACTTTGCAGTCAGTGCAAAGAGACTGGAAGCTGCAGAGGGTGCCTGATCCCACTAACACCTGCTTTTCCCTCTGGAGGTGACTGGCTTGTTACTTAAATACTTAAACCCAGGTGGCATGAATCCTTGTTGAAAACCAGGGTACAAGAAGGCAGTTAAGTGCCTGACTCCTCCTTTATCACCGAAATTCCATGGATTCAAAAAGGACAGAGGTTTTTGAGTATCTTCTTGGATGTATTCCTGCCTAATCTTTTTCCTGCAGCCTCAGGACTTCCTTTGTCAGACTTCAGTCTCCTGTATTTTTCCAGGGAGCCAGAGGAACTCTTCCTTCCTCTGCCTGAGGCTGTAAGTGACCTTTTTTCCATGTAACTTTTGTTGTTAGTGCTGGTAAAGGGGCTTTTGCATTAGTTTGGCTCTGTGCTGTTAGACTGCTGGGACTGATGTACAAACCGTGCTGTTGTCAGCACACTGAAGACATCCAAGGTTTCTGCCTGTAAAAGGCAAGGTGAGTGGGGGAGGATAGCTCTTCTTTGAGTTTAGGATCTGAGGCACTGTGCCTGGCCCAGATATGGTTATGGGTTGCTCAGTCATGCAGTGAAACTTCTTTGCTTTTCTTCAGGGGAAGGAGTTGCGTTGTGCTTTGCAGTGGTCACATCAGGCTGTGTGCTGGCACTCCTGCAGCTTGTACTTGCTGCAGTAGTGGCATCCCTACTGAGATTGTCACTGTTTCATTTTGGCTGCTTGTTATTTCTTACTGAACTTGCTGATGCTTTGAGTTTTCCAAGGACGGGTCCCTGATAATTAGGAGTCTGGAACAGAGGCTTACTTTGTCTCTCTCTTTTACTGTTTGCATCCTGCACTTGAGCTTCACTTAGACTCTCTCTCCCTCCATGTACAGATAACCAAGTGAAATCTCTCCTCTAGAAACTTTTGACCTTCTTTCTGTAGAGAGATCTTGCATTACCCTGAACGAGGCTGCCCCAAACCAGGCTATTTCACTGCTTTCCTTTTGTTAAGAACTTGATATTTTTTTTGTCAGAAGCAAATAGCTTTCTCATCTCATCACCTTTTCCTCTTTCCTTGTCTAAAACTGAAGTGGAAAAGAGGAGTGGAAGAGCCGAAGAAGTGTAAAGAAAATGACAGACTGCTCTGTGTCACTAACTCTGCAGAACAGGTCACCGGTCAAACATTAACCTCTTATTGGCTATGCTCTGTGTTTCATATTCTTTATTTGTCTTTACTGTTATTTATCCTATACAGACATGCATTTTTTTGACAATCACCAGCCAATAATTCCACGTTTGTCAAAGAGAAAATGAGATAATCATTTTGTGGCCTGGTATTACTGGAAGGGCAGATTAGATTTGCTCAAAAACAGTGGCATTTTATGGTTACTTTTATGCTCTGTAAATAGAGGAAGAGACAGATTGAAGAGATTACTTTGCAAAAAATTCCATTTCAAGTCACCGGGGAAGCAGGTAACCTTCAGATCTGAGCTTTGCATAAGCATGTATTGGAAGAGAGAGGATTTCTATTAACACTGTCAGCTTCTTTAAAAAAAAAAATGATACTGTCTGCACTTGTACAACAACCGTCTTCCTTGCCTATTTTCTCCTTTCCACCCACCTGGTCCCCTGGCAGTGCCATTAGAGATGAGCCAGTGACTCAGGGCTCTGTCGTAGCTGAGGCAAGTAGTCATAGTTCCATTGGCTTCAACAGAGCTGTAACAATTTATAGTGGCTGAAGGATGGTCCCTCATGGTTTAAACCTGACCCAGTGGTGTGTTTTCTACAGTACTGAGATTTTTGTTTGGTTCTCTGTAGTCACAGAGGTCATTTGTAAAGTTTTCACCTGTATCCAAAGTTTGATGCTGTTCATGACTGGGGTATTAATTTCTTTCAGAACGGTTCTGAATTATAAATTTCAAGTTGGATAAACTGGTTTGGGTAGACAGTAGGTTTGGCTTCTGATAGAAAACCTGTGGATGGTTTAAAACAAAAAAGCCTAGTTGGCAGAATCTGGGAGGGAATAGCTGGGGAAGGATCTCTGTATTGCTTACTCTTCTAATTCCATAGGTGTTCAATAGTGATTATTGTTGGAGATAGAGGAGGTTAGATGGACCTTTGTCTTATCCAGATCATGTGTCATCAAATCAGATTTTCATTCACCTCTTCATGCTAGATTGTGGAAGAGTGGAAATATTCTGCCTGTTTTGTGGCAGTATTTGAAGAAGGATTGTATTTTTATGCAGAGCGTAACCCAGCGCATGTCTTATTTCTTTAGTGAGGAGCCAGAACTGCGACTGTAAAAGTGCTCTGATGATATCAGTTGTTTTCATGCAAAAGCGAAAAAGTTCTCTTGTGACTATTTGTATATTTCTGGGTGACAGTTAAGCAAAAATAGGAACTTCTGGATGCTTGCTGATACAAACATCAACACTATGTCTGTCTTTGCACTTGAGCTGTCTGCCTGCATAGGACTATTTAAAGAGCAATAAATGAAATCAGATCACGGTCTAACATGCTTGTCTATACACACCACAAAAAATAAATTCAAGCAGTTGGGTTAAATAGCTGTGTCTCAAGCTGGGATGTGTAACTATCCAAATATCAACCAAATATGTTTATTTTAATAAATATTCAAGGATGATCTTTCATCACTTTTATAGGTTTAAATAAAAATAATTTTTAATACACAGGAGCCACATACAGAACCCTTCATTTTCCAAATACTACAAGTAATTGTCCATGTTCCCCAGCTTCATCATGTTTAACTTATTTCTGCTAAGCTTTTTAACCTTCTGAAATGAACCACCAGTTTCTTTGACATTGATCATCTACCTGGTGCAGCAAGCTATGTGAATTCCCAATTGCAGTTTAGGCTTACCTTATTGTTAGTCCCAGAGGCTTCCAGGATTAAGATACTCTGTACTGGCTAGTCTATAAGCACACAGGGGAATTGTGGATCCATTTAAGTCAATGGTTGAGTTATCTTTTTCCCAGAGTTTCATGCTTAGGGAGAAATACTTATCTGACAGGCCTGAGAATATAAATAGGCAAGACAGGCAGCTAAACATGGGAAAGGGAACTGAGAGGTCAAAGCAGGTTAATGTTTGGGCTCTGAGGAAGCTCTGGGGCTGAAGACCCATTGAATCCTACACCATATCTATCAGTCCCTCATGAGGAACTAGTTTTTCATCAGTCCTTCGGACTCTATCTCTCCTTTCCTGCTGAGGCTGTCTCATTTCAGAAACAGGAGAAGATCCTTTTCCTTGTTTGTGATGGTGTCTGGGTGCCGTGTTATCTACATCTCCTTACATAAACAACCCCTCTGTAGAGTTTTCTGTCCAAATATGAGAGAAATAGTGGATCTCATGAGAAGTCAGGCATTTATTTCTGGACTACCCTCTTCTGCTGTCACAGTATTTTTTTCATATAATTCCTTGGCCCAGCTGTTGTTGTAGTAGGTAACCTGTTATAGTGTTTGCATTGCTATAACTCAGTGATCTGCTTGGTTGCTAAGTAAAAAATAGCCTTTTTCTTTCTCAATCAAGGAATTGGGATCTGGACAGACTGGATTGATGGGCTGAGGCCAATAGTATGAGGTTCAACAAGGCCAAATGCTAGGTCCTGCACATGGGTCACAGCCACCCCATGAAATGCTACAGGCTTGGGGAGGAGTAGCTGGAAAGCTGCCCAGTGGAAAAAGACCTTGGCATGTTGGTGGACAGCTGGCTGAACGTGAGCCAGCAGTGTGCCCAGGTGGCCAAGTGTACCGAGTTGGCCAAGAAGGCCAACAGTATCCTGGCTTGTATAAGGAATAGTGTGGCCAGCAGAAACAGGGAGGTGATTGTGCCCCTGTATTCAGCATTGGTGAGGCTGCACCTCCAGTACTGTTTTCAGTTTCGGGCCCCTTGCTATAGAAAGGACATTGAGTTGCTGGAGCATGTCCAGAGAATGGCAGCAAAGCTGGTGAAGGGTCTAGAGAACAAGTCTTATGAGGAGAGGCTGAGGGAGCTGGGGCTGTTTAGTCTGGAGGAGGCTGAGGGGGGGACCTTATTGCTCTCTACAGCTCCCTGAAAGGAGGTTGTAGTGAGGCAGGTGTTGGTCTCTACTCCCAAGTAACTAGTGATAGGACAAGAGGAAATGGCCTCAGATTGGATTAGGGAAGGTTTAGATTAGATATTTGGAAAAACTTCTTTATGGAAAGAGTGGTCAGGCATTGGAACAGGCTGCCCAGGGAGGTGGTGGAGTCGCTATCCCTGGAGGTGTTTAAAAACATGTAGATGTGGTACTTCAGTATGTGGTAAAGTAGGCCTGGTGTTGTTGGGTGGATGGTTGGGCTTGATGATCTTAGAGGTCTTTTCCAACCTATGATTCTATGCGGAAGTCCCCAGGCAAAACACCTTCTCAGCATGAAGGTGTCTGAAGCTACATTTGCACTTCCATGAGTACCGTAAACACATTATTTTGCAGGATTTTTTTTTTTTTTAGAGTACTAAATAGCATATGAACCAGAATCCTATTTTCCCTCCTTCCACATTTACACCCTGAATAGTAGATTAAAGGATCACGATTGCTCTTGCTCAACAGCTAACTCAGTGAATATTGACTTTGATGACAAACATAAGTAGCTTCAGCATGAAGAAATAAGAGTCTTTTCTCATCCTCAAAGCCAGAGGATGTACCGTCTCTGAAGGCTCAAATACAGAACACAGTTTTGAAAACCTAACATTATAGGAGTTGGGTCAAAAATGTTGTTTCTCTTTCCCAGTCATAAACTTGCCTGTCTAACTCAAGGAGAGAATCCAGAGTGAAAGCACATTCTCAGTCTTGATAGAACAAGTGAATTTAAGATATGGACAGAATTCAAAGTCTGCTCTTCAGCAGACTGGTTAGGCACCTTGAGTTGGCTGGTTTTCTAAATCTTATTCTTTGCTTTTTCTAGAAGCACAGACAGCTACTGAAGGGCTGATGATTCTTCTAAGCAGCAGATCGGATGCCTTCAAAATTGGCACGCAGACTGTACATACACACACTACTCTTTTGGATCTCTGTTTTCACAACTCTTGATTTATTTTCCTCCATTTTAATAACACTAGTAATGATTACCTGGCTTTCTACATTGCTTTGAGATTCTTGAATGGAAAAAACTTTGCATCTGCATGCATTTATTACTAAAAACAACTTATGCCTGTTTATTCTCTTCACTGAGAAACAATTTAGAAAGCACTTTCCCAAAATCTGCACCTTGATCACTCAGTATTTTATCTACAAATATGCAGACCTCAGGTTGTTGGGTTTTTTTTGCTTGAATGGAGAGAAAAACCCAACAGCAACAAACCTTTCTTGAGAATTTGGTTTTTAACATATTCATTTCCTATGCCTCTAGCTGTGGGTCACACACATGTAGTGAGCTTTCATCGCAGCGTATGTCCACATGATACCAACAGAAGTCAATAGTGGATATATTTTGCTTCTATTTTAAATATGCCATTTAATCCTTTTTTTGGATAGAAAAAGAGAACCTGAGCTGCATACAAATGGGTCACAGCATCTCATGTTTACTGTTAAACATGAATTAAATCTGAGTATCTTAGCATATCTCTATGATAAAAAAGGCACCATTAATAAGATTTTATTTAAAAAAGAGCTAATATGTAACTGCCCTATATCAGATATGTGAAAACACAATTTCATAACAACGCTGGGAGAAGTATTATCAGGGACCTAAGTAGAAAAATATGTCTTTCTTGATACTGGAGGAATTTATATTTGAAGAGTGTTCTTTCCTATTGAGATCTTCATTGACTTGTACAAAAATACCGCTTTTAATCTCAAATCCCCACTGGCATTTTCATATAAGCACTGAAAATGCTATTGGGCTTTAGAGATTTAATTTAATGAAGGAAAAGTATTTCTATTAAAGTGTGTAATTTTTTTTATTTTATTTTTTTAAACACAACATCTTCTGAGGAACCAGGGAGACGAGATTATTTTAAGCTCTGAAAAACTGACTAACCTGTGCCCTTGTAGATCTCCTGCTTCACAAAGAAGCTTAACAGCTGTGGCAGAGCCTGTAGGTGCACTTGAGAAGGGACCCTACTGTCCCACGTCACATACACACCAAGGATACCAAGCCTGAAGAAGGCAGCAGAAAGACAGGAAAAGAAATGTCCCCATGCGGTCAGGTTGTTTATGCTAAACTGCTGCATCATTAAGCTCCATTCTGAAATGTCAAAGATGGCAAAATCTTACCAAATAGCTAGTAAATCTTCTGCATTAATGGACTGACACTCTCATCTGTTCATGTCAAAAAGTATTAGGTCTGGCTGGGTAGGTAACAAATTCACTGTTGGGCTAAATGAAAGCCACTCCATCAAATTGGGCAGGATTGCACCCATTGGCTCCTGGGATGACATAGACTCTAAATTGTGCAGTATAGGATTCCCTTCATATTAATTCTCACAGTTCTGCTTTTGTGAGGATAAAAACCTTTGTTTTACCGCTGGATTGCCCATGCCTTTATCATACAAATATTCATTACAAATACGAATTCCTTTTCACAGTGAAAAAGAGAGTTCATTTGACACCAGGAGGCCTCTCAACAGGACACTGCAGGGTTGACAAGCTCAACAGTAGAAATAAGCTGCAGCAGCTACTCTATTTGAGTGCAGATCTTAAAGTTAAATTTCGTAGAATCATAGGTTGGAAAAGACCTCTAAGATCATCAAGCCCAACCATCCACCCAACAACACCAGGCCTACTTTACCACATACTGAAGT
>Ga0065711_1050283_pt1 | contig 10893 bp, 1 predicted proteins | sample Hoacrofraction12_FD_59098 | JGI IMG/M metagenome (GOLD analysis project Ga0065711, IMG submission 59098) | Hoatzin crop microbial communities from Cojedes, Venezuela - Epithelial fraction 12 v2 (version 2) | ecosystem: Host-associated > Birds > Digestive system > Esophagus > Crop | place... | reverse complement strand
AAAAAAAAAAAAAAAAAAAAATCAAACTTGAAAGCAGAAGAATTGGTTGTAGCTAGGTTACTTTTAAAGCTTTCTCCATAGCACTTGCAAGGTACCCAAAAATGATGATAGTGAAGTGCAATCCCATACTACCTGTATATACAGACAAAATCAGGCATTTGAAGACGTATAGAAATACAACTTCTATTTCTTAAGTCATGAGGTGACATGGTGGTATGAACCTTTGGAATATCTAATATAACCTCTATTTCTACATTCTCTGTAGCCTTTAAACTAGGAAATTGTTGGAACTGTTGGAAGGAGAAAAAGAAAAGAAAAAAAAAACAGTAAAAAAACTACACCCACAGAAAAGACTAAATCCCATTCTTACTCATACTGTATTGTAAAACACCAAAAAGGGTACTTCAGTGGACATGCATTTCTCATTTGTAGGAGAACTTTAAAAGGAAAACCACTGAAGGGTCTTTTTTCTTCGGAATAAAGTAGTATTTTTTACATAGTATGCATCTTTGCTTCTTTCAGACACAAAATCACTTTTTGTGATAATTCACACTCTGATTTTCCATCTCAGAACTATAACTATCCCTGAGTACAATTTTTCACAAAGTAGGAATTCATAAATTACTTTTATCATACAAATTTTAAAATAATGACACAAAATCATGTAGATATACGGAAAATGCATGCTGCTCTGATTTCTTCAATCTATTATATATTGTTGAATTTGTAGGCTGGAATTTCAGTAACATGATTACCATAATTATTCTATGGAAGAAATAAAGCAGTTTCACTTTTTACTTTTTGTAAGCAAGACTGTAGAATGATTTCCCATTGTATTTTAAGTATATTATTTCTGATATTCTTTGCACATAGTGTTTCTGGTCCTCAAATTTCTACAGTACTTCATTCTGTCCACATTTGGACAAAAGATCTGTTAGTTAATCTGAGCTGCTAACTAATCTGAGCCATTAGCTAATCTGAGCTTGGTTCTCCATATCTTTATTATGGCTGTTATGCAGTGGTCTATTTGCATGAATATTTGCATGATAAAGTCCATTTCCTCTCCTCATATAGTTTCATACGTTTGAGAACTGCAATTGATGAAGCAGTGTTTCAAAGCTTGCGATGTGGATATAAACAGTTTAAATCTTTTCATTGTATATATGCCACTGTACCAAACAGAGCTCTGATTTTAGATGGTGTTTTATTACCAGGTACTGTAAAAATTGAAGTGACTTTTAAAACCACATCAAGTCTACTATCATCAAGTTACTATTCCATTAATGTGCAATACATCAATATAGACCAAACTTGAAGACTATGTTTTATACATCACTGTGATTACGGGCTGCTCACAGCACATAAAGGTGGATGTTGTTAGAAAATAAGATTATCATCAAATAAAAGTTGTATGCACAAAATCAAGTTTTAAATCACATTTCATAGCGTTTTCCCAATCTAAGAACCACAAAAAAAGTATTTTTTTTAATGTATGAGTGTATATGTATGCACGAACTGATTATTAAAGTATCTGATACAAGGATGAAATCTGGAATGTTCCAAACTCAAATTTCCCACTGATTTCAGATGATATAGTATTGCAAAAATATTTTCAATAACAGTAAGAGAGCAGAAATAGATTAAGTAACTTAAGTTCATAGAAGACTGCTTGCCTAGGAATACACTTTATCGGAGATTTAAAAGAAGGGAGAAGAGTTAGTTTTTGATGATTCTTAAAATAATAGGGATTTGTGGACGTAACAAAAAAGCTTGGCTTGAGGATACAAATAACGGGCTCAGCTATCTGTGAGAAAAGTAACTAAAGTAATAAAAAATGAAACAAAGCAAAGAAATAAACTCACTACATAGTTCAAAGTAAATTTAATCTCTTCTTCAACTCATGATGGCATGACAAATTCAGTTTGTATCTGTATGTTCGGCTAACTGACAGAAAACTAGAAGCTAGTAAATGGCACGCTAAAATAAAAAAAACAGTCACAAGAACTCTTTAACATAGCTGCAAATGAATAGAATTTTCAGACAGTAACCTGATCACCAGACGCTCTCAGTGAAAACATTTATACTAGAATTTTACAAGCTTTATTAGTCATTTTAACCATTAATAAACAATTGTCAATTTTATTAGACTGTTCACTTTCTGCATTCTCCAGTACAATCCAGTGTTACAACCTCAGTTAACATCCCATGAAATTCAATTCTTAACTTTAAGAGAAAATATCTGTTAAAAGTTTACAGCAGAAAGGAACAAGTTTCTGTTGGACAGAGGAAAATGGTTAACATGTTGGGCCAAATCTGCTCTGATCTATGGTGAAATAAATCCTTCTCTAATTGAAGATTGGAATTCGCTGCTGACATACTCATCCTGGCAGATACCCAGGACTTGAGAGGTTAGGATTGTTAGGGCCTCAAAACAACATTACCTATCTACTATTACTATAAGCCTTAAACTATAATATCTATTTATAAAAGTGCTGGTTTTGCATACTGTGATAAATCCAATGTTCTCACAGACCTTTAATTTTGCTATATAGACAAGCACTTGATTTCACAGATGTACATTACTGTAGCAACAATTCCATTCAAATGCATCAATGCTTTTTAAAAAAAATCATCCAAAATTGTCTTTTTTAGAATTATATATTGCTAACTACAGTCACTCAAAACAACCTACTGCTTTCCTAAAGTGAGACGTTATGCTGTTTTTATTTGTGCTATCATCTCTCTAGTTGCAGATAACTTTATTTAGGTACAAACATAATTGAAAAGATCTGTGAGTTGACACTGCACTCTGACCAGGGTCCAGCAGATGGCACACACAGAAAATTTATTCATGCAACAAGAACAGCTTATGCATTATCAAAGTCCCTGTTGATATAAAAAAGCTAAAAGCCAACAGACTCCTATGGTCTTCCTCAGTTATTAAACACTGCTTTAGGAAGACGCGGAGTCATTCTAGAGTCACTGAAAGTGTAGAGGTGGACAGAAAACTAACCACCAATAGTATGGACAGAATTTATTTGCATTATTCTAGTTAGCACTGGCATTAGAACATGCTTTTCAATTATCACTTTTTCTAAAACTGTTCTCCCAGTCTACTTGAGTGGAATCTGTATGTATCATTTGGCATCAAGACTGACAGAACCCTGCTTAGTAAGTTTCAAAATTATTTCTGAGAAATTGTAAGGCTCTGCCAGTATATTAAGCATAATTCGGCTTAATTAATTGGATGCATTGCTATAACTCACTTTCTGTTAACGTGATATTTTTACATGATATTTTACCCTGTTGGTTAGTTAATTTAATTTAGTGCCTCTATGGCATTCTTCCACAGTCCACAGTAGAACAGGAATATCTAAGGAAACATCAAGCTCTTTGAAGGAAAGTTGATTTTTGTGTATTGATGCTTCAAGGAGTAATGCAGGTCGCAATACTTCATGCAGCCTCACCACACTTCCGCAGTAGTTACCAACTTATCAGTCCAAGAATTGAGCAGGTCTTCATAATAACTCTTTGTTATTTAAATAATTGTAGGCAAAAATCAAGACCAGTCAGCTCAGCTGCAAAAAAAGATACATCTTGCACAATATGCACAACTCCATTAAACCACCTGATTAGAGCTGAAAATACTTCCCATCGGTTATCAATCATTTAATTCCTCTTTAGTTTTAGAAGAGCTGATTAACATCTCACTCAATGCTTTATAAACTTATCCTTACCTTGTAATGATATGTAGATGGAGTTGAATTTCATTCTCTATTTAGCAGCCATTGAAAGAATCTTGGCAAGTAATTATAGACCAAAACAGCTATACTCAGAAACTACACCTTCTAACACCTATATTCATATTTGTATTTATATTCACCTTCTTCATTCCAGCAAATGTTAGAAGATATTTTTCAGTGTTAAACACTAGTTCAAGAGAGACATGAGAAGAGTGTAAATCAGTATTATTATAATATTAAGTATGGTGCTAACTGCATTAAGAAAATTGCCACTTACTTCCATTTCAGAAAGCACATAATTAAATTTTGCAAAAGCATTAGATCCAGCTACTGAATGAATACTAAAGCAGCTGCAAATGGATCTTTTTCTGTCTGATGTGAAATGTTTTCAAATGAAATTTCACCAGCTCAGATGTATAAATACAAATGAAACTATATTCATTGGTCTTGTCTTCCTTCATCCATGAAGAATAATGCAAAGAAGATAAATTCATATTACAGAAATGTTATCAATCTGTGATATTACTTCACCTAAGAATCTCAAAGCATGCTACGAGTATCAATTAAGTCTTCAAAACCAAGCTGACATGCTGAACCCATGCCCCAGAGAAAGGTTACAGTAAAAAACAATTTAACTGCGTAGCTCAGGAACTAATAGCCTGAGGGCCCCTTCACTCAGATGACAATCTTTACTCAAAACCCCAAGACACTGGGACCATAATCCAGTTAAAATGCTTTTGCTTAGATGCCAGGATATATGGCCAGAGTCTGCATCTATAAGGATGTATGCATGGTGTGAGCAAACAAAATTATGTACATAGTAAATATTTCTCTAACACTATGTAAATCATAGGATCTAACAATTTAACCAAAGGTTAGTAGAGCAGGAAATATATAATAAATGACAATACTTTGGTTAGAATGCACAGTAAAACTCAGGAATAGCAGAAAGTTAAGATGAAAGAAAAAAGAGAAGGCAAGCCAACTGTTACTGCAAATGTGCACATGTGGCTCCAGGGAACCTATAGCTGAAGAAGATGACAATGCCATCAGGAATAACAACTCCTTGTCAAAACTGGGGACACTAATGCCTTTTGTGACACTCCACCTAGGGCAGAACAACCATGAACCTTGGGACGCCACACAAAATCAAGATGTGAGGAGAATACTTCAAGAGGGATATATGTGGCTTGCTAGAATGTACCAGCTGTGGTTTATTCTTGCTTGTTTACTGTTATTGACTAGGTTATCAGTAAATTGTTGACTCTATACCATGTGTTTTCCTGCGTTGCTGGCAAGTATCCTGCTTAGAATAACAAATGCAAGAACCTCAAGGTTTTTTGGGTGGTTGGTTTTTTAACAGCTACTTGAAATTGTATTGAGGAATGACAACTCCCAATTTTCAGTACCAGCTACACACTAGACTTCTTTGCCATAATAAGAGAATGTCACCTAGCAAATACAAAAGCTTGCTGAAATTCTCTTAAATTTGAGTCATTTATCATCAATCATTTCTGAAAAGTGCCATGGGGACTGTATCACGACCCAACAAAGGGTCCAATTGTTTTGGAGAACTATGTCTTGCAGGGTTAAAAGGTTTTCATACAGCATGTTAGTACAAAACATTGGCATGAGATAGTGAGGCTTGCGATTCACAGGACAAGGAAGTTTATGCAGACTACACAAAGAAGATACACTCCCTAGAGAGTATTTCTCCCGGGTGCCCTCTGTGCTCTTTGGAAACTGTGCTCATCCTCAAAAGCCCTGTGGAAGAACTCCAGTTGAAGAAGGCCAAAGCTCTGAAATTTAGCTACTATCACTAAAAATAGAATCTGAGTTCAGGTAATTGTAAAAAAATAAGAGAAATAAGCAAACCTACCATATTTTGTGAAACAGAGAGCCATGATGCAGTATGCAGAGTACTGATGCGCGGGAACAGTCTCCAAATATTATAACCTATTGAAAACCCAAGTTTGTCATGTTCTTTAAAGTTGTCAAGCTACAGATCATCAATCTGCGAGTAGCTTAAAACATGATGTTGGACCTACTTAAATTTAAAAACATTTATTGAATTTTCTGTTTGAAGTCTGCTAACATGAATCTGTTTCCACATAATTTTTTTTTTTTATAAAATTATTAAATTCCCAATTCTCCTCTGAGAACTCAAATTCTCTGTAGAACAGAGCAATAGGAGATTAAACCAATCCAAAATGCTGCTTCAGTATTTGGCTTCTGAAGAGGCGGATTAATTAGCGTGGTGTTTTTGTGACACCATAGCCTTTCAAACAAAATGCCACAGACTGTACTTGGAGCAGAGTAAAAGCCTTTAATGAATATTAGTGCAGTGGAGCCTTTGCGAGTCCAATGACTATTTATATATTAGTCCACAGTTTGAAAAGTTGAAAAATAAACTGACGTGTGACATTTACTCATCAAGCCTTTTTAGAACCTACAATGCGTGGTTTACAGGGGTTCATTTCAGTATTCTGAGCAAGTTGAAGGAAATGTCATGTAAAGACAGTGGGATTTAGAAGTTTAAGCATTACAATTTCCCCTGAGAGCAAGGAAAAATTAATTCTAAATATATTTTAAAATTAATAGCAAAGACATCTTGGTCTTCTAACTGATTAGCAAGAAACAGCAGTACTTACTTACAACACAAATCCTAGTGTAACTGTCTTCCTTCAGCCTGTCATATGAGATATTTGCATTTAACCTCATCTGCAAAGCATTGCCATTATTACTTTTCATAGTATTTTAATTCTGAAATATTAAGGCTGTACTTCGTGCCACAACCTGGTTTTGTGCACCAAGTCCAAACATTTTCTTTTTTTTTTTTTTTGCAGTGACCATTCTATTGCAATACTATTTTACTGTTTTATAACTACTTCCTATTTGCAGTTTCATCGTACTGTTTCAATTACACTAATAAACCATTTTTCTATATCATTCTGAAACCTTTCATGTACTTATCTATCCATTTTGCAGTAACATGACACAAGAATACATCTACAACAGCTTAACAGACTTCTTGAAGGAGAAACTTTCCAAAGCAGAGACAGGCCATATGCTACACGGCATTTAGTCCTTGATCTCTTTTTCCCACTTACGAATATCTGAAATAATGTAAGGGCTATACTGGAGCCTTCCAAAGCAGTATGTTTTTATGCATAAAACTACACCAAACTTACGGTTTTAACACATGCTCCGAGATAAATATGAGATCATGTGAAAGATGGAAAGCCTGTCAGCATAATGGAGAGAACAATACTTGAATGCTGGAGGATATTTATCTATCACACTACCCCTCTGAGAGAGGGGATTGTAAGAATGGTGAAACTATAAGAAAAAACCTTAATATTTTCTAGTTTTTAGTAGTCTTTAGTACTGTAACTTGTATTCCTGCATGCACAGTGATCTAACAATGTAACTGTTACACTAATCCCTGTTTTCTCATTAAGGAATGTAGTGGAAGGACATGGGCACAAGCTATCACTTAGTTGTTAGACAAAATAATCAAGTGAAACAAAAGTGGTCTTGGTTCTCAGCAAATAATTGGGATAATTGTGGGATAAAAGAGACTCCTAAATAATTCTACTCCAGACAGCTCGGCCTTGGGAGGGCAAACGCGCCAAGCTACAGAGACAAGGAGGCACCAAGAGAGCAACAAGACTAGAGCCAAACAACCTGAAGGACATGATATATGTGATCCTAGAACTGAGTTTGCGCAGAAACAAATGCCAATCAGTGAACAGCGTGATGAAGAGGATGGGCCTTCATCTTGGGACCCCCGAAGACCACCCAAAGATGCTAACAGACAGGTGTGTAGGATATTTACATATGCTAATTAGTTCTTAGAAATATAATGAATATTTACATGTGTGATTGTATTTAACCTGAATCAACAGGGTGTCTGGTGCGCACGTTTGGAGGAGAAATCCCCCGTGTGCCTGGCGCCGCAATAAAGAATAGCTGCTTAACAGTATACATTGTACTGTTGGATTTTTCCTACCGGATCTTCAAATCAATTTGGCATCCCAGATGGGACTCTCTCTGTTTGGCTGCGGGACCCAGTAAGAAGAGGACCCCCTTGGGCCCTCGGGAGCCTTTTCCCAAAGGGGCTCCTCACCTTCTCTGGATCACCGCGGGAACAGACAAGGACCACCCATGAGAAAAGGTATTCTTTTACTACTCTTTACTACGAACGGGGTTCGAGTCCCCTAAGTCATAATTTAATTACGCAGGGAGAGTACACCGGGCTGCTAGCGCCTTAGAGGTATACAGGGGTTAAAGACCCCACTTGTAGGGGTTTGAGTCCCCACTGGACGCGGTCTTGACTGATATACAGATCATTATTCTGGAAATTGACTACGATTCTGGTAAACGGTTCGGATTGCAGTAACTCCGGGTTAATATTGTGTGACTGTGAATCAATTTGGCACCCAACGTGGGGTCCTGGAGAGACCTAGTTGAAGCTCTCCAAAATACAGCCAAGGGACACTCTAACATTACTACAGCATAGGCAAACAAGAGCTTTAGTGTTCAAGCTCGTTCCTTAACCCTCTCGTTTAGCAGCAGACAAGTCCTAAAATCAGGGAGTTACTAATGCACAAATAAACACCTTCGAACATTCAGAGTCATATAATGCATTACGTATGGAAGAAACCATAGAATTCATCAGGAAGAACATGTGATGATAAGAAATAAATACGTATTTTGAAGATTTTAAAAAGTGTTTCGTTGCCCTTAGGAATGAAGTCCATTTCCAATGGAATTCATGACAGTTTACCAAGCTTTTCTTTCTCCCTCTGCTGAATTACATTTAAACGGCCTGCTGAGAGAAGAAATAAAACCCAATAAACCCCAAGCCTTTCTATATAAGGCTAGTTAATTTTCTTTAGTTTTGGTTGGAGTAGCAATTGGATTTAAAATTAGCATGTAAAATGGGTTCAGGTTCTGAACTCCCTTTGAGAAAAAGGCACTCATACTTGATATTGGCTGCAAATCCATTTCCAGTGGATAAAACAAACAAAAAAGAACATTTAAGCCTTTTCAACTCTTGGAGATCTAACTTCGGGTTAATGTTCAGTGACACATTTGTACAGGTTCCTGTGTTGGCCACATATCTATATTCATCTCTGTTTAAAATTTAAAACATGTATCTAAGAGTTTAATTAACACGTCTTTAACAGCCGTTTGTGAAACCACCACATGACCTTCTAAACCTTCAGCATAATTTTTAGCTTTGGTTTTACAGAATATGCAAAAATGGATAAGTATCAGCTATACAAAGACTATAAAGCATATTGTCTCCTGATTACTTTAAAATAAGCACTTAGAAGCTTAATGAAGAGAAATAATTGCCCTTCCCTTACTAATGATGCTTCTTCTAGAAATTTGATGCATTGCATCTTTTGTATATAACCTAGTAGGATATTGAAATGGAGAAATATGGATTTTTTTTTAGTCTACTACATGCATATATAAGTGTGGAAATCAAAGAAGTATACACACATTGTTAATCACATTTACTCCAGAAATAAAGATTATACAGTCATGCATTCATTTTATTCGTGTGTTCTCTCCCAAAAAAATTTTGCACTAAAAAAAGTAAAAGAGGAAGGGAAGAAAATTTTAAAAATATTTTAAATTCTATAAGTTTTATAAAACATGCAGCAAGCTAGAAGACACAAATGTTGTAACTGAAAAAAAAAATCACTCTTAGTTTATTGGACATCAGAACATGTCTAATGGACATGTGATGGAGCCTTCTTACATAAATCCAACTTTGGTGCTCACAGCTCATAAAACACAAGAAAGCTCAAGAAATAAAAACAGACTTTCCTAGTCCTGGTACCACAGAACTATCTATTTGGTTTCACCAAACAACTTCTGTGTCTTCCTTCCAGCTCTTAGGCAGTCACGTACTAGGGAGAGAAACTGGCTTTGTAAACTTCAAAGAGCAGCAAAGACTAAAGTGGGATAGCTAGATCTAAACCACTGAACTTCTCAAGCTAAAGGAATTGCTTCTATTGAGAACAAACTGGATGGACATTTCAACCCATCTGTTATCCCCTAGAAGATGACAGAGAGCCATGTGGATAAAAGACAGACATCAAGAGTCATGCTTAGACAATACACTTCCCAAACAATCTTCAGTTTAATAATCCCTCAGTAGTAAAAATATCAGACAATAAATCTAGACTGTAAAGTAGGGCCAATTGTGCATTCAACATTAACTATACAAAAGAAGCTACATGAAGAATTTTTAAAATTAATTAGGGAAAAAGTTCTGTCACATCTATCTGAAATCCCCAGCCTCCAATATCTCTTTAGAATTAAACACCTTTTAAAGACAAACAACAGGAACAAAGCAATCATTGCAAAATGGCTTAAATTATTTTTCAGAGCAGATTTCATATATTAATAGCAATATGTTTTTGCCAAGTGAGCATATCATCTTTGGAACTTGAACAATGACTCATAAAAATAATTATTTTTGTGTAGACTAATGCTTGTGCATAAGATATACAGCTGATAAGCAACAGAGTTGACCACGACAACTATACTGTTAGGTTATTATTAAAAAATGTCAGAGGACTGATTATTACGGAGTGGTGATTATTTTAAGTGTGTGCATGTATATGAAAGTTAGTACGCTTTTTATGTAACTATTACAGTCAATGGCAAAACCCTGTCAGACTTCACTGAATGCTTTGTCAGGACACTCACAACAAAAATCCTCTGGAAAAACACCCAAACTTTCCCACTCATTATTGCACAAAAACACTGGAAAAAAACACAGTCTCAAAAAAAGTTTTTAAAGATGCAATAGGAGTTTTGCCTCACAACAAGAAGTCAGACCAGACTATCTAAGACATCTGGATACACACGGATACAGAGAATTCAAAACAGGGAACGTTGTTTTATAGGAAGTTTTAAATGTTTTGATGTCCGATATTTGTGAGAGGGAAGAGAGGAAAAAAAACAGACAGCAAGACTGATTTTGCTTTGCTCCAATGTGGTAATATTGCACGCTGGACTTCACTCAGTTCCAGTTGATGCTTTGTCAGAGGAAACTAACTTTAACTAGTTTTTTAACACATTAAAGAGAATGACAGCGTGAAATTAGGAACTTTTTCTTTTGGGG
>Ga0065711_1009547_pt1 | contig 10893 bp, 10 predicted proteins | sample Hoacrofraction12_FD_59098 | JGI IMG/M metagenome (GOLD analysis project Ga0065711, IMG submission 59098) | Hoatzin crop microbial communities from Cojedes, Venezuela - Epithelial fraction 12 v2 (version 2) | ecosystem: Host-associated > Birds > Digestive system > Esophagus > Crop | place... | reverse complement strand
CTGAACAAGCCCAGCTCCCTCAGCCTCTCCTCGTAGGAGAGATGCTCCAGTCCCCTCCTCATCCTCATAGCCCTCCGCTGGACTCTCTCCAGTAGCTCCTCATCTTTCTTGAACTTTCCCACAGAAAAGCTCTCACCTTCTCTTTCATGTAACTCTTCTTTCACCCCGGTGCACGCCGCGTCGGCCGCGGGGTTGGCAGCGGCTTTGTTTTGATCCTGTTGCCTTCACAGCTGGGTGACCGCCACCGCCGTCAGCCTTAATTGAGGCTCTCGCTCTTGGCAGGGTGTCAGTCACCACGAGAGTGTGTCCGTGCCGAACGCGGCTCCGTTAGCAGCGCAGCGCGGGGCTGGTGCCTCTGCACAGATACTGCCTCAGGGTGTTCCTTACCAACAGACAGGAGGGCTGCCGAGGTGCTGGGTGCTGTGTCTCACTTCAGCTTCTCTTCTGGTGGCTTATCAAAACGGCGTGTTGAGTGTAGCACAGCCCTTAGGAAGAATTTTTCTGGACCGTAAGCAATTTGGGAGAAAAAGGCACATTGGGAATGCCGCCCTGCAAGCCCTGCAGCTCTGCCCAGTGGGGTCTGTCTGTCCATCCACCCCTGCTTCCTCTCCTGGGAAGGGGCAGAGCCCCACCTCAGCCTGGAGCCACGTCAACGCATGGGTCTCCCGTGGGGCTTACGCGGTGGAGGGGCCTCTCGTCCAGGGGCCCATCCCGACGCCTTTGGACACGGGGATCTGGGACAGCGAGGGGTGCAGCTCAGGGCAGAGCCGGGATGTTGGCGGCGTCACGTCTCGTCTCAGCAAACCCAGCGTCCTGAGTGACCTCGCTCTTCCCTCCGCAGCCTGCCTGGCCACCTTGTGCCTCGGGGGATCGGGACCGCTGGCCTCGCTGGCCGTCTGCGACAGCTCCACGCTGCTCTGTGCCAGCTCCGGCTCGGGGATTCACGTCCTGCGGACGAGCGGCCGCGCGGACCTGGCGCTGGAGGAGGTGGCAGTGTTCTGACTGTAGCAGCCTTTCTGGCAGAGACTGCGCTGCGAGGCGGTGCGAGAGCTTCCCCCTACTGCAAGCACCAGGAGACCCTGCGCGGGCAGCGACGTGAGCATCGGGGCAGGGGGATTTACTGCTGTCGCTAGAGCCATTTAGAAGAAAAGTCCAATTAAGGATGCATTCAGGCCAAGTTTTCGCTCCTGAAAGAGCTTTGTGCATTTTATTTACAAAACCTGGATGCGGGCTAGCTGCACACGGTGGGGGCTGAGGGAGGAGATGAGCTGCGAGGAGCCAGGGCGCAGCGCTGGAAGGTGCCCGGGCGCGGGGCAGGGAACGCTCGGCCTCCTGCCCCTTGCTCCAGCTGAGCGGAGCTGAACGCGCTGGGACAGAAACCCTGCCCAGGGATTTACACCCCAGCACAACGCGAGTGTGAACACAGAACATTCCTTGCTGTCCGAAACCTCATCCTAAGCCAGCCAGAGACACGGGCATCTGCTGGGCGACCGCCGGGCCGCAACTGTCCCGTGAACGGCAGCCTGACGAGGGGCACCCCGGGGAACCGTCCTGGCTGCGCGGCTGCAAGCCCCCCTGGCAGCCGCTTTACGAGACGCTGAAGAACCAGCCTGAGCAGACAGAGCTGGGTATCGGGGCTTATACAGGAGAAGGCTGCCATGAAGTATTCTTCTGCCTTAGCTGGTGGCCTCTTGTCCCATCGTGTTTTCCCTGGGAGTACGAGCTAGCAGACAGCACGTGGCAGGTGCCAGCACGCTGCTGGGAGGGAGGAGGAAGCCCACCACGCTGCTGGAAGCACAGTAACTCGTGAGTGGGGTTGGTTTTTTTCCCCTAAAACACGATCTCCAGCTGCACTGCAAGTGCTGAGAACAGAGCTGTGTTCACGCTCCCAAGGAGCAGGGACAGCCGCTCTCCAGCTGACGACGGGGAGACAAATCACTCTTTTCTCCTGAAGGTTTTTTACGATGGCAGACAGAAATCAAGCTGTGCAGTACCTGTAATTTCTCCATTCCTCACTCAGAGCCAGAGGCCAGGGTGCACATTCAAACCATGTTTTGATTTTCCAGAACACAACATGTACAAAACTTCAATTTAAACAACAAATAAGAAAGCTCCCCACAGGGGCAGTCAGAACAAGGCAATCCCACACCGAAACAGCCTTCTTCGAATCGCCCCAGGTGAGACACGGCAACGGCTTAAACAGGAGATGCCTCCACGGATCTGAAACACCCAGTTCATGAGACAGCTCAAGGACATGAGATGGTCTAAGGCAGCGCCCAGAAAAGAAAACCTTCCCTGGCCTTTAACATCTACTGCGAATGAATACAAAGGGGAAGGAGACCTCCACGCTCGCAGACCACCGTCGCAGGGAAGCACGGTACCGTGGCTCGGACAGCCAGTTTTGCTTTCTTTGAATGCAAATCAAGTTTGAAGCCACAGACTCCTCCCGGAGGCTCCTGGAGAAGGGAAGGAGAGCAGGGTACGAACAGAGGCTGCGCACCGCACCGCACCTGAGGTGGAGTGTGGCTACCTACAAAGGTTTAAAACAGACCGGAGAAAGCTTGTGAGCCTAACTTGGAGGGGAGGGCGGACGCAGATGGATCATCTCCAAATTACAGCAGAAAGCAGTGTCTGCAGTATATAAACAAAGTCCTAGAAAGTGGAAAAACACTGCCCGAGGTGTGACTCCAGCCAAGCCCTGGCAAACAGAGGCGCTTCAAAACCACCTCAACCCCAGAGCAGCCGGTGACGGCAGCTGCCGTAACGCACGCTGCCACAGCCGATGCCTTTTTTTTTTCCTCTTTAATATAAAAAAACCCCAAGTCTTCGTTGAAAGCCATTAATGTCTCCGTTCCAGTTCATCCGCAGCACCTCCGAGCTACTCCGCTGTCCACAGCTTGAAGGTTCTGTCGTAGGAGCAGGTGGCTATCAGCTGCCCGTCGAGGGAGATGTCCAGCCCCATCACCTTGCCCTCGTGACCTGCCAGCGTCTTCAACGGGGACCAGCCGGGGTGAGTCCAGATCTTGGCGGTGTTGTCGTAAGCGCCCGTCAGCAGGAAGTTGCCGTGATTGGCTGCAGCACAGGATGAGAAAAAGGGAGAAGTGAGATTTGCAAATAAAAACATGACAAATCTTCTCTGCTGACCAGTGCAGGCCTTCTTGACCTGAAGCTGTGGCTTTGAGTTGCCCCATCCCCTGCCACCTCAGCTCAGGAGAGGCAGGGACGAGGAACATCAGGCAGGAGGCACCTACGTTCAAATTTCACGCCCGTCACCAGGTTCTGATGGGCAGGAATGGTGTAGATGCACTTCCTTTGCCGCAGGTCCCACACCTTGCAAGTGTTGTCACCGCTGCCAGTTGCAACGTGGTATCTGCCAAAGGGTGGAGGAACGACACGTTGTCGGGAGCTGGGGTTTGTACTCAGAGCTCCCACATAAACCACGCAAGCTCCTCTCTTACCCATTTGGGGAGAAGTTAACGCCGTAGATCTCCTTCAGGTGGCCTTCTAGAAACATGATGCAGCGTCCCGTGCGCAAGTCCCACACCCGGCCAAAAGCATCCAGTCCACTGGGAAGACAGAACCCACCAGGGAGTTCACCAATTGCCAGAGTACGCTCAGCCTCGCCAGCAGAAATCGCTGGGGTGCTTGGCATGAGTCAGCAGCAAAACCTTGATAATATTTCACGTCCAGTGCTGACGCAAAGCAAACTCACCCCGTCCCAGCCAGAGAGCCATCCGTGTGAAAGGCGATGTCATAGACCCCTTTGCTGTGCCCCTCCTGATGGAGAATCTCCTCCTGAGCTTCCAAGTCCCACAGGCGCCACGAGTGATCGTAGCTGTAAAAACAAAGCATTTGTCCAACTAAACGTATCTCCAAGGAGAGTAACGGGATATTTCACTAACTCTGTGGGCATTTTATGTCCAGCTGGAGACCAACAGGGTCCCGCAGGAGGGGCAGAGAGAGGAATCCCAACGACTTGCTGTTCTTTACATTGCAACAGCCCAGCCGTTGTCAAGACCGGCCAACCCCTGCCCGTGCTGGGCTCCTCTGCGGACACGCAGCGGTACCCACTGGGCTACCGGCTCCACAGCTAACGGTAATGCCCGAAAGCCAATAACCAGATCTCCATACCAGGTAGTACCCAGGAACCTCCCAGACGGGTGCCACATCACACGTGCCACTCTCATGTTGTGTCCTTCGATATCTGCCACTGGTTCATCACTGAAAAACAGAAACAAAAGTCATGGGAGAGTGGTCAGAGGTGGCTGGCTCTGGCCAGGCCTTTGCAATCGTTACGATCACAGCAAGACAGCGGCCAGTTAACGCAAGCCAGGCAAGAAAAGCAGAGTTTTAACTAATGACTCTGGATTCTGCCTTTCGTTCCCACAGCTACAGCTCCAAGTGAAACCCCCTTATCCACGTTCCTGTTGTTTATAAACTTCTCGTGGGATAATTATTTCCTGAAAATTGACAAGGCCCCTGTTAATAGCACTCTGAAAGTAGTAACAGCAGAAACAAAACGCAGGCTCCCTGGACAGCAGGGAGTTTTACTACACAGAACACACCCCGAACTACTGCAGATCCAGGAATCGCAGGGCAGGCAGGGCAGAGCGAGTATTTATTGCCCCAGAACTACAGGCAGCAGGTCAGCAGCCTTCAGCAGAAGGCCTGAACAGCATTCAGAGTTTCTTTCCAACAGACTGACTAAAGAGACGCGGTCACATCTGACTGATAAACAGCCCATCCCTTTGCACAGATGCGCTTCCTCATCAGAAGCAGCAGCTTGCAGCCAAGGATAACGAGCTGAGGGGCTCGGAGCTGCCTGCCTCTTCCGCAGATGCACTGCAGGGCTCTGCTGTTCAAACACAGCGGACGCGAGGGCTCGGTATCTACACCGTTCTCTTCTTCACAGGCTGGAGACAGATGCTGTGCATCTTCCAAAACTACACTGTCCAATGATGGAGCCACTTGTTTTTATTACTGGATGAAGCTATGGTGTGTGGTCGTGTATTCAGTTAGTCCCTCTCTGAATACTTCCCAATAACTCAAAAGTTCATTTCTTAATATCCAAGAGGGGAAATTTTCTCCCAAATAAAAGGTTTGAACAAAGCAATCTCGAAATCATCCATCCATCACCCAAAGCAGTTTACCAATGCCCAGCAGCAATTCTGACTTGATTCTTTTCGGATCATTTCCCCTCACCTTGATTCCCCTAATCAGGGTGATCTCTTTTCCTGCTGAAGAAGGTGGCACATACTGAGGCCAGGAATTGCACTGGTATAGCTACAAGAAAAGGTTATATTTGCAGGAGGATGGTAAATGTCCAGTATGCTTAATAACACAAAATAGACCCCAAAACAACAATGCTGCAGCTGTGCACGTCTGGTATCATTCTGACCTTTCAAGGCTCCAGAGTTTGACAGACCCATCAGCCGCACACGAGGCCAGGTTAACATCCTTCTTGTCTAGGGAGATGGTGGCTTTGGGATGGAAGACTATTGCTCCCACGTTGGTGTTATGTCCTTAAGAGAAAGGAAAATCAAAATGCATCATCTGCCACGTGATCTTGGCCAGTTCTTCAGCAAAGCAGCATTTCTTTGTTACTAATTAGTCAGGTACCAGTGAACACTTCCACTGTGTCCTCCCATGCTGAGTGAAGTTGCATTGTCACTACCAGACACATCTGTCCTGCAAGCAGCTAAACTGCACTTCCAGAAGCACCCGCTGGTGCCAAGGTCTGTAACCCTCAAAAAGCCCTGAAAATTCCACATATGAATCAAGAGATTTGTCCTCACATTTGTATTTAGTCGAAGTTGTGACCACTGCACAAAGAACCTCACTGCTGTTAAGCGGCCTGGCCAAAAATGCTGGTATTTCGCTCAAAACAACTCAAACCAGGTTTTGAAACGAAACAAAACACCGTTCAGAAACAGAAACAGCAAACTCAGCTCTAAGAGAAAGGCCAGGACTTCCTCTTGATCATCTGACACNTGCCCATGCTCCCCAAGCCTAAGTGACGCTCTCAGTAGAGAGCCCAAAGAACACCACGGTTTGAGCCACAAAGTAATTCAGATACGGGAACTCAGGACAGAGAGGAACAAAAGAACTAAACAAAGAGTCTCAGTGAGAGTTGTTCTCTACCTCGTAAGGTGTGAACAAGGTTGCAGTCAGGCACGGACCAGAGCTTGCACAACCCGCTCCTGTTGAACACAAGAAACAGACGTCAGCATAGACAGGAAAGTCAGAGATCACAGAGCTGCAAAACCACCCGGGGGGGTTCTGCAGTGGCTAAAATACCAACACACTGTGGACAACCAGCCACAGGAACTAATGGAGTCGGACTGAAATCTCTGCTAAGCTCTAAAACGGGGTGGAGAGAGTTCAGAGTAGGAAGAAAAAGCATGTCGGAACCCTCACAATTCACAGGCCTCCAGTACCATGCCCCTCCGTCCCTCCTGCNCTGCTGTCCCAGCCCCTACAGCAAGTGCTGTGGAAGAACTCACCAACAGGCCGTAGCGAGGAGCTTGGAATTGGGGCTGAAGTGGCAGTAGGACAGCGGGCGATCGTCTCCGATCTGACTGCAGAAGTTATTTAAGGACTGTAACCAAATACAAAGAAAACACTAAATCAGTAAAGTACAAACGACCTAGCAAAAGCCCTGGCCAAAGACCGAGGTGAAGGAGGCAAATGTACGCAGGAGGAGGCAGAGGCCTTTGGAAAGTCACCTTCAAAGGGAGGAGATGCCTCGGAGCCGCCCCAGCTCCAAGCAGGAGGGCCACGGAGCCAGCAAGCTAGCACAGCCCTGGGGCACAGCATCGCCCTCAACATGCCACCCATGGTACTTGCCACCAATAACCCCACGGGCCTGCTTGGTAGGTACGGTTTTGACAGAGAACTTACTGTCCTTTTGGCCTCTTTTTACAACTCACCCAATGAATACAACCAGAAAGACCAGGGCGGGCAGCATGGTGTGCTCAGGGGAGAAGCAAATCCTTTGGCAGCTGACGCCTCTGGGTGTAAACAGGATTAGAGCGGCAGCAGACTGTGTGCTTGAGCCATTCTGTTCGGCTAAGCTGGGAATCTGACTTCACATGCTCAAAAAGGGCGTCTCAGAGTCATGTAAAACATGGTGTGCATTCCTGTGTTGGTTATGATTTCCCTTGGGTTTATGCACTGGTGACCACTGTACAGGAAGAGGAAAGCGAGCGGTCCCTTCCCAGCCAGCTAAACCTGCGACAAAGCCCTGAATAAATTCCTTTAGCTTCACAGGCAAGTGGCAAGGCAACGCAGGGACAGCTCTTCACCCCTCTGCTGTGCAAGGGGACAACTAAAGTACAGCTCTCTGAACCACTGAAGAAAGAGCTGGAACACGCTTTATGCAGACCACAGGGAAGGACAGAAAAAGCAGAACTTTCCAGCAGGCGACAGTGCAGAAAACCACATGGATCTGGACAGCACCTCCGGGGAGCTGATCGCTTTCCGATCGCTTTCCGATCGCTTTGGAGGATCAGTAAAAAGTTGTAAAAACAGCAGCTGAGCAGCTGCCAAACCTACTCGCAGGGATTTGTGTAGCTCCTGTCTCTGCGACGTCCTGGTTGCCTCCGGAATCTCTTTGAGCAGCCGTGCTTCTTCCAGCCGCTTCGCTGCCCTGTGAAGAGGGAAGGTGGAGTGACGAGTCCCTGTGTTTCCCCTGCCCTGCTGCTGGAAACAGGCCCTTCCCCCTCTTTCCCCCCAAACTGGGCTAGTGCTACAGCCAGCCACTGAGAACTCCAGCTCTCACCTCGCTGGACTTGTCTACCCGTGTACGTTCACCATTCCTTTGATCTCACGTTTCCTGCGCTACCCGCAGCGGGATTAGCAGCTGGGTTTTACAAAAAGGTAGCATCTCCCTCGCTCGTTGGTGCTGGTGTATCTCACCTGGGGAGCGAGTAGTTCGCAAGCCACAGCCTCGCTGTTTTCAGACTGCGTGGTCCTTCGTGGTACCAGGTTTGCTGATACTGTAAGGAAAAGCACAACACTGAAGAAAAAGCTGATGTGATACCGCTCTTCTGCTCAGTTACCTTAGATGACCTCCTCTTAGTAGGTAAGTGCCACCACAGCACCTGCTGTTAAGTCTTGCTGTGTTAAGGCCCCTTTCTGAGGGCATTCTGCATAACTATAAGCCCTAGACAAAGGGATTAAGAGTGAAACTCTCTGCCCTACAGATCAGATCCTGACGTGCTGCCATTTCACTCAAGAACATTCCAGCTGAATACTAAATCATTTTTACTTAATGACGCATAGCTCCCTCCTTCCCTACACATCACCCAGTAAAAAAACAAGCCCAGAGCTGCAGAAATGGTCCTCACTTCTTACAGCAAGCCCCAAAAATAAGGAAAAAATGGATTCAGAAAAGAGACAGGAGAAGCAGGCAGAAAGAAGAATCAAAGGCAGAAACAGATGCAGTAGCAGGAACGTATTTTTTTCTTCCTGAGTACAAACAACAATAAAGGACTCGCTACAAGTAACGGTCCAAACATCGCATCTCCTGGTTTATGCTGTACACAGCGTGGAATTTGGCCTGCAAGTACAAGCCAGACTTCATGCTGCTGACTTAGGTAAAACATTGGCAGTTTAGTTAAAATGGGAGCATGAAGGGATGACGTGCGAATCCACAGCTCAACCAAACCCAAGAGTCCTGGACATCGATGGGACCATCAAAACAAGGCATCTCCAAGGGTATCAGACCTATCCCCCTCAGTGCTGTGGGAACAAGCGAGACTGTTACCTCTTCTCTGGATTTTTTAGACCTGTCGTCATCTTTCCTGGTCTTTTTTAATGCATCTGTGCCAACCACCGAAAGGATATTTCTTAGCCTGGAAAGAAACACATTAAGTCCTACTCAGAGAATTCTCCGCTAACCTGACCAATCATCCCTGTCTGCCACTGCTTCTTCCGCAGCGTTCTTGCTGCAACGCGCCGAGGCGTTACTGACTGCCGGTGCTCACCGCGCCCCAGCTACACGGAAAACGCCAGGAATTTGATAAAGTGGGTAAAGCTGAGCGCTCCCTGTGCGCAGCGCCCGGGGCAGACACAGCACCTCTCCCTCCTTTCTGCAGGACCCTCTCCAAAGAGCGTGATGGGCTCCCCCAGCGCTCGCAAGCAGGCTTTCACTTCAGAGTCGTCAGTGGAGACATTGATCTGCCGGGCTCGCTTCCTGCGCTCAAACTCAGCCAGCACCTCCGCCTGCCGCTCGCTCATGTGGTCTTCGAGGTCAAAGACCTCACCTGAGCGAGAAACGAAACCGTCAGGTTGAAAACAACACTGGGACGAGAGATCGCTCTCAGGCAGGAAGAGCCAACAGCCCGGTGATAGAAGGGATCATAAGAAACGTGAAACTATAACAAAGAAGCTTTAATATTTTCTAGTTCTTAGTAGTTTTTATTATTATAGCTTGTATTCCTGCATACATAGGGATCTAATGCTGGAACTGTTAACACTAATCCCTGTTTCTACTAAGGAATGCAGTGGATGGATGTAGATATAAGTGATCACTTTAAGTCATTAGACAAAATAATTGAAACAAAAGTGAGTCTTGGTCCTCAGTGAATAGCTGGGATAACTGTAGGATAAGAGAGACTCCTAAATAATTCTACTCCAGACAGCTCGGCCTTGGGAGAGCAGATGCGCAGGACCATGAAAACAGGGGAGCTACAAAGTGACCACGAGACTGTAACCACGCAGCCGTGACGGACACGGGATACACGGTCTCAGAACTGAGCTTGCGCAGGAACAAAGGTCCACCAACGGATGAGGAGCACAAGCCTTCATCTGAAGACCCCCGACGACCACCCGGGGATGCTAACAGACATGTGTCAAAGATACTAACATATGCTAATTAGTTCTTGTAAGAATTATGCATATGCTAAGCATTTCCTCGAAATATAATGAATATGTATATTGTGATTGTACTTAGCCTGAAATGACAGGGTGTTTGGGGCGCACGTCTGGAGGAGAGATCCCCCGTGTGCCCGGCGCCGTGACACGGGACGTGCTGTACTGTTGGGTTATTACCGGATCTTTGAGTCACCGGGCAACGCTCTCCTGGTTTTTCATTTTAAATTATGCCCAAAAGTTGATCAGAGACTTGAAAGTGTCACGCTCCGGGTAAAGATGGAAAAAAAACTCAAAAAGGTGGTTAAACATCCTCACCGCTGCTGATGTTGATGTTGCCGGCCTCGAGCGCAGCCTTCATCCCCTCCCTTCCCAGCAGCCCCGATTCGCCTTTCGCCAGACGCTCCCTCTCCTTCTCCTCCAAGCTGCCATAGAAGATGGGGGCTCTCTTGGTCGCGGGCGCATCGCTCTCTTCGGCGGGCTTGCTCTTTGTGGCCTGCAAGGTAAAGGCAGAATTTTAAGTGCGTTTCGGCTGGAAAGGAGACAGTGAACAGCCGGGCTGTGTGAGAAAACCCTGCTCTGCTAGCGACAGCCCGCACGGCATCGTGAGGAGACCCTGGAACCGTCTGCGGCCCAGGCACAGGGAGCAGAAGCGAAATGCGGCACCGAGTCATCTGCCTCAATGGGACAGTGGAGTCTCCCGGTTCTTCACGGCCTGCTCGGACCGTGCTGCAGGCGCCGGGGTTCTGATTTTTTAAAAACGCTTCAGGAGACGAAGCTGTTCCTCGTGTCGCCGGACAAGCCCGGGGCAGGCCCCACCGCTGCCGCCCGCCGGCTCCGGGCTCCGGGCCCCGGCTGGGAGCGGCCCCTTCCTCCCTCCCGGCGGCACGACGAGCGGCCCGAGGGACCGCGGAGGATTCTGCGGGAACCCGCCAGCGCTCCTCCAGGTGCCACCGGGGAGGGGGGAGCCTCCCCACAGCGGGGCCGCCCCGCTACGGCAAACCCCACCCGACCGCCGGG
>Ga0065711_1050316_pt1 | contig 10894 bp, 9 predicted proteins | sample Hoacrofraction12_FD_59098 | JGI IMG/M metagenome (GOLD analysis project Ga0065711, IMG submission 59098) | Hoatzin crop microbial communities from Cojedes, Venezuela - Epithelial fraction 12 v2 (version 2) | ecosystem: Host-associated > Birds > Digestive system > Esophagus > Crop | place... | reverse complement strand
TCCTGTGCAGCCTGCTGTAGGTGACCCTGCTTCGGCAGGGGGGTTGGACTAGATGACCCACAGAGGTCCCTTCCAACCCCTACCATTCTGTGATTCTGTGACATGTTCCCTTCTCTCAGTAGACCGTAACACCTCAGTTCGCATACAGAGAAAGGCCAAATAGCAGAGCATCACAGGATGCTCCAGTGGCCCCTCAAGTGGGCTGACAGAGGGGAATAACTGTAGAATCATAGAATCATTTATGCTGGAAAAGATCCTTAATATCATAGAGTCCAGCCATTAACCTAACACTGCCAAGTCCACCACTAAACTGTGTCCCTAAGTGCCACATCTACACGTCTTTTTAAATACCTCCGGGGATGGTGACTCCACCACTTCCCTGGGCAGCCTGTTCCAACCCTTTACCTTTACCATTGAAAGGTAACCCTTTCAATGAAGAAATTTTTCCTAATAACCAACCTAAACCTCCACTGGCACAACTTGAGGCCATTTTGTCTCGTCCTATCGCTAGTTACCTGGGAGAAGAGACCAACAGCCACCTTGCTACAACCACCATTCAGGTAGTTGTAGAGAGTGATAAGGTCTCCCCTCGGCCTCCTCTTCTCCAGACTGAACAACCCCAGTTCCCTCAGCCACTCCTCATAAGACTTGTTCTCCAGACCCTTCACCAGCTTCGTTGCCCTTCTCTGGACATGCTCCAGCACCTACATGTCTTTCTTGTAGTGAGGAGCCCAAACCTGGATGCAGGATAATTGTGGGTCAGGTGCATTTTATAGCATGCTCGTGCCCTACATTATGAACTGAGCCACGGTGATATAGTTCACCTCAGGCATAGATCAGCAGAGGGTATTATGAGTTTAATGCTTGGCTTTGCTCCCAAAGTCCATTGTTCAAGGGTTTATAGAACAAATGAGCAAAAATTTTCTTCCTGCCTTTCTTTCTTCACCTTCTCATTTCTCGTCCCTCTTCTGAGCTGGTCCATACTGCGTCTTTCTCCTCTACCTCCAGTTCTTCCTGCAGTGCACAAGTGTCACATACCTGTCAGCTGTCCTTTCCCTTCTTCACTAGGGTTGGCAGCCATACAGCCCAAGGGCTCCCAGCTTCAACGACTGACAAATCCATAGTAAATGGCAGCTGAAGTGAGCCTGCAGCCTGAAAAGAATCCGGTGAATGAGGGCTGGAGAAAGGAGAGTGGTACCCTGGGCACGGAGTTGCTACACACAGGGACCTACTTGGAAGCAGCAGCCAGAGAAACCGTGGCTGCCGTCTGCCCAGCCGTTACCAAACAGTAACGATCAATAGGTGTTACGGCTAACGCTACAGAAAGACACGAAGTTGGGTAATTGTAGGAGCTCTCTTCATTCAGAGCATGAGTCTCTTGCTGGGGAACAAGGAAGCCAGGACAAAGGGAGTGTGTCTAGGTTGGAAGATCTCCTCTAGGTGAATTTCACAGGTCAGAAGGGCATCTCCACATGAGAAAGTCTGAGATGGGATGAGATACCAAAGGCGTACGCAGAGGCGGAGCTGTCAGAGGCGTATGGAGCTGATGGCCCCCACAGCAACATATTGAGCGCAGCAGGGAATCACTGGGCAGCAAGAGCGGAAGAGGAGCTGGTGGCAGGCAGAAAACGTGTAATGTGGGCAGAGATCAGAGGATAAATTTCAAAGTGTTTACAGCATATGGATTAATAGATCAGCAGGATCTAGTAATCTAGATGCAGATTTATAGATCGGCATTGATAGAGCTGAGACCAAACACTGTCAATAAGAGAGCTCCCCAGCTGAGCAGGAATTTAAGTGGGGCAGCAGTGGAAAGGACTGACAGAGCAGCACCTGGGTAAAATCAGGCTGAGATTGTTCAGCTTAGTTCCTTCTTTGCCTTTGCTACATTCCCTCTACACCCAGGAAGAAATCCTGAGGGATGAGGCCAGAACAAGAGCAATGACCCTAATTTGCCGTAAGTCCTCTCCTCTCAGCACAACTTTCTCTTCTCCATTCCAATGGCGTAACGGGAGGTCATCTCCTGAGAGCATTCCCTCTACCAGCTTTTCAGAAGGTGAAGAACAACTATGTTCACGGTGAAGGAGTATGAAATGTGGCTGATACCAGTCGTGGAGGAAAATCGTTGAGTGTTGATTTGTGCTTTAGTAGTGCTGGAAGTACATAGCGTGTGATGCTGCCCAGATGTGGAGGATGCCTTCTTATTTGTCCTTGATATGGAAAAAGTATGAATGATAGTAAATATTGTCTACTTCCAAAGAGATTTATGGCATAAACTTAATGTGGCCTTCTCAAGAAGGTATGAGAGGAGAATATAAAATGAAACATGGGTGTTTATAATTGAAGAACATTCTCCCCAGGGGATCATATCAGAATTTTTTTTTTAATGAAAACTCAGTCAACTAGATATTTAGTTAGCCCAAGGAAATGTTTTCAGTTATCAATTAAAGGGAGCATGTGTGTTCTGTTGCTTGAAGATGCCATATCTTAAAATGAATCAGGATGCTGGATAATTATCACTTTACTCTTTATTAAATTGCTGCTTTTCCTCCAGCAGTGGCTGCGGCAGCTGTTCAGCCACATTCATTAACCTGTAGAGTAAAAGTTTTTATTTTAACCACAAATACTAAGACTAAGGTTACTTCTTTAAAGTAGTTTTTCAGCTGATATTTGAATACTGGAATCAGTAGGATTTAATCCATTTGCTGTTAAAGTATGATTTCATATAAAGAGAAATTTCTAAATAAGAGTTAGGATTGGGATGACTTAATTATAAATTTGCTTTCAGTGCTGCTGTAAAGATCTGCATTTTTGACTTTACATTAAAAATACAAAATGGCTTGCTCGTTGTTTAAAGCAAGTGAATTAGAAAAAAGCATGTATAAATGAAAAAATGCTTTTTCCTGAATATTAATAGGGCAGGGCTGAAAAAGAAAAAGTCATTTCATTAGCGTTCACTCAGAATTTAAGCCAAAGCACAGTCCTGCTGTAGATGAAAAGATGTTTAAATGCACTGGGCCAGGTGGAATTTCATTGATTTTCACAATTGCAGGCTGTTTCAAAACTTGGTGGTCCTGGAGAGGAAAGGAACAATGAATGCTGTAGAAGAGTGAGAAGCTACAGACACACATGAAAAAAAAAGCATTTAACTGTAATATCTGCCAGTATCTCTGTGTGATAATGGTTAAGACAAATTGTAAGCATAGCTTTTGCACGAGCTGGGTCTGGGCTGTACTTCTGGTCACTGCATTCCACATTCACATGCTGACTCTTGGCTGTCTTTTCTCTCAGACCATCAGATCTCATCCTAAGCCTCCTATGAGTCTCATAGGGTCTGTAAGTTCTGTTGCTGAAGTTTTTCTGAGGACACTGCTAAACAGTTTCGAATCTGTGGATTGAGGCCAAGATGCTGAATTGGATGCCTACACACTCTAGATGATGAAGTTGAAGGATGGCATGTAAAGAATAAGGATTTGAGGAAGCTCTCCAACCAGAAACACACAATAGGGTACATTAGGGGTTGAGTTAGCATGAAATGCATTTCTGCTTTATTCCAGAAGTATTGCACTATTTTACTTAGACAATTAGAGGCTTTCAAGTGAAGTACAGCTACAAATCTTAAATTAACTGCCATTGCTGGAAGAAGCAGTCCAGAAGAGAACAGCTGAGGTGAGAGGGGACCTCTTGAGATTGTCTAGTCCAAACCCTCTGCTCGAAGCAGGGTCCTCTAGAGCAGGGTGCTCAGGGCCGTGCGCAGTCAGGTTTTTAATATCTCCAAGCATACAGACTCCATAACCACTTCAGGCAACCTGTTGCAGTGGTTGACCACCATCACAGTAAAAAAGTCTCTTCTTATGTTTAAATGGAATTTCCTGCATGTCAAATTCATGCCTGTTGCCTCTTGACCTGTCACTGGGCACTGCTTAAAAGAGCCTGGCTCTGTCTTCGCTACTTCCCCCCATGATGTTGTTACACACATGCACAAGATCCCCCGATCCTTCTCTTCTCCAGAGTTTAACAGCCCCAGGTATCTCCTTGAGCCTCTCCTCCTATGACAGAATCTCCAGTTCCTTAATCATCTTCATGGCCGTTTGCTGGACTTGCTCCAGTAGGTCCATGTCTGTCTTGCACCGAGAGCCCAGCACTGGACATGTTGCTGGTTCGTGGTCAGCTTGGTGTCCACCAGGACCCCCGGGGCCTTTTCTGCAGAGCTGCTTTGCAGACGTCTGGCTGAGGTGCGTGCTGGTGCCGGGGCTTATTCCTCCCTGGAGGCAGGACTTTGTGCTTTCCTTTGCTGAAGTTCATGAGGACAATGATGTTGGAACAACAGGTCGTGAGACTCACTGGAGCTCAAGTTTGTTTCCAACGGAGAAGTAGACAGAGTACGTTGAATATTAAGTAAAATTAAAGGATCCACTTGTTTCCCGTGGTATTGTTAAATCTTCTTATTCTCTAGACTGGCAGACCAGGAACTTCTTTGCTGAACTGCTAACATTTGGCTCCCACCATCAGATGCAAGCTTCTGATTAAGAAGCGTAAGCCTGGAAGTGCTGTAAGTCTGTGGGTGCCATTCCGTGAAGTGGAACGTGGGAGTGATCCATCCTTGTTAATGCTGGGTCATTTCTAGACGCAAAAATAATGTGGTTGGGTATTTAATTTTCACTTCCTTTTTCCACAAGCTTTTTCTTTCAAAAAGCTGAAAGAACACTTTCTGGCTGACACACGTTCATACCAGATGAGTCCAAACGTAGTGCAGCTTTTCCAAAAACTGCAATCTCAATGATCCAGCTTTCCTGGCATTTGCAACCAGCGCTCGAAGGCAGTCTGACATGTTTGTCCAAGAGAAGATGTTCTGCATACAATGAAAGACCTCTCATTTTTCTTAACCGTAGCTGTGAAATAGTACTGAGCAAGTGCAGGCAGGTTTTTCTTTGTGTGTTTTCAACTTGACTGAAGTTTCAAAATGGATGAACCAAATGGCAAGGCAGAGGAGAAGATCGAAAAAAAAGAGAAAAGGAGTCAAAAGGGTTATGAATAAGCATCTGCTTGAAATTGAAGATCATTGTTGTTAAAGATGTTAAGATACATAGCCATTGTATGCTCGTAAAGATTCAAATATTGATGTTAGATGATGTTGGGGCCAAACGTTTTTCTGAGAATATCTGCTCTCTAAGAAAACTGTTCGGCAGGGCTAAGGGAGGTCCCTTTTGCGGGCTGCCCAAATGCACTCGGTACTTTGTCATCTGAAAGTGTAGTGAAGGAATGCCTGTTACTGAAGGAAGCTCTCAGGATAAAGTGGCTCAACATCACTCATGGTCCCAGTGTGCCTTCGTCTTAGCTCAAAGTTAGCCTGGGATGATGCAGGAACATGATGCAGCAAAGCATTTACTTTTGCCTGTCCCAAGTAATTTCAGTTAAATCAGATTTCTTGCTTATGTCACCTTCTGCTTACAAACCCCCCAGACTTACACACCAAGTCCATCACAGTGTGACAAGCCAGTTGTGTTTTCTGTTGGGTCTGCTTTAAACAAACTCCACGATAAGTTTTTATGGATCGAGACTATTGTAAATGAAAAAATGTATGTGCTTTTGACTGTCCTAGGACCATTGTCTCTGTACATTGTTTTAATGCGTAACACAAAGCCCAAAGAATCAAGATTTCTTGGCATGATAATGTATACTGAAAAAAATGTTGGCTGGAGTCGGGACTTGTTTTTAACTGTTTGGAAGGGGCTCGGGGAAGAAGACGGGGAGCATACGGGGGGTGGCTGTCTTTCCCAGACAGTTGACTGACGCTGTGAAAAACCAAGTTCACGCACAGGAGGCACGACTTCACAGCTCTGCTTTTCACAGGTTGCCTAGGCAAAAGCAACTGTGTATTTTCTTCAAGTTTTGAAATTGCATGGGTTTTAGCACACATTTTGATTAACTTCATTTCCATTCACTGAAAAGCAGGGAATAATTTAGATTTATCTTAGGTTGAGATCAGCATGATCCAGACATCACTGGACCTTTTTGGCCAGACCTGACACAGCCTGGGGAGTAGTGAATGGGTCTGAACTTCTGTATTGAATCCTTTTCGGTCTTTTACTTCCCTGAAATTGCAGTTTGTAGAACAGGTGATTGAATGCGCTTTTTTGTGCATAAAATAATGAAAAGCAGCTGGCGCATTGCAGGAAACAGAGGGCCTTTGTGTCATCATAAAATAGGTTTTAGCAAAGAATTTTTAATAATTACATTTTTCATGTTTTCTAAAATGTCATCATTTTCTTTTCTTAATTCAGTTTGCTTCCCAGAACAAACACTAGGATATATATATTGAAATCCTTTTGTTTTTTCTCTGACATGGAAAGTTCGTCTTTGGACAGTAGTTCTGTTTTTATTTTTCTGCTTTCAGATTCACTGCTAGCAATTTGATCCAAGCTTAGCTGTAAATGAGCGTATGACTCATTCTCTAGATGAGACTTTGAAAGGGGAGTCTTTACATGTCTCACTGGTTATTGTTTTATTTCCTTTTTAATATTTCAAGATTTACCTTCTGTATTAAAATAGTCTGTAGGAGAAATACAGCGCTTTTCCAGAACTGTCCAGTCGTCAGTATTGACTATAAAAGTCACTTCTGTTAAGAGAAGTGTCTGCTAACCTTTGAAAAGTATTGAAATTTTTAGTAAATTTTGGCTTGCACAATTGTGGGATTGGCTTTTTCTGTGCTCACATGGCTGATCTGTTGTACGAGTTGTTCATTTCTGAGAGGAAATTTGAAAAAGTTTGAGAAAAGCAGTAGGCTGGAAAACAGTAGAGAAGGCTGTGGAGGGCAAATAGAATTATAGGAGGATTTGGATTTTTTTAGATCTAAATACCCAGTATTGCTGTGATACTTCTCTGAATCAGTCATTTTCATTTAATGCAGTGGAAGAAAAATTAAGCCAAGTGCTTTTGAAAGTAACCCCACTACTCTCCACGTATTTTAAGCCCTCTAATCAGAACGGCAGTTTAAATATTGTTAAGTTTACTGGCTTAATCATAAAATGTTGCAATACAGTAGCAAATGCAATCAAGAACCAGGAACTACATCTGATTCCATGGATACCCGCAGGGTATCAGACGCATTACTTCCTCCAAGAGAAATCTCCTACCTGAAAATATTTCTGTATGTACTGGGTTAAAGCAGGTGAATTTAAAAATAAATTGTGATTGCCGCAACCCCTGCAGAAAAGTTTACAAAATATCCATGCCCTATTGGAGTTTTTTATAGAATAGCAATATTCTGTCTTTTCTCTTACAAAAAAATGGTTTTCCAGATTTTTTTACAACTCATGCCTTGCTTAAAAGTCTTTCTGCATGACTTGCTGCCAAAGGTAGCATTTCATCCCTCAAAATCTTAAAACTGTGGCCAATCGTATGGTTTATCATGACTGTGACAATTTTTGGTATTTTTCTACAAGCTACTGCTTCTGAAGTCATGTGAAAGTATGAGTTTTCAGCTTTCATTAAGCAATAAAAAAGAAGTTTCTGGCCCTTCATGACTGGAGAGAACAGCTTGGAAATGTGACTCTAACAACTGAAAAATCAGAAAGCAGATCAATCTCTTATTGATTTTTCACCTAGCCTTATGGTTTTGTGGAGGGGAGCCTGACTCTCATCTTCTGCCAGGACTGACAATATCATCAATATTCTGTGATCTCAGGCAGTGTATTTTATCGTCAAGTTCAGGGTCTCAAATTTTATACAAAAATAAAACTTGATAGACAAAATGAGGGTGGAAATGTGGAAAAAGGAGAACACTTTGAAAAGTATTTGTGTATGTGTGCAAGAGCATCTGCTTTTAAATGTACCCTGAAAGTTCGTTTTCTGCAGGATTTATCTGTATCTATGTAGTTGTGTGTGTACATATAAGCGCGCATATATATATATATATATATATATATGCATATGTGTGCATGTTTGTACATACCTGTAAGTGGTCTTGCAGAAGAAGAGACAAACCTGCACAAGGCTGTATCGGGTTTATCTCAAGAGCTTTGATAGCTCAGGAACGGTTAGGATTCCTGTCCATTTGATATTCAGCGCTGGGTTTCACATGATACATCCAAACTTGTCTCCTCCAGCCAGGAGCGAAAAGTACAGGGCAAAGTTCTGCTGTAATTACAGATGTAATAAACCACTTTTGTATTTCTTCAGAAGTAGTTAACTGAGAACACCCATAAGCTTAGATCCAGCAATCTACTATTTTAAGATCGCCCAGAGCAAGTTAATTTTAGGTTTACTGCTTTGTAATTTAACTAGAGAACTGCACCTAAAATTTTAAGATTGAGTTTTGCAGACCTTGAGAAGATTTGCTGCTTAGAGTTTATTATTATTTATGGTAGAAGTGTGTTTAATAATTTGCTGTGTTATCTGCACAAAACTACCATTACAATCCCGGTTTAGCTAAAGGTAGTTGATGGCATTTTTGTTTATTCTCCTGGGGTGTTTTAGAGAGGCTGTACTATGATCTTACCCTGATCTCTGTGAGATCCAGCCGGGAGTTAAAAGAGCAATACCCCCTCCACGCACATGCACGTGACCCAGAAATGTTGATGTGGTCCTTTTGTTGTTCAAAGCAGGGATTTGGGAAGAGTCTGCAGCCTCGGGGAGCCATGGATTGTTGCGAGGGGCCGGTGAGAGGTAACTAAGATAAGACCGACCATGGTCCGCAGGCTTCCAGGCATCGTACAGGACCCAAGCCTGCAGAGCCTGGATGTTCTTAGAGGGCGACAAACCAACACAGGATGAAGAACTGCTCGTGTTTTGGAGTTTCCAGCTAAATCTAGAGGGAAGAATCCATCCACGGGGCAAGACTAATCTGATAGCGTGGTCCAAATGCTCCCACTAGTAACAGCCCTGCCTTCAGCCTTGTTTTGAGAAGACTCGGTCTCTGTGCAGGTCCTCCTGGCTCCTGGGGGAGTGGTCCCACCCGGGGAAGCAACCAGCTCCAAGGCATCCCCAGTGGTCTCACCCCGGTCGGCCAAGAGAGGTGTGTGTTAGCTAAAACGTAGTCACTGAGTTGCCTTTTGCTGAGCATCTGAAGAGCGCAGAGGAAGAGGAATGATTAACAGCTGTGTTTCTTGCTGTGAATGGCACAGAAATGTGAGTCACGTTCACGAGGCCGCTCTCAGTTTGAGGTGGAAATCCGAGTGGTTTGTCCCACGGGCTTTCCCGCAGCCATCCTCCGGCTGTGGGGACGCCGTGCCGTTAAATTTAACTCTCCTGCTTGGCAACCTGTTTGTCTGAAAGTGTCTTTCCAGACAAAAAGACGAGCTGTAACGCTTGCAGGGCACGGTACAGACTTGCTTCGTCAGCCTGCGGGTGCCCTTCAGATGGGCTGCATCCGAGAGGAAACTCTTCGGTTGGGTTTCCGTAGGGAAACCCAGGGAGGCAGAAGAAAATGGGAGGAAAAAATGAGCAGGATGAAGGCCTGGGTGTCTTTGCCTGTATCTTACCGTATAAAGTAGAGAAAAGTTTATGCCATTAAAGAAAATAGAAACCAAACACCAAGGAAGGAGTCGAAGGAAACACGTTTAAACAGCCACAGGTGAGTCAGCACACAGGAAGCCGATGCACATGACTGGCGAGATTATCAGTAAATCTTTTTTCCCCACTTTTCCTCTCCCCTTCTTCCCCTAAATTACAGTTTAATGACTCTGCTTTAAAAAAAAACCACCCTGCAAATTAAGTATAAAGCTTGTTGCTTTCCTGGAGCCCTCAATTTCCCTCTGTCCGGTGGAGAGGTCAGGTCTGTCCCCCTGCAGCCGCCGAGGCAAGGAGCCACACTCCCGTGGGCTGGGGGGGGAACTTTAAAGCCCCAAGCAGGTTTTAAAGCTCACTTGCTAGTTATTAGGTTCAGGAGAGAATAACTTTGATTGCACAAGAAGCATTTGCAAGGCCATTTTTTTAGCCATGCACAGAAGGGAGATTCAGTACCTTCGGTCACGAGTGTCTAAGTGAGAAGGTAATACTGTAGGGCTTGGATTCATAGCATCTGCTGGGGCATCAAATACCAAGGATAACCACACTCCTAATTGAGAAGCACTATCATTAATTTAGGGATCTAAAGTAATTAAGGGTAGTTAATAATCGTACTTAATTAAGGTATAAGGTGGGGTGAATGCAGTTGCAAGGTCAGATTCTGGCTGATCCGATTTCGGTACGTAACGGAGGAAAGAGGTCTCAAGAAGTCCTTCATCTCCCTTCTAAAGATCTCCTGTAATTTTCCTTGCTTCTCTGCCGATGCCAAAACCCCTTGTATACCTAACTCAGGCTGTCAGTCTGGCATCTTTCACAAGAGTTAATCTCTTACTGGGGAGGTGGGGAGCTGGGTTCGGGTTTGTTTTATTTTTCCTTTCTTCAGAGTTGCAATATACTTGATCAAACGGACGGAAGTGCAGGCACTGGCACGCCTGCTGCGCTGATCCTCATGGGATGCCCAGCTGCCTCGTTTCATGGGTACATGGTGTTCATCAGCGTGGGTTGACTGTGATGCAACTCCAGCCAACACCCAGAGTGTTTCATAGTCTTGACATAACTTGATTCCAGGAATGACTAGAGCCAAATCTGCTTTAACTTTTCTCCTTCCTCATTTGCACTTATTCACCTCAATTCTGTGCCCGTGATTCAAGTTTGTAAAGTGAAACCACAGCTCAGGAGAGGAAGGTGTGGCTTCCTCCTTTGTTCCTCCAGACCTGAAATAGGGCAGGGAGAAGGCACAATTTCTCATCCTTTGAAGAAGATGCATCAGTTCAAAGCAGTAGGTACTCAATAATGTTTGTCAGCCTGTTCAAGCAAAGCTCCTCCTGCCTTTGAGTTCAGGTTCAGAACCCTGTTCGTGGGCACTGATGGAGATTTTTTGGGGGGG
>Ga0065711_1050315_pt1 | contig 10894 bp, 5 predicted proteins | sample Hoacrofraction12_FD_59098 | JGI IMG/M metagenome (GOLD analysis project Ga0065711, IMG submission 59098) | Hoatzin crop microbial communities from Cojedes, Venezuela - Epithelial fraction 12 v2 (version 2) | ecosystem: Host-associated > Birds > Digestive system > Esophagus > Crop | place... | reverse complement strand
GCTGAGGGGGGACCTTATTGCTCTCTACAACTACCTGAAAGGAGGTTGTAGTGAGGCAGGTGTTGGTCTCTTCTCCCAAGTAACTAGCGATAGGACAAGAGGCAATGGCCTCAAGTTGTGCCAGGGGAGATTTAGATTGAATATTAGGAAAAATTTCTTCACTGAACAGTGGTCAGGCATTGGAGTAGGCTGCTGAGGGATGTTGTTGAGTCACTATCTCTGGAGGTGTTTAAAAAACATATAGATATGGCACTTCAGTATATGATTTAGTAGGCCTGGTGTTGCTGGGTGGATGGTTGGACTTGATGATCTTAGAGATCCTTTCCAACCTATGGTTCTGTGATTCTATGATTCTGTGAAAGAGTTGTAAAGCATTGGATTAGGCTGCGCAGCAAAGTGATTGAGTCACCATTCCTGGAGGTGCTCAAAAAAGGTGTAGGTATGGCACTTAGGGACATGGTTTAGTGGGACTTGGCAGTGTTAGGTTTACGGTTGGACTTGATGATCTTAGCGGTCTTTTCCAACCTTAATGATTCTATGATTCTATGATTCTGTGATATTCTCTTTATTCTCAATTTCATAGCAAAAGGTGACAAATAATACTGAAAGCTTGGATTGCAGTGGTACTTGTTTGATTTTTCTTTTCATCACAAAGCCCTTTTTCAGGCATTACTTTCAAATATTTCTGTACTTGATAATAGTGCTTGAATCGTTAACTTCTTGAGTGTAGTGACTAAGATTGTAGTATCATATGATGGCCACAGAGCAGGGGAGCTTTCTCTCACACTTTCAACACCCTTGTGCTACCTCTGATGCTCATCTGTAACATAATGTTGCTGATTTTCATTTAGTCCCATAGCTTATCAAAGGACTAAACATGCAGCAGGACTGATACTATGCAGAGGCTGTACAGGATTGTGAAACTAAGAGCAGAAAGGGAAATGAGATCGTTTTTTCAAAATAATTGGATCAGGTCAAATGCCTTGTGCAACCTCACCTTAAACTTCTAGATCACTTACTGGACAGCTCTGTAGTAAATAATCAGTCCCTAGCAAAACCTTATTCAAATGTTCATGATAGCTAGTGAGCAGTAAAACACTATGATGTGTTTTCGTTTTTGTTGTGCAGGACAAATGACAAAATACAAGTGCTTACAGATGTAGAACAAGCTTTTACGAAGACTTAGTATCCTGATTAACCTGATAGCAACCTCATTAAAATCAATCTACTAGAAGTAAGGTGCTAATGTGCTAATCATGTGCAAAATTAGTAGAATTTAGTACTAGATTAATAAATGACAAGCATCATATGCACCTGGTCTAGCTAGTCCTGTGTTTCTTGACACAAAAAAAAGCAACTGGAACAGACTGCTCAGAGAGATTGTGGAGTCTCCTTCTCTGGAGATATTCAAAATCCTCCTGGAAGCTGTTCTGTACAACATGCTCTAAGTGAACCTGCTTTAGCAGGAGGGGTGTGCTAGATGATGTCCAGAGGTCCCTTCGAACAACTACCATTCTGTGATTCTGTGATTCTGTCTGATTTTAGCTGTCAAATTAAATTATTCTGACTTTTTAGGGCACAACTCCCTGTTACCAACTATGTCTAGATTGTAACATTGTATATGTATTTTTTTTTTATTTATTTACTAGTTACATTGACTGGTTTCATAATCTGATCCAAATCTTCAGGATTTTATTCAATAATTATAATTAATACTACATAATTTGAATGAAGTGATAATTTTTTCATGCTTTTGGCTTTTTTTTGGCATTACAGAATCTATTTGGCTGATTTTCACAAGTCTGATATGTTACACTATATATAACTTCCAGTGTGCTTGGCTGCAACAGAATAAATGCAGTTACATCAATAATGTTAGGTCATAAGAGTAGGATATGAAAAGAAGTAATAAAAACTGCTTGGAGAACAGTTTAGCCTCCAATTCTGTTTCCTCCAATGATAATTAGGTAGCCAATAATTAAGTAACTCTTCGTTTAGGGTATCATAATGTCTTTGCTTTTTCATATTTTGTAACCACTGTTTTCTTTCACACTAAACTTCTTTTTCATGTTCTTCTTTCCTTCTCTTTGTTTTTAAATTTCTGTTGAAAGCTTCCATATTTCTACACAAATAAAAGAGTTTTCTCACTGTGTGTAAGAGAAGATGATGATGATGACGTGATTTTGGATTCTTCCTGCCATGTGCCATAAGAAATGGAAATGCTCATCTGAAGTATAAAATGTCCATTTATCACTTCTGTGTGACTAACTGGACTTTCTATTTATAGGTGATTTCGTGTTCTAATCTTCATTGATTTTATGGAATAAAGAAACTTTTACATTCAGTTCATTTGTAGAGCAGAAGAGGGTTAAGGAAGTTTTCCTCAAGGTGGTTCAAGCTAGACCTTCTGAAAAGCCCAAGGTTAACTTTATTTCCACTAAAATTTTCTCCAAGTAATTATTTCCTATCTTAGACAGAAGCAGGTGGTGTGTTTTACTTTATAGCCTGCAGAAATTAATCAAGAAGGTCAGATTCAAAAAGTTCACAATGATACTGAATAAATTAACTACTACAAAAGCTTTACTGGGATTAACTAATGAGGGCTATAATAATTGCACTGATAAAGAAGAGGAAAAATAATATAATGACCACATCTTTTTTCTGTAAGTTCCTTATTTTTAATATTCATAGTAAGTTTACTGTTAACTTGCTTTACCTTTAATATTTACTTTATTTAGGAGAGGAAAAGAACAACACAGAGCAGGAAATGTATATCCATTCCTAACTTGTACTTGCATTATCCAATTGACAGGCACTGTTGCACATCAGAATTTTACTTTTCAAGAGAGAAGACAGGCTACATGACATCTTGCTTTATCTACAAATTTTAAATCTATGCCTGAATGTTAACAGAGCAGAATAATTTGCTTTGTTTTTAAAGAATGCTGGAAACTCATGTACTGTACAATGCATTATATTGTTACTCATATATTTCTTGAGGAAAAAAAAAAGACAGAACAAACCTTTCTTATTTTACATATAGACAGTGTCACATTTGTGTAATTATCTGTTGGTATTAGAACTATGTAAGACTCAAATAGCCTTATTAGATAATTTTAAGTCTATATTCAAAGAAAAATAGCTGGTCAGACAAATTTCTTTACAAGGTTCAAAATTTATTTAAGCTAACATAAATCAAAACAAGAAACAGTACTTTCATCATTGGTGAAGTTATGAAGCAAATAAGACATTGTTATGTCCTACACATTTATATCTCCGTGACATTTTAAGGAGAGTAAATAGTGGCTGCAGTAAAAAATTAACAATCTGAACTGTGCGACCCTTAAAAATAATCAGTCTGCAAACTTCGAGTTTCTCTCCAAATTATTTTGTTTCTTTCCTTAAAAATGTATCCTTTATATCTATTAAAAAATACACTTCTTTGATAACTTATATTGGAAATTCATTGGCCTAATTTTAGGATACATTTCATTTTGGTTTGGAGAGCACTAAAGATCAAATACTTAGATATACTTTTAAGTTAATACTTTTTTCTATTTTGCAATGTAAAGTTGCACTTTCCTCCTCTTTCCTAACTGCACAGGATTCCTGTGTGGGACTATGCAGATTAAAGTAATATTATTGCCACTGTTTCATGTCATTGGTCTGTGATCAAGAGCTAGTAAAGGATTTAAATACCTAAAGTAGGGCTTCAGGAGTATTGTAAGTCCCATTTCAAAAAACCTTTCGTAGCCACCACATGATGTGCCCTATTTTTTCATTTCATCTTTTCATGTCCTTTGAATTGTATTTCTTCGTTTGTGTAAAAGTACTCCAGCCTGCTTTGCAGTTTTGTCTTTATAAGTGAAGTAAAGTATAGATAGATATAACATGTGAGTTGTCTCACAGAGGCATTAAGTCAACACCACCAAATAATTTAGCAGTGCAGTCCCAGTTCTCAGCTGCTGGACTGCCAACACTGTAGAAACATGTTCACTTTTTGACTCTTCTTGTAGTTACCAAATTCCCTGGAATGAAAATCCGTGTGTAGCTGTGGGCGTAGTTTAGTTCAGACCCTTTCCAGTAAGGCAGGAAAGATGCAGACATACTATCTGAAAAGGTCTAGCTCCTCCATTTCTACATATTCTTCCAAAATATTCCTCCAGCCCATCCATCACGTCACACTCCCAATCTTACACCATTTAAAAAATATTTTGTCAACTACTGTGTTAGCCCTAGCATCATTTAAACACTGAACTACACCAAAGAATCTTGCACCAAAGAATAATAAGGGATCAGACTTAACAAAGGGACCAGAAAATTTCAAGTAAGGTAGGTCATGCAGTAGAGACACAGTCTGTTTTAAAAAGTACTATCCCTAGGCAGTGTGAATACAAATTGTTTTGTACTGCTTTGCCTTGGGACAGGAGTTGATTATCTGGAGCAGGCCCATTTGACATGGTCAATGTAGCCATGAGCAGTGTAGATATTATATACATAATATATCCTACTGTAGTTTCAGACCATACCAAATGACACACAATGATGTCTGGGCATGAGTGAAAACATAATATTGACCTGTGACCATTTCCAATACACAGCCTTTTCCTGTGGGACAAGGGAGCTTAGATTGATGGAAAAAATATGGTGTGCTACTTAACCTCAAGACTAAAGAATGGTCAGTAAGCTACTATATTTAGTAGTACAGACATAGCATAAGTGATCAAATATCTAGTTCAGATTACAACATACATCGTAACCTTCTCAATAGAGTAACTTAGCCAAAGATGCTAAACTCCAAGTGGAGCTTCCTCTGTCATGCTCATCAAATACTTGACACCATGTCTTAAAAAGTGAGTAAGAAAAAGCAAATCAGATGTTTCTTCAAAAAAATAACTGTTAGGTGGAGGTATTTCAGTTATTTTGAATTTATTTATCTCAGTTCAAGGAGGTTTGGATTGTAATTCTAAGCATAGATGAAGTTTTATTCCACATATTTTCTGTCAGGCATGACAGGTTATACAGAAGTATGAAACAAATTCAGAATAATGGATTCTACTCCAAGAGTCTAAACAACCGAAGGTGTGGTACACTGTTAACTGAATTTTGAGTAAGTTAAGTATTTTCTTAAAGGTTGCCCTACTAACATTAGATGACAATAAATAGCTAGCCAAGAAGTAACATTGTTATCCCAAACAGAAGTTTGCTTGCTTACAGAAGTTTTCTACAAGGATGAAACAGTTTCACTCAACAAAATAAGCACCACACAATCATGAGTTTATAGCAGAGAAGGTTTAATTTTTTATTCTCTTTTTATCTCACACTAAAATATTATCTTCTTCAAGGCTGCACATCAACTTTGGCTGAACATAAATCTGACTACTGTCCTGGGTTCGGCCAGGACAGGGTTAATTTTCAGCGGAATCCAGGAATGGGGCACAGCCGGGAGGGCTGACCCCACCTGGCCAAACAGAGCAGGGTATTCCATACCATGTCCCATCATGCCGGGTTCCGGTGGGGGGGAGCTGGGGGGCGGAAACTCACTCACGGCTCGGAAGGGCTCAGCAGCGGTTCGGTCTGAGAGAGCGGTTCGGTTCTGTGGGCTCTGTTCTGCGGGTTTGTTTTGTGTATTCCCCTTTTCTGTATCGTTGTTGTTATTGTTCCTTTTGCTTGCTGTTCTGTTAAACTGCCCTTATCCCAACCCACCAGTTTCTGCCTGTTCCTTTCCATTCTCCTCCGCACCCCGGCGGGTGGAGGGGCGGCCGCGTGGCGTTTTTGTTACCGGCTGCAGCCGAACCAGAACAACTACTCACTGGCCCACAAGGGGCTTCTTTGTTGGAGTGGTATGAAACTTAAGTCTGGTCCTGCAAGGATTTACACGTATGCTTAATTCTAGGTGCATCTCCATGGCCCAATGCTATCTGAAAGAAACATGGCACTCTATTGAGGCTACACTTCAGCAGGGCTAATTAGTTCAAACTGAAGCCCCTGCTAATCCTGTGCTATTTCTGGTATTTAAGCTAGCTCATTCTAAAGTACTGGAGTATAATCGTGTGGCCCTCATTTTCTCCATGTAGATGCAACCTTCACACATTGTGAATGGAAGGAAGGTTATTCTAGCAGCAGGGTGAGACATATCTTGAAAACTTTTAAATATTCCAACTTTTGATAGATACAATTCAGAATGTGTAAGTTTAATACAAGACCACTGCTTTAGATAATAAACATGTTGGATCATATGGGTCTTAGTTTGTTATGCAGACAATTATTTAAGCTTTCAAAAAAGTAGAAATTAGGTCTTCCTTTGTGCTTGTGATATGCTTTTGAGTACTAGAACAAGCAAGTCTTAAAAGTAAGTGCTATGGCTTCTGGATTGTAGCAATAATGTGATTTTGTGGCGTATGTAGGATAGCAAGCAAACAAGTGATACTTAGGGGAAAAAAATTAAACACGAACATGCAAAAATAGTACATGATTCTTTTTAATTTTTAAGTACAACTGATCTGAATTAAGATACCTCATGTTATTTCTGAGTGTCAAGTTTTGGAACTTCCACACTGCTCATTTACCCCTTCTTTCATAAGTAATGATTATGTTTGATAGGGCTGCAAATATTAACAGAAAGAGATTGAAGACATGTTGTTTATTTGCTTTATTTTAACGTGTTAGGTGTACATTTAAGGTTTTAGTAACATAAGGCAGCTGTAGGGGTGGCCTCTGTGAGGAAAGGCTATGGCTGCCCCTTGCCTGACACAGACAGTTCCAGCCGGCTCCCGCTGACCCACCGCAGGGAACAGCTGAGCCCAGCAGTCAAGATGGTGGTGTCTCAGGGGAAGCATACTTAAGAAAGTGTAAAAATACTGCATGGCAGCGAGGTGTGAGGAAAAAATGAGTATGACAAACAGCCCTGTGAACACTGAGGTCAGAGAAGAGTGTGGGGGAGGAGGTGCTCCAGCTGCTGGAGCAGAGATTCCCCTGCAGCCCATACAGACGTCCACATTATAACAAATATCTACACTGCAGCCTGTAAAGAACCCCACACTGGACTAGATGAGCATTTTCTGAAGGTATTGCCACCTGTGGAGAGCCCTTGCTGGAGTAGGTTTTCCATGCTAGGTAGAGTCGTCACAAGTGAAGAAGTAAAGTTGAACCTGGAAGACAGAGAGTGGTGAGGGGAAGGTGTTGTTTTAATTTTGTCTTTGTTTCTTGTTATCCAAAACTATTTTAAATGGCAACAAAATTAAATTTATATTCCCTAAGGCATGTCTGGTTTACCTGTGACAGTAACTGGTGAGCAATCTCACTGTCTTTATCTCAATCCATGAGCTATTTCATCTTATTTTCTCCCCTGTCCTATTGAAGAGGCAAAGTGAGAGAGTGGTTTCGTGGGCATATGGCAGGTAGCCAAGGTCAAGCCACGACATGACAATACTATGATTTACAATACAAATTTTAAGGCAACACAGAAAAGAGATATTTACTTTGCACCAGAGTACACAAGCAAACACATATCACACTTATAAAGGTGAGAAAGAAAACTTGAGGTTTCTAAGAAACAGACTCCATTTACTAAAGAAAGCCTAAAAGCCATTCTGAAGAGAGGGATTTAGAATCACTAAAGCCTCCTGCTCTTCAAGGGTGATTTAGTTAAAAAGGCATGCTGGATATTTAGATGATCACCATAAGGACAAAGCAACAATCAGAAGACATTCTGGTTCAACATGCAGCACTTATGCGATTTGTGGTGCTCTATGTGCATTTCCAAAATGGTTACTGCCACATTCTGAAATTATTTTGTGAAACTGACCTTCTAGAAGAAAAGGATTTTGAGTGATCCAATTCTCAAACTCAAAAAAAATTAGAATACACAGATTTAAACACTTCAAATGAAATGATAAAGGAAGGAAGTTAAAAAAATAAAAATTATGCAATTCAAAAACTGAAGAATCAGTATTCAAACTTGTGTTACCATTATTAAGTGAGGGTGTTTTAATTAATTACATTCGAGGTTATGTCTGGATCAAACCCTGGTAGCACTTTACAAATCCCGTGTTTCCTGACTGCGTTCTGACATGACTACATAGAAACTCTGTTTTTTTCCTGATTTCTCCTCCCTACAATGTCAAGATATTCCCACAAAGAAAGCCCAAAGTTACAGACCAGCTGAGAGCTCTGAAACACCCCAACAGACAGGTTAGACAGCCACAAGAGCAAAATTTGTCTCTTGTAGTTTAAAAGCAACAAAAAACAAGTAAAAAGTTTTAGCTTCTTTTGAAGTTTGTAATAATTAGTTTTACACAAGTATTACATTGTAATTTGTGAAAAAAGCCCTAAAATATGGCCTGTGTAACTGGTTAAATTTCATAGTAGTGCCTAGGTTATTATAGTGATTTCATGCCTGTGGAAGTAGTTCTTGACAGGAAGCTCATTAAATAAAGGATGGTACACAGAACATGTCTGACTAGAGACTGCTCATCGGTTTTCACTCACAAAAGGCAGGATGAAAATGAAGCAATGAAAGAGCAAACAATTGACACCAAAAGAATGCAAATGTATTGAATAGTACAAGGAAGGTCACTCTAAAACAAATTTTTAAGTGATATTATTGCAGAAAATGAGAGGATTGGCACTCGTGGTTATTAAATGCTTGTATTACAGTGGTTCCCAGAACTTCTCATACAGGTAGAAAGCTGTAATGCACTAGGCACTCCACACACTTCTGGAGTTCAGATCTTCGTCTTTGAAGTATGTACACTGTGAATAAGAAGTGTGATCAAGAAGTGAAGGAAAAAGATGACAAGTAACTAAACCTGGACTCGTGATGTTCTAAGCCTCACCAAACTGACGAGTCATCAAACTCATCTACCCCCTTCCCCCCTCCTCCCCCCGATATAGACAAAACAAAAATAAAAAGGTTTTGAAGTAACAACGTGCAGAAAACAGAAGAATTAAGAAGATACTATTCTGGACCCATGCCAGAGCAAGGACACCGCTGCAGGACTGCAGCATGTGGGCAATCCATGCTGGGGCAGAGGAAAAACAGCTGAAAAGCTAGGAAAAGTGGCAGAACCAACCCCGACCTCCTTCACCATCTGTCAACTCCTGAAAGGATTTGGGACATACTGAGTGTAACACATGGCAAAACAAGGGAGGTTGAGCCTAGAAAGAGGGAGAGGAGAGGTGTTTGGCTTATGTTGAGTTTGGGGAAGGGGAAAAACTGTGTTTACCTATAATTAATATGTTTAATTGGTTTTGTTTCATCCTTTCTTCTTGTCCAAATCAGTGATTAGAAGTTTGTGTTACTTGACAATAAATTAAGCAATGTAAAACTTCCCTGAGCTGGGACCATATTATTAGTGACATGGAAGAGAGATATTTTCTCTAAAAAAGGTACCTTATCTGGTGAAGACCGAGGAAGGTTATTATAAAGAACTGTATCAGTTTTGGGCTGGTTTATTTTTTTCTATGTGTCAAAAATATGTTTTGAATTCAGACCTACTAATGTGTGACACAAGCAATCAAATGACCAAAAACTTACATACATATGTTAAATTATGTCACATCATATTTGACCAATCAGAGTATTCTGAAGTATAAAACCTATTAATGATATTCTCTGAATATTCTCAGGAAAATTTAAGTGAAAAACTACAAAATCACATGTTACTAAAAACATTGCTATAGATTCTTCACAGAAGCTGAATCTGAAACATGGAACATAATTTCCTCAACATTTCATGTAAGGCAGATCAAAGGATAATGCTGAGATCGATAGTCTGGGCTCTTGTCCCTAACCTGAGAAAAGATCATAGTCCCTGTGATCTTGGCAGTCGAATAAGTGCATCTGTTCAGAGGGTTTGTGTTGAAAGGCAAAGTATATGCTCCATATGACTTGAAACAGTTACATATGAGATGACCAGAGTGGTAAGGCTCATCTTTGGTGTTTGAGAATCATAAAATCATAGATTCATAGAATCATTAAGGTTGGAAAAGACCACTAAGATCATCAAGTCCAACTGTAAACCTAGCACTGCCAAGTCCGACTAAACCAAGTCCCTAAGTGCCACTTCTACATGTCTTTTAAATACCTCCAGGAACGGTGACCCCACCACTTCCTTGGGATGCCTGTTCCAATTCTTGACCGCTTTTTCAGTAAAGAAATTTTTCCTAATATCCAATCTAAACCTCCCCTCGCACAAATTGAGGCCATTTCCTCTTGTTCTATTGCTTGTTACTTGGGAGAAAACACCAACACCTGCCTCACTACAACCTCCTTTCAAGTAGTTGTAGAGAGTGAGAAGGTCTCTCTTCAGTCTCCTTGCTTCAAGACTAAAAAACCCCAGTTCCCTGAGCTGCTCCTCGTAAGACTTTTGCTCTAGACCGTTCGTCAGCTTCATTACTCTTCTTTGGACACGCTCCTGCAGCTCGACGTCCTTCTTCTAGTGAGGGATCCAAAATGGAACACAGTACTCCAGGAGCGGCCTCACCTGTGCCGAGTACAGGAGCACGATCACCTCCCTACTCCTGCTGGTCACACTATTCCTGATACAAGCCAAGATGCTGTTGGCCTTCTTGGCCTCCTGGGCACACTCCTGGCTCATGTTCAGCTGGCTGTCAACCAACACCCCAAGGTCCTTTTCTAATGGGCAGCTTTCCAGCCACTTTTCTGCAAGCCTGTAACATTGCATGGGGTTGTTGTGACTGAAGTGCAGGACCCAGCATGTGGCCTTGTTGAACCTCATACAGTTGGCCTTGGCCCATGGATCCATTCTGTCCAGATCCCTCTGCAGAGCCTTGCTATCCTCAAGCAGACTGACACTCACACCTAACTCGGTGTCATCTGCAAACTTACTGAGAGAGCACTCAATCCCCTCATCCAGATCATTGATAAAGA
>Ga0065711_1050313_pt1 | contig 10895 bp, 5 predicted proteins | sample Hoacrofraction12_FD_59098 | JGI IMG/M metagenome (GOLD analysis project Ga0065711, IMG submission 59098) | Hoatzin crop microbial communities from Cojedes, Venezuela - Epithelial fraction 12 v2 (version 2) | ecosystem: Host-associated > Birds > Digestive system > Esophagus > Crop | place... | reverse complement strand
TCCCCAGCCTCGCTGCCCTTCTCTGGACACGCTCCAGCCCCTCCATGTCCTTCTTGGAGTGAGGGGCCCAAAGCTGAGCACAGCACTCGAGCTGCGGCCTCACCAGTGCCCAGTCCAGGGGCACGATCCCTGCCCCAGTCCTGCTGGCCACACCATTGCTGGTACAAGCCAGGATGCTGTTGGCCTTCTTGGCCACCTGGGCACACTGCTGGCTCCTGTTCAGCCGGCTGTCAACCAGCACCCCCAGGGCCTTTTCTGCTGGGCAGCTCTCCAGCCACTCCTCCCCAAGCCTGGAGCGCTGCGTGGGGTTGGTGTGACCCAAGGGCAGGACCCGGCACTTGGCCTTGTTGAACGTCACACAGTTGGCCTCAGCCCACCGATCCAGCTTGTCCAATGTTCTACGACTCTAGGATATAGCAGTAGAGGTTTTAGAGTCTATTTCCACCCTTTATGTTCATGATTTTGCATTCAGAATGTGCTTTCCAGCATGCCTTCCAGGAGCCCAGAGACACTGGTGACGAAGCTTGGAGACCAACCCAGAGAGCACACAGAGTTTCTGCTTTAAATTCGCCACTTCTATATTGCAGAATTTGAATGGGGAATGAACACCTTGAGAGCAAGTGTTTTTATGAACCTGCCTGAGTTCGTAAAAAAACTTCCTCACAGCATGGATTTTACTCCTGATATTGGAAAAATGTGACAACTGGCCATATTCCGGTGTACTTCACTTAATTTTCACACTCTGGAATATTCCTGTTCTGCCAGTTAATTGTATTGACTTTAATAATATCTGCATAAAAATTTATAAATTTATACACATACACATATACAAGAAGAAGTATTTGGCTATTAAAACAATGAATAAATAACTTGTTGGAGGCGCAGTCCTCTAGCCTTGTTTATTTTACAAGTTACATGGACTTGACTGAAAACTCTTAAACTGATTTAGCTACACTTGCCTTTCTGTGAAGTCCCCTAGGCTGATGTAACACGTTACATGGATTTAGCTTAAATCAGTAAGTCTCGAGCTAAGGGCACATGTTTGAGTGCTCTGAAGTTACCATAACTTAAAAAATAGCAAGTTACCACCCTCCCTGAGCCACGCTATCTGATTGTGCGCGCCTGGTCTGCCCCAGGTGCAAGATAAAATGCATTATCTTTAACCATGTCTTTTTGGATGGCAATGTCATAAAGGATTTTCTTTTTCTCAACCCCAGGGAACCAACTCCACAGCACTTGTTAATACTGTTCTGTTCTACTCTGCAGGAGAAAGAAAGGAGGCGGGGAGACCCCAGACCTTAGCCGGCAGGCAGCGGAGAAAAAAAAGAGCATGGGTTGTGGATCTAATAAGTTCCAGAAGGCAAGATCACTGGCAAGTATCACCGGCTTGTAATTGTACCAGCTGGGGCCCGGTGTCAGGTACACCCAGGAGCGTTTTAGCTCAGAGCTTTTGCTGAACTTAGGTCTAACTGTGAAGCTTTGCTCTGGCTATAAGGAGGCTGCCAGGCACATTTGCTGCCTATCCCGAAGGGAGAGACCTGGGCAGAGGGAGGACACAAAGCACGCGACGTCTGGCTGCTCCGGGGGCAATCTCTCCTTGCAGCCTAGACATGGCGCGTCTGCCTTGAGGGGAAAAGACAGCAACTGTCTGCGTGGAGACAGCGACCTTCTCATCTGCTTCTCCCTCCCAGCATCCCACCAGCCAGTTTCCACGCTTTACAAAACACCGGATCAATTCTCTTATAGCACTTGCATCTCTTCCCAGAGCTGCTCTTCTGTGCTGGCGACTTTTGATCGTTGCAGTTTGATGTTAGTTTATTCTCTGTTCGCCGCACTGAGCCTGAGCGAGCAGCCCCAAGGTCTTAATACTGAGGCTCCATTGTGCTCATCGCTGGTAAAATAGGGCATCCTCACATGAAAGGAGTCTGGGGAAGTCGGGCTTCCAGAAAGCATCATGGGTCTAAGCTTTTGTAGATACGGCAACAAACAGCTGCCAGCAGAACGACGTGCTCACAAGCGTATCAGGGGTTTTTGCAGACCTGGAAGCGTGTTTCCTAAGCGATAAAAGCCAGGGAACGCACGTGAGTTGTGATGAAGAAGGTTTACATAGAAGAGAGGCATTGTCTCCCGAGATTGGGAGGCATTCTCCTGACCCACATACAGCCTGTTTGCAAGGAAACAGATTCAGTCAGTGTTAAAGAACAGAAAATATAATTAGAGTTATTCAGCCTGTGTCTTAAACAATTCCCATTCTCCAATGCCTTCCTCTGTAGCCCTTAGATCAGAGCGCCCTTACACGGTTTCATTCCACCACAGCTTCCCGTTTCAGATCTAAAGCTGTTTTATTGTCAGTCCAGAAGTGAAAGAATCTTAGTTCAGGATAAAAAGAGGTGAATTTGATTTTCTTTCCTCAGATTTTAGGAAAGTTATGTTTTCTTCTAAGTTACTGAACCTACAACCCACAATCAGGAAGGCACAGGCACCTAGCCTGACTCCCGCCATGAAGTCCAGACCCTGCACAATGTCAGCGAGAGTTCTTGCCCTAAGTTGCAGCAGTGTGTACGTACGTGTCACCTTCTGTTGGCTGCTCACAGCTTAAATTTATTTAAATTTATTATTCCTGTAGCAAATAGTCACCCGGAAGCATTTAGCTGGCACAAAATGGTCGTGGACAGATGCCTGGGGGAGCACACAGAGTTGGTGGGTACTGAATTCTCACCCCACAAAAAGCCCTGGGAAGAATCTTCAAGCCACTGCCAAGGCCTGAGAGGCCCACCATCCTCCCTTGGTCCCTCCTGGGCAGCTGGGACAGCCTAACCCGGGGGTTAAGTGTCCTCAAACCCATGGGGCCGTGCCGTGGTGACGTCAGCCCAGAACAGAGCTCCATGCTTTTGTGCTGAGCAATCTTGGTAGCACTGGCTTCTATTTGTCTTAAAAATCTGGGGTAGCCTGTGTGGCAGTGTCACTCTTTCCTAGACCTTTACGTTAAAAATGGGCTTGCATTTCTTTTGAGTGCAGAGTTGTCCAAATTTCAGTAGGAGAGCTGTGCTTTTTATCCTCTGATATATAAGCCTGCTGTTACGCTGGCCATTAATGACTACAACACTACATGACATTAAAGGTTAGGTTATGGTAGGCTGATGCATAGAAAAAGAATACATATATATAACTTGCTAGGAAGAATCCAAAATTAATTTCCATTTTTTATTAAGGTAGGATTGGGAAACCTCATTGAAATTAAGACCTGTGAAAAGACTCATATTTAATCAAGTCCAAATAAAGAGGCTTAATGCTCAAATCTTTTAGTAAATCCTTAGAAGAACAGACTATGATGAAAGAATAAGTGCCCCAAGCAAGCAAACATCAAGTCAAATTAAAATGAAGCTCTTAAATAGATCAATGATCCAAGTGCAGAAAGTAGGTGAGAATAAAGTACATTACAGCCAACAATGAAGATGTGAAGAGGGCTATTATTTGGAGCTCCAAGCTGAGGAGGCTGAACAGCACACCAAAACAGAATAAACCTGTAATTAAGGTGGTGACCCGAGTCCTGCAATTACATCCACTGGCTCCACGTTTGCATGTGGTGAATCAGTTCTCCGAGTAAACTTGTGAGGTTTTGGAGTTTATTAGTAATTATGGAAACAGCAGCATAAAATGTGACCAGGCTTACACTTAAATTAGAATAAATTAAAGTAAATTAGCTAAATTACAATAAATAGTAAATTGCAATAAATTAAGTTAATTAAGTCTCTGAATGAAGGGCCACGTTCTTTCTTACGAACCCACATGCAACCCCCAGCTCTCTGCAGTGGGGAGGGAACACCCCACTCTGTCTTTATCCAGGGAAACGCTTTACATTAAGGATATGTATAGTTTCATCTCTTTAAGCACTGTGCTGGATCAAGGCTTTATGGCATGGCTGTGCCACCTTGATGCTCACCTTGCCTTCAGCAGCCACTGTCCCAGTATTATATAAAGAAAAGTGAGGAATGCGACAGGTTCGGTGACTTCTCCACGCTTCGGCCAGGCTGGGCATGGGAACCAGAGCTCTGTTCCGGGCCACTGTATCATCCCTCCTCTTCACTGCGACGTGGAGCTTGTGCTGCCCTGCTGCGACTTCACGGCTCTGGCCCTGCAGGTCCCTTCGCAGGCGTCACTGCTGCCACGTCAGCGTCCTTTACCCAAGTCCCTGAGGACTTCCAGTGAGGATCCTTCTGCAGCTTCTCAGCAAAATAGGCAGCCTCATGCCCCAATGTCAAAATTCCCAGATACTTTAGCAGGAAGGTAAAATTTGATTGATGCTTTTGACAGCTTTGCAAATGACTGCAATGTCAGCAATTAGGGGCTGGTTTTGCCTTTCAGGCTGTCTGCTTGTTTCTGATCAAGAGACTGCTCCACCCTCACAGCTGTTCCTGAATTACTGGCTTATTTTTTGTACTTACTAAATAATGTCTTTTTGTCAGGATCAGTCATTCTTGTCTCATTGCCTATATCCTAAGGTAATAAGATTGCAGCATTTGAAGCCAGGAATAAATTTTCCTATGACATATTGACAGGGAATTGATGTTCTGAGTATGAATTGAGTTTGTGTACTGTGTGGCTATAGCCCACGTGAAGATCCAGGGCTCATAGCACTGAGACACGGTCCCGTCCAGTGTGTATTTATATTCTGCAAATCTTATTTTGAATTTTATTTATTCATACAAGAAACCCTATTGAACGTCATAGGGCTATTCCTAGGAGTGAACAGAACTCAATACAACATTTGCATATTCAAACTCAGGTTACATATGTCACCCTAATTTTAAAAGTATAGCCTGGCTTTAAGAGTCTGTGCCTTTCTGTCCCTGAGAGCTCTAAAACTGAACCACCACCAACACAAGAGATGAAAAGCAAGGAACAGTCAGATCTATGCTGGAACTGCTACCGCTCCTGTGGTATTGCGCTGTTCTCTAGGACAAAAAACCTGCAGCTGCTCTTCTCACACCATCGCTGTCAGACCCCAAGCACTGCCAAGAACCCGGACCCTTTTGTATGACCACTGGCCTGTCTTTAGGTTGATGTTCAGCAGTGGCTGGATTGCTTATTTATAACCAGACAATTAGGCATGAAGCACCATGTATCTGCCACTGCTGCCAATTCAAACAATGGAAAGAGGAAAGAGGCGGGCAGGAATTACCGAGCAGCATTGGCTTTTCTGCACAACCATTCTACCATGGACACTAGATTCACATAAGACTATCTGCCCACATATTGCTTTTTAATGAGTTGCTATGTAAATGTTTGGCTTGGTTAGTGTTCGTTCACTATTCTTACCAAATGATTTGTATCAGTCAGAAAAAAGCCAAAGCTGTAGGTCTGCAGAACCTGTGCATTTTGAGTATTTGTGATTTTTCTCAAGGAATAGACAATCACTGTGAAGATTTTTTTTTTTTTTGCTTAATTTCTATCCTGTTTAGTAAAGCGTTCATTGAACAGTATGTTAAAATAAACTTCATCCTTTACGCTGCGAGACTTCTAACAGCAATCAAGACTGGGATCAGTCGCAGCCATATGCACGGGGGAAAGTTTGTGCATTAACATATGAATTGATGTGGAGAATCAATTAATGTGGGTTTGGCTTTACTAGCATCAGTTTCTAATTGGGTCCTTTTGTCCTTAAGGTAAACTTACACCAGAGCACAGGTCCCTGCAAATAATGCAGAATATGCTTATATCATTTAGGAGTCTCATTCAGAGATATCATTTTGGGATATAATTTATAGAATGTCTATAGCATGTACACAGAATGTATAGAATTTATAGAAGTTCTCGATGGACTCCCAACGCTTTCAGTCCCTCTGAAGCTGTTGGGACGATATGATCCTTACTGCCTTCTCTTCCTAGCTATCACTTCCTGGAGATGTTGAGTCTGTTCCAAAACCACCAGTTCGTCCCAGCTGGGCCACTCACCAGTCAACTGGGAACCTGCCCTCCAAAGCAGCAGCAAAGACCCTAGCCCAGAGCTCTCAGTGGAATGCTGGGATACGACCAGCACCCGTTCGAGCTCCAGTGCCAAAGCCACGTGGAAGAGGGAAGAACGACTTCACAAGGACGTACAGCTGGTCTCCATGTTAGTATGCTGCCCTGTCCCATGCAGAAATTGCCAATACCCACATTTAGTGCGCTGAGGGAAGGAGACGGTGCTGGCAGTATATTTCTGTAGGCGAAGGAGAAGGCAGTCATTCCGCGTGGTGGGAGTCCAGATGACAGTGATTTGCTGCATCAAAAGAGAACATATGGCCAAAGACGTCACATCTAGCACTTGCTAGGTCCACCTGTCTGTCACGACTGTCATCTTGGTATTGAACACTGGCATGGGCTTCACATGGGTTTAACTCGCTAATACTCCATGGTGGAGCAAGAGATCTTAGACCAGAAGTGGCAGTGGGCTCCATCCAAAGCCCACCGACTCTGCCAGGTCCTGGATAGATGCCAGGAGGAGCTGGTATGGTTGGGCTGGAATCAGAGCGTTCAGCATATTAGATGAGAGAGCACTCAGCTCCAGGGAGACAGCAGCTGAGAAAGCAGCTGATCTGTGAATGCCTTTCAAAAATAAGGAGGCAGACTGACACAACCAAAAATGATTTTATGCCATTTCAGTCTGGGGTTGGCTTGGGCAGCTATTCATGAAGACCTCACCTCCTGCTGTACCCAGCATCTCTGGAAGGTCCACTGAGCTGTCTGCAGCTGGCTGGGAAAGCACTGGGTATCTTTCAGAAGCACACAACGTCTGAAAGTCCTAGTAATTACACAAGCGGGCTGTCCACACAGGGACTGCAATCTGTGACCCCTAATGATTTTTAATAGCATAAGAAGGGTAATAGATAAAGGACTTGGAATGAACAAAGGAAAAGAGGCTTCTGATGAGATACTGTGAGGATTTTCAAAGAGAACACAGGGGTGGAGTGAGGGGCAGGGCAGCAACTATCCAGTAATTACTGATGATCCCATCTAGAAGGGAGATAGTGGAGCATGTGGAGGCCTCCAGCATCCCTTTGGATCTCCCTGGTATCTATGTTTTTAGCAAGTGCATAGGCTAACTGCCCTGAGGAGGACCCACAGTGCAGATAAGCGATCACAAATCCTTCCGTGGGAGATAAAAGAAAGAATCCAAACACAGATGAAGGATGACACACAGGGGAAAACACTGGAATGAGTGAGATGAGGCCCAAGGAAAACACACGAAGACTGCTTCACGTAGGAAGCAGTACATCAATGCATCCCGATCATAAAAGGCAAGAGAGGAAAGCGTCAAGATTAGGCTAGAGGGTTACAGCACTGCGTATTTCTAAAGCAATACAAGGTTTCTATAAAATAGGACCCTCATCCTGAAGTCACGTTGCCTGGACAGAGCCTTAGGAAGGTTGTACGCTGGACTGGGGCCAAGTCCTGAAAAGTTAAGTGTAGGTGCAGGGACTTGGTCGAGTTCTTGGTTGTTCCAGTCAATCAAGGGAATTCTGCCGGTCTGGAAGCAGCGTTGTGGCCTCCCAGGAATGCGGCACAGCTCCGACCGCTGCCATCCCAGAGGCACTGGGAATGGGAAGAAGGTGTTTCTTAAGTCTCTTTACTTCTGTGAGCCAATCTGCAACTGCAGTGTTGTGAAAGAGGACGTGGGGGACGGAGTAAGGGCAGCTCCTGCAGGCAAGTGGCCACCCAGTGATTATTAATGATTCCATATGGGCGGAGGACAAAGGCGCATGCAGGGACGTGCAGCGCCCTGTCCGAGCTCTGCTGCAGTCACTGTCTTCTACAGGATAAGAAATTTCAAGACTGTGCGCAAGGAAAGTGCTAGGGAGAGTGGGGAAGCAAACCACCTACAAACACCATGGCTGCAGTATACAAGGTAAATTATCCCTGAGGGATTGCATTCGGATTAGGGGCAATTTGCGAGGCAAAACTGTATTTTTTTTTGTACCAGGGAGAGACAAATCCTATCTTAATTCCTTCAGTGACCTCTCCTGGACCTTTGTGATCTCTGCCAGGCTCTTCCCAAGGTAACCTTACCTAACTTCAGATAGTACTCCAGCTGGGCTTTACCAGGGCCTGTTAGCAGATTGTCAGACAGGCGGGCAGGAAAAGTAAAGATGTTTTGACTGATGATAATTTTCTCTAGAATCAGATGATGAATGGAAACTGTCTTTCCATTCAATCCAGATTTGTGAAGGTATTTGAGGTATTAAATGCCACCAAAATCCCAAGGATTGGCTGAGTACCTAAATATGTTTAGAATCTGAATTCTCTGAGTGGATTAATCTGTCTGATTCTGACATTATTTCTCTTTCATCTAGCATCTCCACTGTTTGAGGCTCAGCCCTGGCACATTCCTTCATCTAACCAAGGATCTGACACAGAGTAAGGGAGGATCCAGAGTATCTTTCATCCCAGCAGAACAGAAACTGGGGAATAATAGGCTGTAAAATAACTAACAGTAATATCCAGGAACACACCAGGCCAAGCAGTCTATCCTTGAAGTAACAGCAGACCTATGTAACGCCTTGATGTAACTCCTACCGATCATCTTATTAGAATAAAAATGTACGTACTTACAACACGCTTTACAATCATTCCTGAGGTCACAAAATGAGTCAGAATCTGAAACGGAGACAAAAGACACAGAGAGGCAGTCTCCATCACCTGCCTCTGCCACTGAGCTGCTGGCTGGCCTCAAGCAAGCCGTATCACCCTCGGTGCCGCGGGCTGCTGATCTGCAGAGGCAGATGGTTTTTTACACACCTTTATAGCAGCACTTCCAGATATGCTGATAAGAAATTGCTAAACAAGTAGAGAGGAAGGTTGTTATGCCTGCGCCCTTCCTTGCAGATGCGCATTTCCCCGCACTGCTTGGCATCTCCAGATCCTGCACAACTCTCGTTAGCCACAGCCTTTGATTAAAGAACTGAAAGTACCTTTTAAACCCCAGAGGCCAATGAATCAGCGTTGCTGCATCTGAATTCCACCAGTACAAGCAAGATCAGAATGTGAGCCCTAGGCTACAGCCCTGCTCAGATGTGGGGAACAAACCCAAACATGCCAGCCGCCCTCTTACCCAAGCTTTACCATCCATTTCTGCCCAAAACTCCACCTGCATTTCCCTGGTGTTCCTTGCCGGGAGCAATGGCAGAGTTTGGTACTGTAGTTTGGCTTTGTAGCCAAAATGAAGTTTTCCTAATTATTGCTCTTCTGATGTGAAGAAACAAAAACATGGAAAAAGGCGTATGTGTAACTGAAGTTGATGGGAGTTGCAGGTGGGAGCACAGCTGGATTAAAAGTGAGGATTTTTGGAAATGTCCAACTTGTGTGGTGGAAGATGAGTGAACGTGAGCTGTTGCCAGGGAAGTAAAAGCATTCAGAGAGCGAAGTCTCAGCGGCGGCGCTGGGGTTATGACAGGTTAAAGGATGGTTACCGAAGAGCGTGGAGACCTCGCGGCAAAGGGAAGCAGCTAATGATAGTAGCCGAGTGCAAGATAAAAAGTTGCTGCAATAGGTGGATGAAGCCGATAACAAACGGAGAGCGCAGCTCAGCTCACGTAACAGAGGGCTGAGGAGATGAGGTGGCACTGACACGGTGCGTAGGGTCATGTTTAGGGGGGTGTGGGTTCAGAGGAGGGAGGGGGCTATGGGAAATCAGTCGCCTTGCCCCTGCTGGCACGCTCTCAGACTGATCGCCTTACCCGGTGTCTGGTGTGGGCATCCCACCTGTCCTGTGCTCCGTGCCACCCCCAACAAGACACAAAGACATCCTCCTGGTGGATGCTGTGCAGTGTGTGCACCCCCAAGTAGCTCAGGGGAAGGAATTTGCTTTCATACCCCAGCCAGCCCAAAGCAGGGCACAGTGAGACACGCACAGACAACCCGTCCGCAACGTCCCTCTCGCTGCACAGCAGCTGCTGCAACAGGTTTGAGAGAGGCGATGGCAGGAAATACGTCTGGATAAACGCTTTGTAACTGCTTGTGCAGCCTGTATCCTGAGCACGACCACTCTCCAAACCACGGGTGTGCTGCTGGTTGGCACAGGATGCTTGGGAGACCCCCCGGGAGGTAAAATCATGGGTAGAGACAGGTCCAGACATTGCAGAGCACTCCCAGCACGTCCTGTAGGAAGGAAACTGAATTCAGCTCTCCAAAAAGCCCTGAAGGCAGGAGAGAGGTAGCAACAGGAGCAGATGGTCGAGACCACATTTTCAACCTCTCTCAGCACCTCTACGTTTTTTCGTGTCAGTTGGTGCTTTTTTCTTTTTTTAATTTTTAGTGGCCTGTTTTTCCTTTTTGCCTGTTCTCTCCTCCTCTGCAATCCTGTTTTCTTGTCCGGGCGGCCTCTGCTGAATAGCAGGTTCACATTACTCACAACGAGATCCACCTCAATCTACTGGTTGACCAGGATGCCACCAGCAAGGAGAGGCAGGAGCTGGCAGCACCCGCAAGGCTCTGGCCAACAGCAACAACCAACCAAAAGCAGGCAGCTCCCCACGCGAGAGGTTAATTCAGCTGTGGAACTCCCTGCCTGGAGAAGCTGTAGATGCTGAAGTTCATGGGGGCTCTAGAAGTCACTGGAGATTCACGGAAGGATATTGAGCCGTGGGACTAGATGATCCACAGAGATCCCTTCCAACACCTACGATTCTTTAATTCTGTGACCCTAGGAGGATTTGGGCAGGAAGGGACCCCAGCAGGTCTCTGGTCCAAACTCCAGCTCTGAGCAGAATCACAGAATGTGAGGAGTTGGCAGTGACCTCTGTGGGTCACCCAGCCCAACCCCCTGCCCAAGCAGGGTCACCCAGAGCAGGGGGCACAGCACCGCGGCCAGGCGGGGCTGGAATATCTCCAGAGAAGGAGACTCCACAGCCCCTCTG
>Ga0065711_1050311_pt1 | contig 10895 bp, 9 predicted proteins | sample Hoacrofraction12_FD_59098 | JGI IMG/M metagenome (GOLD analysis project Ga0065711, IMG submission 59098) | Hoatzin crop microbial communities from Cojedes, Venezuela - Epithelial fraction 12 v2 (version 2) | ecosystem: Host-associated > Birds > Digestive system > Esophagus > Crop | place... | reverse complement strand
CTCCGGCTGGTGGGGTGCGTGGGGGGGGCGAGGGTGTCGCGCACGCTCGGCTGCGGGGACACTGATCGCTGGGAGCTGATTTTTTCCCATCGTGGAACGTGCTTGAGGGGATTAATATAATTTCATTGCGACTTTCTCGCCTTTTATTCTCCCAAAGGCTGGTGGAGTCAAAGAAAGCAAGTTTACGCAGAGCAATAGGAGTGTGAAAGTTGGGAGCAGAGAACTTTGTTATTGTAGCAACGCCGGTCTTGTTCTGTCGGGCTTCCCGTTGGACTTTCGGGGAAAAAAGAGGGGAAACAAGCCTAAAAAGCGAGCGAGGGCTGGGGTTTCTGCTTGGTTTAGTCTGATCCCTGTTTCCCACCCCCAGTCCTCCGTGGGCACCTTCTGAAACAGGCCTGGAGCCACCTGCCCCAACCCCATTTTTGTAGCTTTGCACCTGCAGTTTTGCATTTTCCAAACCTGCGGTGGACCTCGGAGCTGTGTGGTTTGCGGGAGCAATTAGCTGGTTAAACAACTCCGTCTTGCCATGCTTTTCGGGAGTGGCTCGATCCGTGACAGTCTGCGTTAGCGGCTTTGTGGGGCGACAGCTTCCTAGTCACTTGCGGTGGATCCGCTCTCCTCGTGTGTGTGCTTGCCAGATCTGGGGTGTGATTTGCGCGCTGTCAGGTACCTACATGCAGTGGAGCTTTCCTGCTCCCTGAGCTCCGTGGGACGACTCGGGCCACGCGTGTGGCTGCTCACGGTCGGGTTCCTGGGGGTAGTTTGGCCCCGTAACTCCCCACCCGGTTTGTGGACGTTGAGTCCTTCACATTTGTGGGGATGCTCAAGCCCAGGGACGGGGAAGAGGAATCATTCCTTTATTTAAAGCAGAGCACTGGCCCTCTGGAAAATATGGCCCCAAAGAAGAAAATATTCATTTGTATGCAAATGGCATATTTATAACGCATAAAATCTCTTTCAGTGATTGCTCCTGTGTGTTTTCTGAGGCTGGCTGATGGGAGACCTGCCTTGGTGTTTGTCTGCTTAAGCAGGATTCAGTGTTATTTGCCACAGGATTCATGAAAATGCCTCCGACTGTATCATAGCAACCCGGTTTCACGCGGTCCGAAAGAAGTCCATTCCTTCTGCGCGGCAATCCGCCGTCTGAGAGGTTCAGGCACCCTCCTCGCCACGGGGAAGGGTGCGTTCCTCCCTCTTTGGGTGCTGCAGAACAAACATACGTGTCCGGATGATCACTGCTAGTCCTGCCTTCCCTGTGGTCCTAATGCTCCTGCTTTAAGGCTGAGGAGAGGGCTTCCTTTCGGTTGTTTAAAGGCTTCCTCCCCACCCCGGATATTTCCCACCTCTGTTTTAAACCTCACATGACAAGTTGCAAGGGGGACGGGACAGCTCGGAGGTCTCTGACGTGATGGTGCTCTGCTGCCCTGCCATTTGGGTTTTCCCCCGGGATGGCAGCAGCGCAGCGCCCGCTCCTGCTGTGTAGTGAATGAAGATCTGCCCCGCTTCGAGCCCTGCTGTGGGGACGCAGAGGTGCTTGCTCACCCCGTAGGTGAATGTTGTTGAGAGCTGCATGTTCACCTGACTCCTGCCCCCAGCTGTTTGCGTGATGTGGGTATATTGCTTTTTGGATCAGGTATTCAGTACACAGCCCAGCTGCTGTGTATAATGTCTGAAGGAAAATTGCCAAAAATCCATGTAAGTGTGGTTTTTTTTTTTGGTTTTGTTTTTAATTTGTGAATAGAATCCCTCTTCTATATTGTTCGTTTCACTGTGTTGTCGTGCTTTGATTTCTGTATTCAGTGAATGGGAGACCCGGTGCTCTTTGTGCACGGGGCTGGCTTGTGTGTCTGTCCGCATGGTGCCTGTATTGTATCTGTGTGCGCTGTATGCTGTTAATAATGCATCTGTGGCGGTGAGGAGGGGGGGTTCTGTAGTTCGCATTCACAGTTTGTGTCTTTCTCAGCTGGGTGTGAGAGCTATGTTCAATGTGTGTCTCCCAGTGAGGTGTGGTGGCAGCTGTTTTGGTGAAATGCAGGGATTTGTCCCTTAGATGTGGAATCTCCAGTGACCAGAAGTTCCTAACCTTGAGGAAAACTCCCCAGTGTTTATTAATTGCGTCAGAATTGTCCTGTTGTGAAGAGGATGTTTGTTCAGGGGCTACAGCGGTGGCAGAGGAGAGTTCTGCCGCATCCTGGTTTTGCCACCGCTTTACTGCGTGGCCTTGGGCATGTTCCTTCGCCACCTTGTGACTCCTCTTTCCCGGCTGTGGAAGAGGAGCGTCGCCCGCTCCCGAGGCGTAGCCAAGACCGATCGCTTCCCATTTCTTCCCCTTCCGCAGTGTCCCGTAGCTGCAAAGCATTGTTGCTCCGGGCCGCCGGCCGGGGTGGGGCAGTGAGGGTGGACGACGTGTCTGCGCCTGTGTTGGCCCAGCTACGCGTAGCTGGGTTTTGCCTGTAGGAACTGTTGTAGATGGCAAGCTGTAGTGATTTATGCTCCTCACTAAAAATAGATGCTCTTGGAGGAAGAGCTGCTGGAGGAACCATGATCTTTTTTTATTGTATTTTATTGGTTATGGTTGAATTTCTTTCTGAGCAGAAATGAGCCTTAATCTGAAAGAGCCCACAGATGGGCGGGTTGTCTGTAACCCTGCTCTGCCCCTCGCCGGCAAAGGACCCTGCAGCCTCGACTGCTGATTTCCAGTTTTTTGCAGAGTGTTAGCCCTGTGTTGTCAGAAACACCACGCTGATGGCGTGTTCACCAAGACTTCGGAGCTCAGGGCAAGGAGCGCTCAGAGCTCTCCTGTCGATGACCATGCTGGGCGGGCCTGAGAGCTTTACCACCCGTATTGAAGAGGGCCTTGGGGGGCGGAGGAGTGCCCGCATGAAGGTATTTAGAGAATTGGGTCTGGATTTCGACTGAGGCTGGTTTGTTCATACAGAAAATTTCATAGGATTGTGCTGCTTTGGGGCGGTACCCCTGCTCCCATCTCAGAGCCGGGGAAACTGAGGCAGATGGTGGACTGGGGGTTCCTAGCAGAGCTGGGAGCCAAGCGCGGGGGCCTGTTGGTTGCTCTGCCCGCTGGGCTGTGCTGCCTCCTCTTAATCCTTAAGGGTGGGCATGCTGCTCGGTTTCTGGCTCGTGCGGTTTTGTCTGACCCTTGCCGTGTGGAAGTGGCAGAGGGACAGGCTGGCACCGGGGAGCCGTGGGGTGAGCTGCTCGCAGGCCGGTGGAGGATCTCTACTAGGGGATTTTGGAGCTCCCAGCATAACAGAGAAGTCTGCCCGTGCCCATGTGGAAGGTCCCCTGTGGTTTAGCGCCTGCCCCTCCTTCCGCATCAGCTGCGCCGCGGATAACAGGACGTGCAGACTGCTGGCCGTGCCTGCGCTGCTGTTCTAGGCAGCATCTCCGGCTAAGCAGGGGCTGCGCCGCGAACCGCTCTGTGAGCTTGGGGAAGTCGCGGAGGGATGCGCCGTTTCTCCAGCCCTGCTGCCCTCCTCTAGGACCTGACCAGACTTGCAGGGCAGACAGCCGCAGCCGGGATGGGTGCTCGGGTGGGAGCGGGCAGCAGAGGTAGCCCGGTCTCAGTAGGTGGCATCTCCCCGCTGCCACAGCACGGGGTAAGGCAGCCCGACCTGCCGCCCTGCCCTTTAACTTTGGGTTTTATGAAAAAAAAAATAAAATTTCTAGGTGATTTATTGTCACGAGATTATCTTGCTGCCCCACCACAAGCACGGGCAGCTCTGTGCTCCGGCATCCTTTTCTTCTCGAGCTCAGCTGCCGCTCCATGGCGTGCCCCGCGAGGTCTGCGGTTTTGCCGCGGGGCCGGTGGGGACTGAAGGTGGAGTGGTCCTTCCCGCTTTGTTACTGGTGGGGAAAGCAGCATGCCCGACTGTCCCACCGCCTCTCAAGACTGTGGCCTCTGTCCCCAGAGCTGCGTCCCCGCCGGCCTCCAGTGGTGACCTTTGCCGAGCGTGTCCTGCCTGGAGCCATGAGGATCGTTGTCATCGGGCTTGCGACGCAGGCAGGGAGGTACCTGGGCATCCTGGCCGTGCCCTGTGCCGGCTCGGCCTCGCCAGGCGCCCGGTGAAAACCCCTGGGTGTGGCTGGTGGGGTTCGTTTGCATCAGGTCCCGCTCTCAGGAGCTTTGCCCTGAGCGTGCCCGTGGCCGAGGGGTTGCGCTGTGCCCGGTGCTGGGGTCTGGGAGCTGCCGGGAGGGAGCTCAGGGCTCGGGGCGGTGGCAGCGGCTGCAGCTCGCGCTCGAAAGGTGCCTGGAGAGGAATCGGCCGAACTGCGAGGATTTTAGAAGTGGCAAAGATCCTAACTGTATAGGGGGAGTTTCTTACAACTGAAAAAATGCAAAAATTGAAAAATGTGGCCACAGCTACACAAATACAATTTAGAGAAATACCCCAAGGATCAATCTTTTGCCCTGATAAGCAGTGGGCTAATTTACTGGGCAGAGCTGTAGGAAAGTTTTGTCAAGTAAAATTGTTCCATTTGAAAAAAAGCATCAGGCTCTTGCTGGCATTATCAGAAAAGAGGTTTTTGTCAGAGGATTTCTGTGAGCCACGTTCCCCGTGCTGTTTCTGATGCTCCCACTCTCCCGTGCAGTATTCAGTACATCTGACAAGGTTTCCTGAATAGGCTGTGCGCTGAAGTTTCTGTTCCGATACCAAGTTTAGGGAAGGCTCGTTATCTAAAATTCTTTCTTCCTGGCTTGATAAGGTGCAGATTAATGTTATGCAACTCTCGTTCCTTATTTAGTTGAGCTTCAATCAGTTTTAGTGTAACCTTGGAAAAGAGCAATCAATCTTTAGTGTTTGTTTTTAAGGTTTACTCCGAAGCCTTTTGGGCGTGCTGGATGTTTGGTCTTTTGTGAAGTTCTGTGAGAATTAATTAAAAAGCAACAATTACAGAACAGGTTTGGAATCCAGATGAAACATTTTGAAGTTTCTGTAAAGCAAGAGAGAGAATCCTTTAAATGGCCATTGACTCTGATGTAGTTTTAGGTGTTAAATTAGAATTTTATTACTCTAGTGTGGTACGTACGCAAAGCTGGATGCATAAACCAGGGAATACTAAAGGTGCCCGTGTACAGGAGTGCGTGTGTGTGTGTACCTGTCTGATAGAGGAGTGGAGGAGAGGGGCTGTTCCTTCTCCATCGATCTGTGAGGTAAGGAGGGTTGGGGCAGCTTCGCAGATCTCTCCCGATGCCGTCGAGAAGAGCTGTGGGGGCACAGGGTGCCGTGCTGGGGACCCACCTCCTGCTTCAGCCAAAGCCCGCCCGCAAGAGGAGGAGAGGGTGCGAGGAAGCCGGTCGTGGCTGTGTGAGGAGGGGGCTCGCCGGGGCTGCGGTGTCGGCACGGGCAGCTCCCACCCCTCCTGTGAGCAGGGGGACCCGTGCCGGGGTGGCGAGGAAACTCAGCTGTTGGCAGCGGAGCGCGTCCGCCTTGGTTTCTGGATCAGGAGTTGACATCTGGATAGATTTTCAGTCTCCTCTGGTCCAGGATAGATGAATCTCTCAGCCGATGCCCGGCAGCAGATCGATCCCACCTCCTGGACACAGGGTTTTGCAGAAGTGTCGAAAAGTCTTTCCTAAAGAATTAAAAGTACAGACAGAACAAAGAAACTAAACCTCACAAACCTGCAGGCTGGGAACCAATATGCTGAAGACAAACCGGCTGCCTTACGATTTGAAGTCTTCAGCCGAGAGGCGCCTGGCTTCTGCGGTGCGTACCTGGAGCCTGGAACGGGTGTTCACAGGACTGAGACCCTGGATTTACGGAATTTAGAAAGCCCTGGCCCTGCTGCAGGAGTGGGTGCTGACGAGCCAGCATCCCCGGCGATGGGATGGCACTGTCAGCCCGCTGCCGTTTGCAATTTGTCACAGTGGCCCCAGCTGTCACAAAAGCCAATTTTCCAGCTCGAACTGAAGCTCGGTATGAGACTGTGTCTAGTCCCCAGAGCCCGGCTTTGGCTGGAGGTTGTAGGCAGCGTGTTCCCGGTGCTTCTTATTTTGCCGTCTCCCCCCGTAGCTTCCCGGTTTCTCGATCTCCTCCTACGCTCCCTGTGTTAAACAGTTGCTGCGTTTTGCCCCAGAAAATGGTGATGGTTTAATCTGTCTCCATCGTGTGTTTCTAGAGCAGGTGCCAGGCTGTCCCTCACACAGCAACGTGCGTGTGTGTGCACGCGTGTGCGGGCATTTGTGTGGCTTCGTATCGATTGCTTTTTTACATATACTGGGATACATACAGATTAAAGCACATGTGCATATGTTTTCCTTCCCAGATAAATTTTGGAAAATATGAGTCAGCAGCAGGCAAGAGGACGTTACATAATCTCGGGGAGGGAAGAGACCCGTGCGTTTTAGCGGGAGGCAGGCTTCCTGCAAGCGGTATCTTTTAACACCGTGTTGTCACCACGCACTGGCGTGTGCCTCGCGGTCAAGTGGCCGTATTTCCGTGGCACGCACTTGGGTCTGATGCAGAGGTGCAGTCCTGGTAGCCTTGGGTTTTGTTAGATTTTTGAACCCTCCAGTAACAATAGCAGAGTCTCAGGGCTGTGATGACGAGAACGACTTTTCTCCTCTTCCTTAACACGTTTTCCTGCAAAGATGCTGCGATTTTCCTTTTTGGTTCCCCCCACTCCCCACCTCCTGCTGTTTTCTATAAAATCTCAGCGCTGAGAGAAATCGCACATGAGTGCAGCTGGAAATAAATGTTGCCCCCTCCACCTCCCCTCTGCTCACGGCCACCCACCTCCACCGCCTACACCCAAATGGGAGAGTGAAGTCAACATCCCCTTTTAGCCCTCCTCTCCCGCTCCGGCACGGCTCGCAGCTCGTTCCCAGCGCCGTGCAGAGCGCGGCGGCTGTGCCTGCCGTGCACGCAGAGGGTGGAACTCGCAGCGGGCTGAACACCATCTGAACGGCTTCCGCGGCCAGGAGAGCACTGTCTGGTCCCATCGGCAGTCGGGCTATCATATGCCTTAACATAAGGGGACAAGAGAGGACATGCAGTTTCCTTCTTGTTCACTAAGCATCGCGGGAGGGGGGAGCATCGTGAATTATGGAGAGACAGAGGAGCACAAACGAAAACCCAAGTGAGATGGATCTGGCTCACGTCAGCCAGCAGTAACGTCAGGGGCTTGAATCCTCCGTCCTGGGCTGCGGCGGGCACTGGGAGTGGCGGGGGCACGGGAAGCGGTGAGCAGTGAGCAGAGCGCGGTGGTTGGGTGCTCGTATCCTCTTGGCAGTGCCCTGTCTCAGTTTGTCTAATGCTAGGCTTAATTCCAGGCTGTTCAGTCGAATCCCTGTGTTTCTGAAGGATGCTTCGAAAGCCTGGGAGGGGAATGGGCACCAGCAGAGTTAAAGGAAATAAAGGAAAGGAATAGTCTGTTTATTTTTAATTTGCCCAATAAAAGCGAAAGGTTTTGAACTGCTTTCATCTCCCAGGGCACTGCAAATACTTCCGCTGTGGCTAAACTAGTGGTTGCCTTTCAGGCAAAGAGAAAGCTCTGTTGTGGTTTTAAAATATCAAAGCCTTCCGAAGGAGGCAGTAAATTGCCATGCTGGCTGAAACCAGAGCGCGAGTAGCTCCGTGCCCTGTCTGGGACAGTGTCTGAGAGACACGCTGGAGAGAAAATTGAGAGAGACACAATAATTGATGGTGACGGAATAACCTGTTTATCCAGAGCACTCAGTCTTCACCCCCATTAGCTCGCGGGTTGCTGATGCTTGGAGACAAGAGAATTTAAATCTTCTGTATTTTTAAAACCACAAAAATCTCTGCTATAACCAGGAAAATCTCCTGAGCTCTTCAGGCCACCGGCCATCAGGGCTCTCCGTATTTTATCCAAAAGCCCGTTTTGAGCTATGGGTGTCTGCCCAGGGTTTGGGGCAGCTGGGGAACGACTGGGTACTCCCGGGGCCGGGGTTCGGGGCAGCTGCCCCCCGTTTCCAGCCTCTCTGCAGCCCTGAGGGGGATGCTGCAGAGGCCATTTCAGCTGTCTACATCTCGGTTTCTCTTTTCTGTAAAGCCTGCAGAAGGAAATTGCCCTTTCCTGTGAAATGGTTTGACAGCTGAGGATGAGAAGTGCCGTGTTCAAGGCAGAAGGGTTTATGGCAGACCGAGGAGTGCTGAAAAATGCCACTCTGCCCTTCGCGGGTGGAGAGGGGAGAGGGAGAGGGGTTCTGCGGGGGCCCTCCGGCAGACCAGAGCTCCCACCCAGGCTGCTCCCCGCTTGAGTTCAAAGCGACGTCTTGAATTCCACCTGAGATCCCAGCAGAGACGAGATGCCAAATGATGTCAGCCAGGGTTCCACCGAAGATTAATTTGGCCTCGGATATTTTGCATACGCAATGTCACATTGCATCCTCCTTATTTTCACTGTTTTAAACAGCATTCAGCAAGATAAGGTCTCTGTGCCCCCTTAGAGCCTTGAATTATTACTCATTAATAACACAGTTGCTCTCTGTTATTAATTGATCCAAATTAGGCTTTTTTGTTTCTCTAAGCCTTCTGTGGTATTTCTGTGCAGTTAAGAAATTAATCTGTATTAAGTAGAAATATCTAAGTAAAAATAGTAGCTTTGCAGTAGTAGATTTTCAGTCTTTCGTGGCGTAAGCTCCGGGGCAGAACGATTCAGGGTAACCAACAGTCCTCGCCTGACAGCCAGGGGTGAGATGTAGGAGAGGCTCACGGTGCACAAAGCAGTAGCACAAAGTCTCCGGAGGCAGCCCAGCCCTGCTCGGGGTGGTGGGATGCCCCTGGAAGAGCAGTCTCCTAGAGGAGTGCCGTCTCTCTGCCTGAGTGACGTGAGCTCGCCTCTCGCTTCCCGGAGCTTTCCTTCCAGAGCTGCTGTGCTTGGCCATCCTCTCCCCAGAAGGAAGGTTGTTCCCCGGGGCGCGTTGCCTCCTGTGTTGTCAAACCTGGCAGGAAACGTCTGCAGTGGTTGGGCTCAGACGGTCATGAAAGACTTCCACTCCTTCCTTTGAACAGGTCTCCCACAGCTGAAGACATCTCACCATCACTAACGGTGGGTTTAGGTTTCTTTTATTTGCCTTTTTTCCTTTCTGTTTATACTGCAGACAGTTTTACCTTTGCAAGTTTTTTTCCAGATCAGGTTGAAATTCAAGCAATAATAATCATACTTGACATTCTTCATTCCAGCATCTTAAAAATGTTTTCTGAAGTTGGGTTACTTAAAAGCTTTTGTATTATATAAGTACACAAGCACTTTTTCCATTTTAAAATGGAAATGGGTGTCTGAAAACCCTCAAAAGTCAAATGAAGATCAAAGGCTTGGGACTACTTGCAGCTTTCTCTGCTATCCACAGGAGCTGAAGACTGAGGCTGTGTAGGGTGAGTGCAGAGGGACTGCTGTGCTGCCGAGAGCCCAGCGCATCTGTAAAACTCAACCTGGATGCTCGTGAGGGCTGGGCTTGGTGTCTGGCATTCCTGCTGCTGGCCTGGCTGGAAATCCCGTGTTGTACCGTCTTATTTTCATGGCCATCCCTGTGCAGCAATGGCCAGCAAACGGCTGGGGTGGGGCTGATGGCAGCACTGCCCTGCTCAGTGGAGCTGGACTTGCTTCACAAGCTTTTGCACAGCTGTTTTCCCGTCACCCATCCTTCCTCCCCGTTTTCCTCCCTCACTGTGGCTTACGAGCAGGAATCAGGTCAATAGATGGAAATTGGAGTCCTGGAGGTGTGCGACAAGGGTATCCTCAGGGTTCAGGGCAGCTCACGGAACAGCTGCCTCTGGAAATGCTCGGAGGTCTCCCCGAGCGTTCTCCGCAGCTATAGTCAATGCTCACAGGGGGCACTTTCGCCACCAACCAGCCGTCCATTGGGAAACGGTGCAAGGCTGTGTAAGCCACCAGTAGCATATTCCTTGTAGTAATAAAACATAAAAACGGATGCCGAGCAATATGGCCAGAAGAAGAGTGGAAAGAAAAAGATAGTTAAAATCCAAGGAGTGCAAAGGGGTCTAGAAAGCAGAGATGCAAAAATAAAATCTGAAACGGAAACGAGTAAGATTTGTGCAGCATTGCATAACTCATTTTAATTGCAATCCATCTAGAAATCTATTTGAGGCAAGAAATCAGTTCAGAATTGTAGAGCAAAGCATTGGTCTTCCAGATGTTTGCAGCTTTCTGGACTGTTATTTTCAGCTTCCTTCCACAATCTGAATTCCTTCTTCCTTGCGGTGGCGATGGAAAGACTCCTCCCTGGTTGTGTTACAGGACAGGTGGGGCAGCAAGGGGAGTGTCCTGGGACCTTCTGCTCTGAGCTTTCCCTCTTGTCATCTCTTGAGGAACACCACTGGTGAGCCCCGGGGGTTGGAAGATGGAAGCCCCAGGGTTTCTATAGGGTAACCCCGCTTTGGAGAGGACAACGCTGTGTCTTCCAGGCTGGACTGAGGTGGTCAGGGTGGACTGTCGCCCGCACACAGGGAGCTCCTGTTTTCCCTGGACAACACTTCTGTATGGGTGATAGAGGTGGGGCCATACTGTGCTATTTATTCTGATCACCTCTTTCAAATACATCAGATCATGCAATACAGGCATTATAGCTGCCTAATTATCTGGTAGTTATCTGTCACTGTATATATTCTCAGCCTCACAGAATCCCAGAATGGTCGGGGTTGGCAGGGCCCTCTGTGGGTCACCCAGCCCAACCCTCTGCCCAAGCAGGGTCACCCAGAGCAGGCTGCACAGCACCGCGTCCAGGCGGGTCTGGAATATCTCCAGAGGAGGAGACTCCACAGCCTCCCTGGGCAGCCGGGGCCAGGGCTCCGTCACCCTCAGAGGGAAGAAGTTCTTCCTCGTGTTCAGCTGGAGCTTCCTCTGCTTCAGTTTGTGCCCGTTGCCCCTTGTCCTGTCGCTGGGCACCA
>Ga0065711_1050310_pt1 | contig 10895 bp, 7 predicted proteins | sample Hoacrofraction12_FD_59098 | JGI IMG/M metagenome (GOLD analysis project Ga0065711, IMG submission 59098) | Hoatzin crop microbial communities from Cojedes, Venezuela - Epithelial fraction 12 v2 (version 2) | ecosystem: Host-associated > Birds > Digestive system > Esophagus > Crop | place... | reverse complement strand
TGTGGAGTCTCCTTCTCTGGAGATATTCAAGACCCGCCTGGACAAGATCCTGTGCAGCCTGCTGTAGGTGACCCTGCTTCAGCAGGGGGGTTGGACTAGATGACCCACAGAGGTCCCTTCCAACCCCGACCATTCTGTGATTCTATGATTCTGTGATTCGGTGATTCGGTGATTTGGTGATTCGGTGATTTGACATTTCCAAATTGCCACCTCTGTAAGGATGGATTTTTAAAATTGTATTTGTGCCACTTGTCGATCTTAGTGTTGAGAAAGGCAGATATATACATATGGCAATATACTTCACTGCAGTTACATATTTATTACTGGGCTACTCTTCTGTTTAGGTAAGTTCAATATCTGGCAGCAAGCCAACAAAGATGTCTAAATGATATTGATGTCCATTGGTGAAATAACGAGCACACAGGCAAGGTCTACTTCACTGGTCAAAAAAAAAAAAAAAGGCGAAGTATTTACACCAGTCATCACATCTTACATTTATTTTGTATTAACTGATATTTGTGAAGCACGTATTCATTTGCTATTTGTGCATTACTTAACAGGTGCTTCAAAACTGACAACTGAATTGTATTCTCTTTAATTTCCATTAGAAATGAAACTTCACTGATTATTTTTTATTGCCTGGACCAGCTGTGCAGTATATGATTCATCTTTGCATCAAACAGATCACTGATACAAATTACCACATATAGCTGGATACAGATTTTCAGCACTTTACATAAATATTCTGCATCTTAACAGAAACAGAGATGTGAGTTGGCTGGCACACTGCACAGTGTATATGTCATGTGTTTTCACATACTGGAGACTCTAATCCCAGAAAATGATTGTCCATGACTAGGTTGGAGCTCAAATTTATAGGGAAAAATCTGAGCTGTAGCTGCCATCCAACTCTTAACAAAGCCATTCAGGGCACTTGCAATGATTCACAAAGAGAACACACCAGGATGAAATACCTCCTGAGCTCACAGGTCCATAAATGAGTGTTTAAGCCACTTTATGATATGTGTTACTTTTTCAATCAGTCCTGCATGCTACTACAAGACCTCTGAATCAACCAGTTTTAAGAAACATTATCTTACTTCTTCACATGATGAAGACACAGGCAAGCAAAGAATCTAAATAAATACAGTTAGCAAGAGGAAAAGTATGCAAGAACAAGAATGTATGCCAATTCTATCCACTGGTTCTTGCATTGTCTCTTATTACTATTTTGAAATCTACAGGACAGCGTGGTAATTTCTAGGGCTGGCTTGCAATGCCATCATTCATTGTTTTATTTAATAGCTTTTCACGGAACAGAGCTCCCTCTTTCCTGTGCAAATCCACTAATTAACTGAAAGACTGAGATGGAGCTCAATACTTCCAACCAGATGCCTTAACTATGATCTGTGCTTGGGCTAATAATGGATCTGTTAATGTTGTTTGGCCTGAAGAATAGCCAGTTTATCCTGCTACTCCAGGAAGATCTTGATAATATGTTCTTCTACTATATATAATATAGCACAAAAATGGACTCACTGGGTGGATTAGCTGACATACCTTCACACAACTGCAATTAGATTTTGAGCTCATACTAAGCTGCCCAGCTGGAACCAGTGTACTGCACTGAAGTCTGTGGTACAGGCATAACAGGAGTCAGAAGTATTAGAAGAAAGGGTGTTGGGACAATCATTTTTTGAGAATCCAGAAATAGAGCAATGGGCAGGAAATTTAAACTGGACTGGAAGCAGTAGGATAAAAAAAGCCCTGACCAGAGTTAAATACGATGCCAGAGTATCCTTAGCATCCCCACGAACTGTCTATTTTCAGACTGTAACCCATCAAAATATCTGGAGATTCATTTTAATGAATGACCCTTAATATTTAACCACTTTCACAATCACTCCTCACCCATGAACACATCTCCAGCCCAGATTCCTCACATAAATGTGAGGAATAAAAATGCAAAATAGCCCCAGAAAGCAGAACAGATGGAGTTGCTTTCATCCTCTGCACAAAAGGCTAGATAGGTAGGGGTGTCATTTTCACACCATTTTCCTATTGTTAAGTATGATAAAAACCAACAATGAAGACCAATGTCAATGCATATAAAGGGATTTGTGCAGGTGAAAAAACCATGTGATTTCTGTTAATCTTTGTATATGCCTTAAGGCGTATTTCATGCTAAGCTCCATTTTCTAATATTCCCTCATATCTTATTTCAAATCCTGCAGAGTGTGTACATCATGCACTTTTATCTTCTACTTTCCCCATTCAAATGAACATATGCTTCTTTACATTTTGGCAGTTCTTCAAATGGGATCATTTGGAAAAGACTTACAGTTAATGACTTTAACCTTCCAAAACAAAATACATTGTCTCTTCAAAATTTGGAACACTTCCCTTAACACTGACAACCACTTCGATTAGACTGACCACTCATTCATATAGAAAATTATTTTTAATTAAAAAAACAGCCCCTCCAAAACTGCCACACATGTCTTGAACAAAAAAGGGTATTGTTATTCTTTTCAGAAATTTTTATATATGTATAAAAAACAGCATTTTAGAGCAGTTTTTGTTTTTACATTCAACATTTATTCTTTCCAATAAATTGCCATCAAACATCAGAAAGAGGAACAACTTTGACAATAGCTTAAACAAATTCTGAGATATTTTAGCCAGTGACAATCTTTATAAGATAAGCATTTCCAAAGTACAGGTACCAATGAAATTCCCAAATACATTCATAAAGATTGATGAATGAAATAAAGGCTAGAAATCTTTTCTACACTGCATTCAAAAGCGTCTAGAGCAGACAACTACCATTTAGGAGTAGAATAGACAGAGGGTCATATTAATAGTTTCACCCATTCTAACTAACAACTAGTTGGTTCCAAGTTAATAAAGCTTGGAGCTAGCTCTAGCAGTGTTTTCTTGGAAACCCACCAAATTCTCACAATGCATGTGCAGCTATAGTGCACAATTACTGTGATGTTAAACCATAATTTTTTTTGTCCCCTATGCTTCAGAAAAACATTACTGTTTTATCTTTCATCCAGTATCTTGCAGCCTTCACGTCAAATTGGGGCAGGAGAAGTGCATTCAAACAGAAATAACACAGACATAAATGTTTTATTTCCATTTTTACTGGTGAAAGTTCAGAATCAAGAGCTAGCATAGCCTTTAGCATGAAAACTGGAAGTAGAACACTTGCAGCAAGCAACAGCATTTTTCCTATGACTTAGCAAAAAAATGAAAAAGAAACCGAGACAGACATATTGGCCAATACCTCTATCTCAACAAGTCTAGTGAAAAGGCTGTTCTCTAACAGATTTATGATTAGCAGGAAATTTAAGTCTAATTAAAATACAAAGCACTTGATACTTAAGGTCTACTAATAAGAAAAAAACCCAGTGTTAATAGGACTAGTGCGGAACCAAGAGGTTCCAATGTAGGTCCTGCTTGACCAACCTGATCTCCTTCTATGACCAAGTGACCCACCTAGAGGATGAGGGAAAGGCTGTGGATGTTGTCTACCTAGACTTTAGTAAGGCCTTTGACACTGTTCCCCACAGTGACCTCCTGGAGAAACTAGCTGCCCGTGGTTTGGATGGGTGTACTCTTTGCTGGATAAAGAACTAGCTAAACAGCAGAGCCCTGAGTGTTGTGGTGAATCGAGTTGATTCCAGATGGCGGCCGGTCACAAGTGGTGTTCCCCAGGGCCCAGTTTGGGTCCGGTCTTGTTTAATATCTTTATCAAAGATCTGGATGAGGGAATTGAGTGCTCCCTCAGTAAGTCTGCAGATGACACCAGCTTGCGCAGGAGTGTCAATCTGCTTGTGGATATGAAGGCTCTGCAGAGGGATCTGGACAGGCTGGATCAATGGGCCGAAGCCAGTTGTAAGAAGTTCAACAAGGCCAATTGCTGGATCCTGCACTTGGGTCACAACAACTCTATGTAATGCTACAGGCTTGAGGAAGGGTGGCTTGAAAGTTGCCCGGTGGAAAAGGATATTGGGGTGTTGGTCAACAGCCAGCTGAACATGAGCCAGCAGTGTGCCCAGGTGGCCAAGAAGGCCAAAGGCATCCTGGCTTGTATCAGCAATAGTGTGGCCAGCAGGAGTAGGGAGGTGATTGTGCCCCTGTACTCGGCACTGGTGAGGCTGCAACTCGAGTACTGTGTTCAGATTTGGGCCCCTCACGACAAGAAGGACATGGAGGTGCTGAAGCGTGTCCAGAGAAGAGCAGTGAAGCTGGTGAACGGTCTAGAGAACATGTCTTATGAGGAGCAGCTGAGGGAACTGGTGTTATTTAGTTTGGAGAAGAGGAGGCTGAGGGGAGGCCTTGTTGCTCTCTACAGCTACCTGAAAGGAGGTTGTAGTGAGGTAGGTGTTGGTCTCTTCTCCAGACTGTTAGTCTCAGCTAACGGTGACACGAGAGGCAATGATCTCAAGTTGTGTCAGGGGAGGTTTAGATTGTATATTAGGAAAAATTTCTTTCCTGAAAGAGTGGTCAGCATTGGAAGAGGCTGCCCAGGGAAGTGGTGGAGTCACCATCCCTGGAGATGTTAAAATAATGTGTAGATATTGCACTTCGGGACACGGTTTAGCAGACATGGTGGTGTTGGGTTGATCATTGGACTTGATGATCTTAGAGGTCTTTTCCAGCCTTAATGATTCTGTCATTCTATGATTCAAAGGAAGACTGTATCTTTTATCAGATGTTTGGCCACTGATTTTTAAATCACTGGCACTGAGCACCTTTTCTTCATAAACTGTGGTGGACTGGTGGCAAAAATGTAGCACAGCTCTCCTCCTCCTTGTCATTTCATGCATGCTAGCAAGTCCAGATATTCCACTGTATTTTTATTCTTGAAGAATAAAACACGTTGCCATTTATAAGGTAGCTGCAAAGCAATGACTTTTCCTCTATCGCAGCACTGCTTTGCAAACAGTCTGCTAGTTATCTGATCTCTTCCTCCTCAGACAGTGTTTTTTCAAGAAAATCCCTCAAAGTTCAAAACTCAACATACAAATAAAGGCAAATGATCAATGGCTTTAAGATCTGAATGAAAAAGAGAAAGAGAGAAAGAAAGAAACACCATTCTGGGGAGGAACAACCCCATGCACCAGTAGAGGCTTGGGGTGGACCTGCTGGAGTGCAGCTCTGTGGAGAGGGACCTGGGTGTGCTGGTGGATGACAGGTTGACCATGAACCAGCAGTGTGCCCTGGCTGCCAAGAAAGCCAATGGGATCCTGGAATGCATTAGGAGGAGTGTGGCCAGCAGGTTGAGGGAGGTTCTGCTTCCTCTCTACACTGCCCTAGTGAGGCCCCATCTGGAGTACTCTGTCCAGTTCTGGGCTCCTCAGTTCAAGAAAGATGAGGAGCTACTGGAGAGAGTCCAGCGGAAGGCTACAAGGATGGTGAGGGGACAGGAGCATCTCTCCTATGAGGAAAGGCTGAGGGAGCTGGGCTTGTTCAGCCTGAAGAAGAGAAGGCTGAAAGGGGACCTACTGAATGCTTATAAATATCTCAAGTGTGGGTGTCAGAAGGATGGGGCCAGACTCTTTTCAGTGGTGCCCAGTGACAGGACAAGGGGCAATGGGCACAAACTGAAACAGAGGAAGTTCCGTCTGAACATGAGGAAGAGCTTCGTCCCTCTGAGGGTGACGGAGCCGTGGAACAGGCTGCCCAGGGAGGTTGTGGATTCTCCTTCTCTGGAGAAATTCAAGACCCACCTGGACAAGGTCCTGTGCAGCCTGCTGTAGGTGACCCTGCTTCGGCAGGAGGGTTGGACTAGATGACCCACAGAGGTTCCTTCCAACCCCTACCATTCTGTGAGTCTGTGATTCTGTGATTCTGTGATTGAGTGATTCAGCAGCACAATGATCACATTTACAAATCTGTGCAATGATTTTGTTAGTAGATGTTCATCTTTCCAAGTGCAAGTTTGCTTGGACATTTCTCCTCCGCACTCTGAATCACCTACTGCAGTCTAGGGCTAGAATACAGCTGAGCAGAGTCCATCTGTCTTCGTTTTCCTACATGCATCTACCAGGAGATATAAAAATAATATATGTGTAGTAGAGATTTAAATACATTCATTGAAACTGAAGCTGCTTCACCTGTAGCATTTCACAGAGTCACCACTATCTCAACTCCTGGAAAAACACAGTAAGAGCTAGGCCTCGGGCTGAGTGGCTGTAAACAGCAAGTTCTTGTAGTAATGCTTTTCTACAAGCCTTCCACTGATTCCTGTTCGTATGACAGAGTACCTGCTTTGAATCATCGCCTCAAAGAATGTAGTCTGTCCCTTATTTTTGCCCTCCTCATTTTGCCTCCGTAAAATAAATTCAAAACCAGAGCCTGGAAATTATGGAGAGGAAGGAATATGTTTCCTTCTTTTTTCCCAATAAAATGGGACACAGGGGTTGCTTCCCCTACTCATAGTCAGGTAAAGAAGGCATTTGAAGTCTTCCCACCCCTCAGAAAGTGCCTCTAACATGGGGCCATTTAAACTCTTCAGTCCTTGGCGAGGTAATCACTGTGCTCTTCAGTACTCTGCAAGAAGTTTTAAGGAGAGATACATGAATGTGAACTGCCTCACAGAAACAAGTTTTTTGAACCTATGTCTCTTACGTCCAGACCTAGAGTGGGCTACTGGACAAAAAGGAGAGCTCTTCTTATCATCTTGGTGAAGGTAATTCTTCCTTACTGTGGCTTTCATATCCTTTCTCTGTCAACATTATTCCAGTTTAAATCTATCCATCTCTCAGTTATCTTTCACCCCTTCATGAAGTTTAATAGCACAAATCACCACATTAAAAAACAAAAATATTTTTTTCCAACAGGACAGAGTTTTGTTGTTATTGTTGTTGTCTAAACCTCTGTATTCTTCAGTAAACTAACTGATATTTTCCAGAATATTTTTCTGAAAAACATCTTTCCTTCCTTCTATTTATATATATTCACCCTCAGACTGCAACAGATATGGAATAAAATGGAAAGAGACCCAGAATTTATATATGTTTATGTACATACAATGAATTATATTAATACATTATTTTAACACAGCAGTCTTTTCCTGAAACACTCTTAACTACTATTCGTCAAGACAGGCTAAAGCTGCAGTATGTACCAACAAATGTAAATAAATCCACAGATATAGATATAAAAATCCACAAATGTGAAAGGCAAGGCTAACATAAGACAAAACATACATGAACACAGAGCACAGGTGGTAGGCAGATCACAGCAACAAAATAGAATTCCTTGGCACACATTTAGCTATAGTACTTAGACCTTGCCACCAATTTAGCTAACCAGGTGAGAGCTGTATACACACAGCAAAAGGAAAAATGGTACCATGACACTGATAATACCACAAAAAGCGCTGAAAAGGAGGCTAAAAATCAGCACAAGAACGTTGCAGCAGGAAGCTGCCAACTTAAAAATCAATCGAGCTAGACAGACATTGCTCAACTTAATACTACTGCATCACTGAAATGTGGTTTCCTGAAATCCACTGGAGTGTATTGATACCTACGAAATTCAAATGGAAACCAAGCAGGAAAAGACTTTCCTGATCTCTCTGAAACTTCTCAGCAACTCCCATCACTTCTGACAGAAATCTATCAGGTCACATCCACAAACCTAATCTCTGTTTCACTCCGTGTAGCTGGTAACATCTATATATGATGTAAAACTAATATCATCACTACGTGCTATATGAAAAGGCCTTTTCCTTAAAAAATTGTGTTATGGTATTGCTTTCTTTAAAAAGAAAATAGTACTGAGAGACAGAGCAAAATTACTCATATCTTCCCAAGCCTAAATCATGGAAGTTACAGAATCATGAGTCTCCTCAGAAGCTTCCAAGTTTCTCATCCAAGTGCTTTGTCAGTAATCTTGTCACTTTTACTACTACTGTGAAGCAGCAGGACCTTGTAGTACAACATCCTTACCCAGCTGAGGAACAGCTGACAAATGTAGTGTTTTCTTAAGAGAGCAAGCGAAACTGCCTGACTTACACGTATTATTAATATTCAAACCACTCACGAGAAGACAACTAAGAAAATATTTTACTACTTCAAGGTCAGCCAGGCCAAAGGACTTTAGGGGACAAATAATTTCACAGGCGAATCAAATGATGAGGTAGACATAACAGAATAAAACCACTTATGTACCCTTTTGTTTAACCTTTCCAAACACCTTAGAAATATCTCCAATTCTTCCCATCTGAGACAGATTTTATGTGCAGATTTTAGAAGAGACTTGCCAAATTCTTCAGTAATTCCAGACACTGAGGTCTCTAGAAATTTAAAGTGATTAGTAATAGTTAATACATATTCCAGTTATTTTATTCTATTCTGCAGAATTTTACTGACTCCACTGTCTCACTCAGATGAATGAAGCACTACCTACCAGTAAAGATTCCTTTTTTTTGTTATGGATATTGAATTAACAGTGCAGAAATTACTATAAGTGGTTCTCTCTGTTGCCCTGATTCAGGAAATATCTCTTATGATATCTTCCTAACAGATAATTTCTTGGATATCGATGCTGGATTTAGCAAATAACCTACAATCTGCAGTCTCCTGTGCCCAGTGTTTTCAGAAACATTTCCTGAATACTACTGTAGAAAAGACAGAATGTACTCACTAGCAATATCCTAAGTATAAGAGTCATTCCTCTTTCCCATCTTTTCTTAAGCCCCTATTTTATTAAAAGTATTCACCCAGATATAAAATTACACCCCGGTCACCTGAACAATTTTTTTTTCTTTCTCAACTGATTTATAAATAGTTTTCACTTTCTAAGCTTTAGCCATGCATGGCTTTACTCACTGTAAAACTATTCTTCTTTAATAGTTCTAAACTATAAAAATGCGACATACCTAGTACTTTGGAAGACATTATGTGTATTAAGTAGCTGTCAGGGAAGGAACTTCCAACTTACACACTGAGTTATTTGCATAAATTGAAAACTAAAATACTCTTGCCTGGCAGTATTACTTCTACAATCAGCAAAAGGACTCATGAGAATACATTAGATATCGCTTCAGCATATCAAGCAAAAGAACCAAGAACCACTGCACAGAAGCTCAGAGATAAGCACAAAGGAATTTATTTCAGTGCAAAAGCTGAAGAGTTTCTTTAAAACACTAAGCCCTTGCAAAAGGAGGAGGAAAGAACATTTAAACAATAGCAGCTCAAAATGCTCTTCTATAAAGATGAACAAGGAAGTACATTATTTCCCTAGGTTGTGAAAAAAGCTGAATAGAGAAATATTTTCAAACAATTAAAAAAAAAAAAAGTTAAATATTAATGATCTGAGTCAGCTATATTTAAAATAGAAGCTACAAGATAACATAAGTATACAATATAAGCAATGCCATAGAAGTAGACTTATGCAAAATCAATCACATTAAACTACGTGGAAAGAGACCATACCACTACATATTTATGCTGCATCACATATTCAAATATCATTCATGACTTGAAGGAACAAACAGGCTGTAGTTAAGACAAAATCACAAATGAAAAATCAAAGTTGATTTAGAAAAGGATATTGCAAATAATGAACAAAGAAAGATACCCTAAAATATGAAAGCAATCACTTATTCAATGTCAGTTTAGAAGTGTTTTCCACCAACAACAAGACCACAAATATAATAAAATAATAAAAGATCTACAGTAGCCACATTAAAATAAATATGGGAATCTTAAAAAACACAGAAGAGAGCTTTGACAGAAATAAATCTTTGACTGATGTCAACAGAACTATGGCAGCTTTTCTCAGCAGAATATCTGCTCTCACATTCTCACATCTTTAACAATTGTACATGTTTTTGTTTTGCACAGATTAGCATTTTTAATCTAAGACTTTTTCTAACATTTCAGATTCTTCCAAAAATTTTACGTCTCAACAATATCATTAATGATCAGACTGAGCAGAGCTTTTCTTGAGTATTTTCACATCCTCAGAGAAAGAAGAAGTTATTTGATCCTGCTTTTACTTGATGGTGACAGGTGACTGACTTGACTGAAATTCAGAAAGCTTCCTGGTTCAAACAGTGATTGAAATCCGTTGCTACTAACTGTCGCATTAGCAGGCTGAACAATTTGTTATAACTTTTACTCACATTTTTCTCAGGAGAAGAGTCTCAAATCTGTTGTTACAATAGCACAGCTAGCACTGATTGCCTACAGGTCAGGTGTCTGCTTGCTCTACTCTTCTACTGGTATTCTTAAATGGTTCAAGAGAGCCTCTGAAATAATTAGACTCAGTCCCTCTCAAATAACAGTTGGATTTTTAAAGAAGACCAGAAAGATGACAAGATACGCTCATTACATTTTATAATAATATTGAAGAAAATACTGCATTTTACGTTAGAAAGTACTCCTACAGGCAGGAGCTTCTTCTAGGAGATCAGCATCAACAGGGAACAATTACATAAGTCACATTGACTAGTAGTAACAACAGAGAGATCAGGCCACTTTTCATTTCAGTATAATTATCTGCATCATAAATCTTTCTTCACTTTAAATATGAACAAACTACCTCTTTTTTTATCTTTTTAAGCCAAATGCATAGTGGTGGAAAAGAAATGTTCTTGGATAAAAATAATTATCTAAAGGAAATAAAAGAACACAAGAGGAAACACACTTCATACTACATTCTACCGGGATAGAATCTGTTTTCTCATAAACATCCAATAGACTCTCTGCACAAACACATTCTGTTAATGGTCCATCAAATGCTGATGTACATGAGGAATTCCTACTTGTAATGATTCCTACATGAAAATCACTTACCTCTCTGGAAAAAAAAAAAAAACAAAAAATAAAAAAAAACCCCAAAACAAACCACCACCCACCCACCCCACCCCT
>Ga0065711_1050308_pt1 | contig 10896 bp, 3 predicted proteins | sample Hoacrofraction12_FD_59098 | JGI IMG/M metagenome (GOLD analysis project Ga0065711, IMG submission 59098) | Hoatzin crop microbial communities from Cojedes, Venezuela - Epithelial fraction 12 v2 (version 2) | ecosystem: Host-associated > Birds > Digestive system > Esophagus > Crop | place... | reverse complement strand
TTTTTTTTTTTTTTTTTTTTTGTAAAATTCTTTGAGTGAGATCTGGTCTTCCCTCACACCTGGTTTAGAATGCTTGCTGAAGAACCAGGCTTCTAATTTTCTAATTTGCTTTCTTATCTTAAAAGGATTTATACACGTTTTCTACCTCCTAAGTTCATGCTAATTATTCTTTAATCTGGGCCAGAGATAGAAATCCTCTACTACTCCATTTCAAATTGTGCCACTGTGCAGAAAGGAGTTCAAGATGACAAGGCGGGGCACGACAGTCAAGACTAACAGTCAGGCTGCTCCCCTGGGAGACATCAATCTGGTGGTTCTGCTCTCAAGACTTTCTGTATTTTGTCCAACGATCATCTGATGTAAGATAAACAAAAATTTGGTGGTGAGTGCTCTAACTAGTAGTTCTAACTACAAAATCCGTCCTTCTTTTCCTCCTTAGACCAAAGAAGCTAGCATATTCTTTGTGGAACAGCTTCACTGGAAAAAGGAAGAAAGCACTACCCTTCTCCCACAAGGAATGCTAACAAGCCCAGTACTGAGGAAACTAGAAAGGAATTAGAATATTGTGCTTGAACGCCTTTTGGCCCAGGTAGGACCTGAATATATCTTTCACTTCTTCTACATGAGTCTATTAAAAAGTGCTTTTCAAAATAAATCAGGGTTCACAATCTCCTCACAAATCAGAGAAGTGCCTAATCTGGCTGGCTTGTGCTATGTATGTATGGTCAGAGTGCAGATTTTCAGCTCAATTTCCCTACATAGTTGTAGCAATTAATAGTTTTTGAATATTGAGTAGGCTTAGACTTAATGGTGTATCAGGTTGGGGCCATTTGATAGATGAATAAGATTTTTCATACCTAAAGAACTCAAAGGTAAGAGGAAACTAAGGAAGCTTCGACAAATCCATTATTAGATAGTAGATAAGACTTTTTTTTTTTTTAATAGTAACTTTATAGATGCTTAAATTGCATTGAAGTTTTTCTTTCTGGAATTTAAATCTTTTATTGCTTCTATTCCAAAGGGAATTACTATCTCCTTCTCTACCTAAGACTCATGCCCTAGTGTGTGGTATTAGACTTCAGTTAACTGCACATGAGAGTAAATCTTTGCTTTTTTTAATCCACTTTGCTTTAGAAAGTGAGGAAAAGTATATGTGTATCTCATTGATAATGGTAATTAATTGAAACACGTTACTAGCTTACGCGAGCTAATACTTGACAACTAGTGGACCTTTGCTATACGGTCATAGCAGGAAGCAGAAAAAGAGGGGCCTAATAAATCACAGTCACAATTGACCCTAATTGGCACCCTGATTGACAGTTTCAGCAGTGGCCAAGAACTGAATAAGCAGGGATAATGACATGCTTCTGCCTACCCTGCAAAGGAGATTCTTTAAGGTTGAGCTCCCCATTTTTATGGTAGGATTCCATTGTCCCTGCTTACACAATGCAGTGAGAAATTATTTCCCTCTCTTGAGCCGTCAATCCATCATCTTTCACCAGCAGTAAATGCATTTATGAAAGTTGTTCTGCAGTACAGAGATGGCATTTTCTTCCCCAAGATTTTGCCAACATACACATGAAGCAAATGCAATGATTTTGTAGTCCATGAATTGCTTTACAGAATCTAGGTCATGCACTGCATGCAGTTTAGAGAGAAGACTTTACCAGGTACACACACTTTTTGCATCATGCATGAAGTCGCAAACCAGATTTCAGACACAGCTACAAATATTGCAATTCAACTGAACGCTTTAGTAATTGTTTTCTAGAAATGGAGGAAGTCACTTAAGAATTATGTTCAAATTTCTTCTAAAAAATGTAGCTCAATGCTGGTGAACAGAAACAATTTTATAACGGTACAAAACACTATTTAAACATGAAATTGGCAATGAAGTTCATGCATGCACATTTTAATATTACAGGAAGCTTGAAACCATACCCCCTGCCATCCAGGAACGTGAAACTAGTTTTAAGGAGACAAAAGAGGAATAAGTGAAGATACTTCCACAAGGGTCCTGATTACCCAGTATTTTATTTTTGAGAGTTAACTGAAAACTAAGCACCTTATAAGAATAGATTATTTGTTAGTGTCCCCGCCTGATTATACATCCTTTCACAGGTAAAACTCCTGCTGGCTTCAATAGAAGTTTTGCCTGCTTAAGGACAACAGCACTGAGTTAAATAACTATGATATGTTTTATGCCCCTCCCTTCCTTTGTTGAATTAACAGATAATTAATTCAAGTGACTGTTTAAATATGCCTTCACTTTTTCCAGGATTCAGTAGTTAGTGCTTTGAGACAATAGTTAAGGGAATAACTATGTGTTTAACAAATATGATTTAAGTAATACACCTGGCCATAGAGAGGTCAGCATGAGAATGTTGCATTTGAACATTTCATACAGCAGGCAAGGTAACATGCCAAAAAATGTGGCTGTTGGAAACACTGGAAGGTACAGTCTAGATGTATACTTTACCTTTGACATTGCGACCATTGTCTGGTTTTCAGCATAATAAAAGTGAAAAAAAAAGGGAGAAAAAAGACAACTAAAATCTACACCAGAAAAAGCAGAAAATTTTGTTTTAACATATGTATGTGCTTTGAGTTGAAATATTTTTGCACCTCCTTGGTTATGCTGTGTAGACTTTAGTCAAGATGAAGTTACTTTGACAATTGAGAGATCATCTGTAAAACTGTTTGGAGTAGATCAGCAAGTGGTAAGACTGGCTCTAGCTAACTTGCATTAACGGTAACATGATAAAATGGTTTCTCCACAAGTCCAGCGTTGGATTGGAGGTCAAAAGTGTTAACCCGCCATGTGGTAATTAGTCACATATAATTAAATGAGGCTGAGGCAGCCTCAGCTGTGGGCGGCGGCACAGGCTGGCTGGCTGGCTGGGATGTGGGGCTATGCAGGTCGCCCTGCACAGACCCCCAGGCCCTGCGCTGCCCAGGATTCACGGAACGGAAAGTTTTTACCATGGCATCACCCTGAGCAGCACCTTTCTGAGTAAATACTGGAGAAACGCTGAGGAGACAAATGTACCTTAAACCTTTCTTGAGCTCTTAGGTGCCTTTCTGCAAGGTAGCAGTGGAAAAGCTCTCTGTCCTCACACGCACACCCAGCCCTGAATCCTCTCACGAGAGCAAACATCTTGAGGGAGGTTGTTGTTATTGTTGTTGTTATTACTAATTATTGTTTTAAAGAAGCCACGCAGGTGGACAGGTAGATACCACCCCTATTCATGGGTGTACAGCATGACCCACAGGCCACCCTCCCTTGGAGTTGTGCCCCTGTCCAGCTGCGGCAGCTCGGAGCGGGTGTGTGAGGGTGGGTGAGGGCCCCGGAGCTGGCAGGGAGCGAGGGGCCAGGCGCAGGATGCGGCCCTGCCCCGCTGCGCTGCTGGCCACTGTGACCAGCTTACCAGCTTTCAAAGGTGCGCTGGGCTGGAGCTGCTGTTCCCCTGCAGTAGTCCCCTGCTGACAGGTCGCCTCTGAGGGCTGAGGTGACTGGGCGTCACCCTGTCCCTACAGACAGCCCGCTGCAGCCCCGCTCTGGAGAAAGGCTGTGGCCTTCTCCTGTGAGGGGAATCAAAGGCGATGTTGGGCCTTGTCTGTGGCACCGTGTCACACCCGCTGCCTCTCTGGCTTTTATTCAGCTTCCTGAGGACTGGGGAGGATGGGGTATTAAGCTGGGCCCTCTGGACCATGGGCGCGGGAGACCGTTTAATTCCTCTCAGCCTAATGCCTTTCTGTGCCAGGCATCTGTAGCAGTCATGCAGATTTTGTAGGCTGAGTTAGACTTAAAACCCTGCTGTTTTTTCAGAAGACTGCAGGGAAGTTACTGGGGTCAATTCCTGAAGACAATAAAAACCCCGAAGCATCCCTGTGAACCTGTACCCGCCTGCAAAATCGGGATCGCTGGCATTTCAGGTGAGAAGGGCTTGGCTGGAGTTTGGGCGATGGGTGGAAGACGCAGTTCCTGCCCTGCTGCTTTTGCAGTTAAATAGGCAACTTTAGAATGGAATTAAATTGAATACACTCAAATGAACTTAAAATCTGAAACTGTCATTTTTAGTGTAATACCTTTCAGCATATAGTGGCCACAGATATGATAATTTTAAAGTGATAGGCAACTAGGCTACATAAATTAATTTAACACATTGAATAATTTATATTCTTAATTGTCTTATCTTCCAAAAATATAAATTTGACTGTGGGTGAATTACTGTAGTTAGTATTGAGCTAAATAATGCTTTTTTTCTTCTGTCAGAATTCTGTTAAGCTGATTCAATTAATATTATTTGAACTGGAAGACGTGGAAAAAAATAAAATCAGAATCCTGAACTGCACTTTCAGACAAAATAGTTTTTAGTGGATTCAGGAAAATTCAGAATTACTAGGATCAATAAACAAAATGCTTCCTTGGGTATTATGTTTTCCAACATCAAAGGAAAATTTAGCCCATTGAGACCGTAGTTTACTTTTACGTAGGGCTTTACATTCCCCAGCACAGTATCTACAGCTTCTGCTCAGAATCTGTGAGTCCAGTAAAGATGATTTAGGTTGCTTAACTTGCATGGATAATTTTATAACAACAACAGGGTTTCATGTCTCACTGTTGTGTAAGGCAAGCAGGACTTGCTAACTAAATTTGAACATCTTTTTGGCATAAGGTGCCAAATTCTAATATGCTTGGAAGCAGATGGCATCAAGGATGGTTACTAATTCTAATGCACTTCTGAGAGCCATTCTCTGTTCTGCTATACTTTTTAGAATGAGTATTTATGACCTAAATTTAGGGCCAGATTCTCTACTATTTTGTACCTATGCAAAGTGAAATCAGAGTAACAGTGTTTTATCTATTTACACTGTAAGTGTTCACATTATGTGAAGTGTCATAGGAATTCAAACGGATTATTGACTCCTCATAGTAAAACTTATTTTCCTTGAGTACTGAACATTTGAAAAATATTGTTCAGTGAAATGGAGCTAGAAATTTTTTCTCCTCTACGCAGTAAGTATTAAATTATGTGGCGATTTCTGCATGAGGTTTGTACCACCATGACCAAAGAAAATTTATATTCAAACTGATTTTTACACATTTTCATCACATAACTGTATGAAGAATGACCAGTTGGGAAGTGCTTTAATAAGAATAACTTCTGAAAATAGAAACTGACAAACCAGATATCTTTAAATGTGTTTTATTTGAATGTTTAGTTTAAATATCTGGGGAAGTTGAAACCAACATGAACCTCATGTAATGGTCCAAAAGACATGCCAAGATTCAACCCTGGAGACTTTTGCCTCTGCATCCTGATCTTGAAATCTTGGCTTGAATGGGAACATGAAATATAGCAAAATGATATGGTTTAGGATGGATTTAATTGAATTTTCAGGTTCATTTGAACTGAAAAAAATCAGAGTCCAAAAGAAACAGAAATGAGAAAAGAAGTATTAGCCCATTATATTTAATACAGGAAGAGTAACTGGAAAGAATAATTAGTTCTGCTGCTCTAGGAGCTAATCTGGGTGGCAGCGGAGCATTCAGACTTACATTTCAGGACATGTACAGAAACAGAGAGCCCTTGATGTGGACCTTCCAGAAGGCAGGAGAACTTTAAGGAATTTTACACTTGCAGTCAATGAATAGGAGAAAAACAGGCAATCACTGAAAATGAAAATTAATTTTCTTGCTAATTTATGAATCTGTGCACAGTCTTCCGTTACATATGTTTTTGAAATCTTAAAATATTTCACATACATTCCTTGTCATCTGGCTTGAATAAAAAGTATGCAATTCAAGACATTAGACCATCAGTAGCTGCAAAAGCATTGTATATGTGGCACTTTTCTGCAAAAGCCAATTTCAGAGGTGCGTCTCCATTCACATCGCTTTCAAGCCTCTGTTTGCCAAGCTGTTTGCCAGGTTTCTCAAACTCCCTGTCTCCAACAAGAAATCACAGACTGCACTCCTAATGGAGTGTGGTAATTAGGAGAGACAGTAGAAAAAGAAGACAGAGAAAACAACTTTGTAAATTTTTGTGGTTGCAAGAATATACTAACAAAAAGAGAAAATCACGCTTTTATACTAAGCATTTCACCATTTGACTAAGTATGTCACTAAGCATTGCACAAAGCATTTCAATGAAGTTGCTGGGGATATTTTCTCCAGTGTGAGAGAAAAAGCATGTCTCAGTGTTGGATCAGTGAATATACAATGTACACATTTCAGATTAAAGTAAATGGATAAATCTCTGAAGTAGATTTTCATACAGTTAAAGACAATCATATATGTGTGAGTACAGGACCGAAATGTGCATGAAATTTTAACTTGATCACCTGATATTTTTCCTCCCAAATACCAATATTAGCTTTAGGAATGCTGGGTCCAATTTTTCTATATCCCTATATAGAAGGCAGAAGGTACTCTAAGAGCAACCCCATGATTTCCTTGGTCTGCTTAGACATGAAAAGGAGTATTTAGTGTAAATAAGCCTGGCATATTTGGGCCCTTAATATTTTTAGGATGACTTTGAATGTATATAGCTGATTATATTTAGTTTTGCTTACAAAGTGATGATAACTACTATGAAAAATTGCAAAAATTCCTTTCTTTATACATCAGAGAATACTGATTGACTTTCTACCATACCTTCGCTTGCGTGACGGTCCCTAAAAACGTTCTTGGGATGGATGTTAAAGCCTTCTATGTCATGTACTGAAGATGCTCTCCGTATACTACAAATGCTTTCCTTTGATCTGGAATGGGTTAGTGGATTGCTTGTCTGTATCATGTCAGGGTAAAGTCTGTCCCATTGCTGTTTCGGTGATGAATGGTCAAGAGGTCCTGATATATTAACCAAAGGCGAACATTTACTGGGTTGAATCAGTGCTTTTGTATCATCCACTTCTGAAGGACTACAGCTTTCTTTTGTAGGTGACTTAAAGTGCTTCATAGCCACTGAGTCGTCGCTGTGCTTAGATGAATCGACTATCACTGCATCAGGGTCTTCCTGTGGTAAGGACTGCTTTCTGTATGTTAAAAGTCTCAATCCAGGTAACCGGAACCCAAAAAGTCTGCCTACATGTAAATACACACAAAATAAGAAAATATTACATATTAGTTTCTTCTCATGAAAATCTGCTTTTTTCACACACAGTCAGAGTGCATAATAATAGCTCTAAATAATTGACCTGTTCCTAATGGATTAAAATGCTTAGCAATGGAATGTGTAAATATGGAAATATTATATAGCTGTAAGTTCATTAAAGTGTTAAAAGATTTCATACTTCAGTCAGACCGAAGTTATTGACCTCAGAACAGGGATAGCAGCATTGATTCTACAGTCTGTTTTAAAAGACATAAGCTTATGTGTTCTGATGGTCTTTTCTAAATTAAAAATCTATGCCTCTATACAAGACTGCTAGAACACATTGAACTACTTTGCTTGGTAATCGTTTTCCTGAAAAATGTATTTGTGGATTCTGTTATTAGTGGAACTCCATGTGCTTAAAAGTGTACTGCTGATTTATTGATTTATTGGCTACAAATTAAACAGGAAGATACCAGTGCTAATCCTTCAGGAAAGAAAAATAAATTGTGTATCAGTTTTGCCACAATCCTTTCAAATACTAATACTTCACCATTAAATTAAACACTTATTTTGAATGAGTTTGAAATGAAAAGTAAAGAATCACGCAGGAAGAAGAAACAGCAACACAGCTCTCAAAACTCAATTGCACCTATACAACGCAATTATCTTTTGTACATTTGCATGTGTGTGGGCTTAGTTGGGCTTGGTATATTGAATAGCAAGGTAGGCTATTCTGAGTGTGTGGAAAACTAACAGCTTTGTGTAATGGTAAGAAATATCAGTAGCTCAGAGGAAGTGTAAAATATGGTGCAAATAAAGAAAATGTAGGGGAAGAACTGTAAAATCTACAGACTGTGCCTCTAAAAAACCCGAACTCAGACAGCAAATATTTTAAAGTATTGTGCAATACAACTCACAGATGGAGGCACGGGGACTTCTGATGTACAGAACACATATTAAACAGTTTAGAAAAAGAAATGTTAAAAAAATTTAACAAAAGTAAAACAATTGAAATAATTGAAATGATTAGATGTCATTGCATAAACAGTCTGACTTATCTAATGGCTTCTTGCCACTCATCACTTAGTTACATGAATGTTTTCCACAGTGAATCAGTAGCAAAATGATTTCTCAGAGGACATCTCAAAACGTATTGTTATTCACTCTTACTGGGAGAAGAAATTCTGTTTGGGATAAAATTTCTTTTTTTTCAGTCAGTTTTAATCACCAGCATTTGTAGCTAGCTAATGTTCATTAATATTTAGCACTGAAATTTATCATCCCGTACTGAAATGTTTTGAAATAGCCTTTCATCGATGCCTATGTCCAACAGCCAGTGTAGAGCAATTGATGGCACAGTTTAATCATTTAATGTTTTAAAATGGATGTCCTATATATTATCAAATCTATTTTTAATTCTAAACGAATGAAAGTGAGTGTGCCCTGCTCTTCTTAAAGGAAAATCTGTGTAAGAGCTAAAGTTGCTATACTTGATGACATCACATGTTCATCTAGCACACTGTTGGACCTCTGATATTTTCCAGCAGTGGATATATGGAAAATGAGTTTAAGACCACTACATTGTGTTATTTCTCCCAGTAAATTAACTTAGTTTCTGGCTATCTGCAGTTCAGAAACTTTCTGAGCAAGAGATTGTATTCAGACCACAAACCGAATGTTTGGTGCACATTTCTTCCATTAATTTGTCTCAGTGCTTTTGAAACACAGTTGTGCTTTGATCTGCAAAGCATCATATAGGATATAGTTCCATAATTTCAGCATACCTTTGTGAAAAAGTACTTCCCCTTGCTTGCTGTCAACCTGTTGTCTTGTGAAGGGTGCTAGTTCTTATGAAAAATAGTTAATAGTTGCTCCCTTTTTATAGTCTCAATAATGTCTATAGATTTTCATAAATCTATTGCATTCCTCTTTGTATACCTCTTTTCCAAGCTGAAGAATGCTCATGTAACTATTGTGTACCTCTGATCATCATTCTCACTCTTCTCAGTTCCTTTTCATTTCTAATGTAATCATTTTTGACAGTGGCCTGAGCTACTCCCAGACTCAGGGATCAACGCAGTGACATAATGGCTTTTTGTTTTGATCTTATTTCCTTTCCTTATAATTCCTAATATTTGATTTGCCTTTTTCAGTTATCTTCCTAGCCTCTGATAATTTAAGATATTTGCACAACACTTGAGAGATTCCTTTCTTGATTGATTACAGATAATTTAGTCTCTGTTGTAATGTCTATAAAAAATTTCAGTTGCTGTTTCATCACTTGGCCACTCAGTAACATAGGATATGTCTGTAAATCTTATGTCGTATTCTGAATAATGTTGTGACATCTGCAAACATTCTTTCCTTACTGTTTGCACCTTTTTTATGCAAGTAATTGAAAATGTATTAAATAATAAAGAATCTGTGAGACTCTACTGATAACATTTCAGTATTTAGAAACCTGGCCGTTTATTTCCACCCTTTGTTCCCTACTTTACAATAAAAGTCCATGTAACAATCTTCCTGTTTTTTACTTGACAATTTCTGAAAAAGCTTGTTGAATTCCAAATATTTAGCATTGAATCTGTTACTTTAATGCATATACGCACAATAGCACAGTAGATAGAAATCTCTATTACTTAAAACCATAGTCATGCATGTATTAAACAGAACCTAGAGGTGTCAATTCACAATCTGGACAGTGACATTCAGCAGAGTGCACCCTGGAAACAGGCATATTTCTTCTAACATACTGAGTATATTTGAACCAATTGCTTACAGTTGAAGTCTGTGAAGTACATAAAAAAAATACTATTTTTAAATGCAGGTAGAATTGAGTTGTAAAGCAGTTCATAAATCAATTTAGAAAGCTTATTGGATCAAAAGTGAAACAAATACTATGATTCCTTTTTCATCAATTGCATCGAATTTCTTAAAAACACCATTCACAAGGTTTTCTGGGAATAGACACTGTTAAAGGCTTTTTACTGGCACTCTATTTTAGTCATATTCATGGTGGTGCAGATGGTCTTTTCTGCTTCACCAAGTTAATATGATCATGTTATACTGCATTACTGATTTAGCTGTCTAACTGCAGTTCAGCTGGAAGGAATACTCAGTAAGAATTTTGCTTCTTGCTAACTCTTGGGCATGAAATAGAAAACTTAAATGAGTAGTTTTTTGCTATTATTCTATAAACTGTAATAAATGGTCTCAAAGTTAAAATCCCTATTTCCTGCTTTTTAATTTGAATATGCTTTAGAGGAGAAGTATTGTTATTGTTCTTCATTGTATAGGTAATAATCTATGTCATGTATGGGACATTCAGCTCTCTCTTGCAATACTGTAGCTAAAACTATCAGGAGGCCCATTCAGAATTTCTGTAATTTACATTACACTTCCTTGCTCAGCACAGTAATAATACAATTTTTCATGAGCAAAATTTCCCCTCTACACTGCCCTAGTGAGGCCTCATCTGGAGTACTGTGTCCAGTTCTGGGCTCCCCACTTCAAGAAAGATGAAGAGCTACTGGAGAGAGTACAGTGGAGGGCTACGAGGATGGTGAGGGGACTGGAACATCTCTCCTATGAGGAGAGGCTGAGGGAGCTGGGCTTGTTCAGCCTGAAGAAGAGAAAGCTGAGAAGGGACCTTATAAATGCTTACAAATATCTGAAGGGTGGGTGTCAGAAGGATGGGGCCAAGCTCTTTTCAGTGGTGCCCAGCGACAGGACAAGGGGCAATGGGCACAAACTGAGGCACAGGAAGTTCCGTCTGAATATGAGGAAGAATTTC
>Ga0065711_1050307_pt1 | contig 10896 bp, 5 predicted proteins | sample Hoacrofraction12_FD_59098 | JGI IMG/M metagenome (GOLD analysis project Ga0065711, IMG submission 59098) | Hoatzin crop microbial communities from Cojedes, Venezuela - Epithelial fraction 12 v2 (version 2) | ecosystem: Host-associated > Birds > Digestive system > Esophagus > Crop | place... | reverse complement strand
AGACGGAGCACTGGAACAGGCTGCCCAGGGAGGCTGTGGAGTCTCCCTCTCTGGAGATATTCAAGACCCGCCTGGACAAGGTCCTGTGCAGCCTGCTGTAGGTGACCCTGCTTCAGCAGGGGGGTTGGATTGGGTGACCCACAGAGGTCCCTTCCAACCCCGAACATTCTGTGATTCTGTCATCTCAAAAAGTCATTATTTGTACCAGAAACCATCAGGAACAGAATCTCTTTTTCATTAAATTTTGAAGTCCTTAGCAAGGAGCACTCTTTTCAATGTCTTGCAAGGCAAAGGAGAAGCATGAAATACCTGAGTTTACGGTAGTATTGCTGCACCTTTTCACGTGAAATACCATTGATTTGCTGTGGAAATTCTTCTAGAGATGAGCCAGCTGGTTGTGATTGCCCCTCCACACTCTCCAGAGCTGAAGAAGAAAACATTTTACTAAACCTGTGTTATTCGTTTTCTTTTTATTCATTTATTTATTTATCTCTGTATCATCTCACTGCCCAGCAAATGACTGTTGCATCATGTCAAGGCTGATTCTGTTACTGCATAAATTTAATGCATCTCCCAGTATGGGAATATGGTGATTGTATCATAAAGGTGAGCTTCGCAGAAAGCAGTTCTGTCTAACAGCAACTACTCGCCACTAACATCCCCTTGAAGGAAATTTCCCATCTTATATTTTGGTGTGAATATTTGCTTATCAAGTCAGTTTCCAGCCCAGCTGACTCTGTCATGGTGTATGCTTTTAAAAACACTTCTCTCTAGCCTGGGAACATCTCCTGATACCACACTAGATCAGATTGTCCATCTAGTCCAATATAATGCCTCTATGGCCTTTACAGGAAGGCATTAAAAAGGCCCAAACAGGCATATCTTCTTCTCATGACTGTCTTATTCTAAAATCTAGCAACCCCCACGGTCCTCCTAGAATAGAAACATCTGCTTCTTAAATATGTCTGTAGTTCTCAGTTGCATTATGTAAGAACCTTATGGTCATTCTTTATTTTGCATCTTTCAAGATCATCAGTTAGCTTGTTTTTCTCAAGAAAGCTTTTTATAGACACCTTTTGTAAAAAGCACCGCGTGCAGTTTCAGACTTCCCCCATTCTGAAACCGAGAAGGCAGTTTGGAGAAGTAGTAGCTGTCAAGATAAAAGATAACCTTCAAGGCCTGACGACTTCCTTCGATGTGGTAGAAGACATGAGTATCTGGAGAAATAAAGATAAAACACTTGCTGCTTTACCACAGCAGAAGAAACATGAAACCATTGCTATCTGAGTTTGTTAGGTTATCTAATGACATTTCACATCTCCACCACTAGATGAACAAGGGATAGCCTGTATTGAGAGAATGCACGCACTGAAATGTTACACTTAAAAAGATACACACTTAGCATGACCTAGCATGATGTTTGATGCCAATGCAATAAACACCGTTAATAATTAAAATCCCATCTTGTTTCGTGGCATCTCATAGTCAGTAAACATGGAGGGAGATCTGGTAGGGTGGGACACAGGACACAGAACAGCTGGGGAGGGACAGTCCTTCTACCTTTGGTCGTGTGGTGAATTACAAATGTCTGTCAGGAACTGCTCATCATCTGTCACATCTCCCTGTGTGTGAAATCACACAGGTAAGGTACACTGGCACAGACCATAGTTACAAATCACAGAACATGCCACCAGCATCCCACGATGTCAATCCTGCTCTTCAACCTGTGTGTTTGCAGTGGAAGCTGAGGGAATGTGCTTTAGCGAAGCTGCTCAGTACTCTCCAGGTCTGACACAGTCTGTTAAATTTATAATCATGGAGGATATTAACCCATAAAACAAACAAGAAAAAAAGAGCTTCAATGAAACAGAGCATGCTCACTTGCTACAAGACTTTCATCCAGCTGCTTGAAATAGAAGGCAACTTTGTCCAGTTCAGTCAGAGTGACCTGGATATCTTCCAGCATGGTACGCTCCTCCTTCTGCAGAGGAAAGAACCAGATATAAATAGGTTATAATCTGCCAGCAAGAATCAATGGCAGGAGGGTATAGCTGTTATGGGCATGCTTTGATTCAGACCTAGAGCACAATGTGGAGCTTTCCACTAACTCCATCCCAGCCAGGTAGTTACTAATGGCTCTTTAACTTGTGATACAATGTGAAGAAACAGTAGTTACATCCGCATATAGTTTGGATTATATTTTAAAAAGCCCACACTTCATCTACAATGTTTACAAAGTCCAAAAAAGGTCATTTCTCTACAGTGCCAACTTGTCTTTTTTATGCTCCTTTTTTCTTTACGTCTTTACAGTTGCAGTAGCTTATCCACTGTAGCTGTGGCCTATCTGTTCCTTAGGTGCAGATGAACTATGCAAGATGAGCTCCCCTCCTCCTTAGACATGGTGCCTCAAATACCAGCACCACAGAACTGATAGAGAGACTGCAGTCTACCTATTCTGTGAAAGTGGCCAGTGTATGAACAAAAGCTTAGATTTTCATGTTGTCTGAACTCTTGAAATACTCAGAACTTTGTTGCCTATTTGTTGAAATGTGTGTTTTCACCAGAAGATGGCAGACCACACACGTGTCCCCAACAACTGAGCAGTGAAACCTCCCGAAACGCAGCAGCATTACTCCGAATCCGAAGGCAGACAGATTCCTACAGTGTTGTAGTGTGACAGAGGGTCCACTATTTGTGAAGAGATGAAAATGGTGGGACATGGAATGCTGGCACATGGTTGTCAGCAGCAGTAATCTCCAGAGGCTGCTGCAGTGAGAGTCTAAACACGCTGCTAGGGTGAGGGGCTCTGGCTGTGCGGGGAGTGGCAGAGAAGCGTACAGACAAGTGTGAGCAGACGCAAGCGTGCCACAACTCTTCGTCTTACCACAGCGGGGGAGAGAAGAGACTGGTAGTTTAGTAAAACACCGGTGGCTGCTATCTGTTCCAGCCATTTTCTGCTGGCGTCTCTGCTGCTCTCTTCGTATTCCCCATTGTTGTTGTATCGATAGTTGAGAGCAGACAGTAACTGCTCTGAAAAGGTGCAAATAGCAGCCACAAGAGACTGACAGAAGATGGAATCACGCCTCAGCTGTAGCTCAGTATCTGCCAGAGAAGGGGAGAGAAGCATAAAGAAGTCATGAGTATATTTGTCTTTAATCTCACTGCCAAAGAAGCAATTTGCATGTGTGTGTGTGCACGACATTTGGCTTCTGCTGTAGCTTTGCGCAGACTTAACAGATAACCTCTTCTTGCTGCTTGACCTGCGCGTACAGATAAAGACAGGATAGCTGGAGCACATGCATGTTTGAAAATTTTCTAGTGCACTTGACTCTTGATTACTACCTCTGCCATCTGCACACTCATTCTTCTGACTGGGAAGAGCTATAACTCCTTAGTGCCAAATCTGGACTGATTCCCTTCTTTTTGTGCTTACAGCAGCAAGAGAAGTCTTGAAAGAACTTCTCCGCCACTACTTCTCTCCTGGGCTATTAGAGATTCATCTTCCCCCATCCATCTGTATTTTGTGGGCTTCCCATATGCTTAATGCATTAACTGGGCCTGCCCATACGGTACCAATTGGTTTATGTTTCCTGGGAGAATTTCCCCTGTGTTAACTTTGCTTCCAGTCCGCCTGCCAGGCAGCCACATGCTGGTCAGATCAACCTCGTCACACTTAAGGGGATTGCAGGCCAAAGAGGCACATGAATACGCGAAGAGCTGCTTCCCAGGCACCCTGGGCTCCTCCAGCAGGCGCTGCAGTACAGCAGTCTCTCATTGTCAAGGCAGTGCTCCCCAGAGAAAGAAGCTGAAGACATCACCCGGAGGCTTTGAAGGTCTGGATTATTTTTATAAAGCACTGAACACAACAGACCGACTAATATACTCCAGGCCCTAGGCCATACTCTCAACTTTCGCGCAACCACTCCTTCCAGTAGCACACCTCTGTACTGATGGAAGTAAGGCAGAGAGCACAGGAGTGCCATCAAGGCAAGGGAAACCCTGGTGCCATAAAGCAGCCATAGCCAGTTCAGTGCCACCTGCTCCTCCGTTCTTTCCAGAGGATATTCATGGAAATGCTGCAGGAGATGGGACCCAGGCAGAGACTTAGGGAGTAATTATATCCGCTGTCAGTAAAAATAGCCTTTATGGACACTAGACTGATGCCACAGGCTGGTTTGGACAGACTCATGGACCAGCCTGGCAGGAGCTGAGAGGTGACTTAGAGCCATACACACCTCTCACCTTTCTTCTACGAAGACTTGCGAATCAAGTCTGGCACAGTGAAATAATCTCAGCCTATTCCAGTTATTTATTATCTCATTTTCAAACAAAGTAAACCAAGTAGGTGCTTCAATTACAAAAAGACTGCACATTCACTCCTGGGAAAGGCCTGTCAATGTTTTGTGCAGGGCAGCAGATTAATGATGTCCAGAGTGCATTTAGGTGCTGCCTGCACATTTAGGTTCTTAGTCTGCTCCTGGCTATAACTTCAGTATACACAATCCCAACTCCTAACAGGCCTGCTCTGTTTGGAAAGATGACAGAGTCCGTGGTCTCACAGAAAGTTGTGCAATAGGTCTCATTTTTGCTGCATGTTCTCACCACAGCAGGAAACAGTAAAGGCCATCTGGGAAGGAGGATTGTACAAAGGAAAAAATGAAGATAGTAAAAAGAAAAACAGTGCTTGTGAAACATCAGTGTCCGGCAAGGTAACGCAAGCAGCCTACAATGAATTGAAATAATGTAAATGGGATAACAGACGTCAGATGCATAGAAAGGTTGCCCCAGATGCAGAGCGTAAGAGATGTTAGTATAAAATACCAGGGAAAAACCTAAATGCTAAGGAAAACCATAACATTCTGATGTATGCACATGCATGCCCATAAAACTGTAAGCATTAGGGACTTCTGTATATATGATGTTGTTTTGCAACAAACCAAAACCTCTTACCTGTGCATTTTAACAAGGCCAAAAGCAGCTGATTCTTCCCATCTAAAACAGTGAAGAACAGGAATGCTCTAGTCAGCATGATACCAAGGCAGGTTTGATTGCATTGGGTTACAGTCTCCTCACCCCACACCCCTGGCCCCTGCGTGGCCATTTCTATTTACTCTAGCAGTCCTTACTCGCACAGACTTGTTAATGACTGAAAAAGAAACCACGTGTAAATCAAAGAATTTTACAGGCAAAATGCTTTGTTAACATCCATGAATTATTTGAAACCAATTGCACATGTAGATGAATCCCTGAGGAGGTGTTTTGACTGTAAATATCAGATTCATCTCCTGTTCCAGTTCAACCAGACTGCAATGGTTTAGGATGTTGTAGTATCTGATTAGCATTCATTTCATTTTGGAATATACCACGCATCTCTCTCTTCATTTTCTAAAAGGGTTTAAAAAAGCACAGGGAAGTAGATCAGTCTGACATCATTCTGTCTGAATGGGCTGAGGAAATAAAGTACGGTAGAGACAGCTTTGGCATTGCTGCACGGGTGAGATTTTACCACACGGCACTGGGACTCTGCAAACAATAACCTATTTTACCTGTTCTTCTGTAGAGCCCAATGCAGCCTTATTACAAATTGAGATAAAATGATAACATGAACTGCTAGACTTGATTAGACCACGATCTTTTCTCCCTGAATGTGGTAGCAAATTTTTCCTTATTTACAGACCTTCCACATGTTTTTGTATGATTTCAACAAGGTTCTTGATCCGCAATGGAAGGTTCCATGGATCTTCTTGAATGCTGGCTTGAATATTATTCCGGCACCTAACTGTGGTTTCTTCCTTCTGTTTAAATTCTAGAAAAAATGGATTTGTTACCATTAAGGAAATGCTACATAGCTGAGAGTGGCTTATGACTTCTGATGTGTATATAGATGAAAGCAGAGATACAGTATCAATGGCAACAACTGTGAATGAAAAAGGTTCTTAAATGGATCTAATAAGGAAGGAAAAAAAGACTATTCCTACAATCTCCTGATCAGCAGTCTGCTACCATTGTTTTCAGGATTGTGGACTAAAAGTCATGTACATGGGTGACGCACACGGTGAAGGGAGCTGTGCACTACTCACAAAGCACAGAATTCCCTTCCGCTTTCTCTGTCTTTAATAATGTGCAGGCAGCTACCCCGGGTAGATCTAGAGTCTCTGGCTGTGCAGAATTAGATCAACTTTTTGGCTGCAACTGTCACATCCCATAATACTGATGAGAAGTTACAAAATATTCTGCTTTCTTTCACCTGATGGAAGCTAATTGTTTAATTATGGAGTAGATTTATTCTCCATGACCTAACTATGTAGCTAAGCCAAATATTTGCATTGTTGGTGATAAAATGCATAAGCAGATAGAGAAACACAGAAAAACTGCGCCGAATAACAGCTTACGAACAGAAATGGGATGGCACTCAAATTCACATCCATCACTGAAAGGTGGCTATGGTAACTACTGATCAGACACCGGTTCAGATTCCAGCTGAATGTAAGCAGGGCTTGTCTGGCCCTTAGTGCGATGAATGTGGGATCATCAGTTCACTTAACTAAAAGACTCTCTCAGTGTAGTTAATCTAATTTTAATAAATGAGACTCTGTCTTAGCAAAATAAAATAAAGAAGTGAACACAGGGTGTCTATTATTTCTTCATTCAAACAGCACAAGGAAAGATTATCAGATATTCTAAATAAACGTGAATGTAGAGATGAGTTCATGTAACAGGACTTCACAGGAGTTATTTCTGGAGTAAGGGAAAAAAAAAAGGCAGAAAAAGCTCTAGAGTTTTGCCACTGTAACACGAAATAGAGCTTGTCAAAGGCTGGAGCGTGACTACAGCACCTGAAGTATAGTAGCAATAGTAGGAAACATTTCAGATTTCAAGTGGGAAAGGAAATGCAGCAAATGTTCAGAAAATAAAGTCCTGTGTATTTCAGTGAGAGAAGAAACCACATCCTGGGCCCCAAAACCATTAAGACCAAAGTCTCATCATGCTCCCTGAGGAAAAAGAAAACACGGTATCATTTGTTTGCTCTCTATGGGAATCCGTTTTCAAAATAAGTGTCATGTGAGGATGAATTTAGTCTGGCAATTATCCGTCTGAAGAAAAACAGAATAAATCATTAAGCAAACGCAGGCAGAACCTTTTGGTGCCTCAGATCTAGTGGTCAGCCCCTCATCAGCTTATCAGAGTGTTCATTTACCTTGCATCTGACCTATCTCTACCTTGTACCTTTTGAGATGCATATCTGTGTTCACATCAAAGGATAGATTTGGAGACTTGTGAAAGGGCTGTAAGGGTTCAGTGGCATGTAACAGAAAAACGTTCTGTGTGTTTCAGAAGAAATTCCTGTGAAAATGACCTTTTAAGGATACAAAATTCCGATGGTCAGACACATACCTGCCATTAACATATGACTGGGTAGACTGCATAGTTAAGTAACTCTGTGTGGCCATATAGCATATGTGCATTCATGTTAAGCTCTTAAGTCCTAGCAAATCACATTATTAAAAACAATCAGCCTTTTTCTTTACCTTGCAAACTGTGGTCCATTGGAAAGTGCTTGGTTTCTTCAAAGGCCTTAGTTATTACTGGTCCTTTTAGAAGTGCATTGATTGCATCAACCTACAATTGGAATGTTTTCAATCAGTGTTAGTAAAACTTGCCGAAGAAAATCTGAACGGAACTCTTGTGGGAAGATGCAAAAGCCATTACACTGTTTGTATTTTGAAATGATTTCTCGTTGACAAATAGCATTGAGACTTTCTAACCATGAACTGGCCTTAAGAGCCTTACGTCGAATACAGTGTTTTGCACAATGATGATCCACATGCTGATGAGATAAAAGATAATACAAAAGAATTCTCTGGTGCTATACCTCTATAAAGACATCTGTTGGCCAAACTGTGAGGACTCTCCTGAGATCTGTAAACGTGATCCATTTAGACCAAACAAGGTGTTAGAATTCTGTCCATCTTTTCCTCTTTTTCATGAAAGCTGTTTTTCCCCTCAGTCTAGTGCCTGAGATAAGGCAGGTCAACCTTGCTTAAATCACACAAGGCACCTGGAACGTTGGCAAAACTGATTCCTCAAACTGTCCTACAATATACTTGCTTACACTGTACTCCAAAATCTTGATAGTTTGCCTTCCCTCAAAATATGATTTCTTTAAACAGTTTCATGCTTCCACAGTTTCTTGTATTGACATGGATAAAGAGAAATCCATTGTGTGTAACAGTAATGCTTTACATACCTGGTTAAACAGATGCTCCAGACAGCCGTGAAGTTTGTCTTGTTTGTCTAAAGGAATCCTCATATCATTGGGAAGCTCATCTCCTAATGAAGGAAAGATGAAAAGCTTTTTACTGTCTTACCAATGTAATCTGTGATGAGGCCACAGATGACATAAGCACATCTTCACACTGGAGTGGGTGAAAAAATGATTGCTGCTCTGTCTCTAATTCATAGATCAAAATATGCATGATTTTTCATACAATGCAAATTTGCAATAACTAAAGAAGCTTATCCCTGCTGAATACCTTTTCCATATTCCAAACCTACTGGGGTTAATTAGAAAAAGAACAAATCTCTATTTTTATGCTTTTGTGATTAGTTTTGAAGAAAGAATACTTGCAACTTAAACATGCAGGTGCTTATAATCAGCAAAGACTTATCAGCTCTACTAAGGAGTCTGGTATGAGAAATATGCACGTAACCTATGCGTGTACTCACCTGATCCCATCTCATCACTGCCCAAGTAAGAGCTATTACTCCGTACACTGGTGTATGACAGCACTGAGTCCCGGTTACTGTTACATTCACTAGGAAGAAGAGCAAAGAAAGTGACTGGAAAAAAGCTGTCCTTACACTCAGCCTCTGATATACATAATTCTGGTTTTATTAACACTGCAATCCCCAAGACTAATTCTGTTACGCATATACAAAAGAAAAACTAATTACATGCAGAACAACCATTAAGCAAGGCCTCTGGGGCTGTGTCCGAAGAGGATGTCTTTTTCCATTTGTAGTGACCACTCCATGCTTTATATATCGCCTGGATCCTATAAATAAGGAAGATGGACTTCCCACCATGGACCTCATCTGGGTTGCATCATTAAACATGCACTATGAGCACTGAGTAAGGGGGAAACAATTAAGATCTCTGAGACCGAATCTCCACAAAACTCAGCATTTGTTACCAGTTCTCAGGATAGTAACAGCATCCAACTCCAGCATACGCTGAAGCTGCAGTAGCACAGATAATAGAGATGAGAGAGGAAATGTAAGGAATCTGTATCACCGGACAATCAGGCACTGCAGATCCTAAAATTATCTCAGGAAGCAGAGGAGTCACTACTCTGTTGGCTTCACACCAATGTTAGCTCACACACACATGAAAAATTGTAGTATGAAGCGCCTCTGTTTAAATTTCACTTTACACTAACCATTACTTAATAAAAGTAACCAAAAAGGCTATGGATCTCAGTCTGTCCTGTTCCAATTAAGTGACATGGTGTTTTTAATGGTACAAGCCCAAAACAAAGCCTACAGAATTCTCCATATTATCTCTTCCTCTGTTTTTATTTTAGACTGAGATGGGAAAAAAATACAAGAGCAACTGAAAGAACCCTAACCGGGGTTCTTGCCTGTTACTTGTTAATCCTGTTACCAAAGAAATCTGTTTTTTCTGAAGAAGATTAATACCTATGGCAACTACTCTGCAGAACGAACCCTTATGAAATTTGACTTACACCTACAAATGGTCCTGGAGAAAGAAGCATGGCTAAAGCAAACAAGATTTTTTTTTTTTGTCTGTAATTTGCTTATTTTTGTAGCTCCTCAGTAGTTTTTGAGACCAAACCCATCAAAATACATTTTATTCCCCCTTGAGTAACTATTATCTATAATATATGCTTAATTCTCTGCCTCTGACTAATAAAGATAAGACAGAATAATCTTTCTAATCTTACATTTCTGTGTAAAATTTTGGCATAAGTGAGAGACCCACAGAGACTGGTTTTGATGTCACTTTGTTACCCTGAATACATTAACCTCAATTATAGAAGCTAACAGGGTTTATTATTCAATTATAGAAACTGAACAGGGTTCATAAATGGGATTCCTACTAACACAGAAAGAAATACAGCACACTTCAATAGAAAAGCTTCAGAGCACACATGCAGATTTAAACCTAGCACAATAAATAGATGCCACAGATCTCAACATTATGAGCACTAGTTTCCTTTACTGACTTCATATTTGCTGTCCTTGGAGACATTCAATATTCAAATGGAAAAGACCCTGAGCAACCAATCTTGTTGGACCTGTTCTGAGCGAGAGACGGGACCGCGGTCCAATGTAAACTGTTCCGATTCTGTCATTTCTGCAGTCCTGCACGAATGTAACATATTACTGCTTGTACTAGTACTAAACCAAGAGCAAGTAAAGAATCAGGCCTGTAGCGTGGCGTGGAGGTTTCAAAGATGCATCATTCATTCAGGTTACTCTGATCCTCCCAACTCACTGTAAAGTGTCTTCACTCTTTTGTAAAGGCTAAGTCCTATGGACTTACTATAACCACAAAAATAGCCTATTAAGGATGTAAAATTGCAATGGTCAGACACAACTGCAACTTGTTCTGTATCTTCTGAAGCTGAGTTTCTAAATACTTCCTCCCAGGAAAGACAGATTTGGAGTGTGTGAGCTTTCCTTTGGTAGCAAATATTCCTGGAGAAGCAGCAGTCAATCATATTTTCATATGGATTCATATTAAGGGTGGACAAGGGAAAACCAATGGACGTCATCTATCTGGATTTTTGTAAAGCCTTTGACACGGTCCCCCACAACATCCTTCTCTCTAAATTGGAGAGCCATGGATTTGATGGGTGGACCGTTCAGTGG
>Ga0065711_1009543_pt1 | contig 10896 bp, 5 predicted proteins | sample Hoacrofraction12_FD_59098 | JGI IMG/M metagenome (GOLD analysis project Ga0065711, IMG submission 59098) | Hoatzin crop microbial communities from Cojedes, Venezuela - Epithelial fraction 12 v2 (version 2) | ecosystem: Host-associated > Birds > Digestive system > Esophagus > Crop | place... | reverse complement strand
GGGGGGATTGGTTTATTGGCTAGCTGGTTGGCTGGTTGGTTTTTTTTAGTTATTCCACCCTTTTTGTATATGCCCTTCACTAGCTGTTTTTTACTGATATTTATGCAAACTTTGGGACTGGATTCTTACTTTACAGTTTTTTCTAACACCATGTAAAGAAAGTTATCAGTTCAGAAAAGATAACACAGAAATTAGTAATGAAAGCACAGACAGTATGTACATCATCCTGAATCTTAATAATGATGTTAATGAGTTTCCACTTGTTCATAATATCTCTGCTAGATCTGTTGTTGTAATACACACTTCTGAAGTTTATCAAAGAAGTGAACTACCAAGGACAGAATCTGGGGAATTTTCAACACACAATTAAAACCCCTAAGCTGTTGGCAGACATCCACAGACCAGGCAATCTGTATGGATAGCTGCAGCTTAGCTTTTGTACCTGAGATTCATAGCTCAACTTTATTCCAGACTGCTCTTTCTATACGCAAGGTGTGGATATCCAAAACAAGTATAAAACACTTAAATAGTGCTCTAAAGCATGATATCTTCACTCTTACATAGCTGCAAATTTATGAACAAGTAAAAGGAATTATTCTAAATTTGAGTATATAAAGTTGCCTTTAGGCAATGAGTATAAGAATTTGATCTTATAAAGCTAGATTTTTCAAAATGTCACCTGTTTAAGCACAGGAATTTATCATAGAAGTACCTTCTCAACCAGAAGTACAGATTTAGCAGTGTGATTTTACAATAAATTGAAATTACTGAACTATACTTGAAATGTGATAGTAATATGGTGTTTGAATTAAACCTGGGAATATTTTGGAGAGCCTTCTTAAAAAGACAGATATCCTTTTAATTTAAATAATAATAATAATAAAATAATAATATTTTTTTAAAATATGTAATGGAATTACCTCTAAATTACCAGGCACTGGCATAGAAAATCAGATTAAAATTTTAGAGNTGTAAAATTAAAACACATCTCTACAATTTCCACTTTCTAGTCTTCAAGATTCTGTGGCTGTTAGTCAGCCTGTTCTGTGGCTAGGTGAAAAGTAAGCAGTGTTACAGTATAAGCATTTTGTACGCACTTCTGTGTTATGCACAATTTTGTGCACAATACCATGTAACTTGCACAAACCTGTGTATGTGTGTTATGGTACCTAAAGTATAGATTTTGTCCTTCCTCTAACAGCTGTATTCCCAAGTTTACCTTACACAATTTTGCTGTGTAAAGACACCCCTGTTTAGCCCCTGCTATAGTCCAGTCATGATAACCTGGAACTCAAAATATGCTGTTTCATCCTACTTTCCAGGTCATTTCCTGAGACAGCCAGTCGTGTTTAAACGCCCTCTGGCCTCCGTATCAGTGAACAGGTGGTGTAAATCCACCCTGAGATGCAGAATTTGCACCTTCCCTCTTTCTGAGCCAGCTTAGGGCATATTAGTTTGTATTGAGGGAGAACAAATAGCTAAGGACACCCTGTGCTAGGCACTGTACAAGCATAACAAATTGAGAGTTTTTGTCCAGGGAGCCTAAATTTAAGCTTGAAACTAGAGACAGCAGGTGGATAAGACAGATGGAGAGGAAACACAAAAATAGCAGTAAGGCAGCTGTATCCAGTGCAATAAGCAGTGGTCACACCAGCTGGCTAATCACTGACAAATGGTTTCTATCATTGCCACAAAGACAAACTTGAAGGAAAGATTTAAAGTGGAAGTGAGGATTTTTTAGAGTTGTTTCCGCACAGAAGTGGGAATGTGAGAAAATGACATTGTGTAAAAAATGCAACAGGCAATCATAAGCCAGGATTCCAGTTAGCATGGCAGTGGGAATCTGCACCCTTGATGTATATGTATGAGTGCAGATGAGGTGGCCACTAACCTTGCAGGGTTTTAAAAGTGGTGATGAGAAGTTGCATAAAATGAGAGCTCCAGTAAGGAGGGTTTGTATTAGCGATGTTTGAGGCAATGAACAACACAATGTTTTGTACCAAACCACCTATAAATATTTTCGGTTAGCTTAAAGGAGACAAGTTTAAATATATAAAGGAAGAGGAGGCAAAATTTCCTTCCTTAGAGGAAAACATAAACATCTCAACAGCACTGACTTCAGTAGTGGGGGTCAGGAGGCTGAGTGGGACATAGGAATGAATGTTTTCGAGGATTCGCATGTTTGCCTTTTCCCCTCAAAAATCAATGTCTAAACGCTTTTTCCTGTTACAGCACATGGACATCTGTGAGCTTATGAAGTGCACCATACATAGGGGGTTTGGAGACTCCTGATGCCTGATGTGCCTTGCTCAGGCAGCAGAGACAGACAGCTCTGTCACCAGGGAAACTTCACTCTTTCTTTCTACCAGCATCTGAAAAGTGCTTATAGTCAAGAATTTATTTGGAGCAAATTTGCTATTTAAGAAAGTAGCTTTTCAGTTTTGTTACTATATGTTGATTTCTGAAGCTTGCATCTCTATCTCTGTATCTCTCCTCTTCACAGATGGTTTCAACAGCTTGAGCTCTCCTCTTTGCAGATGATGCCAGATGCTCCCTCTCTAACAGGCAGTTTTAGTTCTCTCACACCCATGTACGCACAAACAGGTAATACCAGATCCCTCCTCAAATCAAGGCCTCACCCAAGTGAGTACAAATACACATACTCAAGCAACACAGTAGATCTACATGAACTAAACAAATCAAGCCAAGTATATTTTTATGAGTTAGGGCTCCCTGGAAGTACTTCATTTTTCACGGGCTCTTCCGATGTCAATCAATAGTTACTCTTCTCTTGCTTTGAACCTCTTTGTTCCTCTTTCTAAATCAACTGCAAATCATAGACTCTCAGAATCAAGGAATCATAGAATAGTTTGTGTTGGAAGGGACCTTTAGAGGTCATCTAACCCAACCCCCCTGCAAGGAACAGGCACATCTACCACTAGATCAGGTTGCTCAGAGCCCTGCCCAACATGACTTTGAATGTTTCCCAGGATGGGGCATCTACCACACCTCTAGGAAACCTGTTTCAGTGTTTGACCACCCTCATTGTTAAAAATGTCTTCATTATATTCAGTCTAGATCTATCCTCTTTTAGTTTAAAACCATTACCCCTTGTCCTATCTCAACAAGCCCTGCTTAAAATGTTTATCCCCGTCTTTCCCGTAAGCCCCCTTCATGTATTGAAATTCTGCTATGAGGTCTCCCTGCAGCCTGCTCTTCTCCATGCTGAGCAACACCAGCTGTCTCAGCCTTTCCTCATAGGAAAGGTGTTCCAGCCCTCTGATCATTTTTGTGGCCCTCCTCTGGACCCGCTCCAACAGGTCCATGTCCTTCTTGTACTGAGGGCTCCAGAGCTGGATGCAGTACTCCAGGTGGGGTCTCACCAGAGCCAAGCAGAGGGGCAGAATCCCCTCCTTTGACCTGCTGGCCACATTTCTTTTGATGCAGCCCACGATATGTTTGGCTTTGTGGGCTACAAGTGCACATTGTTAGCTCATGTCCAGCTTTTCATCCCCCAGCAGCCCCAAGTCCTTCTCAGCAGAGCTGCTCTCACTGTCTTAATCTCCCATCCTGTATTGATACTGTAGGCTGCCCCAACCCAGGTGCAGAACCTTGCACCTGGTCTTGTTGAACATCATGAGGTTCACATGGCCCCACTTCTCAAGCTTGTCCAGGTCCCTCTGTATGGCATCGTATCCCTCAGGTGTGCAGGCTGCACCTCTCAGCTTGCTGTCATCTGCAAACTTGCTGAGGGTGCACTTGATCCTGCTCTCTACATCATTGATGAAGATATTAAACAGTGCTGGTCCCAATACAGACCCCTGAGGGACTCCACTCATCACCGATCTCCATCCGGACATTGAGCTGTTAACCACAATCCTCTGGATACTATCATCCAATCAAATCCTCATGCACGGAAGAGTCCGCCTATCACATCCATATCTCTCCAATTTAGAAAGAAGAATATTTTGGGCGATCGTGTCAAAGGCCTTAAATGGACTACAGTTTCATACTTGAGACTTAAAGGGCTAATATAAGGTAGCCCTTTATACACAGGTCACAGATTTACAGTAAGATTATTTATAAAGTTATCATTAATCCCATTTACTTCTGGATTTGTTAAATGTGTTTATTTAAGTTACTGGAAAACTAATAAACCTACATTTTGTTTTATGGAAACAATTCATATATATACAGCATTTCTTGTGGAAAAATATATATATTACCCCCAAAAGCTGTAAAAAAAAATTACGTTCTACTTCAGGAATACTGCAAAGTTAAAAATGTATTTCTAACTGACATTTAGTACCCACTGAAATGTACCTACATGATATCTACTATTATTGTAAAAAATGTATAACTCTAAGTGAAGGGTGTTAGTGAAAGAAGATTTTCCTCTGCTGTCAGTTTGTTTATTTGATATCCTTTCAACACCTTGCAGATGTCATTCAAACGCTTGATGCCAGTTGTTCTCAAGCTGGTTGACAGAGACAAGCGATACTTTGAAATATATTAAACAATAACATTTGTTATCTTGTCATCTTGTTCCATCTTGTTCTGCAGGTGGTCTTACTTCTCCTCAGATTCATTTATACAACAAACTCCATATAGCTAGATCTGATGACTAGAAGAAGCCTATTAGGCTCTGCACAGCTGTAAGGGTCCAAGCACAAACATCTGATTGCAAAACTGAGGGATTTAGGTTCTGATATTACAAGCTCCAAAGGAGCCAGATCTATCAGTAAGGTGCTCACTACAGGACTGTTTTTGCTGCTTAAATGACTCAGCTGGCACACCCAGAATACACAGAATTCTACAGGAATGTAGAAGAACACCTTGAAAAATTTAAGATTCTGCACTGTTTAAGAGGCAAATCCACAAAAGATGTCTTGAGATGGTGCATAATGAGTAATTAACCCTGTATTAGTATCCTAGAAAATATAATCAGTCAAATACAAACAGGTGAGAGGAGTCTATAATGTCTACTTTTCATATTATGGGATGCAGGTTTTGCTTTATAATATTTTATATTTTACCCTCTCTTTAAAATATATTGTGTGGACTATTAAGTATTACTTCAAGGGAAAATTATTTACTTGAGTAGCACTGAATGTTTTCTTAAATACTGCAAATAAATTAGCTAATGTTCTGTGAAACTTCTTGCAGATAATCTCATAATTCAGTACAGAAAGATGTGAATAAGATGTTTTATATTGTCTGGCTTTGTTGAGAACATATATTTTTTAATCTTTCCAGCATTCTGGGCATGCTTTAGCATTATTGGAAGGGTTAGCCTTAGAAGAGCATTAGGCATTTCTAACAGTCACTCTCAGTAAGCTGATCAGCACCAGTAAAAGTGTCTAGGAGGAAGTGCAGAATACGAAAAGTAATGCTGAAGCAGAAGAAACAAAATGAGACAGAAAAAATAATACAGTGTCAAAGAGCAAATGTAATGTTAGGCGTGTTTAAAATCAAAATAGTGAATTCTTAATATAACTGCCCAAATTGTTGGTGGTTTTCAACCTGTTTCCTTCTTGCTCTGTGAAGACACTTATTCTGCTTTATTTTTCATTATTATACCTGTGTGTATGAAGTGGAAGTGAGGTACTTAGTGCAGAAAAGCAGTATTCTCAGATGCCTTTGCTTTGACTTAATACATATGGGTATATTTTAGTCATTGTTTTGCCAGACCGTGAAAAGAGCCATCTGGAACACATCTAATTGGGACTCTTGAACCTAGATGAAGAGAAATCTAAAAGTTACACACTGTTTGAATCAGTTCTTCCTCTGTCAGAGCAAAGTATCGGCTTAGAAACTGTCCTAGGGCTTTCTTGAAAGCATTGGAGAGTCTGTGTCGCGGAGGATGAACTGGACTCGACACGACGATCAATGTGATCAGGTACAAGCCGTTTATTAGCCCCAGATAGCTCACATTTATATTCCCCATTACACACGCGGCGATCTCCCATTGGCAATAATCAAATTAAATCACATAGCAACCCGATTATGATTGGTGTGCATTACTTGTTCACGCGCTGTGCTCGTGGCTTTCTTGTAGGTGGCAGGTTCCGCTTCAGTATTCTGGACTCATTTTTCTTTGCATTCATTTCTTTGTTTATACCACCATTTGTCCTCTAGATGCCCTTGCGGTCTTATGCTAAGGCTCTGCGGCCTTATGCTAAGGCTTCATGGCCTCATAGAGAAAATGCTGGATTGCTCACATGTCCCCAGTCCTTTAATGCTTCATCCTCCACAGGTCTGAGCATACACTAGGTTAGACATGCCATCAGAGACTTTCTGCTATATGTGTATGTAATATACAGATGTTTTAAACACATACAGCATGCCTAGCTCTAGGTTTGCTGGGCTTTTGAAGACCACCTGAAGATATGCAATAGTTCCAACATGTCTAGTGTCAGACTTTAAACACACAGCTTATGAGATGTCTTTCAAAGCAGGGCTTTTTGATCTAGTTATTTTGTTCTATACAGTAAGGTTGTAGTGAGGTCAGAAACAGTGCAAATGATGGTCTTATTGCTGGGAAATTAATCTTTCCTGGAAGTGAACCTGCTTCTCAAAATGCTAAGACTGCTGTTGTGGGACTCAGTAAATTTTTGTTACTGTGGATGAAGCTTTTCTATGTAAATCATCAGCCTGAGAGTATTCCAGCTCAATAAAGATTGCAACTTTTTTTTTCTTTTTTTGAATCTGCTGACTTTTTAATGACTGGAGTATGAGACATGGTAGTAATTCGTCATAACTACTGTTTATACTCACCAGATATGATACATTTTGGATGAAAAAAAAATATACAAGACCTGAGTCTTCTTGGAAACAGTGAGTGTATAAAACTCATTATGTAAGATAAATATCTTTAACCAGCAGTGAATACAAGCAATCTTTATCGCACAGATGTTGGTCATTGCATAAAAACTATAGTCAAACATTCAAAAAAGTCTAATAATCACCCTCTTGGAATGACTATATAAAACTTGGCAGTGATGATGCAGAAGAAAGAGGAGAGGATGCAAAGTAATGGTAATCTATGAGAAAACAGCAAATAGAGAAAGGCTGCAAATGTGGGCTGCTGTTTACAGAAAGGATTTAGATAAAATCAAGTAAATAAGTAATGTTGTGGGGAAAGGGGCATTACCCAAGGGGGAAAAAAAAAAAAAAAGGAAATAAAAGAGGGAGAGCTATATTGGAATCACCTAGGGCTGAAGATTCAGAGTAAATTTTTGCGATCATTTATGGTCTGAAACATGTGAACAGATGGCTTGGCTGTCTTTACAGAAATACAGTGTATAGAAACACAGAAAAAGTAATGTTTCTCAATGACCATTATACTGTTGGCTCTCACATGTTGTGTTAGTTAGAGACTTAGTCTATTTTGGAGTAGTTTGGCTCAAGTTTTAGTCCTTTGTAGACCTGTACTGAAAAGTCAGAGTCTGTCTAGAGAGGGAAGTCAATGAAGTACTTAGAAAAATGACAATGTCTAGAGTCTGTTTCTAATGAGTATGGCACTGCACCTTCCTTTATCTTATGCTCTTCTTGGTCAACATGTGGCTAAAAAGTTCCAAATTACACTATTGGCTTCTTGAAAATGGACAGACTGACTCTAAGATGTCAAAAGGTAACCCTGAAAAAGAAATCTCAGTACTCAGAATAACATTTTCAAGCCTGTTTTCTTAGGAAGTCTAACTGAAAACTTGATGAAATGTCAAGTCTTCACAGGTTTACTCTTAATGAGCACAACTGCAATTATACTTCAAGGCATTCTACTTCTTTGAGGTGTTCTTTTTTAACTTGAAACTCTCAGTCTCCAGCCGTTAAAGTAATGTTTCAGAAACCTGGGAGATATAGTTTTTTCTCTGCCAAAAAAAGATCACTACCTTTAGGCAAGGTGTGAGTACTAGATTACTGCATTTTTTGCTTCCAGATTCTAGTTCTTTTGTGCCCTAAATCTAGATGACTTATTCTTTTACTAATGTGTTTTCAGTACAAATATTGAAAAATTATAGACCCTACCTTCCTTCCAGTGTCACAGTTATGTATCACAAATAGCACTAACGAAGCTGAGGGGCTTATCCAGATTGATACTGGTGCAAAAGACAAGAGGGCTTGTCCATGGTCCAATTCATGGATTGCACAGAATTAAACATCTGGTTTATATTTTCTCTCAAGCTTTAAATCTCCTTAAGACAATAATTAGGCAAATATAAATTAGTCTTTTATTCAAAATAATACAGCCTTATTTTTATCTCCTTACCAAGTCACATACATAACCTTTAGCTCCAGAACTTTGTACAGCTTTTTAGAAGTTTTTTGTCTTCCAATTTCAAATTTTAAAATACCTGCATTATTTGCATCATACACAGGAAAACATAGTCTATATATTAAATAAGATTAAGAATTTAGAAACAATTGCATCAGCTTTTCTTTCCCAATTGAGTATATTTGTTCTTAATGAAGGAGCTTTAACTGACTTTTCAAATAATTTCAGATGGTCATCCAACATCTGAGGAAATGCACAGAAACACTGACATTTGATCTTGCAGTGTTACAATGACTGACTGCAAATTTCAAATGTTAAAAAGGATCTGAATTCAAGTCAAATCACTTTTCAATGTTGGAAATTTAAGGACTGGAAAGTATGATCTGGGAAATAGATACTTGAAAAGATGAAAAAGATTATTATAAGAAATAATAATAAATCTGCAAATATTGGTTAAGTTTAGTTGCATAACACGTATGTTATAATCCTTTCATCCCTTTCTGCAGAAAACCTATAAAAATATTACCTGATACATTCCAGAGAGGTGTTGAAAGAACAAGACAAAGGGATTGTAATTCTCCACAGCCTGATGTTCAGCACTAAATGTAACAAGGCATTGTCCAGTACAACTGCTGTAGTTACACAGGTAACAATCTCACTTGGAGAGCATTTCCACCTCAAAGTAAACTCAAACCTGCCATTTGAGAGTGTTTAAATTAAAACACATTCTACTTTTGATGTTGTCTTTGATGTAAAAACTCACTAAGAATTTTTTAATTCATTGTCTTTTTTAAAAAAAAGAAAAAAGGAAACCTTGCAACTGCTGCTTGATGGATTAGAATATTGATTTACTGTTTGTAAAAATATGTTACAATTGTATGAAAGGCTCTTCTAATCATTGTTATCTAGATTAAAGCAGAAGTACCTAATTTACAATAGCCTTTCTTTCAGTGTTCTATTCTTGAAGTTGTTTTCAGATTATTATTTACAACCTTTAACAAGCTTCACATCTAAAAAAAAATTTAATATTTAAACTTCAGAATCTCTTGTCCTACTAGTCTGTCTTCTCATAAACTGTGAAGATACAGAAGACGAATCTCTTTCTTAAAGTACAGTAGATCAAACATGAAATTCAGGTGCAGTTTAGTTCCCTATCATTTCAATAACTAGCTTGCCCTATCAATTAGTCTAATGGGAACAAAGTAGTTGTAATTTTATTGTCAATATTATGTAAGGCGCTTTAAGTTAAGAGGCATTAACTGTAGAAAGAAAAATGAGAAAAAAGATTTCCACTGCTCTAGAAAACTAAAGGAACTTCCTCAGGTTTCCAGACAACTTTTGTTTTCTCTTCCAGTGGCACACAGGCATGATACACAAGGTAAAATTTTCTAGTATTTTCTTTCTTAGAAGTATCACAGAAATATTCCTGTGCTCTGGTAGAAACTGTGCATATTTTGCTCTTTTGAATGTTAGGTCATTTATTCAGGTGTCTATATATATTCTAATATTTACCTTTCTTTTTTATATGTTCTAAGAAAAAAGAATATGTAAATCAGAATAAGACATAAAGAGAATTAGGATTCCATAAAGAGGAAAAGTTTTTATGATGAAGACTGAAGAGGCTTCTAACTGTAAGGCATATGCGATATCTGGTCTTTGGTGATCAAGGCTGGAAAATGAGACATTCCAAAAAATGAAAATAAAAATCCTAAAAAAGGAGAACAAGGAACCAGAGGTTTACATAGCACAGGAATAGTTGCAAGATTCCCAGAATACTGTTTAACTTGGCTGAAAATTTGTTAGATAAGATACCCACAACAGGCTATCCTTCGATAAATTTTGGTTGAAGTAGATCTAAGGTAATGAGTTTTTGGGGAAGTATGGAGCCAAGAAGACCTGTCTTCTGTTGTGTCTTCCAAAACCCCTGTCAGGCAAAATAATTCATTTCAACTGCAACTGTGGAAATTTTCAATTCTTTAGAACAAACATTTGCTGATAGAAAGTCTTCTGTGATAAAAAATCAGATGTAATACATAGAGATAAATGAACATATTCAGAGATATTTTCCCCATCAGGACAGTCAAACAATGGGACTGGTTGCCCAGAGATGTTGTGCTGTCCCCTTCACTGGTGATTACCCAACCAGACAAAGGCCTGAGCAACCTGGTGTGATCGAATAGCTAACTCTGCTTTGTGCAAGGGCATGGACTAGAGACAACTTTACATCACTTCCAACTTGAATTTAACTATGATTCTTTGATTCTTTAAAGTTCAGCTGCAACCTCCAGCTACATCTGCATATTTTTGGTACCAGACAATACAGCTATGTCTGATTCTTTCAAACTCCATTGTTAGAGATTGGTTATAAACATTGATTATAGAATAGAATAAAATCATAGAACTGGAACGTAGATTCAGCTATGTAAACACTGCTGTGTTAAGAAACCATACAATCGTTATGTTGCAATTGGGATAGAAATTAATTGTATGGATTGTATCAAACAGAATTCACAAAAGAAGCCGAGACGACTCTGAAACCAAGCAAGGCCTGAAACCAGCGAGGGAGAATTCTACGAAGACAGAAGAATAGAAAGAACTTAATAAATGATGTACTTAAAGGA
>Ga0065711_1050301_pt1 | contig 10897 bp, 3 predicted proteins | sample Hoacrofraction12_FD_59098 | JGI IMG/M metagenome (GOLD analysis project Ga0065711, IMG submission 59098) | Hoatzin crop microbial communities from Cojedes, Venezuela - Epithelial fraction 12 v2 (version 2) | ecosystem: Host-associated > Birds > Digestive system > Esophagus > Crop | place... | reverse complement strand
GCGGGGGGGGGGGGAAATAACCCTAGTGCTGAAGTCCCTCACAATTCGTTTGAAGAAGTCAGTCTGGGAATCAGATTTCTCCGTGCTCACTACTGCAAATCAGGCAGAACAAGAAAGCAGATGTGTAGCTGTTACGCGGTTAGTAAAAATGGCACAGTATATTGTCATAGGTTAAACCATTTAATTACCAGGAAGCACTTCTTCAGCTTTATTCATAGAGGTAGTAGACAATACAGAAGAAACCAAACCATCCTGAATCCCGCAAAAGGTAGCTACTGCAAATTCAGTTAAGTTCTTCCTAAACCTTAATCTGCATTGAAATAAGCCCTAGAAAGAACTGAAAATCAGGAAGAAAGTAGCTATATAAACATCACTACACTACACAAGCGTTTTCGTATCAGAGCAAACTACATTAGACCTGCAAAGGAAAAGAAAGTGTGAGACCCATTATAAGAAATTCTAAAATGTCTTTGGTTTTTTTCTTTTCAAAACATTAGTAGTAACAAGGTCACAAATTTGTAATGCATACCTATATATGGTAAATAAGCATTAACTGCTTACGAACTGTACTGGTGATGGTATTTAGGCCCTCTTTTTTTGCAAAGAAAAGAAACAACAAGCATAAGGGTAATGACCACTCGGTATTTTGACCCTGTTAGGAAACTCATTGACAGAAGTCACAAATTCTTTCCTCAGCAAAATATTACAGCTGGTTTAGCTCTTCCTTTTTATGACTAAACTCTGTATGTATTCTAGACTTTCATGTAGCTTTCCAAGTGGCAATACAATGGTCAAATAATATTGAATTTGAAACAATCACACAAAGAGACTTTATTCCAGAGAAACAGGGTGTTGTTACATGTGTGCATGAAATAACTATGCTTCAAGATTCAGTTTCTGACTCTCTTCACAAAACATTTTCCTCTTAATACAAAAAAATATTTATTTATACAAAACCCCCAACAAGCATCATAATACACAGTGCCAGCATTTGACGCAAGGACCTTAGATGTCAAATCAGGTTTTCAGAGCAGTTTAAGGCAAACATTGGCTTACCACTTTTGATTGCATATAGTTTCTTGTATAAATTCAACCTTTTACATCTCTGTCCTTTCAAAACTCATACTTTTAAATCGTTCTTCTAGCACATCAGAATCTTCATCACTGTCTGTATCACTGAAGTTTGTATTAAAATCCAGCTCATTCTCCAACTCACTGCTCTCTTGGCCATTTTTAGTAGTCACACTCTCAGTTCTGTCTTGTCCTTTATCAATGCTGCAGAAAGCAAGAGTATGTTATCACCACTCACTTTTGGAATTTATTTTTCTTTTAAACAAGTATGGGATGGAAGGTAGAATATTCTACTGAGGATGGAAGGGGGTGGGAGGTGGGGAGGAGGAGGAGAGGGACAATAACCTAAAGTTACTTTCACGTTGAACAGGAAAGATATAAAAGATAGTAAAGGAAAAAGAGTCTGCAAATTAAAAATATGTATATATGAACAGTTTGACCAACTAACCAACTCCTGGCCGGTTGTCACAAACTAGTAAATTAATACGGGATGCTCAACAAAGAGAGAACTCTTGCAAAAAAATAAAAAAAACCAAAAGCCTGCTAAATATATTGCTGTGACTGTGTTTAATATCAGCCCTTGTTTAGTTTTTCTGTTCACTAGTAATTGAATCACCAAATGACAGACAAAATGCAAATTGGCTTACACACATTTTTTGATGCTGTATACCAAAAGCCATTTTGAAGTGCTTTGTTCCTAAGGAAGATAAGCAGTTTACCCTTTGGTATTGACATCAACAGGCATTTCACCCTTAATTTCAGCAGACGAAAGTGAGGGTAATGACACCTACTGATTCCTGTCAGGATTATTCAGACTATGGCACAGTGTCCAAAAGCTTCTTGGCAGTTTCCAAACAAGCTTTATTAAAAGCAGAAGAAACACTGCAGTACTGAAAATATGTAACCTATGAGCTACTTACGGAATTACTATTTCTTCCTCTTTTCCACATTTAGCACAAACTTCTAGTTTAGCAGCACACGGTCGACAAATAATATGGTAAGGATCTTTTACAGTCTTCTGGAGGCACTTCACACTGTGAAGAGAAAGACATCATGATTAAAAAAATGTTTGTGGACACTTACTAAACATTCTGTGTTCAATGACAATATAGACACATTCTTCCAAAGAGAAGCAACATGTTATAGACTAGTTTCACATGAAACAAATGGTGTTTTAAGAATCAGCACTATCAAAATCACTGCCAGTCTTCCCTCTCCTTTAACTTTTTCAGCAAGAATTATTAAAATAAGAACTGAAAAAGAAACATAAAATCAAGAATTTTTACATTTAAAGGCACAGAAGCAACATTTCTATTCATTTCAGTAAGTAGTTTTACTTTAAAAGCTACATAAATTCTTCTTCTGGTTTTAACAATAAAAGAAAGTAAGAATATGGTATGAAAAGGGGCATGCATTTTACAAATAAAAAGCTTTCCATTCAAATACTACGGTGTCTTCCTCTTGCACTTCTCAGAGTATAAACAAAGCCAGTACTGGACTTCGCCTTCTGTGAACACAAGCCTGCATGGAATTGTATTCTGAACAAATCCAACCTAGTTAGAGGGTTTTGGCTATTTCTAAAATGACACAGCTTAACATTTGGCTGACATGTGTAAAGCCTTGTATTTTTGGAGAAGAGAACCCAGAACTATACATCCCACGTAATGCAGCTGTCCTAAAAGACACACTTTCTTGGTTCCTCAGGCACTCAAAAGATTTAGCATACAGTTCTGAACAGTGGATTTGCAGATTTGGCTAAAACAGGCTGAAGAAAAATACCAAGTGCCTTTGCATGCCTTACAAGGAGAGATGCACTAACTAGCATCTAGTGAAACAGTATTTTTACACACTTTCTCAAACCACTATTGTCTCCTCCCTACTATCTTCACGTAGGCTCTGCTAAGCTTTCATTTTTATGATGTGCACATCCAATTTCTTAAGAAGCTGTAAAATCGCAAGAATTGTTGTGAGACACATTTGACAAAAGCAAGGTTTGAACTGCCTAGTGTTTCTGGTCTTCCCTTCTCTCACAGGAAAAACCTACAGTTAGATGTCACTGGAAATACCTGTTCAGTTTGGAGGGTTTTTTTCTTTCTTCTGTGTTGAGTTTCATTAGTATTAAAAAATGTCTACAGCTCTTCCAGTACATGTCATACCAAACAGGGGCGCTATCAATGCAAGGTGGATATAGGATACACTTTTTTTCTTTAAATAGTTTAATTTTTAATAATTAAATATTTGAAATAAAAGTAAAGTAGGGATAACATGGTTGTACTAACAATCATAATTTTGAAGATGTTAAAAAACTAAAAACAAGCTGAGGTACAGAGAGGTCCTCTGTTCCCATCATCTGTGATGTGAAGAGTTCCCTTTTTTTTTCCATAGTCACATTTTTAATGTCTATAGCGTGTTTATTCCACCTAGAAGCTTCACCCATTGAAAATCTTCATAATCTTGCCCTTTCAGAACAATGAACCACTCAGCCATTCTTGCTGCTGTATGCTGGGCTAGAAACCACCACCTGTAGAGCTAGAACGGTCTGCAGCTCAATTTATTCATTCAAAAATATGACAGAAAACATCACATATTTTGTCATAAGCAGCTGTGCCACAATGGCACTTATTCCATTTCAAATGCTCCTCTGATTTACACACTTTTTGCCTGCTTATTCTCCTTTCGGGGTAGGCAGAGACAAAAGAAACAGATCCACCATCCCATGATTTGTTACAGCTCATCCCTTTTAAACAGGATGCACACAGTCATTTGAGAAAGAATTAAGAGACAAATCCCAACTTTATTCACAGTAACGAGAACAGAGACGGTTTACTCTGAGAACCAGTGAGACTTCTACCTAATCAATTTTTTTTTTTTACATGAAAGGGTGAACTTATTTGCTAAAACCAAAATATTTGGTCCATATGGTTCCATATTAAAAAGTAAAACTTCTCACAAGTGGTGGATATAGTATGAAGAAACATTCCTTCCCTTTTAACCTACTGAAAATCAAAATAAAATACACTGTCATTCAGGGAACTGCACACATACATTTACAGAACCTCTTCAAACAGTTCAAAAGCATGAAGAAGTAAGACTATTCAGAAGTATGTAACTGAGAACAACACACAAATATAGAGTGAACTGCTCTGATAAAGCTGGCTGCATCATACACCACAGCCCAGCTGTAGTTTCTTTGAGTTCAGCATCTCATTGTTGAAACACTGGCTGTGTCTGCAGCCACAGAGATAAGGACCTCTGCAGCTGAGCCAGTAAAAAGGAAGCACAGAGTATCCACATCAGAAAATTAAAATAATTTATAGGTTTGTGACAGGTTATTTATCGCCTTTGCTATGTACTTATCCAAGAACACTTAATAGAGAACTGTATGCAAACAATGCTAAACATTTAATATTTAGGACTATAGCTTCATATACAGAAAGAGAGAACATTCCAAGAGGTAGTGAAATGCATGTACTGCAAACATTTTATGGTAATTGAGGCCTCAGTAATGCTGAGAACAGTGTTGCTGATGAGTTTTGATATGACACAAAATTAAAGCCCTCCTCTCCTCATTTCTCTGCGAGATAGTCTTTGTGAACTACAAAAGTTAAGAGATATACAGATTCCTCTAGTATTGACTTGCAATGAGGCTCTGGAAAATTGTGTTACAACTGGCTCAGGTTTGATTTTTTGTTCAGGATGACACACAGATGGTTTTGGAAACTTACAGGTCCACAGTTCAAGCATTTCAACAGTGAAGAGGGAAGCGGCTGCTTTTCCACTGTGTTTCCTTTTCAGAAGTTTAAGATAAAAGACTAAGGAATTAGAAAACTAACATTGCATATATACTGTCATTACAGACTCCAAATTTGAAGGCTGTCATATAGTAGTAGCTACTACTTGTGAGTTTCCAGAACTAGAATATTTTCCAAAAAGTTCACAAACTACGCTATTAGTGATTAACACAAAGCGGCTTAACTCACCATTTTTTAGGTTTTGATAGTAGTTTGTACTTGCTGAATTTTACCCGCCACTCCAAGATACCTTTGCAATGCTGACACACTCCATCATGCAGCTTAGCATTTATTTTCTGAATAAGTAAATAAAAATTAAAATAAGAACATATTGGAGATTTCCTACTGAGTATGATCTTGCTTGGAAAGTGTTTCCACCCATCTTGTTATTAATACAGTATTTAGAAAGACATTTGTTTGATATTAACATAAGCATTTCATATACATTTACTGCTAGTAATTTTCTTCAGTGGAAAGAGTGCTGAGGTAGTCTTTTACCTCGAGGCAGTCTTCATTATTATTATCATAATTTTAATATTTTTAATAGTAGTACTTAATTATGTTGCCATATTGTTGCTATTGTCTTCCAAAGGAGACAACTCACAAGACTTAACATTTAACTTACTATTTCTCAAGCTAACGTTATACTACATACTTTAAGTAAGTAGTCTCAGGATTTTTTCTCAGATCACAATGAAGTAGAATCCACACATTATTTGCAGTCAGATCATTCAATGTCTCTTTCACCATAAATTTCCTTGCTGAAAAACACATTGTTGCTCTCAGGTATCTAAGATAAAATCCTCAAAATGGTCATTTAAACTATGGTATACTTTCAAGACAAAGCAAACTGTACCTTAAGATCTTCTACAACATTTTGTGTTTAGTTCACTCAGGAACACAAAATTTTAACTGGCCAGTACCATTTGCACAAGAGAAGTTATTCTGAGATGCGAAGTAGTAGCAAACCACACTGCAACAACAAGCAATATGTACTAACAAGCAATATATATATAAAATATATTATATATATAATATATATATAATAACAAGCAATATATACTTGCACATTCAACCTACTTTTATTTCTTCTCTATCTGAAAGAGTCAGCAGTAACTTCATCTATCACACGGTTATGTGCATTCATTCAGAACTTTAAAAATAGCTATGTCACAATTTTAAAAACTGCATATAGCCAAAAAAATTCTATTTTGCCTTTTCTAAGACAGCATAAAAATGGCTACCACACCAAATTTACACTATTAACATGGTCTAAAACACATCTATATCTTCTAACACCTGAAAGTTCATTGGAACAGATTCTGCATTAATTGGGATTAGAGCTTATGTTATTCTTTTACAAATAAACTGAAAAGTTGTTCTATGTATACAGTAGCTTCTGAAGTAATTTCCTTTTTTATGACCCACAAGAGCTTCTTACTACTCCAACACACTAGGCAAAAGAACAAGCCTAGCTTTAAAAATACACTATCTTATTCTATTCTGAAAAACCTATGTGGCATAGGAAATGCTACTTACGAGTGAGACTATACCATGGGACTCGTTCTCCATTGTTTCCATTTTTATCAAACTTCAATCATTCAGTATGAGTTTTCCCATGGTACAGTTAACTGACGGTGTGCTATTTTTTGGCTGGTTCAGTTAAAAGACACTGAACTCTTTTTCAAATGATTGAATACAGACGGTGTGTTAAAAAAAAAAAAACAAGAGAAAGAAAGAAAAAGAAAAAAGGTTTTGCAGAATGCTTGAATATTGAACACAGAAAGCTGCAGTTCTGATGTCAGCCACGCATTATGAATTAAATTTTCCAAGAAACACAAACATTTGGTTAATGAGGAAACTTTCTGAAAGCAGAAAATCACTGGTAAGTTCTCAATAGATAGCTGTTAAAGGGCTGGCAATTCAAACTGCTGTCAGCACTGACCGTGTTAATTCTTTCAAAATTCATGCAATTTGAAGATAAGCCTCTATTTCAGTGCCTGACTAGCACCAAGTAAGGCTCCAAGTAGTACAGCCTGAATAAGCTTCTAATAACCTGCTAATTAGCCCCAACTTCCCAGTTCTCCCTCTCACTCTCCTGATTTGCATTAATTAATAATGCAGGAGGGGAGAAAGACACAAACACTGTAGTTTGTATTCCCAGGTGTTCTTTATTGCGATCAACTATTTTTAGCATTGCTCAGGCAGAACCCAATAAACATCAACAGACTGCAACAGTTTAAGCTAAAGAGAGCTGGCTGTCTTTCCGAAGGGAGCCAGCTTCCTTGCTGAAAAGTACCTCGCTTCCAACAATACGCCCCGACATCACGGCTGGGCACAGGAGCCCTGTTACTAAGTGATGCAGGGACAGGCTCAGCAATGCGTAATGCACTTGGAATGCAAGAGGCCCCCGCTCAGGACTGCATGTGGCGTAAACAGAGCAGAAGAACAAAATAGGAACTGCTCTCACCTCTCATCTGAAGGAAATCCAAAGTTTGTCAAACAAGCAGCCTATTACAAATTCTGCTAAATATTTGCTATAGAACAAGGAAATATGGATAATTATTATTAATGGAGCTTTATAAAGCTCTTTCCCCTCCCAATATGCTTATCATCTGGCTCCAGAATATACAACAATCATACAGTGATACATTTCTTTTTTTGTTGTTTTTTTATCAGACAAACTTAAAACAGAGGCCATCCCAAATTCCAACGATGCCAGTTCGTGTTACTCCTACTACAGATCTTTGCATGAAAACACCACCTCGCAGCAAGGCCAAGAGACTGGTCATGTGGCATGAACACTGTATTACTGGGAGTTCTTCGCCTTCGCTTCAAACAACAAAGCCCTGCAGCTTATCCGATGCCCTCCTCGCGAAGATTAGTCCTCCCTCTATATTGACACATTGTTTCACCATTGAAAAAGGTCTCTAGAAGGCAAGTAACACAGCTCCAAAGTAAAATAAAGTTAATGTAATTCAATTGCACAGGAACAATCACATTATCCACATAATGGCAACGAATCTCTACCAGAGCTGGTTTGTGTATTTAGATCACTTCTGCACCGTCACATTTGAACTGTTCAGTCTTCTTAGTATGATCAGTGACACCTCAAATATCCAGTGCAAAGATAAAGACTAAGAATATTGACCAAAATGCTGCCGAAGTGTCTTTCTGACACCAGATTAGATTGTAGCTATGAAGACCACATTTCTGTGTAACTTAAGATCCTGATTCTGGCATAAAGATACCTGGACTTTTCAGGCCAGTCACCTGTAGGACCATAAATCTTACACAGCAGCTCAAAGAAACTACGTGGTACCAGCTCAGGAGGCAACAACTGGAAGAAAGACAACAGCTGTTAAGTTCCAATTTCCTCCTTCTAACAGGCACACATGCAGCACAGTCTCTTCCTCCCCTCCAGCAACTTCCTGTATTTTTTACTCATTGTTAGCACTTCAAGTATGGGGTGGTGTAGTTAATCCTTGGCTCAGCATATCCGAGTATGAAAAAGATACAACTCTACAGTCCTTCCACCGGGCTGTTGATTTAGAAAGTTGATATAGAATGATGGATTGGTGTAAAGCAAGCAAGCAGGGAGATCTACAGACTTTAACCTTGACTTTTGTTTGTCTTCTGTGTTTCTTTTGCTCAGAAAAAATGCCTGATACTTAAACGTTACTATTACTAACAGATAATTTACTGCAGTTTTCTACGCTAAATTCACTATTTCCTTTGATCAAAAGAAAATATCATATCACTTTCAAAAGCAATGCAGACTTGAAGAAGCAAGGCAGGGTGTCCCAAATTAGACTTGGATAAGCTGTTCTTTCAGATTTTTGAAATCTCCAAAGAACGTGTGACAGTAAGCTCTCATAGCAAACTGGAAGAGAAACTTTCCTGGTATCTCAGTTCCCAGCCAAAATGGGGAAGTTATTAGTTACATAACGGAAATCTCTCTTCTGCTTACTCTTCCTATTAGTATTCACTTTTTAATGTATCTTGCACACTGTTTAAACTTTCATATATATGTATTTTCTTCCTTTCACCCACTTAATGGCTTGTTTTCCTTTAAGCATACAAAAACCCCAGCAATCCACACAAAAACCTGAACAAGGTTTATCAACTTCATTATTCCCTTCCAACGTTTCTGCTCGGCTTTTACGTGGGTAGTTAGCTCTCATACACAAACAAGTGGTAGTGCTTATGGTTGGAAACGGATTTCTTGGTGTGATAACTAACCTGACAGGTCAGATTCTGTTTCTGTCAGCAGTTTTTCCTATTATTTTTTTTACATGCTCATTTCCCTGTTTTAGTCAACAGCTCTTCCCTCTCTTCTTTTGCCATACTTCCCTCCAAGGAAAAGTGCAACTCGTCCAGCACTTGCAGTATGTCTGTGTATTGTCCAGATAAATTTCAGTTATGCAATACAGACACACACAACAGGCTTAAAGTATAGTCACAAAATATTCCATGTGTATATTATATACACACTGTCAGGTCAACTGCATCAACGAAACAGCATCCTCTGTATGCTCACGTAACCCAACATTAAATCATTTAACAAGCCACCAAAAGCAGTTCAGCATGTATTAAACACACACACCTACACCTACTAACATGACACACAAAATCACCCCTAGCTTAAGCTAGCGTTAAAGCACTCACAAGTAAGATGTAATGATGGGGTTTCAAAGCAGCCCCACTTCTTTTCAAAGAAGCCTCACTGTCTGCTTGGAAGTTTCTAATTATGTGTGAACCTATGGGTATTTTCATTTACTCTATTGGAAGTAGACTTCTACTACTGAGCACACACCACTGGTCCATTCTGGTGTAAATGAATGCAATGTCAATGTCACCCACAAACTTCCTTGTCAGAAGCACAGGCGATGCTGCTTCATTCATCTAGGCTGAACGCAGCATTTCTGAATAACTACACTTCTCAGAAAAACAAAACTCCACAGGATCTCCAGCGCATGACTACAAAGCAGTTAGAGTAGGTCAGTGCAGACTAACAAATGTGAAACCATGATACGAGACACCAGCTCTTCAGGGTTCTAACGCACTTCACAGGCTGAAATCAAGTCCCCCAGAGAGCTTCACTTGCTCCCATGCTGTATCAGTATTACTCTGAATTCCATTTTCTACACAGATATTTTCTTATATCTTTCTGAAGAGAGGTATGCTTAACATTTTAACCAAAGTCTTAAAGTCTTCTGTACATCCATACTGGTTACATATGGATGGCTACACAGCTAGCATTTAAGTCCTTTTCGTATTTCACTGCTATGGACTCTCAAACACAGGAAATCAAAAGCTTTCTGTAAGCCCAATTCCAAATGGTCATCTTGGAGACCAAGATGTTTAGTTTTTTTCAGATCAGTGACCATGGACCTGAAAATATGCAAGTAAGCAGCGTGAGAATGTACACACTTGGAAAGACCAACAGTCAGCTCCCATCCTGTTCCCCACACAGAACTGAACACGCACACACACGCTCTCTCTCTCGCTTGCTCTCCCTCTCCCTGCCCCCTGCCACCCCCCGAGTTAGGTTAGAGTCCAGAACAGATACTATGCTTGCTCCTCTTCTTAAGGCTGTAACCCAGGCCTGAACACACTGCTGAAGCCAGACTAACAGGGGTGGCTAGAGAGTAGACTTCAGCCTACCAAGCTACTCTATGCCGCCAGCAAGAACAGAAACTAACCAAACTCCAATACTGCTATCTGACAATTCCAGCTAGCCATATAGCTAACCAAAATACTGGTTTATCTGTATCTCCCCTCTGGGCTTCAAGTGAAGAAGAGAAGGCTGCGAGGGGACCTAATATATACTTACAAATATCTGAAGGGTGGGTGTCAGGAGGATGGGGCCAAGCTCTTTTCAGTAGTGCCCAGGAACAGGACAAGGGGCAATGGGCACAGGAAGTTCCGTCTGAACGTGAGGAAGAACTTCTTCACTCTGAGGGTGACGGAGCACTGGAACAGGCTGCCCAGGGAGGTTGTGGAGTCTCCTTCTCTGGAGATATTCAAGACCC
>Ga0065711_1050306_pt1 | contig 10898 bp, 8 predicted proteins | sample Hoacrofraction12_FD_59098 | JGI IMG/M metagenome (GOLD analysis project Ga0065711, IMG submission 59098) | Hoatzin crop microbial communities from Cojedes, Venezuela - Epithelial fraction 12 v2 (version 2) | ecosystem: Host-associated > Birds > Digestive system > Esophagus > Crop | place... | reverse complement strand
ATGTCCAGATTTAATGTCCTTTTTTCACATTTATTCATCTAGATTATGAAAGTCTGCCCATCGCAATAGTAATTCTTTACATGTACTTTAAAGAAAATGGTGTGTGTCTTTCAGTTGAGTAATTGTCCTTCCCTCAAGACGAACTGACTATAAACAGAGGAGGGTGGAAATTAACCATAATTTTCATTATTGGTTTCAAACTAGTAGGCTTAAACTATCTGAGTCACTTAAAAGCAGCCTCTGCCATCACTTTCAGAGGTGTTGAACACCTCCTTTGTAGACACAGGATAAACAACTAGCACAGTTGTAGTTGGGTTTGTTTAGTATCTCCACACATAAACAATATTCATGAAATTGAATATTATGGAGAGGGATTGACATTAACATTTTAGGTCAAATCTTGTGCAAATGGCCAGTTCTCAGATCTTGAGAGAGGCTGATCCCTGCATAAGGCATTTGCAAAGGTCTAATGTGAACTGTGAAAGAAAAAGAAAAGATTACAGTTGTAGGGGACTGGAATACACTATTTTCACATTTGTTATATTTCCAATATTTTCAGTATATTACCTTTTAAATTACATTTGACATCCTTGCTGTCCCTAAACTCAGAGTCTTAAAAAGTAGTAATTTACAGGTAAGATTTCATAGCAGTATTTCAGTATTTCAAGTTAGTTACTACTTACTTGTCTCTCAGATAATTATGTCCTATCTGTCCAGAAATGTCTTCTATAGCAGAAAGAATGTGATCAAAGGCCTAGGAAAGCGTAAGTGTAATTAATATCTTTATAGTAATAAAAGGAATGATGGAAAATTGTTCAATTTACATCAGGTTAGACCAGGTGACTATACATAATAATTTTACTGGTGCTAAGCAGATTGTTTTCTCCATTTACTGAAATACTAACTACTATATACTTTTCTGCAAAGGTCCTGAACTTTTTAAATAGTTCTTCACAAATTCACTAGCTATTCTTGAATTACAAGGGTCTCAGCAAGAAGGTACTTAAGCCCTCATTTTAGCACTCAATTTTAAGACTCTTTTTATCGACCGATTTTACCATCTCCATTTCTACCCTATGAAGTAGATCAGCCACTTCTAGTATCAATGATTAAATCAGTTGGAAAATTTCCCTAGTGTTTCTTTTTAGATTTTTCAGCAATCCCTACTTCCCTCAGAGTAGAAGCTGGCACAATTCTTCTGGTATCTAGGGCAAAATCCTATACTGAGTATATTAGATGGCTGAAATCTAGAGGTTCATAACTCTTGATTCAAACTAAGGCAGCTGCAGATAGCATCTTTTGTTTTTAATATTTCACTCTGAACATTGGAGTGATTACTGCAGAAAATACAGCATGCTGCCTTTAGAAGAACATGGCTGATATATGGATTGCTCCTGAATATTAATTACTGCTTCAGGAGATATCTGACATGCAAGTGGAGAAAATTATATTATAAATAAGTTGTCTTCCTCCTACTCTCTGAGAATAGACAGTGCTCTCTGTCTGAAGGCTGAAATTTATGAAGTTCTAGGAGCACTGTGGCTCCTGAGACAATATCTGCTAGAATATTCTAGGAAGTTGTGAATCAGTACGCACAACTTTAAAAAGTTTTAGGATTAACATTACTGCTTGGCCAGCACTACTGACAGACATGTAAAGGTATATCCCATATAAGTAGACAGACTGTATTTCTTCACCTGGGGGAAGAATCCTGATTATCATATAGTAAAATGTTTGAACAGAAAAGCAAATTTGAATTGCTGGATGACAAAAGCATAATGTGTTTATTCAGTAGTCTGTAAAAGAATTCCTCAGAGACAAACCTTCTACATCTATCAATTGTTAATTCACTTCAAGTAACCTCCAACATGAAAACAAGCAAGATTAGAAGCTCATACAACAATGTGTTAGAATATTTAATGCAGGATAATGATAACTGTGTAAATCCGAAAAGTTCAGGAAAGTTATCTGACAGTCTTCCATCCTTTAACCCATATTTGTATTGCAAATGTATGTATGTACTGAATAAAAACTTTGTAACGTTGTATGAAAGTGAATTGGAAGAGACCACATTTCAAAAGCTTTTAAAAGGTTAAAGAAATGCAGGCCCCACAGCATTCACACTGAACTAAAACAATTACCATTAATCTAGAATTTCAGTATGAAATTAACATCTCCACTGGGCAGCAGACTACCTCTCTATGTAATATGTAAGCCACAAAGCCTGCTTTCGTATCTTTTAAATCAATAATATTTAAGAAGGAAAAATAAACTAATTTCCACAGGTTTTGCCCAGGCGACCTTCAATTAAATGTCCTCATCTTTCAGAGGAAGAGGAAGCAGCATATTCCAGCTGTGCTGTTTCCCCAGTACTGTCAGCCCCGTTGAATTCTCAAGTGAAAGACCGGAACCTTTAGTTGAGTATCCCTTCACAGGACTTAACCCAAAGACAAATTACAATCTACAGATAACTTGTCAAATGTTTGAAGGATTTTGCACTTGAAACTTGATTTTCCTCTCGCTTCCAAAAAAGACATTTTCTCTCATTTTTTTCTCTCTGTAAAAATCTAAAAGATACCATAGTTTTGTTTAAAAATATCTTACTCTGCCATGAAGTTTCTCATTCAGTTTTGGCTCTCTGTGTTCAGTTTTCTTCACTTTCAGCCACTGTACCAAAGGCTTGATAGTTAGTCCCTAAATATTAAAACATGATAATAAATACTTAGGAATTATCTTAGACTTTCCTCCAGCTGGTCATTGTTAAAGAGAAACAGAGCATTTTTGTATGTTAGATGGTGGTTCTCATACTTCCTCAGTTGACCTCTGACCCTTTTAGAAGATAAAATAATGCAGTACCCTCAGCTCCTGTTACAAAGGTTTGAAAAGACACCAAACAGCAGAAAAATAGATCTTCTGTAGGAAAAAAGTCGTAGTGGAAGGGTTAAAGTGCCTACAGTTAAAGTTAAAGTACTACACCATTGAATGTAGTATTTTCTGCACTTACGAGGAATTTGTGACCACAATTAAACTTTCTGTAATAAACTTGAGAAAAAATTCTAAGCTGGTATATACTGACATATCTGCATTTAAATTAATGTTGGGTTTTTTTACCCAGAAAGTGCTATTTTGTTTGGATGCTAAATAAGTTCTTGTCCCACTGCTTACTGTGATATATTAAAACAAGGACTTAGGCTGAGGTAGATCAGCTTAATGACTGTATTTGCCCATCAAAAAGACTGCTCCCTATAGTTATTCACATGAGGTGAAGGATGTTTAATCAGATATTTTGAGCACTATTAATACCAAGTAGCTAAGACTGAACATTTTTTAGCACAGAGGAAATTGTGTTTTGTCCCTTGTGGTGCCATATGAAAACATAAAATAGGATCTTTGTTACTAAAATTACAAATTCAATTATGCTTTCAGTTCAGTGAAACAATATGCAACCTTCAGCTGAGAACTGCTTTAAGCATTCAGTACTTTTGGGGGACTCCTTCTCCTTGCAAGAAGCATGCTTAAGAAGCTAAATTACCTGGAAAATAACGGTAAAAAATACAACAATTATAGTTGTGCTGACAAACAGGTTTTTCTCTTTCACTTTCGTTTCATCCAGAAGTGCAACCAGAGCAAAAGCAACGGCTCCACGTAGTCCACCATATGACATCACCACCTGGTCTATTATCTCCAACTGGACCATTCTGTAGTGGTTAAGAATCCATGTCTGTAAAACTACACCTATAAAAAACAAATGCCAGTATGTCTAGAAATAGCCTTATGAAATTTCAATAACCCAACAGTGTGTAACAGAAATAGTACCACCAGTCGACTTTCACAACAAATTCTCTACTTCATTTTCTTCTCCTGTATTGCTACACTTGCCAAGAAGGGCAGGCCCATTTGGTACCTTCTCCTTTATGTTTAGCCAAAGGAACTAGAAGCAGCTTCTTCTGTAGGCTAGCTGCTCTTCTGAGAATGCTGCACTCTGGCATAGGCACTGCAGGTGAACTTCTACTACGTGCTGAAGCTTTGATATTCACAGTTGAGAAAGAATAGAATTTCTAGCACCATAGTCAGTGAAACAGTGTTGATTTAGGGCGTAAGTGTGGTACCCTTTACAAATCACTAAAAATGGCATTTGTGTCATTGTCTTATGGAGAGTTGTGTAGTTATGCTAACATTGCCTTCAGGTCTACAGCTCAGATGTTGCCTATTGTAGGGGACCTAAAGCCCTAGAAATCACAGTATGTCCTAGAGGTCGCACCAGATAGAGGGAAAACAGCTTCACCACTCCTGAGAGTGGCACAGCATGTATGTCCCGTTGCAGCAGGCCAGGACTGTTAACCAGTGCAAAAGAGATTATTTCTCCTTTTAGAGAACTTTGAAGTTGTGCTAAGTAAAGAGTGTCTTGTGTATATCACTGAAAGCAAGGCCTCTGGTGGAGAGGACCTCCAAAATTAATTCATGCCACCAATCTGACTCCTCTGAGGGTGTGACAGCTGCAATTATGTAAGGCCCAATATCATCAGGTCTTTACTAATTTATCAATGCCTAAGCTCAATTACTTTAATGGATGCGTTATCATTATTGTCGAAAATTCACTATTTAATTATTGATCTCACTTATTACAGGATTGCTAACCACTCATTCCAGGAATACAAGAAGTGATAAAGTCAAGATACTGAAAATTTGTTTAAACACTCACGCACAGCAGCAGTTACTGAGAGGTGGCTAAATGAACAATTGTTACAGACTATTTCGAAAGGAGGACATGGGGCTTGGCCCTTCATTCAGCCTAGGAATCTCTAGACAGAGTAAGAATACAGAGACTAGGAAATCTGCCAGCTAGATAGATGTGTTATCTTTTATTTGAATTTAATTCAAGACAAACAGGCAAATAAATCTGATTCATTTATTCCCATATGTAAGTACATATATCAAATCACTGTGTGTGTTACTCTCTAGAAGTACTTCATTCTGTGCCTTTTGTGATTTCAGGCCCTTTGCTATTTTACAAAACAGTGATTAAATAGTAGAACCACATAGTTGAGCAAATTGTCACTGGTATTTTGAAATGTTTCCATAAGTCTATAAGTCCAGTAAATTGACAGTATGTAAACCCTACCTGCCACAGTCTTATTTACTCAGTCCCTGCAATGATTTCTTAAGCCAGAATACCTGCAGTGTAATTAAGTATGGTCTTACGTCACTGTGTGACTCAAACCTGAGGTCAACCATAAAATTAGCTTGAGACAATCTCTTTATTACCATATTGAAAAACCTGAAGGAAAGAGATGACTGACAAGAACTCACATCTTTTGTCAGGCTGCAAGTTAAATGACAAAGTCCATTTCACTCGGCGATTGTGCCAGTACCATGTGCTGGGTCAACAAAGGTTAGCCTCTGGGGGATTCATGTTAACCACTGGGCTAGTCATATCCTCACATGACATCATAAGTGAAATCTTACTATATTTTCAGCATTATGATGAAGCTTACTGTAGAAATCTACCCTCCTAACCCAAAACCAACCGTAAGTTCAACTAAAATAAATGCAATATTTTAAAATGAACAAGTCTAGAACTCCTTTTTTTTTGGGGGGGGGGGCGCAATAGAGTATGTGATTGCATCAACAATACAACACAAGGATAGGAAGATCATCCCCTTACCAATAACTCTGTATACTGAGATGAAGACCAGCGTCAACAGAATAAAAGCTGTATTCCAAGTCCATATTTTTGGATTTACAGCTGAAATTCCCAGGAACATGAAGATAATAGTTTCTGCTCCACTGGCCATCATTTTCATGGTATATCTCACAGTTGTAGAAGATTGTTCAGATATGTTAGCCTTGACGTATTTCTGACAGCAGATGCCACAGAAAGTTATCCTGGGGGGGGGAAGAAGCAATTGTTCAGAAAATATTTGTTGTAGCATTTAATATTATTTCCATCTGTATGCCACATAGTGATAAAATCCCACCATTAATTCCTAAGAAAAAATACTCTCAGGAGCCATTGTGAAGTCTTATCTAGATAAAAAGCATGACTCAAACATTCATCCTGAGGTGACCCCTAGAGGTTCGAAGACAGAATTTCGTTAGATCAGAACAAACCTTAATTCTCTTCTGATTACCATACAGCTCTACATGCAAAATTTTAAATCTTGTTTACATTAGACTTAACTAATTATCTGTTTGCAGTAAGATTTGCGGATCTTGAATATACTCACTGTAGCATCTAAAAACATGACTAGCAAAACTGACATGAAAGATATGTCAGGAATCAATGGATACTAAAAGAAGAACGACCAGAGGTACTCAAGCCAACACAGGCAAGATTTCAGCAAACATTAACAGGCCGGTCAAGACAGTGAGAGCAGCAAATAATGGACGTTCACATAATGCCTTAGAAAAATATTGTTTTCATTAGAAATCAGAGGAAAAGATGTCAATACAAATGGACAACGGTTACTTCTTGAAGTATTATTAATCACAGAAGAAAGAGACAAGTCTATTTTGCAAAGGAAGTCCTCATGTTGCCCAGCAGACACTGGAAGACTTACATTCTTTTTTAAGGCTGAATGATAGTATTTGCAAACTATAATCTACTGCCATGTGAAGATTGTAATATTCAGCATAAGCTTTATGAGTGTCATATTCTATGGCTGTGCTATATAATCTACGTCTTTTCAACGTTTTTAAAAACCATATACCCTTCTCAGCCCCTTCACAGGCAGTGATAAAAAGCGACTTACGCAAGTATAGGAGAAAGAGAAAGCATCTCTGCTGTGAGGTATGACAGGTAGGAAATGATAAATACAAATCCAGGTTCAATGATTCTCACGTGCTTGGTGAAACGACTGACCAATGAGAGCAGGAATGCAAAGAAAATGCCAACCAGTGTCCCACCCAGGCTCACCACAAAGAATGACACTGAAAAACAAAACCAAACATAGCTTAAATGGTAGCAATATAATGGTTTTAACTAGTTCTCTTCTAATGGAAAGCCAGCAAATCAGAGAAAATTATTTCTAAATGCAACAACATGACTTGCTTTTGAGCAGTTGGTATGTCAATGCGGTATTCAAGGTCACTTGCTGTTAAGCCTCACCAATTTAGACTTATTCAAAACCTGCTACACTTCTTTGAACAATTATTTTCCCACTTTCTGGAAACAAATGCTTTTCCCAAAGCATATTATAGAATATGTCAAAGTCACTGTTAAAACATTGATTCATAAGATTATGTAGTATCGTGTCATACTTGGAAAAGGAAATAGTGACTAAATTTTTAGGTAAATAGCATTTCTTGATAGTCACTGGCAAATGTTACTTAATGGCAATCAGTGATGGGGAGTGAGAACGCCCATATGCAGTCTCAACTTCCCGGGAATGCAGGAAGAGCATAGGCTGAAACTAAGGACATATTATTAAATACAAAGAAAATATGTAGACCTGTCGATTTCAGTGGTCTTAACAACTGAACTCCACATCTTTTGATTCTCCTCAGAAGAAAATAAATCTTAGTTTTCCACTTATTCAGGAATATTCATTTATTTATTTTCTTAAGACATGCGTTATGCCACAGGCAAGTGGGAATATGAGTGACAAGTGAACAGGCTGAAAAATAACAGTCACTGATAGCATAATAATAATATTTTGTTTAAAATTCTGCATATGTACATCAACTATGTGATACGGAATTCAATTCTACGCACCTATGCCTTTGACACATTCAATCCCCGTCACATTCTCTGGGCCTATTGTAACAAAAGATTCAAACACATTGTACAGCACCTGAAAAAAAAGTAGACTAACTTAATACTTTCTTTGTAATTAAGCCTATTAAAATAATCACATTATAAGACCCAACATTATGAATTCTGAAATTATGTATGACTGAGGGAAATTCTCTGTGGAGGGAGAGATTTTCAGATTTTTGAATTTTTCAAAATGGAAAAAATGCAGTAGAGCAAGAACAAATAAAAATTCTAAAAAAAGAACTTTCCATTTCTTACTTCAATATGATTTCTACCTATAAGAAAAATTGTTACATCTAGAAGTATTTTCCAAAGCACTTCTCAGTATAAAATCCAATTGTTTGGCAGATTTATTTAACTGCCTGCATAGAGTAAACAAGACACTTAATAATAAGATGCTAGTAATAAGGTACTGCATTGAAATATGTGGAACATACATAAAATAAGTTGAACATGAAAGAGAATAAATTATAATCACTGTACCAAAACTTTTAAAATAATTGACTAACAGTTATAGTGCTGAAAGAAAAGAAATCAACTTATCCATACCCCTGCCTAAGGAGGTTTGCATGAGAATCGTTCTTGACACATGCGTGTGTAATCTGTTCTTAATTCCTTCAGTGATGGAAGAGAACTTTATGATGTCTTTCTCAGCTTTCCTTGTTGCCGCAAAGCTTGTTAATTCTTATCAGATTTACCCCATTCATGGCATAGAGATTACTTTGTTCTGTAACAGTAGTCCTTTAAATATTTACATTCAAATAATGCTACATCACCCACTTTATTCTGTCATCCAGTTAAGAACTCCACTTGTTCCATACTTTCTCATAGGCTGTGCTTTCTGACTTTTGATCATGCTTTCTCTTCTCTTCTGGATTTTCTTTAACAAACAATCAAACTTTCTTTTATTTGTAGACTGTTTGTCTTCATTTTACAGTAATGTCCTGGGTTCAGCCAGGACAGGGTTAATTTTCACCAAAAGCCAGGAGGGAACACAGCTGGGTGAGCTGACCCAACCTGGCCAAACAGAGCAGGGTATTCGATATGTTGGGGTCTAGTTGCGGGGAGCCAGGCAGTGGGAAGTCAGTCAGTGGGAAGTCAGTCGAGGACACCGGACGGTGAGAGTTGCTCTGTGCATTTCGCTGTTTATTTTGTATATTCTTCTTATCAGTATTATTGTTGTTACTGTTTGCTTCATTTGCTGCTCTGTTAAACTGCCCTTATCCTGACCCACAAGTTTTTGCCTTTTTCTTTTTATTCTCCTCCCCACCCCAGCAGGGGGAGGGGCGATAGAGCAACCACGTGGCCCTTGTGTTGCCGGCCACAGCCAAACTACAAGTAACAAAGACTCCTTTCCTTCTGAAAACCAGTGAGGTTGATACTTGAGTTCATCATGGGTTTATTTTAGTATTTGTTTCTGGTAATACCCCAAAAGTACTAATGAGACTATTACCTAAAAGCAATTAGTTTTCTTTGGAGTTTCTAGAATGACATTTTTCAAACTCCTGTGAACAGTTAGGCTGCTGCCAGCAACCTTGCAGTGTCTTGCAGACTTGGTTGCAAAAATTAAGCCACTGAGTCTGGTGGACATGTCTTACCCTCCTTTGGAGATAAGCAGGAGCAGGGACAGGACATGATCCAAGAAGCAAACTGAAGCTCTACAGCAACTCAGTTGCACAGTATGTTTCTGCCATAAGACTTCCTGATGTCTGCCCACTAGCACTGTACTACAAAACTACGGACGATTTTATTCTGAGTAAAAAATTTTTTGAAAAGAAAAAGTGTTTCAATCAAAATAAAAACATCAGTAGAAATTAGGAATTCTTTTAATCCTCTTTAAGTCTATTAAGTTTTCTTTTTCTTTATGAACAAAAAAAAACCCAGAAGAACACATTACCAAAAACCCAAACCAAACCAGGAACTCTCTAAAACATCCCACAGTTTTTCCTAAATTGGCTCTTTGTCATATATCTGTTTGATAAATCATAGAATCATAAGTTGGAAGAGACCTCTAGGATCATCAAGTCCAACTATCAACGCAACAACACCATGCCTACTAAACCATATCCCAAAGTGTCACATCTACACTTTTTTTGAGTACCTCCAGGGATGGGGACTCAACCACCTCCCTGGGCAGCCTATTCCAATGCCTGACCACTCCTTCAGTAAAGAAATTTTTCCTAATATCCAGTCTAAACCATCCCTGGCCATTGCCTCTCCTCCTACTACTAGTCACTTGGGAGAAGAGACCAACCTCTGCCTCACTACAACCTCCTTTCAGATAGCTGTAGATAGCAATAAGGTCCCCCTTCAGCCTCATCTTCTCCAGACTAAACAGCCCCAGTTCCCTCAGCTGCTCCATATAGAACTTGTTCTCTAGACCCCTCACCAGCCTTATTGCCCTTCTCTGGACACGCTCCAGCAACTCAATGTGTTTGTTGAAGTGAGGGGCCCAAAACTGAACACAGTACTTAAGATGCGGACCTGCTGGAGAACAGCTCTGCAGAGAGGAACCTGGGTGTGCTGGTGGATGATAAGTTGACCATGAGCCTGCAGTGTGCCCTGGCTGCCAAGAAGACCAATGGTATCCTGGGGTGCATTAAGAGAGGTATGGCCAGCAGGTCGAGGGAGGTTCTCTTCCGCCTCAACTCTGCCCTAGGGTGGCCACATCTGGAGTACTCTGTCCAGTTCTGGGCTCCCCACTTCAAGACAGATGCGGAGCTACTGGAGAGAGTCCAACAGAGGGCTACGAGAATGATGACGGGACTGGAGCATCTGTCCTATGAGGAAAGGCTGAGGGAGCTGGGCTTGTTCAGCCTGAAGAAGAGAAGGCTGCGAGGGGACCTTATAAATGCTTATAAATATCTGAAGGGAGGGTGTCAGGAGGATGGGGCCAGACTCTTTTCAGTGGTGCCCAGCGACAGGACAAGGGGCAATGGGCACAAACTGAAGCCTAGGAAGTGCCAGCTGAACATGAGGAAGAACTTCTTCACTCTGAGGGTGACGGAGCACTGCAACAGGCTGCCCAGGGATGTTGTGGAGTCTCCTTCTCTGGAGATATTCAAGACCCACCTGGACAAGGTCCTGTGCAGCCTGCTGTAGGTGACCCTGCTTCGGCAGGGGGTTTGGACTAGACGACCCA
>Ga0065711_1050305_pt1 | contig 10898 bp, 5 predicted proteins | sample Hoacrofraction12_FD_59098 | JGI IMG/M metagenome (GOLD analysis project Ga0065711, IMG submission 59098) | Hoatzin crop microbial communities from Cojedes, Venezuela - Epithelial fraction 12 v2 (version 2) | ecosystem: Host-associated > Birds > Digestive system > Esophagus > Crop | place... | reverse complement strand
GTGGAGTCTCCTTCTCTGGAGATATTCAAGACCCGCCTGGACAAGTTCCTCTGCAGCCTGCTGTAGGTGACCCTGCTTCGGCAGGAGGGTTGGACTAGATGACCCACAGATGTCCCTTCCAACCCCTACTATTCTGTGATTCTGTGATTCTGTGATCTGTGGTAAAGATCTACTCTTGGCCAAGGTGTCCACCCCTGAAATTCTCAAAAGATACTGCTTAAATTTGCTATGGCAGAGTTAAAGCTTCTCAGAGGTGTCCAAAAGAGCAAAGGAGATGACCAGTCCACCAAGCACTAAACTATGGGAGAGCACTGTTGATTAAAACATCCACTAAACTGCTGTAAGAAAGATCCCAGGGAGGACGATTTTTAACTACAGAAAGCAATGTGGAAGTTTATTGTCCTTGCTACTAAGTTCAGTTACTGTCAGTAGTTCAGTAACGATTTTGTCTTCTCTGATTTCAGGCAGATGGAGCTAGAGAGAGATTATCGGAGCAACAATACAACCGCCTTGTGGACTACATCACAAAGACATCTTATCACCTCGCGCCCAGCACCGCGACGGTGCCAGCACTGCAAACTGCGGCTACCGAACACCTTCCGACAATAACAAAAACGTATCAGTATGTAGTGGATCCAAATTTTGCCCAAGTATTCATCAGCAGATTCACCATGGTGAAAAATAAAGCCTTGAGGAAAGGGTTTAATTAATTACTGTTTGTGGTGAGTATAGCAAGGCCTTACCATTTTGAAAGCAATGCTTTCTCTGCAGCAACCTACATCAAGTAGAGATGCATATGGTTTTTGAGGAGGTAGGAGATGCTAACAAAGCTAAGCCCAATAGTTAATTATTAATAATTAATAATTAATAGCTAAGCCCAATCGCTAATCTTGACAACATTCCTGCTCCCCAGCCAAAATACTAATGCTGGAAGGAACGTGTTCTAGCAGACGAATAAAGTGAAAAGAAACGGCCTCGGGCTGCACCTCGATCAAAGCCCTTTTTCTTTTCAATAACTGAATATCAGAGAATAAGGAAAATTTGCGTGCACGCAGACATTTTTGCCACACACACAAAATGTGTATCAATACCTACTATATCATATTTTAGGGTCTGCCAGTTTCTGTTATAAACCAGGTTTATAACTCAGCTGTAAAAACTGGCTCAAGGCTGAGCCTTTCCCCCCACACATGCACTCCCCCCAACACGTACGTCCTGAGGCAAAACATTTTCCCCCACTAAATCTGAAAAACGCGCTGTGGCTGGTTTAAGTTACTAGTGACAGCTGGGTTTTAGCACCACTTTAACCTTAAAATAGCTTCCTTTATTTGACTGAAGTTTTGCAGGACATTAGTCCTTAATGTAAACTAGTGCCTTCGTGCGGTTTGGAGAACAAAACATGAACTACAACATGAATTTATTTTTAAAACTGTCTGTATACAGAAACTTTATTTTATCCACCATCAGATTTTCAGAAGGACTCGCACTGTCTATCCGACATTGTGCGTTGTCTGGTTGTTAGCTGGAAGTCAGTAACGTGCAGTTCAAAAATCTGAGCCACAGAGCTCCATCACCTTGGAATCGCCCGAGAAGCTGCGAGCTCGGTGTAGCGCGGCTGTGCAGGTGCTGGGCACGGCCCTGCTGGCTCTCGCTTACTTCTGAGCTGCCGCTGCTACACACCACGTGCTCGCTGAAGCCTGAATTCACTTTATGCTCACCATCTTTGAACAGCTAAAACCAGGGATATTTAGAAACGTGACCTTTCAGATATGTTTGTGCTAAAGCAAAGTGAGGTTTGGGGTTTTTTTTCAAGTTGATCAAAAAGCATGGACCCGTGGGCTCCAATTACGTTCATAGTTAATGACGCCATCACGATACACTTACAAATACGATGTTAAACAGATCAAGACAAATGAGCTTTCTAAGTGTCTTAGTTGTCAGATGTTTTACAGTTTCTAGGAGACAAGAAATCACCATCTCTGGGCACCGTTAGATTACTTTATAAACCAAATCTGGCTATGGCAGCTTTATTTTGAAAAACAAAAGCTTACTCGGTTTTCAGCTATGCGTGTTACTTTTCTCCCCTTTTCTGCGTACTTACGGACATGAATTTTGCCTGGGGATCCCTGCACGTGGCTGGAATTGGAGACAAGAACTGGAATAAAAATCCGATCGTCATTTGGAGCAGAGACATATGCTTCATAGCTAATAACGTCTATGCATACTTGATATGACCAAATGCACAGCAAATAAGAATGTAGTAACTGCAACGTTGTCCCCGTGAGTTCTGTTTTGGTAAGAGGTATTTCTCAGCGCCGTGTCTCTCGTGTACTAAAAAACAGAAGCCTGGGATCTGCATCGTCCTTTCTGGAATGTGAAATAAGCCTATCCATTATCCACATTTCATACAGCGATTTAATAACTTAGCCATTGTTTAAATAACACTATTTAAAAACTGTGTATGTACATAGACACACATGCTTCATTCCTGAATATTTTATGGAAATAGTTTAATACTTCTAATTTTGCATATTGGTGGATAAATTGTAATATAATGAGATTGTTTAAAGGTAATAAAGCTATTCCTATGATACTTGGTTTTGTGAGCTGTTTGGTCCTTCAGTTCCAAGGGAGTGAACGGGTGGGTCACTGCATGGAACAAGGACAAGACCGACATGCAAGCCTCACGTAGACCCCACTGGATTCCAGTTGGTCACTGGGCTTGGTCATGTGCCACAAAATGCAATGGATCATGACAATACTTTGGAAGTCCAACCTGACAATTAGCTTGCCAAAAAGCAGGTGCTGACAAGTTTTACGCTTTTGCGACTAACTGCGTCAGAAGAGCACTGCGGTCACCCTTGGAAGGGCACCGAGCTGGCCGCTCACTCTCTGGTACGCAAACCAGCCACGAGGATGCAAACGCACCCATAAGAAATGAAGGCAGGCAGCAGTTTCCTTGCTAGATGTTTGTAGATTGCAGCCATTGTTTAAGATACATTTGTGGTTTTCCTGAATTATATTCTCCTGGAATAAACACCTGCTTAAATCACACTCTTCAGCGACTTAAGCCAGTGTTTTACTGTATTAGGCAGGTTCTTTCTCCCCCTTCTGACCGCACGTATGGAAACGTGTGTGAAGACAGCGTATAAATCAGCCTCTCCTACCTATGAGTGGGTGAACTACAAAAACAAAGTTGTCCAAGGAGCAGCTGCCTGTACTTAGCTGCTAAAGCACTCCAATGTGTACTCTTAAAACATGCCTACGCTCTTAATGCTCGTCAGACCTGGAGAGCTCACAACCTCGCGTCTAGCTTTTTAGTTTGCTTCCAGAGCAATCAATCATTCCTCAAACACTTGAGAATAAAGCCAGCCAGCCAAAGATTTGAAGGCATGGTCGGGCTTATACACAGCAAGACCTTTCCCATAGTAGTTTAGGTCACACGATTCCATTCCATGTATTCATATTTCATAGATATGAAATATATATTTCATAATATATATGAATATATATAAATATAGCAAAATCCATTACAGATGGGATAGTCTCACAGTGGACAAGCGTGTTTTTCAGCTGTGCCTCTCCCACAAACAGCATGCCAGCCCCTGCACCAAGCAGCTGATCAGGTCTAGCTCACACAGGTCTGTCTTGGGCCATGCCAAGTCCCGCTCCCAAATCCCGTGACACAGGGTAAGCTGAACTCTTGCTGGCAAAGGCAAAAAGAAGAAAGAAAAAATAAAATAGGAGACTTGATGGGTTGGTGCTGGTTTCAGAGACGGCTGGCCCTTCTGCCTACCCCTGCGTTAGGTACCTGCTTTGCCCTCCGTTCCCCTGCAGAAAGCGAGCTGCGGGCTGGCTGGTGTCGCCTGCTGAAGGGAAGCCCTTGCCCTGCATCCCCGGTGAGGCCGTAACACAGAGAGACCCAACGGCACCCTGCAGGCTCTCGAAGCACAGACAACACAGGCGTTCGTTTAGCCAGCTACATCACTCGCTCTGCTCTACCAGCAAAAAGCTGTCCTCAGTCACCAGCCTCTCGCGTCTTTAAGTCAAGGCACGCTGGTAACGGAAGGAACACAGACCGCAACAGTAACTGCTGTTGGCTCCAACGGTTTAGAAGACACTCAGAATTTAAAAGTATGTTAATTCGTGGCAACTGGAGGGGCCAGAGCTGTGCAGGAAGCCAGGCCTGTTAGCCTGCACGCCTGGCAGTAGCAAGTTGCTTTGCCGCTTAAGCTTGTCAGCATGACTAAAGACCCCCAGCTATTTAAACCTGCAGACATGCCTGAGAGAATGTTAGTCAGCACTTAATGGCACCGCTGTTTATAAGGTACCTTGGGAAGATAAATGGCTGTCATTTGCTATTGTTACGCTTTCGTTTACATTTATAGGAGCAGGGGTATTTTGATTACTGGATGGTTTCCCCTGCACTGCTAATGTCAAATTCTTTCTTTGCTTCAAGGAAGCATCGACCATATGGAGAGGTTAAAGAAAATGCCCTGTTGCTCTGCAACACTGTGCTGGACCAAATACGTTATTGACGTGCTTTCATTAGTCCAAATGTTGCTCACGATACCTATTAAGTGTTAAGTAGTTAACGATCCATTTAAGAGTCACTCCAAACAGGATTTGAAGACCTTCACACACAACACAGATGGCTTAATTTGTCACACCGCTTCATAGAAAGCCCTCCCTCCCTCCACCCAACACCATCGCCTCCTGCCCCAGCACCCACCTTCAGCAGGAGCCACAGCCCCAGCCCCGCCCTGCGACAGGCAAGGCACAAAGCCTCTTCCCAGTGTTCCCAGCAACGGCTCCGTGGCAGAAGGTGGAGCAGCAGGTCTGGGGCTACGCAGAATGCAGCACAGCTCGAAACGCTGCTTCACTGACTGCTTCCAGGTGTTGGAAAGGAGATCGTAAGTGCTGAGAAGCAGCACGCAAAGATTTTCATTACTGTAATACCCTAAAATAAGTATTATGTCTATCACCCTCTTTCCCCTCGTACATCAGACGCATGGGAACACACCTGCAGCCGAGAGGCATTTCCCAATTAAGAGTTGCATACCATGCACGAGAGTGGGCATTCGCATAGTTATCAGTCTTGATGTAAGAGTTTGCTGCCGTAAGGAAGGCAACACAGTGATGGCAGCAGCAGAAGATAGGGAGGTTGGCTAGTATACTGCCAGAATTCCTCTCCAAATCCTTTCATCTCCAGGTCAGTTCACCTTCTGAAGCCAGAGGTAACACAGAGTAATGCAGACCCTTCCGGAAATCCAGCCTCCCCCTTCCCCTAACTGCCCTCTCGCACATTCCCATCAGCAGCAAAGACAACCGCGCTGTACCCGCCTAGGGATATACTTCGTTACCAAACGTGGAATTTGGCCAAAACAGAGACGCAAATAATTCCTGGGGGAAAGAAAACTACACTTACTCATCTTCAGCAATTTATGCAGACCTTCCACCGCTCTTCCCAGCATCTGAGCATTTAAGCATTTCAACATTAACGAAGACAACTAAGCGCCACTGATGTGTAGTTTATTTATTGAGTCACGTTAGAGCGTGCCATGCATGGAAGTGCATTACACTTCACAATTCAGCGAACAAATAAGGTTCAGTCATCAAGTCTCCTTTAGACTGAAGGGGATCTGCAAGACAAAAAAAAATACTAAGTTATGTTGGACAACCTTCATGCTGTAAGTATATGTATCAGTATGTATGAATGCAAAGCAACAGAAATGTTTATGCGGTGGTTTAGTCTAGAGGAATTCCCCCTGTTATTTCCTGATGGTTTAAGATTCACACACCCTTCATGTGGCAAACAGAAGTGAAACATGGAACAAATCAAGAGCTGGAACAATGCTGCACAGCACGTCAGATCCACTATACATGCTGCACTGATAACTGAATCAATCTTGCAAAGGGCCTGAAGGAGAAAGGAATGCGGCTTTCAGAGAGCAGCCAGAGAGGAAACAAGTGGTGTAGGCAACCTACCAAGGAAGGGAGAAAACCAAATTCAGATTGCTTCTCCCCATTGCACTGAACACAGTCCAAGACCAGCTGTGCTCCATGACAAGAGTCATGCAAACGGTTCGCACCAAACTCTCAGCTTGCCCCTTTATTCTACCACTGAGCACGCTGTAGAGGTAGGATATCCCTCAAATTCATACCTGCACTTGGCTTCCATTATCGCTGTCGCCACAAGGCCCACGACAAGTAGACGAAACAGAGTAAATTCACACTTTGGTACCAAGTTGCCTACATGCCCAGTGCAGGAACATACTCGGGGCAGAGTTCCAGGAGAACACCTTGACTCACGAATTCTCCTCCGTGACTACCCTACCCTTTCCTCAATTTTGGGGCTAAGTACCGATTCCGGTGAGTATTCGATGAGGTTAAACCACTGTATTTACTGCCACGTACAGAATATATTCCAGTAAAACAGGAGATGTCGACCATGCATGACCACTGTGCCCTTCACATAACTACACCAAAAAAGCATCAAATTCAACCTCCATCCAACTTCCACAGCAAAGATTTAAGCTACCGAGGCAACTGAAAATGTCGTCCATCTGTTCTGTGCACTTGTCCTTTTCACAGTCTTTTCAGAACATCTGAACCACTGGCATTGCTTTCTCTTTCTTCTACTTACGTATTCACATGCAGGCACAAAAAAAAACCCTCTTACTACTATGAAGGAGTGAAAAATACCAGTTCTTATATAAATAGGCTGAGGAATAAAAAGCATCAGCAATTCAGACAAAACCACATATGAAGATTTGTCTTTCACATTTTCTTTTGAGCTGGTGTAATGAAGAAACGGAAGAAATGTTTAGGAAACATTTAATTTTAACAGGTGCACACAATGTGCAACATTGTTTTTTTTTAAGCTGCAAACAGGAACATAAGCTAAAGGAGAGCGGAGCTCCATTTGCACTGAAAAAAACCCTGCCCATGAATCCAATTAAATATTCAACACGCATCCTTGTTGACAGTGTTTGTTTCAAATGATTTTACCACCAGATGGCCTGTCGGAATACTCTGATGAAGGCCACCTGACTAAAGAATGCAGTTCTAGTGTCTAAGACAGTTTAAAAGTGCTTATCTATTAGCAATAGGACTGAACCAGCGGCGGAATTACCAGGATTAAAACCAGGTAAATTTATCATTTCATTATTTACCTTTGTTGCAGTCATAGCTAAAGAACAGGAGTTTCCCCCCTCACAAAAAAACAACGAAGGGATTGCCACCTTTTTTTTTTTTAAAGCTTTGTTAGAAGAGCTGGAGCTCTGCTTTTTTCACGTAATTGCATTACGCAGAAAACAGAGAGTTGTAGTAGATTGTCACACAACAGAATTTAGTATTAAGTGTTAAGTACAAATGTTTTATTCAATCTTGCTGCTTTAAGCAAACAGGCTGAGAAAATCCAGCTGGCCACGATAATTAGAGCCACAGATTATCACGTAATGATCACAATATGAAAACATTCCAAAAGAATGAAAAAGCTATCATTCTAGATTAGTTTGAAGTCATTTTAAGAGAAGCAGAGAACTCAATGTAAGAAATCTGGATCAGGAGGGGGGAGGAATTCTTTACTGAGTTGTCACACCATGAACTTGTGCAGTTTAGTGAGTGTGTTTATTAACAACTACGACAAGGCTGAAATCAACTTTTTTTGCCCTGGTGTTATGACAACAAGTAAGGGAGAATAAAGTTTGGTAGTCTTCTAACAAAAGGCTGCGTAAAGTGCTATGAAAATAGCATTGTGAACAAAGTTCCATTCAAGCTTAATTCAGTATGGCAAAAATCTGAATATTAGTACACAGAGCTGTATGCCATTGCGATTTATATACATATACACACACGTATGTATGTAAAAACATTTCCCCTCATGACTAGTTATCTTCCCCCTCTCACCAACTTCAAAAGACAAAAGGATGTGTGGGAGCTGTCTCTGTTTCTTACATTAAGATGCATGCTATGAGACAGAGACAGCCTCTCCATTTTCTCATTCACTGTTCCACCACAAGTACGTAAGGAGTAGACATAGACAGCCCGAAGCTAAGCAGTTCAAGATGTGACAGCATCAGCATGAACAGTGATAGCAGGCAATCTTACACTCTTAAACAAGAGCTTTGTCTCCTCTCCACGTGAAGACAGAATGGTTCTGAACATGTCTGCGTGAGGAGGGAAAGGCCTGGCATCACCCTGTGCAAGTCTCCTACATCACCGAAGTTACACACATGCCCCGGAAGGTATTCAGGAGCTTTCGAGTCCACTTTTACTCCCTGATCTCCAGTTCCCCTACTCCTTTATGTTTTTGTTACCCGGAGGTCTCTCAAGCGCTATGTGCATTCTTTTTCTTTGGGAGCACCTTGCTATTTGATCAAAATGGAAGCACCTCCAAAGAGAAGCACAATGTTTCACTGAAACAACCTAACTTACTTGTGTTCTAATGCAGAGTAGCTTATTACCTGTAAATCCAGGCTGGCATCATTTGGGCGGCGCAGACTCAAACACACCAGCTGCTCTCATGGCTTCGAAGTCCTTCATGGGATCATAGTTTTTATAGAACTCTGCATAAGCTCGTTTTCTGGGCTCAGCAACTCCAAACTGGAAAGTAACACACAGAAAAATTAAAGCTTGCGAAGCTTTACAAACAGAATTTTTTTATATTAGTGCTATGATTTGTATCAGTGCGTATCGCTCTAAAAAGACTTTAGCTCAAATTAGTAAAATATTACTTTGTTCTTGTTCAAACCTATAGTTCAGGCTACCTGACCACTGGTCAGGCAAACAAATGTAGGAAATGTCCAAAGTGAAACCTTAAAAACAAAGTCCATTAAAAAACAGCATATTACACTTTTAAGACCCAGAAAAACTCCACCTGTATTGACACTCAAGCGTCCAGTGCCCAGCCTGCTAATAGTTTTATGTGTTAAACACACCATTCCGGCAAGTTCTGTGCCTGTGGACAGCTGCAAAACTGTAACTCTGGATAAAATGGCATCCTAAAATAACGTGCTACATCTGAGCTACACAGAAGGTCAACTACAGCAGTCTGATAAAATTTTACAAGACTGACAAGCCAGTCTCACAGCGTCCTGACACAAAAGGCAGAGTCCTGACTCCTTGGATACTCATTCACTTGAAGCACAGGCATATGCTCAAAAAGCCCCCCAAAATGTGAAGGAAAAGTCCAAGGTGGGTTTGTCTGACAGTGCCAAACGTGTAACAAAGTAAATCACTACCGAGATCCATGTTACTTGTTCTAAATAAGGTCTGCTGCCTTACAAGTGTATTAATGTGGGGGTGTCAAATAAGGTATAAAACCACAGACTATTAAAAAAATTATGTTCTAAGTTGGACCACAAGCTTGCCTAGCTCTTAAAGGATGTGTTAAGTAGATGTTGGGCGTTAACTGTGAGAGCGTACTGTTTGTGACAGACATGCGTTGATCTCTGAGAAGTTTAAGTCGACAGTGATATTTTTGTGACGAACAACCTGAAATTAACTTAATTGCTAGTCACTTTTATCAATAGCTTCCTGAGTACTCAAATGCTGCAAATAGTATATGAGCGAGTTCAGTGGACAAACCAAGCTCCAGTTCTTCCACAGTAATTCAAACTGTATGAGATCCAAGAATCATTAGTAAAGGCATTCAAGAACAACTACCACTCTTCTCTTTATCAGAAGTCTCTTAAGGACCACAAAAACAAACTACAACTTGTAAGTGGGGTTTTTTTTTGAAATTGATATCTTCAGTGTGAAGGACGAGTCTTCAAACTGCTTATGAGCAAGTTTTCTGAAATCAGTCTAGAGACAAAATAAGACTTTGACAATTCTCTTGAGTCTCAGATACTGTGACAGGAAGAGACACAAACTATCTAGAGTTAATGTGCATCAATTGCGCAAATGATCAACAGTAGTCTAGGACCAGGAGACTCGAGGTTAAGTTGTCACGATTTGCGTGATCTTGTTCACACAGCTTAAGGCATGAGGTTACTCATACCATTTCTTCAAATGAAGATTAGGAAAATTTGTGTTCTGGAAACATGCTTACAAAAATACATTACTAAAGCTGTCTGATGAACAGCTCAAGCAAATCTCAACAAAAAAATATTATGAATTCTTAAAACGCTCTAATGAGTCCAGTTCATAATTGAATGACTACAGATCTCACCTTGTATAAAGCTGCACATCCCACAGATACAAAAAATGCCCCAAATAGGTGTAACTTCATCCGCCTGGCCAACAGGCGCCGCATTTGTGGCTTAGGCAATAGTGCAGATGACATGGTGATTGTATTTCCTAAAACAAAAAAAAATAAAAAAGAGAGAAAAGACTTGTGGGACAAGAAGCTCTACTTCAATAATTTTCTGTAATTCTACTCCAGAAAGATGGTGCTTTTTGTACCGTGTAATAACCATTATCACAACAGCGCTCCTTCTCTATTTGACTTCTCAGTGAGAACATTTAAGGGACATCATTCAAGGACAACCTACTGAGGCCGTGAATCTCAGCAAGCTTTTATACTCCTTACACCCAGCACTCATGGGACCGAGGTTGGCCTTCGCTGCTCACACTGAACCCCTCCCTCCCCGCAGGGACTACCACCTCCCTCGGGCCCGCAGCCCTGGTGCTTACATCAGAAGACGTTCAGAACACTGACCACATTTATTGATTTCTCAGAAAAAGCACATGCCTCCTGAACCAGTTTGCGGCTTGTTTCTTTAACGCGACTGCAAAACCTCTTGCGTTGAAGAGTTATTTACTATTCGGTAAGATGCTACCGAAACCCGGCAGGGCCTGCAGCCCGTGCCCCAGGGCCGCGCAGCGGGCGGCGGCCCAGCGGCCCCACACGCCTCGGTGCTGCCCGCGGCCGCGCAGGCCCGCTCCCCGCT